>WOYI010360121.1_pt1 | contig 10241 bp, 11 predicted proteins | sample 6423411 | NCBI WGS metagenome assembly WOYI01 (sample SAMN13441803, study PRJNA592873) | oil field metagenome | biome: oil field; feature: oil-well bore; material: oil-contaminated soil; isolation source: oil-contaminated soil from oil-well borehole | place: Germany: Wietze | collected 2016-10-18 ... | reverse complement strand
CTCTGTATCGCCCACAACCTTGCGAAAATAGCAGTCCAATAGCTGCTATTTTTTTTGTCTTCATTCTAAAATGCCTTATTGGCCATGTTTTAATCAAAAAGGAGCTGCCTTTTTAGACAGCCCCTTTTTGGCGTCTGACAGGGCCTTGATAGGGTTGAGCAGGATTTAATAATATCAATCCTGTTATTATTGCATTTTTGAGCCTAGTTTGCAGAGTATTTTGAAGCCGCTCCCTCACCATAATGGAGTAGAAATTTGAAAGATCACAGCCTGTGACTTTCAAACACAAACCCAATACCACTGTTATTTTTGAAAGGATTTACCATGAACAAGCTCTCAAGCAAATTCAACCTCGTCGCCACCCGTTTCGATTCCCGCACCGTTCGTTTAGTTGTGACCCTCGCCAGCCTGGTGATGTTCGTTCTGGCCGCTGGTGCTCCTGACAGCGTTGGTGGCATTGGCATGCAATGATCTTGGTCCTTGCCGTTGCCCTTGGTTTGGCGGCGGGTTTTATAAAAGCACGAATTAGCAAAGAACCTTACCAACCGATTGATCTGAAGTATACCTGGCTCATCCTGGTCGCAGCAACACCGCAAATGCTTGCTTTCTTTTTCTCGGCAACCCGAGATAGGATACCTGACCAGTGGATCCCAGCCATACTGATTACCACCCAATTTGTCCTGCTCGTTTTTGTTTGGCTCAACCGCAAACAACCCGGCATGTGGGTTCTGGGTTTGGGGCTTCTCCTGAACCTGGTGGTGATCAGCCTAAATGGCGGGTGGATGCCCATCTCACCGGAAACCCTGACCAAGTTGGGGGCGCCGGCAGATACCTGGCATATTGGCGCCAGACATGCGTTCAGCAAAGACATGGTCCTGATGAAGGAAACAACCCGCTTGTGGTTCTTATCAGATATTCTGACCCTTCCTCAAGGGATCCCGTACCGAGTTGCTTTCAGCATAGGTGATGTCGTTGTGGCCGCAGGGGTATTCATACTCCTCTTACAGAACAATCATTCGGAAGATAAAAGCAGGACAGTCGTTCCACAGGAGAACTGACGATGACTAAGAATTTTCACATCCAGCAGGAATTCAGCCGATTATTGACGGCGGCTGTGATCAACGGATCATTTCGAAAAACGTTGTTGAATAACCCCAGCAAGGCCATCTCCTCCGGTTTCGGTGGTGAAGCTTTCAACCTCGGAGCAGATGTTGTGCAACGCATCTCGTCCATCCGGGCGAATTCACTCGCCGAATTTGCTACCCAATTATCTGAACTCTAAGCAGCTTCGCCGAGCCAAACATTGTCACAGCACGTTGCCTATGTGACAGCTTGTCACGGGTAAACAGCGCAACTTAACAAGTCAATACATCTCTAATCGTCGTCTCGAATCTCTGCATTTGCACCAGATTTGAAGCTGCCATTCAAACCAGGCCGGTTACGTTCCAATTCCTTTTCAGATACGTTATAATAAATGGACAGGAAGGCAAACAAGACATGGAGGCTGGAATGGAAAAATTTGGCAAATTCTTATTCGGCGCTCTGCTGGGTGGATTGATCGGCAGCGGTGTGGCTTTACTTTTTGCCCCCGCATCCGGCAAAGCAACCCAACAGGAGATTGTGGCCTACTTTGATCATCTAAAAAGTGAGGTTCAGCGGGCCGCTGACGAAAAGCGTGTCGAGTTGGAAGACCAACTGCACACTTTGCAGTCCGGAAAGAACTAGCGATTGAAGAGAAGCAAACTTAACCTGAGAGCTTAAGCAAAATGGTATTGATCGCCCCTCGTGATTCACGAGGGGCGTTTTTTGTTAATCTAACGTGTGCAGCCTGGGTGCATTTTTAACCTGCGTTGCTGGCTATGGATAGTAATAGTAGGGGGTGGGTTCCTGATCGTCGTAAGGGGGATATCCCTCGTCCCCGGGGGTAGGCGTGAATTGAGGTGTGGGCGCTGGGGTGGGGGTTAGCGTGAGCTGGGGCGTTGGCGCCTGGCCGCCCGCTTCAGTTGTTGTCAGCGTTGAAACCGCCGCCTCCGCATTCGGCATGAAGGCAATATCTTCGACATAATCAATGCTGGTCTGGCAGGCGGGTTCCAGATAGCGGGTCACATTCTCCCAGGTCAGCGGAGCGCGGCTGTTATAAGCCTGCTGGATGGCGTTTGTGAGGCAGCCCGGGCCGGCATTGTAATTGACCAGGGTGAACCGCCAGAGGTCTTCATAGAAACTGACTTCGCCGGCGGTTTGGCGGGTGGTATTGTAGATGATCTGCCCAACTTGTTCACAGTTGGCCAGTAGAGAGCGGGCAAAGATGCTGATGCTGAAATTTGCCTGGGTCAGGTCGATTCCCAGCGGGCATTCGGGGCAGGCCGCATTGACCTTTTGGACCAGCGCGCCCCGCAGCATTTCCTGATCGGCCTGATCGAGGTTGCCGAAGCCCCGCTGGCAGACTTCTGAATCCAGCACCAGGGGGCAGAACTGACTGAAGAAGCTGGGGTTCCAGAGCAGGACGGTATCCGCACCCAGATCGCTCAGATGTCCCAGGCCGGCTTCGTAATAGTTGGCGGAATAGCCGGGCCAGAACTGGCTCTCCCGGCTGAAGATGTTTTTGAGCAGCTGGGAGGGGACCCCCGTATCCTGTGCAACCTGGATGATCTCGCTGTCGAATTGGTTTTGCCAGTTGTCGATCTCTTCGCGGGCCGCTTCCAACCCGCATTGGTTGGCGGTCTGAGAGGTTTCCAGCCCGCCATCGGCGCAGGCGCTGGCATCCACAACCCCCTGTGTGATCAGGGAGGCCGCCAGGTAGTAGTAAGGCTCAGTGGAGACTAGCCCATCGGGGTGCTCCGGCGAGGAAAGCCAGGCTGGCGCGCCGCCAACGGGCGGGAAGGAAGACCAGATTTGGGAGCAGGTGGATTCGATCGTGCCAAGGTATTGGCTGCTGATGATGTCCACATACCATTGTGGGGCGTCATCGGTTTGGACATCTGGGGCGACGAAATCTCCCCAGGGGATCACCCGGACTTGGGCGGTGAAAGTCTCGGACGAATCCCCATAGCTGGATTCGGCCCAGAAGGAAACGGGCAGGCCATTGAGGCCTGTGGCGGGCAAGGGAATGGAACACTCCGCGCCTTCGCAGTTGAAGGGTTCGGAACCGATGTAGCCCTGGATGTTGATGATGTTCTCATTGGGCAGGGGTTCCACGCCGGTGAGGCGCAGGCTGGGCAACGTGTTGCAGCGGTTTTCCGGCGGCCGGGGGTCGCAATCGGCAATGTCAATGAAGACTTCCGGCGCCTGAAGGTCCACCTCGATTTCGCGTTCGCTGGGAGTCACGCTGACCTGGTAGAGGTAGAGGCCGGGGCATTGTTCGGCGCCGGTGATGGTGTCATCAAATATACAGGGGGTTGTATCCAGCCAATCTTCCAGAACATCATCCCCGCAGAAATACTTGACCTCTTCAACCTCAGGCCAGCCCTCATGCTCAATATAGATCTGGCAGACCACTTGAGAATCGCTCCAGGTGAGCAGCCACCATTCATAGGAGGTGTAGGAGACGGTGATGGTCGCCTTGCGCTGCGGCCCTTCCGTTTCCAGGTTACCGGCATCCACGGTTGAGGGGGCGAGGGCGATCAAACCCAAAACAAACCCGGCCACGATTAGCATGACAAGGCGTGTGATTCGATTGAGTTTGAGATTTGAGTTCACCATGGTCAAATTCTCTTTTAGGGATACCCGGTTGGCACTGGCGTTGAAGGCGAAGGCGTTGGTGTTGGGGTCGGTGTTGGCGAAGGCGTGCTGGTCGCTGTCGGTTGAAGCGTCTTTTCAATCTGGGCAGTCAGCCGAGCTTCCAGCGTCTGGACCTGGTTGGTGAGCGGCGCCGGCTGCATGATGTCATCAATTGCCTGCTGCAAGGTGGCGTGGACCACTTCCTGTTTGGGTAGCAAGACTTGGGCCTGACTGTGATCCGGGATCTGCCAAAGGGTGACGGCATCCCAGCCGATCATGTAATAGCCGATCCGGTCAGGATCTGCCAATCGGAGGGAGAGCGGGACCAGGTCCATCAACTCGGCCAGCGAGATATCCGTCTTGACCCAACCCTCATAGCTGGCATAGAGCAGCGGCAGCTTGGTCAGGTAACTTTCGTGGGTGAACTTCTTGAAGATCACCCGCAAAAGCTGCTGCTGGCGCTGCATCCGGTCCACTTCGTCCATGTCGTCCAGGTAGGAGGCATAGCAGAGCGCAAGCGCTCCATCCATCCTGACCAGGCCGGCGCGGATGCCGCCGCATTCGCCTGCGATGGGATAGAAGATGGTGACGTCGATGCTGTCGAGATCATCCACCAGCCATTGAAAATCGCCCGGGTGGGCCAGGACGAACCGGTCCACCTCGATGCCGAAATTGTAGGAGAGGGTGTCGAGCATCGTTTCAATCCCGCCGAGGGCATAGGCGGTGTTCAACCGCTGCATGCCGTAACCGGGGATGTAAACGTACAAATTGCCTGGAATGGAGACCAGGCTGGCCTTTGAGAACCTGGGATGGATAAAGAGCAAGTGGATCGCCTGGACCCGACCGGTGAAGGGCGGCTCGGTATCCGAACCCAACAAGGCCCAGACCATGACTTCATCCGAAAGGGTGAGCCTGGTGAGGGGTTCGGGGATGGGGGTCACCGAATCGACATTGGGCGCTTCATACCTCCCCCAGACTGATGCGTCTCTTTCCGTTGAGGCAGGGGGTGCTGCGGTGGGTTCGCTGCTGGGCGGCTTTTCGGTGGCGACTGGGGTCCCGGGTGTACTTGAAGAACTAATTTCTATTCCTAAGCTGTTGCTTTGACAGCCGGACAAGCCAAGACTTACCGAAAATAGTGTGATAATCACCAAGGCAAACCATGCTCGTTGTTGATTTACTGGACGCTTTTTAATCATGAGATCCCAAGATTTGATTATAGCATGATTCAAATTTGGCCCCTTGCCATATTTTCGTTCATGCTGGCGGCAGCGCTGGGCAGAATAAGGTGAGAACGAGAACGGGTTTCACATTTCCCATTTGAACCAGCAGATTTTCTGGGGTTGCCGGAGCCTGCTTCCATTATAATGAGATTAATGTAAAAAGAATCGAATGGATAAGGAGTAAAAATGAAGGCGTCCAAATCTGGAACTGTTTTTCCGGTCGTTTTTGGCCTGCTGCTGATTTCCGCAGGCGTCGTTTTTCTGTTGGACAACCTGAATGTCATTGCCCTGAACTGGCAAGCCCTGATAGGCCCCTTGTTCGTGGTGGGCGGGTTGATTTTCCTGCTGGTGTTCATCCTGAACACGGATGACTGGTGGGCCTTGATCCCTGCGATGGCGCTGATCAGCCTGGGTCTGACGGTCTTCATGGAGCAGGAGGATTTTGCCAACGAATGGACCGGCGCGGTCTTCCTGGGGATGCTGGGCCTCTCGTTTTGGCTGATCTATGCTTTTCACCCGCTCCATTGGTGGGCGGTCATCCCCGGCGGCGTCCTTTTCACCCTCGCCGCGGTCAGCATGTTGGCGGAGGGGGGCGACCTCTCCGGCGGCGTCTTTTTCCTCGGGATGGCGCTGACCTTTGGGCTGGTGTTTCTCCTGCCCAACCCGCTGGGAAAGCTCACCTGGGCTTTGTACCCGGCCGGCATTCTCTTCCTGATTGGAGCGCTGGTTCTTCTGGGAACCACCAGCCTGATCGGCTTTGTCTGGCCGGTGGCTTTGCTGGTGGCCGGCGGGGCGGTCCTAATCCATGCCCTGCGGAAGTGATCGGCAAAAAGAAACATAAAAATGGCTGTCTTTTATAGGCAGCCATTTTTTGCTTAATTAACCAGCGCAGACTTACAAGGATTCCAGCAACTGTTTTTGGAGGGCGTTGATCTCCGCGATCCCCTTTTTGGCCAGCGCGAGCATGGCGGCCAGTTCGCTGTCCGTGAAGGGTTCGCCCTCGGCGGTGCCCTGGACTTCAATGAAGCGTCCGTCATCCGTCAGCACGACGTTCAGGTCCACATCGGCAAGGCTGTCCTCGGCGTAGTTTAAATCCAGCAGGGCGTTGCCCGCCAGCAGCCCCACGCTGACCGCGGCAACCGGCGGGCGCAGGGCTGCTGGCGGGATCGCGCCTGATTCGATCAGAGGTTTCAGCCCGATCGCCAGGGCCAGGTAGCCGCCGGTGATTGAAGCGACCCGGGTGCCGCCATCGGCTTGGAGCACGTCGCAATCCAACAGCAGGGTGCGTTCCCCAATCAGGTCCAGATTGACGGCCATCCGCAGCGAACGCCCGATCAGGCGGCGGATCTCCTGCGTCCGGCCTTTCAGGCCCTTGGTCTCGCGGGGCGTGCGGGTCTGCGTGCTGCGGGGAAGCAACGCATATTCCGCCGTGATCCAGCCTTTGCCCCGGCCGGACATCCAGGCGGGGACGCCTTCTTGAACTGTGAGGTTGCAGAGGACCCGGGTTTCGCCCCAGGTCACCAGGACGGAACCTTCGGCGACGCTGACGTAATCCGGTGTGAAGGCGAGCGGTCGTAATTGGTCAAATTGGCGCCCGTCGGGGCGGGCGAAAGGGTTTGTCATCATGGCCTGATTATAACCCCCGCGGGTGGTTTTTTCCGGGGAGAGCTGCGCTGCCCCAGGATGGCTGCAACCGCTGCTTCCGGGGGAATTGCCAGCAGGAGATGCGGCCCGAAGGTGCGCTTCTCGGTTGAAAAGCTGACCTAGGCGCCGGCTTCTTTGATCGCAGCGACCAGTTCCCGCTGGGAGGGGATCAGCGATGAGAAGCGCAGTTCCCCGTTGATCAGGATGCAGGGCAGGTTCTTGATCCCGAGTTTGGTCATCCGGGCGATATTCTCGGGCGAGGTGGCCTTGTATTCCACCATTCGCACGGCATCCCCTAGTTCCTCGGCGGCGCGCTGGGCGGCATTGAGCATATAGCCGCAGGCCGCGCAGGTGGACGAATCGAGGGTGAAGACCTCCATGAGGGGCGTTTCAAGGGCCGCATAATCCGGCAGACTGATCGCATCCAGGTCCATTTGGGCGGCCTGGTAATGCGCCAGAATCTGGCGGGTATTCTTTGGGTCGCGGATGGCTTCCACAATGGCAATCACATTTTCAATCGGTGTGTCATAGGGCATATCACACCCCGGGGAGATAATCAGATTGTTGTGGTTTTCCAGGGCGTGCAACAGGTCAATGACATATTTCATGTTGTCCTGTTGAGTCCCCAGCAGCATCCGCGTGGTGAGGGGGATATTCCCCTGCAGGACGATGTTGTGGCGATCGGTGATGGGTTTGACGGCGACCATATCAATGTTCTCATCCACGGCGATCCCATCCGGCCCAGCCTGGCACATGACCTCAATATTTTTGGTGGCGTCCCCACAGACGAAGAAGGCGGAATAGGCGCCTTGCTGGCGGAGGTGCGTGAACAGCTCGGTGAAAGGCGCCAGCAGGAAGGTCTTGAAAGTGCGGGGGGAGATCTGGCTGGTGACCGGGTCCACCACCGCGATCACGTCCATGCCGGCCTCGATATAGAGGTCAGCCATGCGCCTGGCGACCTCCGCTGTATAGGCGATCAGGTTGTGGAGGAAATCGGGGTCGTCCAGGGTATCCAGGAAGATATCCGTCCCGCGCAGGTGCGAAGCCAGGGTGAAAGGCCCGGTGACCAGGCCATAGAGGGCGGTTTGCTCACCCACCGCGGCTTTCATTTTGCGCATCACGTCCAGGATCATCGGCAGGCGGCCATCCTCGGGGGAGGGGAGCGTTGCGGGGAGGGTTTTGTGGTCTCCCGCCAGGGGGTGGCTGGCGACGGAGGGCGGGGCATTCTCCGCCCAAAGCAGGTCGCAGCCCAGGATTTCGGCCTCGACCTGCAGGTCGAAAAGCACCGGCTGGCCATCGGGGTCGTAGAGCCGGTTGACCTCCAGCAGCGCGCTCAGCAGCTTCTCGCCATCGGTCAGAACCGTTTTGGCGTTATAGCCCAGGAGCTTCCCGGCGTGCACGCCGGCGAAGGGAACCCAGGGGACCGCGGCGGTGGGTTGGTGTTGCAGGGTTTTCAGCAGTAAGTTTTTTCCGTGAGCGGGCATGGTCTCTCTCCTGGTTGTGAGGTCTGGGGTTAATGGCGATTATAAGCATAAATGATAACGTTGTCAATTGAGGAAAAGGCGGTAATTCCCTCAATTTGGATCCTAACTCCCCTATCTCGGTGCATTAAGGGCGTGAATCTCTGGTTTGGATTGGTTTATTCGCCGGAATCACATTATAATGAAGCCTGAATAAGTGCCAAAATAGACAACGTTGTCTTAATGGAACCTGAAATGTCCGCAACGATCAAAGATGTCGCCGAATTAGCCCAATGCTCGATCAAAACCGTTTCACGGGTGATCAATGCCGAGCCGCATGTGACGGAAGCCACCCGCAACCGGGTCCTGGCGGCCATCCAGACGCTGGATTATGCCCCAAATTTCTCAGCGCGGCGTCTGGTGCAGCGCAGGGCTTACATGATCTGCGTCCTGCTGCACGAAGCGGGTTTTTACCAGTCAACGATCCTCTCCAAGGTGCTGGATATCGGGTATCAGCAGGATTATGATATCCTGATCCAGTCCTACTATCCCTCGCATACCAAATCCAAGGAAAAGCTGGAAGCTCTGGTGCGGGAGCGGCGGGTGGACGGGCTGGTGATTACGCCGCCCTGCGATGTGGATCCCTTCCTTTCGGACCTTTTGGCGCAGTCCGGCGTGCCCTATGTGCAGATCACGCCGCTGAACCGGACGCCGGAGGTGCCTTATGTGGCCGGGGATGATTACCAGGGCGCTTATCTGATGACCGAACGCCTGATCCTGATGGGCCATTGGCGGATCGCTTTCCTGAGCGGCCCCCGCAATCATCGGGCCAGCATTGACCGGCTCTATGGCTACAAAGCGGCCCTGGAAGTTTACCGGGTGCCCGCCCGGGACGACCTGGTGTTGGAGTCGCTTTATAATTTTGACGGCGGCCATAATGCGGCCCGAATAGCGATGGGCCTGGCTGAGCCGCCGACCGCGATCTTTGGCGGCAGCGACGAAGCCGCCCTGGGCGCGCTGTTTGCCCTGCAGGAGATGGGCGTGAAGGTGCCGGAAGAGGTCTCAGTCTGCGGCTTTGATGACCTGCCGCAGGCTCAGCAGGTCTGGCCCGGCCTGAGCACGGTGGCCCATCCGGTGGATGAGATCGTGGAACGGGCGATCAGAATGTTGATCTCAATTTTGACCAAGCGGGAGCCTGAATCCCGCCAGGTCGTTCTCCCTTCCCGGCTGGTGATGCGCGGGTCAACTGCTGCGCCGCCGCCGGACCTGAATTGAATCTTACGGAATGGATCGAAGAAAGGACAGAGAAGATGGAAGATACCTTGAAGGCCTTGTATGATGCCGTGATGGAAGGCCAGCGTGATATTGCCAGGGAAAGCGTCGTGAAGGCTCTTGCGGATGGCGTGGCCCCCGGCGAGATTCTGGACGCGATGATCGGCGCGATGGGGGAGGTAGGCCGGCTGTTTGAGGAGGGCGAATATTTCGTCCCGGAGATGCTGATCGCCGCCCGAGCGATGAAGACCGGCATGGACATCCTCAAACCGGAACTGGTGGACGCGGATATCCAACCGGCCGGTAAGATCGTTGCGGGCACCGTCAAGGGCGACTTGCACGACATCGGCAAGAACCTGGTGTGCATGATGCTGGAAGGCGCGGGGTTTCAGGTGGTGGATTTGGGGTCGGATGTGTCCCCGGAGGCCTTTGTGAACGCGGTCAATGAACATCATCCCGATTTCATTGCGATGTCCGCCCTGCTGACCACCACGATGCCCAACATGCAGACCACGATTGAAGCTCTGAAGGCCGCCGGCGTGCGGGATCAGGTGAAGGTCCTGATCGGCGGAGCGCCGATCACGGACGCCTATGCCGAGAAGATCGGCGCGGATGGGTATGCGCCGGATGCCAGCCGGGCGGTGAAGCTGGCGAAAGCGCTGGTGTAGGCGGTGGGGTGAGGGGGAATCGGTATTGGATTTTGGGAGGCGCTGGAAACAGCGCCTCTTTTGCATCTTGTCCTTGCGAAGCTTCGAAGAAGGTGAAGCAATCTCGGGGGCTGGTAATTAACCTGATCACAAGGGTCAAATCAAAACAAGCGTTTTTTGATTGATTCGCTACGCTCGCAATGACAAGAGACTTAAATACTAAGTGCCTCCACGGGCATACCCCGAGGGCACTGCGTTCGAATCCCGGTTTGGGCACCTGT
>WOYI011283173.1_pt1 | contig 10244 bp, 7 predicted proteins | sample 6423411 | NCBI WGS metagenome assembly WOYI01 (sample SAMN13441803, study PRJNA592873) | oil field metagenome | biome: oil field; feature: oil-well bore; material: oil-contaminated soil; isolation source: oil-contaminated soil from oil-well borehole | place: Germany: Wietze | collected 2016-10-18 ... | reverse complement strand
AATTGAAAAAATGGTTGTCCGTTGCCAAGCAAAATTACTAACAATAAAGAAGTTAAAACTACACCAGGTGCAACTAACCATCCCCAGTTAAAATGCGCTTGTCTCCGTTGTTTATATACTTCCACAACCTCAAGTTTTAGCTGGTCGCGAAACTGAGGATTGGGTTTTACTTGTGGAAACAAATGTTGAGTTTTCATGGTCATAAATATAGTGTCTAGTAGGTTACAAGCTCATTTCTCGCAATTTTTTTATCGCTCGGTGGGCTGTTACTTTAACATTGCTAGTAGATAGTTCAAGCTCCTGGGCTGTTTCTTTGACTGAATAATTTTTAAGGTAACGAAGCACAATAATCGACCTTTCTGTTTCTGTTAGTTGCTCCAGAAGCTTTTCTAGTTTTTTGATGGCTATTTTTTGCTGGTGCGGGTCGATGTTCTCTTCAGGTTGAGCTAAATTGTCAAACAGTGACTCTTTGGGTAGGTCGTATTTTTGCTTTACCCAAGCAGATAATTGACGCTTGGCAATGGTGTAAAGCCAGTTTTTAAATTTTCCCCGATTATTAAACTTATCAATCGACTTAACCATTTCTAGAAAAGTATCGTGAGTTAAATCTTCAGCCACTTCAGCGTTTTGGTTTGTTTGCCAATAGCAGAAACGATATATCGCATCCACGTATTTTTCGTATAAAGCAGCAATAGCTTCCTGGTGACCGTCTTGGGCAAGTAAAATTAGTTGGTGGTCTTTCATGGGGTTGGAGCTAGTGATTTAGGAAAGAAATTTGTCGTAAATTTTGATAATTTCCTGTAAATTCTCGTTTGAAAGCTTGGCAAATAGTTCTTTTCCTGTTTTGATAGCCTTGTTTGAAACAAGTAATAAGTGAGCTTTGCCTTTCTTTGTGTTGGATAGCCGAACAATCCTGCGATCGTCTGAGTCATTAATCCTTTTAACCAATCCCGATTCAACTAGTCTGTCGGTGAGTTGAGAAACAGCTGACGCAGACATCTGTAAGCCCTCAGCCAATGCTCCCACAGTTGAATCAGGGTGCTGATTAAGAAATCTAATAGCATAGAATTGGAGCAGTGTTCCAACCCGATCATCAACGGGGACTGATTGATCCAAAAACCGTTTAAATCTAACTAGAGTTTCTAGAAATTGCTCGATCAGCTGGTCACGATCCATCGGTTGAGACATCAATTAATTTAATAACATAAATATATTAGCATATAAAATATAAACAACAAACTGGGGGATCAAGTTCCAAGAATTACAGCGATACGAAAACCAACGACGTCAATCGAGTGCATCGGATTAAGCCAATAGGCGTTGGCAGCACCACCACTGTCGGAGCTGCCAACAACGACACGGCGAAAGCCGCCATCACCACTCGCTTCAGTGTTAGTCCATTCAGCTGTATCAGTAGAACCCCAGAATTCACGATTGGCAAGCAAATTCCATTCAACTGCTTCAAGCATTCGTACATCCATAGAAGCCGGAAGTCCCGCTTCTGTTAGTAAATCACGTTTATGAGTTTGAATTGCTTGGTTGGCATCGTCCCAAGAGACATTAAAACGATCTTCCAGCTCTAGACGCTTACTTACAGGTGTTTTGGCATAATGGCGATCATATGATGATGGCTTTGGCATCATTTCTACCGCAATCCATCTACCTGGTAGTTGGGGAAATCCTATATTACCGTCTTTTACCAATCCCCAAAACCATTCTTCCAGATTTCTTCTAATTCCGTGATCTTCTATTTCTCCAGAGGATAGGGTTTCGTACCTTCGCCAATGTGGATAACGACGCTCTAGTTCATCGAGGAATATATCTTCACCTTTGCGTTTAAGATCATCCAGAGTATCTATGTCGAGTTTAGGAATATAACGCAACTCAAATCCCAGTCGTTCCAAGTTTCTTTTAACCTCAGCAGTTACTACTGCAGGTAAAGGTGGTATTTCGACAATTGTACCAAGGACATCTTGCCAAGCATTTTGTTCTCGAACAAAATCTGCTATAAAACGTAGTTCTTCCGGCACAGTAGTAGAGCTGCGGTCAAAACCTCGTCTCCGGCTTTTTTTTTGTGGAGCAATATATTCTACATGTTGAATCAGTTCTTCTAATTTTTGTTTATCAACCTCAGACTCAAGTTTGTTGGAATAGTAATAGCGTAGAGCAGTTTGAAAGGTTTCATTTACATCGCCGTTGTAAAACCGCAAGATAAAGTCTCTGACTCTCCTGGGCTCCATTCTATCGTCATAAGTAAATGGTTGAGGTTGATCTGCTGCGATTCTTCTGCCTTTAACTAGTTCCTTGGCAGCTTGGTGAAATTCTTTATACTTTCCTAGGATTGATTCAATACCGGGAATTTCCTGTAGTTGTTCAGGAAGTAGGGCGTATTCTTGAGATACTAGGTAAGCTCTAGGAGAAACTTTTTCTTCTTGAGGAACCAGAGTAAACAGAGCATCTGTAGAGTATGAGAAAGTCTCGTCAGGAAGGTCGATAGGAGCTTTTAAATATACCCAGCGTCTAAGTTGTGCAGGATCTAGTGGTTCACGACCAAAATAACCTTTACCTGGTGGATTCATCAGGGCAACTATCTTAGTGGTTTCTTTGTTGACAGGAATTGATTCCGATGCATCTTCTGATAGCACAACGGATTCACCGCGATTGAAGGCATCTAAAACTTCATGAAGTCTGACGACAATGTTTGGTGCGGCAGAGTTAAATTCATCTAAAATAATAACTTTTATTTTTCCTTCTTCCTGTCTTAAGCCTGAAGTAACTTTGCCGTCAGCAAATATATATTCTGGATCATCAGAACTTCTTTTATCAGGATTGGGGATATATCGACCCATGAGATCTTCAACGTCGGTTGCACCATTTAAGTTGGCATAGTGGACTTCCCAGCCTAGATCAGCTGCCATCTTTCTAACTGCAGTGGTTTTGCCAATACTGGTTCCGCCCTCGATTAACACCGGATCTCCTTGAAGAAAACTTACAGCAATGTCTTTCTGCATTCCAAGGGAAAATTTATCATTAATGTAGTCTGCATACTGTTCTTGTCTAGGAACAAAATGACCTTCAGAATTTTGCGCTTTAGGCAAACGAACCCCAAGATAGGCAACTGTATCTTGTGTCTCCTCAACAGGAGATTCTGGTGGTGACGTAAATTGCCGTCGTTCCATTGATGATTTCTTTGACATAGTTTTTTAGTTTTGGTAAGTTATACCTACTTGTTCAAGAAGCATAAAACCAACTTCTTGAGCTTTTTTAAGGGTATCTTTTGTCATTAAAAACACCACTATAACGTCTTTATAGCTAGGGGTCACTATCTGAGATTTAAGATTAAACTTATCGAAAATCTCTACTTGACCAGTAGGGTACTGCACGGCAAAATCGTACAAATCTTTAGACAAAATGTCTTTAACGACTACAAAAGATTTTGAGGCTTTTGTGATTTGTTTAAACAAATCAGCCGTATCAACAGCCTGTTTAAATTCAAACTCTCTCAACTTGTTTGTGAAGCTTTCAAGTTCGCCATCATCCTTAGCAATCATTAGTGAGACTTCTTTTTGAGAATTAGCGTATTTTAGAAAATCTTTAATGGTATTTGTCATATATTATATATAATATACTAAAAGGTGTCATAATTGGCGATTACCTCTCTGATAACCTCAGCTAGTTTTTCTGACATTTCACGCACTCCGATATTGGCAATGCTATTGGGGTAATAATGCTCTACATGATCTGTCTCGGGACCAATTCCTAGACCAATTAATTTTTGGTCTGTCTCCTGCATAATTTTAGTAATCATTTCCCCAAGCTCATATTGTGATTCGGGATGAACTCCTGATTCTACTGGTAAACCATCAGAGAGAACAAAGAGGAATTTCTCTGCGGCTTTTTGTCGGGCAAGACGTTCTGAAGCTTGCTGAACTGCCCAGCCGTCATCATTGTATCTGGCAGCGGGAGTTTTTACTTCTTGTAAGATTTCGCCCATATGTTCTCTTATTTCACGACTCATATCTTGTCCGAATGATTGGTATTCATAAAGCCGATCATTGAAACCAAGAATTTCAGTGCTGATTGATAACCTGTTCAGCACCTCAGCGAGAACAATTACTGCTTTAAAAGTCTCTCTTATTTTTTGATCTCGCATTGAACCAGATAAATCGACTAGCAGGCTAATGGCATAATCTTTCTCCTGGGGAATTTCTCGTTTTTGCCAGGCCTTGCTTTCTACAGCAGTGATACCGAGTGCCTTTTCTTGCATTCTTCTTTTTAAATCAATGCGCTTTCCTGATTTAAAGCCTGCTTGCCACTTTTGAATACGTCTGGCAACAAATATTTCTCTTAAATCTGCCTCAAGTGCATCAATTAAGGGAAGCACATTACGACGATATTCTTCATACACGTTCTCGTCTCCTCGCAAAGTCTTTTCAATCAGGTCGCGGAAGCGCTTTTGCTCAAGTGTTTGCTCTAAGTGGCTCTTAGTTTCACTTTCATCTTCTGAATCTTGCCTTGACTCTTTTTTTTGACTTTTAGTAGTTTCACCGCGCTGAGCTAGTTTTTCCGGATTATCTGACAATTTTCCTTCAAATTCTTCATTCACTTCACGCTCGAAGTCCTGCAAGGCCTGCTGTGCTTCATCCGCTAACTCCCGTTTGACATCTTCTGGTAGAGAATCAATATATTCCCTAATTTGTTGTTTAAGACCGTCAGAAAGAGAGTCAAGATCAATTGCCTTTGATTGGCCGATACCTTGCTGACCAGTTTGATTGCCTTGTTGGACATTTTCTATCGCTTCTTCTAATTCTTTTTGCTCATCCTCAGTGAGCGAATCAGCAAGATCCTGCGGGAGTCCCTGCTGCCCTTCATCTTTCTCGTCACCCCGCATGTCCTTAATTAACTCCTGCATTTCCTGATCTTCCATATCCTCCTCAACCAGTTTCTGAAATTCTGGCCAGATTTCGTCTCGATTAATCTCATAACTTACATTGGCATACTTTCTGATTAATTCTTCACCGCCATCAGCTTCTGCTTTGGAAGGATAACGTAACCAAGAATCGCGGGCACTTTCTAGAGTCTTCTCGATCACAGTCTTCACTTCTTCGGGGAGATCTTCGCTCAAAACACCCAATTTTTCCCCTTGGGTTTCTCTATACCATTGACGAATATATTCAAAACCAGCCTGTATAAATTTAGGTGTATATCCTAATTGATCACGGGCCTTTTCTCTGGTCTTGGCCTTTACTTTGCCTTCAAAATCTAAATCTTCCTGGTAAACAATGTCCATTTGGCCACGGAAGCGAGGATAAGCTTCTGCTACAAAATTATTTGTTCTTGGATCTTCAATGGCGTTCATCATGAAGGAAAAGCCTGGCTGTTGCCACACTTTTGGAGGAATATCTTCGGTTCTTGAAATCCGCCGATGACCTCCCTCGTGAGATATAACAAAACGCAAATAATCCATATCTTTATTGAGTAGATCTTGTGGATCAATCCAAATAATATTTTTAGTAAAATCCCAATACCAACCGGCACCGGGTTCATTTAGCTCAACAGGGATTTGAAAGTCTTTACCAATAAAGCAGGCGAGTGAGGAGAGGATTTGTTGTTTGTATTGAATATCTTGTTGCTCGTCAGGAGAAAAATGTCCTAAAATTTCTGTCTGGTTATCTTTGCGTAGTGTGTGTAATGTTGTAGGTGTTTTTCTCTCTACAATATAATCAGATTTTTGTTCCATAAAGTCTACCTAGATTATATAAAAAATCTGCCAAAAAATCTTATTCATTCCCTTTATGAGCTGGTGACGATACGGTGCTCGAACCTATTTAGCCTGGATGGCTATATCAAAGAATATCTCAAAAGCCACCCTGAACTGCCAATTGGCACTCAGCTACAAATTATTTTACGAGAACTTCTCACCCGCGAGATTATTGTACAACTTTATGAGTTTATGAGCTATGCCGGCATTATTAGCTTTCTAAAACCATATGCCATGAACTTTCCAGGCAGGAAAGTGGTAAAATAGCCTTACCGAATGATCTCTGTGGTGAAGGTATCTTACTTTTAGAGAACTGATGGCACACAAGTGATCCATCTTAGCTACAGGGATCGCCCATCGGGGTTGTATGAAGAAAAAGTTAGTATTACCTCTAACTCTGCTCGCAGTGGTGGCTTTAGTCGCTGGGTATTTTATTTTCCAATCTCAAAAAACGAAGTTTGAAGCTCCAAGGAATAATGCTCCTGAGATTCAGTTTAGGATAAGCGAGAATAAAACCTTAGATGCTATTATCGGAGATCTTAAGTATTACGACTTCATCAAGGATGAAAGGGCTTTTACTTTTGCACTAGCACACACGCAAGATAACACCAAAGGTGGAGAAAACTTCATTAAGGTTGGTAAGGGTAGCAAAACAATAGAGAGGGAAGCAGTCTATACAATTTCCCAGAGTATGAGTTCTTGGGAGTTGGCTTCGGTTCTTCTTAATGGGGGTACTCATCAAGACTGTGATCATGGTTGTCCTGAAAGTAATTTCATCCCAGAACTTCTTCCTGGTGGAGATTTGGCACCAGGAGTCAATGAAATTTATAATTGGGTAGAAACTTATGAAGACTGTGTAAAAGTAAAAGGTCAACTTTCATCTGAGCAATACTATGAAAAAACTGGGATACGAAAATGTGTTTCTCCTGACCAAAGAGAATTCACTCAAGGCGAAGAGGGTTGGCGAGAGTTTGTTGGAGGGTAAAATATGGATATGAAAAAAGCGAATTTTGTTACACCAAAAGATTTTATGAAGGATAGAAAACCAGAAAAGTTTTCTGATTCCAAGGTTACAAAAGATTCAAAATTAGATAGAACTTCACTTGAGATTTACCTCCTTTCCCTAACCAGCAGACAACAAGAATACCAGTTTGAGTCCTTTGCTAGAAAACTTTGCCAGTTAGAAATCTGCCCAGGCTTGAAACCAATTACAGGCCCTAGTGGCGGAGGCGATGGAAAAGTAGACTCAGAAACCATACCAAAATCTAAGGAAATAGAACTCCTCTATTCAGTCGGTATTGAAAAAAACACAAATGAAAAATGGGCATTTGCTTTTAGTGCAAAAAAGAAGTGGACACAGAAAGTAGTAAGTGACGTCAAAAAAATTGCTGAGGCTAAAAGGGATTATAAAAAAATATTTTTCGTTACTAACCAGTATGCAAGAGCTGGAACACGTTCAAAAAAAGAAACTGAGCTATCAAAAAAATACAAAGTGGAAGTTGTAATACTTGATTTAACATGGATACTCGACAGAGTATTAGAGCATAAAAGAGAAAAACTCGTTATTAAAGAATTTAATATGGCCAATGAAATTGGAGAAAAAGTCGAAATTGGCCCGTTAGATTTCCAAAAGCAGAAATATTTTCAAGAACTCACTGAAACTATAGAGGAGGATGTTTCCAATAAAAATATTACTCTTAAAACGGTTGACAATGTGCTTGATCAAGCAATTCTTACTGCAGAACTAGAAAAACTAAAATCTGAAGTAATTGGAGGTTTTGATAAGGCGATTAGTTTTGCCAAGAATTATGGAACAGACGAACAATTGTTTACAGCAATTTACCAAAAAGCATGGACTTCATTTTTTTGGTTAGAAGATTTCGATGTCTTCCTAGATCTTTATCCTGAGGCTGAAAAATTGGCGTTGAAGTCTAACAACATCTTTCAAACCGAAAGGTTGAGAAACTTGTGGTCGTTGCTGTTTTCCCTACACCATAACTACCAGCTGATTACAACAGCAGTCTTAGAAACCAAAACAAACACTCTGAAAACTAAATTAAATCGATTCAAAAACAGTAAGTCATTTGTAAGTGCTTCAGTCCACGCAAAAGAGATGTTGTTGTTAATGGAACTAATGCTAAACATGGATAATCAAAAAAAGCATTCAGAGATATTTAGGAAATTGATGACAGTGATAGATGAAGCAAACACCCTGATAGGATTCCCTTTTGATCCCACATTTCGAGCCATCAATGAAATGCAAGACATATTTACAGGTAACAAAGAGTATGAAAATCTTCAAGAAAAAATAATCAAAGTAACAACCCAGCGGTCTGGTGATATAGCAGCTGGAAAAATGCTGCACGGAAGAGGGTTGCGCTACTACGAATCGGGGGATTTTTATAAAGCTATCGTCTTTCTGGGTAAAGCGCTGTATCGATTTTACAAGAAAGAGAGCAAAGATGATCTTGTTAGAACACTGTTTTTACTATCAATAGCCTACGAGGACGTTGGCCTACTTTGGGCTGCCAGAGGAGCATTGATAAATGCTGCAGCTCATGCCACAAGTGAATTTTGGACATATAGCAAAGTTAATAAGGCTCAGGTTCTTTGCTATCAAAGATTGAGAACAATTGAGCTCAGACTAGGAAATATTGGATATTCTCTAGAGTGGCATCAGTTGAATCACGCAATGTCACTACAATTAGCAAAGACAGACGAAGAAAAGAAAAATATTCTAGACAAGGATTTATATTATGGTTCAATATTAGGTTTACTAATAATCAAAACTCCTGACAACGAGCTTAAAAACCTTGAGCGCTTACCTGACTTGTTGTTTAGATTTGATCTTGATTTCGCAGCCTTTGGTTTGATTTACCGATTAGGATGCACCGAGCTTTTGCCCAAAGAGTTTGTTAAGGATCAAACCTCAGAGCAGCTCAGTAAGTTTTTTGACTCTTACATGACCCAACCTGCACAAGAGGCATTGCCTGAGGTTCCTGTTTTTTACAACACAAAAACTATTCAAATGAGATCAAGAATACTAGGTGCAGAGTTTATTGTAGAGGTGGATAATAGCAGTCCAGAAATTGAATTAGGTGAATATTTTCTTGCAGCTCTGGAAAGTTTTCTTTCAACCTCAATTCAAACAGCGGTTTCAAGAGATAGTCGAATTTACATAAAAATCAAGCGAGACGATAAGCAGAAAAAACGGCTCAGTTGCAAAATTAGGGAAGATTCTGAACTAGGGATAACCATCGCAAGCAAAAAATTCAATCCCCACAAGCTTAGCATGAAAGACCAGCATGAAATATCTAAGTTCTTTTCTGATGCAGTTTTGCAACTAATCGCTCACTCTGTTGTCTTCAGAGACGCCAAAACAGACTTGCTCAAACTTTTTAAAGATGAAGAAGTACAGCACCGAGCATTTGGCTTTTCTAGTCCACTAGTAACATTGGGGAACGTCTTAGGGTATAACCCAAAAAGGGATATTAGTGGTTGGATATCAAGTGAAAATAATAAATACCCCTACAGTAAAAGCAAAAGCAATACACCCCAAAAACCGAATTCGACAAATATAAAAAAACCATCCAATGATCCTAACAAACAACAAGTCAAGCATAGTGATATTGAGAACATTTCGATAATAAAAGCCCATCTTTGGGATCAAGCAGCCTGGAAAGGTGTAATGTACTATGTTCCACCAGATAGACCTCCTATTCTAGCGCTGATGTTCGAGAACAAATCTGCCTCTGAAAAAATATTTATGGATTGGCAGAAAAGATTCTCTAGGGAAGACAAAGATGAAATAATTAGACTTGCAATGTTGAGAGGTGTTTCAAAAAAGAACCCATCCTGGTACAGAGCAGTAATTGGAACAAACTTTGAATCGATAAAGCTCAAAACAGACAGATTGATAATAATGTCTAGAATTCACACAATGAACCCTGAGTCTACAAAAAACCTTGATGGGTTTGTAGAAAGCTATAAAAAGTTTGGAGTATATCTTTTAGCTCCCGCGCATATAGATCCATCGAAAGATTTTCCAGATATCAATGTCAAACTGGGAATTGTAAAAAGAAAGTTTGAAGATCGCAATGCTTGGGAAGTGGGCTTGAATGACCCTGATTCTGGAGGCATTACCAATAAAGACAACATTATAATTCCAAAAGAAGTAAAAAATCCTCCTGTACTAGATTTATTCAAATGGAAATCAAGGAAACGATAGTATTGGATAATTCTGCCCCTCAAGTGAAATACCTATCAAGGTGACCGAAAATCATAAAATCATTCGAGAAGGGGTTCGAACCCCGTAGGGGGTAAAAATTAGCTCTAGGCTAACTCCAAAAAACAAAAAAGCCTGGCTCGAACCAGGCTAATTTGCGATTTTAAGGCTAAAAAACCAAAAAACGGGAATTAATTCCCGTATGGAGCGAGAGACGGGATTCGAACCCGCGACCTTCTCCTTGGCAAGGAGACATTC
>WOYI010668457.1_pt1 | contig 10244 bp, 10 predicted proteins | sample 6423411 | NCBI WGS metagenome assembly WOYI01 (sample SAMN13441803, study PRJNA592873) | oil field metagenome | biome: oil field; feature: oil-well bore; material: oil-contaminated soil; isolation source: oil-contaminated soil from oil-well borehole | place: Germany: Wietze | collected 2016-10-18 ... | reverse complement strand
CACTTAGCGGCGCACACAAGGCGATGGTTTCCTGCAAAAACTGCGCGAGCGGTTTTTTATTGCGTGTTTTCAGGTAATACGGCCAAGCCACCGCACCGACGCTGGTCGCACCATCGGCTAGCGGAATAAACCAGAACCAGCCATGCGCGAACCAGAAAATGCTGATGTTGCCAGCGGCCTTGCCCAGGCAGCGCTCGGCTCCGGAAAAGTGGGCGTAGAGCGCGGTGCTGTTGTGTTTCTTGTTACGCTGCTTAGCCTTGAAACGATTGCCGAGAAAAGTGTCGCGGCCTGAAGCGTCCAGCACAAACCGTGTTTGCACGGTTTCGATGCTGCCGTCTTCATGGCGGGCGCGTACCAGCGCACCAGAACCGGCATTGTCGGGCAAGAAATCGACATCCTGCACCTGACAACCTTCCACAACACGGGCATTTTTGCGGCTGGCGTTGCGGATCAGAATTTCGTCGAACTCGGAACGACGAACCTGATAGGCCATGGGCATGGATTTGTCCATGGCATCGGCAAATTCAAAGGTCTGCGTATGGTCATGCCAGGGCGAGACAAATTCTGCGCCCCACTTTTCCATGCCGATGGCCTTGACGGCATCCGCCACGCCCAGTTTTTCCAGCAGTGGCAGGCTAGCGGGGAGTAGCGACTCGCCAATGTGGAAACGCGGATGGTGCGCCCTTTCCAACAGTGTCACGCGGTAGCCACGCTCGGCCAGCAGCGCAGCGGCTGTCGAGCCTGCCGGCCCGCCACCAATGACCAGTACGGCACAGTCAGAGGTATGGGTTACAGATACTGCGGGGGGAGTAGCCAATTTGTATTTACCGAAGAATGTCCAAGCTGCTAGTAGCAACACAGCAATAATCATCTGTTTGCGAAATTTCCGAGCGGATAAGAAGCTCGACTATGTTGCCTTTGATTTTATTTTCCTGGTAACACTTTTGCATAATCCACCTGCAAGTCCAATTTTGAATTGGGTAACGATACACCGCTTTTAGCAATAAGCTACCTTGAATGTGCTCTCTACATAACGGTTGTGTGTAAAACTGCTTTATTTCATTTTTTCTATGCCTTCTGATTGAAGGGAAGGATTGCGAGTGCACGATCCGCTCACAACCCGCCAGATTTCAAGCGGCATGGGAATACAGGCCGATATTTCTTAGAACTGTTGATACCATATAATCGCTACTCTGTTATTTACTAATTTCCTGACTAAGAGGAACGCCGATGGCCAAACCCAACTATTCTTTCGAAAAACGCCAACGCGACTTAGCCAAAAAACAAAAAAAGGAAGAAAAACGCCTGCGCAAACAGGGGACAGCGGAAACCTCGGCAGACACTGTTCCAGCCCAGCCAGAAAGCCTAACGCCCCAGGCGATAAACGGCGAGACTGCCTAACAGGTTAGGCCGGGTAACAACCAGCCGGCCGGCTTCATCAAGCACTTGCCGCTCGCGGATGACAAGCTGCATTTTGGTGCACAGCGACTCGAAATCAAGCAGCGTGAAAAACCGCAGATTGGGCGTATCGAACCATTCATAAGGCAGGTCTTCGGAAACCGGCATACGGCCCTTGAGCACCGCTTGGCGATTCTTCCAGTAGGCAAAGTTGGGGAAGCTGACCACCGCCTCTTTCCCCACGCGCAGCATTTCGGCCAGCAGGCGCTCGGTATGGCGCACGGTTTGCAGCGTACGCGACAGCACGACATGGTTGAACGTGCCATCGTCAAATCCGGCCAGCCCCTGTTCGAGGTCACCCTGGATGACATTGATGCCATTCACAACCGCCGCCAGCACGCTGGCATCTTCATATTCGATGCCGTAACCATGGGCACCACGCTCCCCGATCAGACGCTTGAGCAATGATCCATCGCCGCAGCCGAGATCAAGCACGCGCTCGCCGGGCTTCACCCAACTAGCGATCAAGTCGAAATCAGCGCGCTCGTTCTCATATGCGTTTGTCATGATGGTCACAATATTATCCGTCGCAGGTAGGCAGCCACCACAGCGTGATATTGCACATCTTCCATAAGAAAGGAATCATGGCCATACGGGCTGTCGATTTCGGCATACGCCACGGCCTGCCCGTTATGCACCAGCGCATGCACCATCTCGCGCGAACGTTGTGAACTGAAACGCCAGTCAGTGGTGAAAGAAATCACCAGAAAACCGGCGCGCGCACGTGCCAGCGCCGCGGCCAGGTTACCGTCATAGGCCAGCGCCGGGTCAAAATAATCCAGCGCTTTGGTCATGCGCAGATAAGTGTTGGCATCGAACAGGCCAGCAAACTTATCACCCTGATGGCGCAAATAGGATTCAATCTCGAACTCGACGTCGAAGCTGTAGCTCCCCGCACCGGGACGCTGGCGGCGGCCGAATTTTTCGGCCATCTGGTCATCCGACAGATAGGTGATGTGCCCCAGCATGCGCGCCAGACGCAGGCCGCGCAACGGACGCACGTCATGCGCGTAGTAATCACCACCGTGAAAATCCGGATCACCCAGGATGGCTTGGCGGGCGACATCGTTGAAGGCGATATTTTCAGCGGAAAGTTTGGCGGAAGAGGCAATTACCAGGCTGTGCCGCACCCGCTCGGGGAAACTCAGTGTCCATTGCAGCGCCTGCATGCCGCCCAGGCTGCCACCAATCACCGCCGCCCAGGCATCGATGCCGAGATGGTCGGCCAGACGCGCTTGCGCCGCCACCCAGTCTTCGACGGTGACAACGGGAAAATCGGCTCCCCAGGGCTTGCCTGTCGTCGGGTTGAGGCTGGCCGGGCCGGTCGACCCGTGGCACCCGCCCAGATTATTTACGCCGACCACAAAAAACCGTTCCGTATCCAGCGGTCGGCCAGGACCGACAATATTGTTCCACCAGCCCAGGTTGTCGGGCTGTCCGGCATAGTGGCCAGCGACGTGGTGATGACCGGAAAGCGCATGGCATACCAGGATGGCATTCGATTTCGCCGCGTTCAGCTCGCCATAGGTTTCATAAACCAGATCAAAAGCAGGCAGCAGGCTGCCACCCTTGAGGGTCAGCGGTTCCGCAAAATGCGCATGCCGGGCACTGACTATGCCTATGTCCATCAGCTCAGAGCCGCTCCATCAATTCGTGAATTCTGTCCGGCTCATCCACCTTGAGCAGGCGCGCCACATGCCGCGTCAGGTGGGCGGTGTCGGATTTCAATATCCGCTGTTTGACTTCCAGCAGCTGTGCCGGATGCATCGAAAACTGGCGCAGTCCCATGCCCAGTAGCAAACTCGTCAGTTTTGGGTCGCCCGCCATTTCACCGCACACTGCGACCGGCAGGCCGGCGCGCACACCCGCCTGCAATGTCCGGCCAATGAGGTACAGTACCGCCGGATGCAGCGGATCATAAAGATGCGCCACAGCGCCATCATTGCGGTCAATGGCCAGCGTGTATTGGATCAGGTCATTGGTGCCGATGGACAAAAAATCCAGGCGGCGCAGGAAGGGGCCGAGCGCCAATGCCGCAGCGGGAATTTCGATCATGCCGCCGATTTCAATCGCTTCATTGAACTTATGCCGTGACTCGCGCAGTTGTGCCTTGGCTTCTTCGATCAAAGTCAGCGTCTGGGTAATTTCCTGGGCATGCGCCAGCATCGGGATCAGCAAGCGTACCCGCCCATGGTGAGAGGCGCGCAGGATGGCGCGCAACTGGATGAGGAATATCTGCGGCTCGGCCAGACAGAAGCGGATCGCGCGCAAGCCCAGCGCCGGATTGGCCGACAGGGATTCGCTGCCACGCCCTTTCAAGGCACGCGCCTCCTTGTCGGCGCCGATATCCAGCGTACGGATGGTCACCGGCTTGCCGGGAAATGCTTTGACTACCTGACGGTAGGCCTCGAACTGTTCGTCTTCATCAGGCAGTTCGTCGCGGTTCATGAACAGGAATTCGGTGCGGAACAGGCCAACGCCATCCGCGCCCATTTCTTTTGCGCGCTCCGTATCCTGCGGCAGCTCAATGTTGGCATGCAGTTCAATCTGCTCACCGTCCAGCGTCGTGGCGCGCGCGGTCTTGAGGCGCATGCGCTTGCTGCGCTCAAGCGCCATCGCCACTTTGCGCAACCGGTATTCCTCAACCATGCGCTCGCAGGGATCGACGATCAGCACACCACGCGTCCCATCGATAATCAGCAAGTCATTGTCCTGGATCAATGGCCGCGCTTGCTGCATGCCCACCACGGCCGGAATCGCCAGGCTGCGCGCGACAATCGCGGTATGCGATGTGGAACCGCCCATGTCGGTCACAAAGCCGCCAATTTTCAGGTTCTTGAATTGCAAGGTATCCGCCGGGGACAGGTCATGCGCGACAACAATCAAGTCATCATCGACTGCGGCTGTCTTGCGCCAGGCCAGTTTTCTTGGCTTGTTCTGCAAAATGCGCAGCACCCGTTCGACAACTTGCGCAACGTCTTGCTTGCGCTCGCGCAGATAGACATCTTCAAACGCCTCAAACTGCGCCATCACTTCCTGCATCTGCTGCACCATGGCCCATTCGACATTGCAGCGGCGCTCGCGAATCAGCGTACGCACGCCAGCGATCAGGTCCGGGTCAGACAGCAGCATCAGATGCAAATCAATGAAGGCGGACAACTCGCCCGGACTACCGGCGCTATCCGCCTCCTTGCGCAAGGCCTCCAACTCCTGGGAGGCGGTAGCCAGCGCGGCGTCAAAACGCGCCAGTTCGCCAGCGACATCGCGTTCGCGCACCTGGTACTGGGTCACCTCGAGCAGTGCATGTGATATCAGGTGCGCATGGCCGATGGCAATGCCAGCCGATACCGCGAGGCCATGCAGCGTAAAACTCATCTTATTCCGCCTCGCCAAACCGGTTGGCAATGAGTTGCAGGATGGCCTGCAACGCCTCATCTGCCTGGTCACCCGAGGTATCTATCTTGACGGTCGAACCCTTGCCAGCGGCCAGCATCATGACACCCATAATGCTCTTGGCATTGATGCGGCGGCTGCCGCGCTCCATCCAGACCTCGCACGGGAAGCTTCCCGCCAACTGGGTCAGCTTGGCGGAGGCACGGGCATGCAGGCCCAGCTTGTTAACGATTTCGGCTTCGGCTTGTGGCATATCAATGGTTGAGGATATTCAGCACGCCATCACGGCCGCCTGAAACAGCGCGGCTGATCAGCGTCGCCATATCTTTGTCGCGATACGTCAACGCCCGTAACAGCATGGGCAGGTTGACACCGGTCACGCCTTCGATGCGTCCTGGGTCAAGAAGTTTCGTGGCGATATTGGACGGCGTTCCACCGTACAGGTCCGTCAAGATCAACACGCCTTCGCCGCTATCGACAAGTTTCAGCATATCGCGCGCCAGCGGCAACAAGTCCAGTGGGTCATCCTGCAGCGAAACACCTAGCTGGGCAATCTGCTGCGGCCGTTTGTTCAGCACATGGCAGACGCACTGGATCAGCGACTCGCCATAGGTGGCGTGGGTGATGAGAAAGAGGCCTATCATGGCCTCATTCTAACGCAGGGCCTGGTTGCTGTTGATGTTCTTGCGCAGGCATATTGGCCCGCGCTGTCGCCCCGGATGTCTCCATTTTGAGGCGTTCGCGCATTGGCGGTGTCGCGCTCACCGTACCGTCAGCGCCGACTTTCAACGCCGCCGTCACACCCAGTTTTTGCGCCTGCCGTAACCAATCATCACCGGCGATGAACAGCGGTTTGGACAGGGCGTCCGAACGCATGCCGACGCCCACGCCGGGCGCAATCAAGACCGTCACGGCCTGCGTACCTTCCGCTGGACGGCCGGTGTGCGGGTCGAGAATGTGGCAGTAGCGGTGGTCCCGCATTTCAAAATAGCGTTGATAATCACCCGACGTGCCAATCGCTTCACCATCACGCAGCTCAAGCGTGGCCAGCGGCGCGCCGCCGGCTATTGCCGGCCGCGGATGCTGGATGCCGACGCGCCAGGGCGTGCCATGCTTGGCGCCCAGCGCCATGACATTGCCGCCAATATTGATCAGCGCATCACGGATGCCGGCCTGGCGCAGGATCGCCGCCGCGTGGTCGAGCGCCACGCCTTTCAGGTAACCGCCGAAATCCAGCGCCACAGCCGTATTGCTGCTGGTGATGCGCAATCCTTCCAGATGCAGATCGGCAATCGACGGGCGCTGTTTCATCAGTAACTTGAGCGTCGTCTCATCCGGAAGATGCGGCACGATCTCATCGGTTTGGAACCCCCACAAGGCAATCAGGCGGCCGATGCCGGGGTCGAACAGGTAATCGCTGGCGGCAGCAATCGCCTGGGATTCACGAATGTAACCCGCCAGTTCCGGCGACACATCATGGGGCTGGCCAGCGGCAATCGCCGCATTCAGCGCCGAGAGTTCGGAAGGTTGCCAGGCGTGGTAGCTGCGATGCAGGCGGTCGAATTCGGCGAGCACCAGATTGCCCGCCGCGCGCGCCTGCGCTTCGGGCACATCGGCGATCAGCAGCTCAACCCGCGTACCGAAGACAAAAGATTCCTGCCGCCACAACGGCGCTGGCCCGCAACCCATCAGGCACACGGCACAGCCAAAAGACAACAGCCGTATCAGGTGCGTGCGCACTCCCGCTCCAGCGCGTCCAGCAGCATGCCCGCGACATCAAACCCCGTCTGCTGCGCGATTTCAACAAAGCAGGTCGGGCTGGTGACATTCACCTCCGTCAGCTTGTCGCCAATCACATCGAGGCCGACGATGAGCAAACCGCGCGCCCATAAAGTCGGCGCTAGCGAGACGGCGATTTCACGATCCCGCGCGGTCAATGGCCGCGCCACACCGGTACCGCCGGCGGCCAGGTTGCCGCGTGATTCGCCCGCCTTGGGGATGCGCGCCAGACAAAACGGCACCGGCTCGCCGCCAATCAGCAGGACGCGCTTGTCGCCCTCACGGATCGCGGGCAGGTACTGCTGCACCATGATGCTGCGCACGCCGAACTGGGTCAGCGTCTCGACGATCACGTTGCGGTTCGGGTCATCCCGCCGCACGTGGAAAATGCTGCTGCCACCCATGCCATCCAGCGGCTTCAGAATCGCCTCGCCCAACTCGTCGATGAAGGCATGGATATCCGCCGCATCGCGGGTGATCAACGTTGTCGGTGCAAACTGCGCAAACTCGGTAATCGCCACTTTTTCCGAATGGTCGCGTATCGCCCGCGGACGATTGAATATGCGTGCGCCTTCGGCTTCGGCACGTTCGAGCAACCAGGTCGCGGCGATATATTCAAAATCGAAAGGTGGATCCTGGCGCATCAACACCGTATCGAATGCGGTCAGCGGCAGGCAAGCCTGCTCGGCCACCGAAAACCATTGTGCATCGTCTTCCGTCAACAGGATGCGCACGGCATGCGCCAGCGTGCGGCCATCACGCCAATGCAATGCTTCACGTTGTATGGTCCACACTGTATGGCCACGTTTCGCCGCAGCACGCATCATGGCAATGCTGGAATCCTTATATGCCTTGAGCGCAGATAACGGGTCGACGAGAAAGGCGATTTTCATGCCGTCTCCGCCGGTGCGGCGCGTTCAAGTTCGAGCGATGCGGCCAGCAAGGCCAGCCGCGCCACTACCCCATAGGCATAAAACCGGTTGGCTGGCGCATCCGGGTCCAGGCGCGCATCGGGCAGGGAACAACCAGTCGAAAAAGCCAGCGGCTCGAAGCGCATGCCCGGCGCGTTCAGGTTCTCATCAATGCCACGCGCCGAGTTGACGCGATAAAAACCACCCACAACATAGCGGTCGATCATGTATACCACCGGCTCTGCCGTATCTTCATTAACGCGCTCAACCGTCGGCACGCCTTCCTGAATGATCACCTCGGTGACTTGCAGGCCTTCCTTGACCACTGACATCTTGTTGCGCTGCTTGCGGTTAAGCTGTTTGACCTCGCTCGCATCTTTCACGGTCATGATGCCCATGCCATAGGTGCCGGCATCGGCCTTGACGATCACAAATGGCTCGGCCTCGATACCATATTCCTTGTATTTGACGCGCATGCGGTTGAGCAGCGTATCCACATTAACCGCCAGGCATTCTTCACCCGTGCGCTCATGGAAATTGACTTCGCCGCACACTTCAAAACCGGGATCAATCAGCCAGGGATCAATGCCTAACTCGCTGGCAAAAGATAGCGCGACATCACGATAAGCCGCAAAGTGCGCTGACTTGCGCCGCACATGCCAGCCCGCCCACAGCGGCGGGATCACAAATTGATCGTGCACGTTGCGCAGGATTTCCGGCACGCCGGCGGAAAGATCATTATTCAACAACACCGCGCAAGGATCAAAATCCTTCAACCCCAGGCGCCGGCCATTGTCGATGCGCTGCAAGGGTTCGAGCACGAGCTGCTGGCCATCGGGCAGATCGATTGGCGTCGGCGCAGTAATTTCCGGCAGCAGCGAGCCGATGCGCACATTCAGCCCGGCATGGCGCAGGATAACCGACAGGCGCGCGACATTCATCAAATAAAACTGATTGCGCGTGTGATTCTCGGGGATCAGCAAAACGCTCTTCGCGTCAGGGCAGATTTTCTCTATCGCCACCATCGTCGCCTGCACGCACAAGGGCAAAAAATCGGCATTCAGGTTATTGAAGCCACCAGGGAACAGGTTGGTATCCACCGGCGCCAGTTTGAAACCCGCATTACGCAAGTCGACCGAGGCATAGAACGGCGGCGTGTGCTCCAGCCATTGCTTGCGCAGCCAGCGCTCAACCGTTGTTTCGTTTTCCAGGAAGCGGCGCTCAAGATCGAGCAATGGCCCGGTCAGGGCCGTGGTGAGATGTGGAACCATGGTTTTATCCTTCATTGCAGTGCGGATCATGCAAGCCTTGTCCGCAGATTTTGCGTCAACTTTTATACCATGCGATGTTACACGAGTCCCCTGACGGTGAACCCGGAAAAATCTTCCGGCAACAAGGCATGCTCCAGGCTGCGCTGGGAAAAAATAAACCGCCCATCACAGACAAAACCCAGCTCATGCCAATCCACGGCGTTCAACAGGGTGACGAGCTGCTGGAGCTGCATGGGCGTGAGATCAGACCGGTGCGGGAACAGCGCCAGCACCGCCCCGTCGTAGTGATTGCAGGGGTGCAGAAAAAAAGGTTGCGCCTTGCGCGTGCGGCCATTCACATAGATGCGTGGTGCGGTGGATACATAATGCCGGCGCCCCCACTGCCACCAGTTGGCTTCCGTAAATGCGGCCACGCGACGGCGCAACAAGCGATCCTTGAAAGGCTCAAGATAGGCGAGCAAGTCCTGTTCGCTTTTTTCAGTAGGGAAAATCATGCGCCGCGTCTCGCCCGTGCGCTCGGTTGTTGAGCAAACAAAATCCGCATTGCCCAACCCGGCATGGGTGAAAATTTCGTCCGCGCCGGAGACGGCGCCGACCTTGACAAAAAACACCCGGCTCAGCGGCACGCTGTAGGATGCGCGCAGGAACATCAACTGCCCGTCCGCCAGCACCATGCGGCGGCCGTCATGCAGGCGGTGGCTCAGGTTGCCTTTTTCAAACCGCCAGATGGCACAGTTGGGCGTTGCATCGGGGAAAATCCGCGTATCGCCCAGGTCCTCGAAATCGGTGATCGTGCCTTGTTCAAACAACCAGGCATTCAAGCGCGCAGCGCCCGTGGCCTTGAGAAAGTGACGCGGCGTGATGAAGATGACCTCGCCGCCCGCCACCAGATGGCGCACCGATTTTTCGATGAAATGCAAATACAAATTGGCATGGCCATCCAGCAACGCCGACCGCAAATGGCGGCGTGTCGACGGCAGGATATTGCGCGCCGTGACATACGGCGGATTGCCGATGATGGTGGCGAACTGCTCGTGTTGCGGATAGGCGAAAAAGTCGAGGTTCAATGCCCCTGGCGGACAGTGCGCCGCATCCAGTTCCAGCGCCACGCAACCGGGGATGCGCGCAGAAAACGCGCCATCGCCACAGGAAGGCTCAAGCGTGCGCCCCACATTTTTGCGCAAGGCCAGCATCCGTTCGACCACTGAAGCCGGCGTGAATACCTGGCCCAGCGTGACGACATCCTGAAATGGCAACGCAGCCTGCAATACGCCACCAATACCAACAGGCGCAAGCTGCGGGGCGCCTGCGGGATTTTTTCGCGCTACGGTTTTTCCCTGCACCTTCAGTTCAGAACGTACCGATCACCCACATGGGTACGCTCAGGCCATTACCCGTCATCGCATCGTTGCGTGTCCAGCTGCCACTGCCC
>WOYI011483072.1_pt1 | contig 10247 bp, 8 predicted proteins | sample 6423411 | NCBI WGS metagenome assembly WOYI01 (sample SAMN13441803, study PRJNA592873) | oil field metagenome | biome: oil field; feature: oil-well bore; material: oil-contaminated soil; isolation source: oil-contaminated soil from oil-well borehole | place: Germany: Wietze | collected 2016-10-18 ... | reverse complement strand
GCCGAACATCGGTCCCCGCACCGCCGAATGTTCGACGCGACCGCCAAAGCCCGACCGGCTCTTGGCTTTGGTGGTCGGCAGGTCAGGCCGATCATGACCAATGCGGTCATGACGATCGCGACGACGGCCGTCACGGCGTGCATCGGTGCGACGCGAGGCAACACCGGCCCGTCCATGAACATCAAGTCATCGAGCGCGATGATCAGCATGTCGAACAGCTCGCGGCCGAGCAAGCTGCCGATTGCCAGGTCGAATGCGCCGATGCGCAGTGCCGCCAGCGTGGCCACCAGTGCAGGCATCGAGGTGGCGCCAGCGACGAACAGGGTTCCCCTGAAGCTCACTTGCCAACCCATCAGCTGTGCCAGCCGTTCGGCCGCATGCGACAGCCCGATGCCCGCTCCCGCGATCAGCACGGCGCCGACGGCTAGTGCACGATCGCCCGGCGCAGGCGCGGCCGGGCCGCTGTGGTGGCCGTCGGTGGCGGCTCCTGCTCCTGGCCGCCATGGACGAACAGGTTGCGCATGGCCACCGCATAGAGCGCCAGCAGCAACGGAGTCACCCGCCCGATGTGGCCCAGCACCGGGCCGAAAGCGCCGGGTGGCATCAGCAGGGACAGTCCGACCACGCCGATGAGCCGAATGCCGAAGGCACCGGGCTGGACGTGGCGGCAACCGGCGACCTGAAGCAGCCCCGGCCCGCGCAGGAACATGCCCAGCACGGCGATCAGCGCCAGGTTGAACCCGCAGTTCCCCAGCGCATCGTCGACAGCGATGTCCGGCTGATTCGCCCATCCGATCGCGCCGGCACCGGGCGAACTGCCGCCATGTGGACAGCAGCAGGTTCATGGGCAAACCGCTCCCGGCCGCCAACGGGGCAGGTCGTTTTCAGTTGGAGAGCAATACGGGCACGCCATGAAGGAGCAGGAGGTCGCGGGTGACACCGCCCAGCACCCACTCGCGCAGGCGGGAGTGCCCATAGCCGCCGGCCACGATCAACTGTGCACCGATTTGCTCGGCGTGCCGCTGCAGCACGATGCCCGCCGAATCGCCGTTCGATTCCAGGTGAAGCGCCTCGGCCCGGACGTGGTGGCGATGCAGATGAGCCAGCACCTGCGCGCTGATCGAACCGCTCCCGCTTACCTCATCGAGCAAGTCCACCATGACGACATCGACCCGCTCGGCCGCCTTGAGCAGGCTCATCGCGTCGTTCATGGCACGCGCGGCTTCCCGCGTGGGCTTCCAGGCCAGCAGGATGCGCTCGGGCGGAAGCGGCGGCGGCACGCCTGCCGGCACGAAAAGCACCGGCCGCCCGGACTTCAGCAAAAGCGCCACGACAAGGCTGCGCCCGGTGATTGCACCTTCGCTCTCGCCCACGATCACCAGATCGGCATGCACCGCGTGCAAGACGGCCGCATCTTCCATGGGAAGTGCGCTGCACTCGATGGCCGATACCTCGTAGGACACGCCGGCTTGCTTCAAACGCTCTTCGATTCTCGCCACATCCTTGGCGGCTTCGGCGCGCTCCTCGTCATACATTCCGGCACTGTCGGGGGAAGGCCCCAGAGCCCATGTGCCAGCCGCTGGATAGGGCAGGTCCACGAGTCGCAGAACGGTCAGATGCGCAGGGTGCTCGCGCGTGAAGGCGAGTGCTGCCTCCAGGGCCGGCAGTGCCGAGCCGGAGGTGGCGACGGGGATCATGATGTCGGGAAACATGGCGGGTTCCTGAAGAAGTGCGAATTCCTGGCAGCCGGTCGGGCTTTGGCGGTCGAGTCGAACATTCGGCGGTGCGAGGACCGATTTTCGGCGATTCGCCGGCCCATGGTGGTTCCATGGGCCAGGAAGCGACGGACATAGGGGCCGCACAGGCGGATGTGCAGACCGGCCGGCCAAAGCCCGACAGGCTCCCACGCTACCCACCCACACGACAGGCGTGTTGATGTGGGTCAAGGGCGAACGGATCGACGGTCGGCGCAGCCATGCCGCGCTGGAGTGATGCGCGGGCTGGCGCGCAGGGTTGCGGCTTCTGGCACATGGGGAAGCGGTAGCCATTGCCATTGCAGGCACTTGCCGTCCACGAACATCCTCTTTGGAGTCGGCCCACAGACACGTGGTGTTGCCAGCACCCTTCGACTTCCTCGCTCTCAAGGCCGTGGCCATCCCATGGCCACGCCCCGCATGCGCTGCGCGCCACGCTCAGGACGAGCGGGCTTTCATGGTATTTGCGAGCCGAATCAGTGGGGCAGGTCATTATGCGGGCCGGCGCGGCGGTATCTTGCTGGCGCTGCCGGGCATGTGGCAGTTCCAGCATCGCGGGCAGGCCCGGCAGGTCGCTCGACCGCCAGCGACAGCAAAGGCGCCGCATCACTGCGGTGCCTTTGCTGCTCTTGCAGGGGACGGCGGGGGTCAGAGCGCTTCGAAGATGCCCGCCGCGCCCATGCCGGTGCCGATGCACATGGTCACCATGCCGTACTTCTGCTTGCGCCGGCGCAGGCCGTGCAGCAGCGTGGCGACGCGGATCGCACCGGTGGCGCCGAGCGGGTGGCCGAGCGCAATGGCGCCACCCAGCGGGTTGACCTTGGCGGGGTCCAGGCCCAGATCGCCGATCACTGCCAGCGCCTGCGCGGCGAAGGCCTCGTTGAGCTCGATCCAGTCCAGCTGATCCTGGCCGATGCCGGTTTGCCTGAGCGCCTTCGGGATCGCTTCCTTCGGGCCGATGCCCATCACGTCGGGCTTGACGCCCGCCACCGAGAAGCCGACGAAGCGGGCCAGCGGGGTGAGGTTGTACTCCTTGATCGCCTTCTCGCTGGCCAGCAGCACGGCGCCGGCGCCGTCGGACATCTGCGAGGAGTTGCCGGCGGTGACACTGCCGCCGAAACGCTCGTTGCGGAACACCGTGCGCAGCTTGGCCAGCGCTTCCATGGTGGTGCCGGCGCGCGGGCCCTCGTCGGTGTCGATGGTGCGGCCGTCGGTGACGATGCCGCCGGTGGCGAGATCGGGGTAGTGGTCGTCGAGATGGAATGGGCTGATCTCCTCCTTGAATTCGCCGGCGGCGATGGCGGCCAGCGCGCGGCGGTGGCTCTCCACGGCGAAGGCGTCCTGCTGCTCACGGCTCACCTTCCAGCGCTCGGCTACCTTCTCGGCGGTGATGCCCATGCCGAAGGCGATGGCGCGGTTCTCGTCATTGGCGAAAATGGCCGGGTTCATCGCGATCTTGTGGCCCATCATCGGCACCATGCTCATGCTCTCGGTGCCGCCGGCGAGCACGAGCTCGTCCTCGCCCAGGCGGATGCGATCGGCGGCCATCGCCACGGCCTGCAGGCCGGACGAGCAGAAGCGGTTGATGGTGACGCCGGGCACGGTGTCGGGCAGGCCGGCCAGCAGCACGCCGATGCGCGCCACGTTCATGCCCTGCTCGGCCTCGGGCATGGCGCAACCGATGATGGCGTCGCCGATGCGGTGCGGATCGATGCCTGGCGCCCGCGCCATCACGGCGCGGATCACGTGGGCGAGCATGTCGTCCGGACGAGTGTTGCGGAACACGCCGCGCGGCGCCTTGCCGACCGGGGTACGGGTGGCGACGACGATGTAGGCGTCTTGTATTTGCTTGGTCATGGTCTGTTTCCTTTGAGTGACCTCGAAGTCGCCCTCTCCGTCATCCCTGCGAAAGCGGGGATCCATCCTGCTTTTGGCATCAGATCAAAATGGGTCCCCGCTTTCGCGGGGATGACGTTCGGCAGCGTTGAGGTCACCTGTGTTGGGTAGGGTCGTTCGCGCGGGCGCTCAGTTACGCAGCGGCTTGCCGGTGCTCATGGTGTGGGCGATGCGGGCCTGGGTCTTCTCGGTCTTGGCCAGCGCCACGAAGTGCTTGCGCTCCAGCGCCAGCAGCCAGGTCTCGTCGACCTGCGCGCCGCGCTCGATCGCGCCGCCGCAGAGGCAGTCGGCGATGCGGCTGGCGATGTCGACGTCGTGCGGGGAGGCGAAGTAGCCCTCCTGCAGGTTGGCCAGCGAGGCCTTGAAGGTGGCGGTGCCGACGTCACCGGCGACTGGCACGGCGCGGGCCGGCAGCGACGGGCGGTAGCCGGCCTCGGCCATGCCGAGCGCGACCTTCTTGGCAACGTAGAGCAGCTCATGGGGGTTGAACACCACCACGTCGCTGTCGCGCAGCAGGCCCATCGCCTTGGCTTCCAGCGCGCTGGCCGAGACCTTGGCCATCGCCACGGTCTCGAACACCTTCTTCAGCTCCTCGAATGGCTCGGCCGGGTTGGCCTTGGCTGCGCGGACGGCCAGCTCATGCAGGCCGCCGCCGGCCGGCAGCAGGCCCACGCCCGCCTCGACCAGGCCGATGTGGCTCTCCAGCGCCGCCACGGTGCGCGCCGAATGCATCTGGAACTCGCAGCCGCCGCCGAACGCCATGCCGCGTACGGCGGACACCACCGGCACCAAGGAGTACTTGATCGCCATGCTGGTGGCCTGGAAGTTGGCCACCATCTTCTCCAAGTCGTCGAACTTGCCCGCCTGCAGCAGGCCCAGCACGCCCTTGAGGTCGGCGCCGGCGGAGAACGGTTCGCCGGTCTGCCAGATCACCAGCGCCTTGAGCTTTTCCTCGGCCAGCCTGATGGCGTGCTGCACGCCGTCGAGCACGAAGTCGTTGACCGTGTTCATCTTGGTCTTGAACGAGAGGATGCCGACGCCGTCGTCGCCGAGCGTCCACAGGCGCACGCCCTCGTTCTCCCACACCGTGCTGCCCTGGTCGAACCTCTCGCCGAGGATCGGATCGGGGAACAGCTGGCGGGCGTAGATCGGGTGGGTCGAACGCGGCTTGTACTGGCCGGCGCTGGCCGACCACGAGCCATCCTTGCCGTGCACGCCGCTGCGGCCATCGGTGACCCAGGCGGGCAGGGGCGCATTGCTCATGGACTTGCCGGCGGCGATGTCCTCGGCGATCCAGCCGGTCACCTGCTGCCAGCCGGCGGACTGCCAGGTCTCGAACGGACCGAGCTTCCAGCCGTAGCCCCAGCGGATCGCGAAGTCGATGTCGCGCGCAGTATCGGCGATGTCGGCCAGGTGATAGGCGGTGTAGTGGAACAGGTCGCGGAAGATCGCCCACAGGAACTGCGCTTGGCTGTCGCTCGAGGCGCGCAGCTTGCCGAACTTCTCGGCCGGGTCCTTGATGGCGAGAATCGCGGCGACCTCCTCGGATGCCTTCTGCTCGGACGGCCGGTAGTCCTGCCTGGCCACGTCCAGCACCATGATGTCCTTGCCGGCCTTGCGGTAGCACCCGGCGCCGGTCTTCTGGCCGAGCGCGCCCTTCTCGATCAGGCCGCTCAGCCATGCCGGCGCCTTGAAGTACGCGTGCCACGGATCGTCTGGCAGGGCGTCGTCCATGGTCTCGATGACGTGAGCCATGGTGTCCAGGCCAACCACGTCCGCGGTGCGGTAGGTTGCACTCTTCGGGCGGCCCAGCGCGGGGCCGGTGAGCGCGTCGACGGTGTCGAAGCCGAGCTTGAACCGCTCGGTGTGGTACATGGTGGAGAGGATCGAGAACACGCCGATGCGGTTGCCGATGAAGTTCGGCGTGTCCTTGGCGATCACCACGCCCTTGCCGACGGTGGTGGTAAGGAACGCTTCCAGGCCATCGACCACGGCCGGATCGGTGAGGCGGGTGGGGATCAGTTCCACCAGGTGCATGTAGCGCGGCGGGTTGAAGAAATGCACGCCGGTGAAGCGGTGGCGCATCTCCTCCGGCAGCGCTTCGGCCAGGCCGTTGATCGACAGGCCGGAGGTGTTGGACGCCAGCACGGCGGTGGCGGAGACGTGCGGGGCGATCTTCCGGTACAGATCCAGCTTCCAGTCCATCTGCTCGGCGATCGCCTCGATCACCAGGTCGACGTCCCGCAGGTGATCCAGATGCTCGTCGTAGTTGGCCGGAATGATCGCGCTCGCCAGGTTCTTGGCGGCCAGTGGGGCCGGCGACAGCTTGGCCAGGTGGGCAATGGCCTTGATCGCGATGCCGCTCTTGGGGCCTTCCTTCGCCGGCAGGTCGAACAGCGCGGTTTCGACGCCCGCATTGGTGAGGTGGGCGGCGATCTGTGCGCCCATCACGCCGGCGCCCAGCACTGCGGCCTTGCGAATGCGCAGCGTGGATGAGGAGGTTGGTGCAGCAGTCATTGGTTTCTCCATGAGGTCGAACTCGAAGGGGGGGGCTTGGCAGGTACGGCTAAGGTCAGTAAATGGAACGGGACGCTTGGAAACGAGCGATGGAAGGCATCAGGGATGGCTCAGGCCGGCGGCGGCGAAGCGGATCAGGTGGGCGGCAGTCTGCTCGCGGTGCTGCTGCTCGCTGACGTTGTCCTTGCGCTGGATCATGCCGAAGCCGGACATCGCATGCGTGAGGGCGCCGGTGACCAGGTCGATGCGCCAGTACAGCTCGGCCTTTTCCAGGTGCGGCAGCAGGCGCGCGAACTCGGCGGTGAACTGGCGCATGACGTGCCCGTAGTTTTCGGACAGGAACTGTCGCAGGGTATCATCGTGCTCGGCGAAGGCGCGCGCCAGCACGCGCATGAACAGCGAGCCATTGCCCTCGTGCGAAAGCTCCAGCGCTGGCCGGATATAGGCGGCCAGTATGTCGGCGAGCGTGGTGCCGGGCTGGCCGGCGACCTTGGCCAGCTCGGCCAGGCGGTGCTGGTTGAGCGCATCGAGGCGGCGCTTGAATACCTGCTCGACCAGTTTCTCCTTGGAGCCGAAGTGGTAGTTCACTGCGGCCAGGTTGACGCCAGCGCAGGCCGTGAGCCGGCGCAGCGAGGCGCCATCGAAGCCGCGCTGGGCGAACAGCGCCTCGGCAGCGGCGAGGATGCGTTCCTTGGTCGAGATCGAACTGTTCACGACGATGGTCACCGCGCCGGTGCGGAATCAAACGATCGTTTGAGCATACGCGGGAGCCTTCGCGAGCGTCAAACGACCATTTGCGGCCACGGCCTGGGCGGTTGCGAATGAACAAGAATCTGTCAGACTTTGCGTTTGCCAAATCCGCACTCCATGTCGGATCTGGCGCTTTTTGCCGGCATGTTCGGCACGAGCATTTTTTCATCCCCCCCTATTCCGGAGCAGACCTGTCATGGCGCTGGAGCGCACCCTTTCGATTATCAAGCCCGACGCCGTTGCCAAGAACGTGATCGGTGAGATCTATGCCCGCTTCGAGAAGACCGGCCTGAAGATCGTGGCCGCCAAGATGAAGCACCTGTCGCGCAAGGAGGCCGAAGGCTTCTATGCGGTGCACAAGGAGCGCCCGTTCTTCAGCGCGCTGGTGGAGTTCATGATCTCCGGTCCGGTGATGATTGCCGTGCTGCAGGGCGAGAACGCCGTGCTGGCCCATCGCGACCTGATGGGCGCCACCAACCCGAAGGAAGCCGCACCGGGCACGATCCGCGCCGACTTCGCCGCGTCGATCGACGCGAACGCCGTGCACGGCTCCGACGCCGTCGAGACCGCCAAGGTCGAGATCGCCTATTTCTTCGCCGAGACGGAAGTCTTTCCGCGCTGAGGCATGTGGTGAACCAGGTAGTTGCCATTCCATCCGATCCGATCGGGACCCCCGGCAAGGTCAACCTGCTCGATTTCGATCGCCCGGGCCTGCGTGACTTCTTCACGCAGATCGGCGAGAAGCCGTATCGCGCCGAGCAGGTGATGAAGTGGATCTACCACCACCTGGAAGACGATTTCAGCAAGATGACCGACGTGGGCAAGGCGCTGCGCGCCAAGCTCGAGGCCACGTGCCACGTCGGTCCGCCGAGGACCCTGTTCGACAAGGCCGCGGCCGACGGCACGCACAAGTGGCTGCTCGGCATGGATGGCGGCAACGCCATCGAGGCGGTGTACATCCCCGAGCCGACCCGCGGCACGCTGTGCGTGTCCTCGCAGGTGGGCTGCGGGCTCAACTGCCAGTTCTGCTCCACCGCCACGCAGGGCTTCAACCGCAACCTGTCCACGGCCGAAGTCATCGGCCAGATGTGGGTGGCGGCCAGGCACCTTGGCAACGTCACCCACCAGAACCGCCGCATCACCAACGTGGTGATGATGGGCATGGGCGAGCCGCTGCTGAATTTCGACAACGTCACCAAGGCGATGAGCCTGATGCGCGACGATCTGGGCTTCGGCCTGGCGTCCAAGCGCGTGACGCTGTCCACCGCCGGCCTGGTGCCGATGATCGACAAGCTGTCGGATACCATCGACGTGTCGCTGGCGGTGTCGCTGCACGCGGCCACTGACGAGCTGCGGACCGAGCTGGTGCCGCTCAACAAGCGCTACCCGCTGGCCGAGCTCGAAGCGGCCTGCCAGCGCTGGATCGCGCGCAAGCCGCGCACCTCGATCACCTTCGAGTACACCTTGATGAAGGGGGTCAACGATCAGCCCGGGCATGCCCGGCAGCTGATCAAGTTCATGCGCCGCTTGCCGACGTGCAAGGTGAACCTGATTCCGTTCAATCCGTTTCCCGGGACACGTTTCGAACGTTCGGATGCTGATACGATCCGGTCGTTCCAGACGCAGCTGCTCCATGCTGGCATTCTCACGATGCTGCGCCGCACGCGCGGCGACGATATCGATGCCGCCTGCGGTCAGTTGAAGGGACAGGTGCTGGATCGAACGCGCCGTCAGGCTGAATTCCAAAAACGTCTGGATCAGGGGGCTGTCCATGCGGGTTGATCGTTGGGGAGGGGTGCTGCTGTGCGCGCTGCTGGCCGGGTGCGTCAGCACGGGGGGCGGTCGATCCGGCAGCGAGGACGGCTCGGGCGAGCACCTGCCGCGCACCAGCAAGGCCCAGCAGGCCGAAGATGCCGCCCGCATCCATACCGAGCTCGGCCAGCACTACCTGGAAGGCGGCGACCTCCAGACCGCGATGGAAAAGCTGACCAAGGCGCTGCAGTTCGACGACAACTTCGCGCCTGCGCACACCGTGATCGCCGTGGTCTACGAGCGCATCAACGACCTTCCCAACGCCGAGCTGCATTATCGCCGTGCCGTGGCGCTGGAGCCCGGCAAGGGCGGGCCGAACAACAATCTCGGCGCGTTCCTGTGCCGCGAGGGCAAGCCGCAGGAGGCCGAAGCCTACTTCCGCAAGGCCGTGGCCGACCCGTTCTACAAGACCCCCGACGTGGCACTCACCAATGCCGGCGTGTGCCAGCTCAAGAGCAACAACACCGCGGCGGCGCAGGCCGACTTCCGCGAAGCGCTGCAGAAGAATCCGAACAATGCCGAGACCCTGTTCCAGCTGGCCAGCCTGCTTTACCAGGGCGGCGACGCATTTCGCGCGCGCGCGTTCCTGCAGCGCTTCGATGCGCTCGGTCGACCGTCGCCCGATGCGTACCGGCTCGGCTACCTGATTGAATCCCGTCTGGGCAATACGGAGGCTGCCCAATCATACCGCCAGCGGTTGCTGAGCCAGTTTCCGGATTCGGACCAGGCTCGCACCATCGATCCATCCGCCCGTCCATGACCCAGCAGACTCCCTTGCAAGGCCAGGAATCCCGCGAGCAGGATATCTTCGCGCCTCCCGGCCTGAGCGATACTCCCGAGCAACAACGGGCCGCACAACCCCGTTTCGGCAGTTGCCTGCGCGCGGCGCGCGAGGCGAAAGGTCTGGATCCGGAAGGCTGCGGTCATGCGCTGAAGCTGCCGGCCCGCGTGCTGCGTCAGCTGGAAGGTGGCCAGTACGACGGCATCGACTGTCAGGTCTATCTCGGCAGCTACATCACCAAGTACGGGCGCCACCTCGGGCTTGACGATGCGCTGATCCAGGCCGAGGTGGCGCGTATCCGCCGCCGGGGAGAGCCGCAGCTGGTCGCCACGGGTGGCATCTCGCATTCGCGCTATCTGCTCGAGCGCTATGCCACGGCGGCGACCTACGTGGTGCTGACCGCGGTGATCATCGTGCCCATGGTGTGGCTTGGCGTGCGTGGCACCCTCAACCGGGACCTCAGTCATTTCACGCCGCTCGACGCATCGCCGGTGGCGCAGCAGGAGCTGCCTGCAGGCGGGGCGGCGACGGGCGCTTCCGCCGCTGCCGACCCGACGCAAGCGCGGGCGACTCCTCCGGCGATCCAGGCTGACAACGACCAGCCGCTGCTTGCCTCGATGGTGCCCAACCTGGGTGTGGAGCCGGTCAAGCCGCCGGCCGTGCCGGTTGCCGCCATGACCGATGCCGCCATGACCGATGCCGGCACGACGGATGCCGGCACGATGGATGCCGGCACG
>WOYI010814669.1_pt2 | contig 10247 bp, 8 predicted proteins | sample 6423411 | NCBI WGS metagenome assembly WOYI01 (sample SAMN13441803, study PRJNA592873) | oil field metagenome | biome: oil field; feature: oil-well bore; material: oil-contaminated soil; isolation source: oil-contaminated soil from oil-well borehole | place: Germany: Wietze | collected 2016-10-18 ... | reverse complement strand
ATTCCAAATCCGGAACCTGCTTGATGCAGACGAAGATCTTCATGGTGAAACCTCCCGTGGATTTTGATCTTGAGCAATTTCATCGGTCCCAGTGGTCCTATAGGACTTATGGGACCACCAGGACCGATGCAAAACCTGGTTTGTTACAGAGCAAAGAAGATACCAAGCGGTGCCGGTCACATCACCCGGCCCCGGCAAACCTTCCAGCTCTGCCCAACCCAGCACGATAGCGGCCTCGATGCAGTCTGACCGATCGGCAATGAGGCCCGCGGGGCGACCGCAGCCGGTCGCCCCTGTTGCGATGGTGACACTGGTATCACCGCCGTTTACAGCCCAGGACGGCCTTTGCGCTCAACGCCCGCTGAAGCGCCCGGGACGTTTTTCGAGAAAGGCGTTGACCGCCTCAAGATGATCCTCGCTCTGATGCAGCATCCCCTGGAAGGCCGCCGAGAAGGCAAGAGTTTCGGACAGATTATGATCGCGAGCGAGGCCGAGCAGGCGCTTGCCGAGGCGCACCGCCTGCGGCGGCTTGGCGGCGATGGTCGCGGCCAGGTCCCGGGCCCGATCGAGGAGGAGCTCCGCTTCGCAGAGTTCGAGAAAGAGGCCGAGGGCGAGGGCCTCCTCGGCCTTTATCATGCGGCCGGTGAGGGTCAGTTCGGCGGCGCGCTGGTAGCCGACCAGACGCTGCAGGTACCAGGCGCCACCGTCCCCGGGAATGATGCCGAGGTTGATGAAGGTTTCACCGCAGACCGCGCTCTCGCTCGCCAGGCGCAGGTCGCACATGCAGGCGAGATCGAAGCCGGCGCCGACGGCGGCGCCGTTGACGGCAGCGATCAGCGGCACCTCCGCCGCCGCCAGGGCCAGGGTCATGCGCTGGATGCCGCGGCGATAGTTCTCCTCGATGGTGAGGGCCGAGCCGGCAAAGATTCCCTCGCGTGCCTGCATCTGCTTGATGTTGCCGCCGGCGGAAAAGGCGGCGCCCTTCCCGGTCAGGATCAGGACCGAGATCGCGGGGGAGGCGTTGACCCAGGCAACGGTCTGCACGATATCCTCGACCAGGGTGGTGCCGGTAAGGGCGTTGCGTACATCATCGCGGTCGAAGGTGAGGAGAGCGACCCGCTCGCTCACTTCCAGGATGGCATCGCTTAAGGTGGGGAGATTTTTCATCGGACCTCCGATACGGGGACGGACGGGGAGCGCCAGCAGGCGGCGGTTCACGACCTGCGGCTGGCGCAGGACCTCCTCCGGTTCAAGCAGCGGCTCGAAACAACAGTCGACCGGAGCCAGCCGCCCCACCCAGGCGTCGCGGTCGGCGCCGGCGAAGAGCGCCCGCAGCTCGGCGATCAGGGCGGTCTGCGGCAGCGGCTCCTGCTGCCGGGGGATCAAGTCCGGGCGCTCGACGGCGCGGCAGAAGGCCTGCAGCCGCGCAGGGCGTCATCAAGCATGGTCGACCGGGCGTCGGTCGTCGATCACCTTGCCATCGTTGGCGAGGCTGCCGGGCGCGACCAGCAGGACCTCGCCGCGCAGGTTGCAGAGGGCGCGGATGCTGTCGGCGATGGCCGCCACGAGTCCCCCGGGTGCAGTGCCGGCCACTTCGCAGTGGAGGGTCATGACGTCCTGATCGGCGACACGGTCGATGACGAGCCGCCCCCGGCCAACCTCGGGGTAGCGTTTAAGGACCTGGGCGACCTGGCCGGGGCGGACGAACATGCCCCGCACCTTGGCGCTCTGGTCGGCGCGCCCGAGCCAGCCGCGGATGCGGCGGTTGGTCCGGCCGCAGGGACTGGTTCCGGGGAGGATCGCCGAGAGGTCGCCGGTGGCGAAGCGCAGCAGCGGGTATTCCGGGGCGAGGGTGGTGACCACCACTTCGCCGACCTCGCCATCGGGGACCGGGTCGCCGCTTCCCGGCCGGACGATCTCGACGATCACCCCCTCGTCGAGGATCAACCCCTCGCGGGCCGGCGACTCGTAAGCGATGACACCGAGATCGGCGGTGGCATAGCATTGCAGCACCAGCAGGCCGCGGGCGGCAAACCCGTCGCGCAGGCTGGCCGGCAGCGCCTCGCCGGAGACCAGCGCGTGGCGCAGGGAACTGACGTCGCTGCCGGACTCGGCACCCTTTTCAAGAATCATCTTCAAAAAGGACGGGGTGCCGACATAGCCGTCGGGGCGCAGGTCGGCGATCACCTGCAGCTGCCCCTCGAGCTGTCCCGGCCCGGCGGCGAAGACGGCGCAGCCGAGGGCGTGGCCGCCGGCCTCGACCATCGCCCCGGCCGGGGTGAAGTGATAGGTGAAGCAGTTGTGCAGCAGCTGGCCGCCGCGGAAGCCGGCGGCGAAGAGCGCCCGGGCGAAACGCCAGAAGTCGGGACGGACACTCCCCGGCTCGTAGATCGGCCCCGGCGAGGCGAAGATGCGGTTGAGCTCCGGCACCCTGGCCGCGGCCAGCCCGCCGAAGGGGGGCTCGCGGCGCTGCAGTTCGACCAGCTCCTCCTTGCGGGTCAGCGGCAGCGCCGCCAGCGCCGCGCGGCTGGTGCCCGCCGCGGCATCGACCCCGGCGAGGAGCCGGCCATAGGCCGGTGCCTGCCGCTGCGCATGGGCGATTTGGCGGGCGAGCAGGGCGAACTGCTGCTCTTCGCGCTGCGCCGGGTCACGGGTTTCCAGATCATCGTAAAATTCGCTCATAGTTTTTGCCTTCGAGTTTTCCAAATCATCCGCCGCAGAGGCGGTCGAGAAGGGTCCGGATGCAAGGCTTGCGCAGGACTGAGGCTGGAGGCGTAGCGGAGCTACGTCGAAGCCCGAAGGCCAAGCATAACGCCGCAGATGGGCCCTTAGCGGCCGCCGGCCGCTACATCCAGCGCTTGCGACGCTTATACGACTTCAAATTCTTGAACGACTTGCGCTCCTTGTCCCCCCCGGAGAGGTAGAACTCCTTCATATCCTCGTTGTTGAGCAGCTCGGCGCAGGTGCCGTCGAGGGCGATCTTCCCCGACTCCATGACGTAGCCGTAGGAGGCGCTGTGCAATGCCATGTTGGCGTTCTGCTCGACCAGCAGCATGGTGATCCCCTGCTCCTTGTTGATGCTGCGAATGATACCAAAAACCTCCTTGACCAGCAGCGGCGAAAGCCCCATCGACGGCTCGTCGAGGAGAATCATCTCCGGCCGCGCCATCACCGCGCGGCCGATCGCCAGCATCTGCTGTTCGCCGCCGGAGAGGTAGCCGGCGAGACCGGTACGGGCCTGGAGGCGCGGGAAATAATGAAAAACCTTGTCGATGTCGTCCTTGATATTCTGCCGATCACGCCGGGTGTAGGCCCCGAGCCGGAGGTTCTCGATAACGGTCATGTCCTCGACGATGCGCCGTCCTTCCATTACCTGGAAGATGCCGCGGCGCACAATCTCGTCGGGATCGCGGTTGCTGATCGATTCCCCTTTGAAATGGATGGAGCCGCGGGTGACCTCGCCGTCTTCGGTCTTGAGCAGCCCCGAGATCGCCTTCAGAGTCGTCGACTTGCCGGCGCCGTTGGGGCCGAGCAGAGTAACGATCTCCCCTTTCGGCACCTCCAGGCTGATGCCGCGCAGCACCAGGATGACGTCGTCGTAGACGACCTCGATGTTGTTGACTGAGAGGATCGATTCTTTCGTTGCGACTGCTGCCGCCGCTTCACCCATGGGCAGTCTCCTCGTTGCGGGCTTGAGCTTCCAGGGGGCCGGTCGCCGGCATCGCGCCAAGCGGTCCCCTCGCGACTCACGCCGGGGAGGGCAGGGGCGGCGCCGCGCGCCGCCCCTGCCCGGTTCATCCTACCAGCCGAGCCAGTCGTCGCGCCGCGGCACTTCGACCGTCGCCTGCTTGTTGAACTTGAAATCGCCACCGTTGTAGGTACTGGTATAGACCGGAACTACGGTGGTGCCGCGATGATCCTCGCTGGTCCAGGTCGAAGGGGTGCAGACCCCTTCGAGACCGGCGGGGACGTGATCCTTCATCTGCTCCATTCCCTTTTTGATGTTCGGACCGTTGATGCCGCCCGGCATCTTGTCGGCGGCGACCATCGCGTCCTTCATGAAGTAGACGGTGCAGATGCCGCGCATGTAGTGGAGGTTGCGGTAGGTTTCTCCGCTCGGGTCGGACATTTTGGAGACGGCGCGAACCGTCGCCATGCCCGGAGCGTCATCCTTCCAGGAGGGAGCACCGAGAAAAACGGCCACGCCGTCGCCCGACTCCCGGGCGGCCTTGATCGAATTTTCGTCCCAGCCCCAGACGTTGGCGAGGAACTGGGGGTTGGCGCCGACGGTGCCGCAGGAGTTGAGCAGCGAGATGTTGGAACCGGCGGTGTTCCCCATGTAGGCATAGTTGGCGCCCGAGTCTTTCAGGGTCAGGCACTGGGCCTTGGCGTCGCCCGGCTTGAGGTCATAAACGATCGGGTTGAGGACCTCGAAGCCGAGTTCCTCGGCATAGGCGGCGCAGGCCTCCTTGGGTGCGTTGGGATAGGGGTGGTTGGCGCCCATGTGGATGAATTTCGGCTTCCCTTTGTTCCCCTTGGCTTTCCAGTCGGCGGCGGCCCACTGCACCAGGCCGCGGCAGGTGTCGGAATAGGAAGGACCGTAGAAGAAGTTGTAGGGGGCCGGCGACTTGCTGCGGGGCGACTTGCCGGTCGGGTCGGTCAGATGCCCCGAGTAGGAGGCGGAGAAGTAGGGAATCTGGTCCTTGGCGACGAACTGCACCAGCGCCTCGGTGTCGGCCGTCCCCCACCCCTGGATGGCGACCGGCTTGAGGTCGGAGATCCATCCCTTGTAGGTGGCGATCGCCTGCGGCGCCTTGTAGGCGTAGTCGATGGTCTCGAACTTGAACTGCTTGCCGTTGACGCCACCGTTGGCATTGATGTAGTTCATGGCGTCGGCGACGCCGATGCCGTAGGGGACACCGACATCCGAGGTCGGCCCGGTGTAACAGGCAAGATGGCCGACGGGGATGGTCTCGGCCGCCGTGGCCAAGGTTGAAAATCCGCACAGTGCCAGCAATACCGACCCGCATACGAGAGTCTTGCGCATGATCTGGTTCCTCCTTCTCTGCGTTGATGGCCCGCGACGGGCCGCTGGGGCGTCTTTACCCCGTGATGCAACAGGTAACCCCGGGCACCCTTGCCCGGGATGAGCGTGTCTTTCAATAGGAAAACGGGTAGAGTTTCCAGTAGTTCTTGATCATCTTCCAGCGGTGCGAAAGGCCGTCCGGTTCGAAGATCAGAAAGAGGATGATCGCCAGGCCGATCGCCATCTCCTTGATGTAGGCCAGGGCCTGGGTCAAAGCGCTGTTGTTGCTGCCGACGAGGTGAACGCCGAACTCCATCACCTCCGGCAGCAGCACCATGAAGATCGTCCCGAGCAGCGACCCCATCACCGAACCGAGGCCGCCGATGATCACCATGCCGAGGAACTGGATCGACAACAGCAGGGTAAAGCCCTCGGCGGAGACGAAGCCGAGGTAGTGACCGAAGAGTGCCCCGCCGATGCCGGCGTAGAAGGAGGAGATGCCGAAGGAGAGGATCCGGTACTTGTTGAGGTTGATCCCCATGATCTCGGCGGAGAGGTAGTGATCACGCACAGCGACGAAGGCGCGGCCGTCCCGACTGCGCAGCAGGTTGGTGCCGGCGAGGTACATGACCACCACGTAGCAGAGGACGACGTAGAAATAGGAGCGGTCGCTGTTGAACATGTAGCCGAAGAGGGTGAAGGGGCTCGCCATGGCGCCGGCCGACCCGCCGGTGAACCAGTCGGCGCGGGCGAAGAAATCCTCGAGGATGTACTGGGAGGCGAGGGTGGCGATCGCCAGGTAGAGCCCCTTGATGCGGCCGGCGGGGATGCCGACCAGCAGGCCGACCGCCATCGTCGCCAGCCCGGCCAGCGGGATGCAAAAGAAGACCGGGATGCGGAAGTTGTTGCTGAGCCAGGCCGAAGAGAAAGCACCGAGGCCGAAGAAGGCGGCGTGGCCGAGGGAAATCTGCCCGGTGAAGCCGACGACGATGTTGAGCCCGAGGGCGGCGATGCCGTAGTAGCCGATCTGGATCAGCAAATTGAGCTGGTAGGCGTTGAGCAGGAGCGGCGCAAAGAGGAGCCCGATCACCGAGACGATGGCGACCCGCCGCGCCAGGGGGGTCGGAAAGATCGTCATGTCCGACTGGTAGGTAGTGCGGAACTCGCCGCAGCGCATTCGCGAATGGGCAGAGGCCATAAGCTTAGATCCTCTCGATATCCTTGGTGCCGAAGAGGCCGTAGGGCTTGATCATCAGGATGATGACCAGGGCATAGAAGGGGGCGATGTTGTACATGTTGCCGAGATGGAGCCACTGGCTGTCGAAGAACTCGGCGAGGTTCTCCAGCACCCCGATCAGCAGGCCGCCGACGATCGCACCGACGATCGAATCGAGGCCGCCGAGGATGACCACCGGGAAGACCTTGATGCCGATGAAGGAGAGGGCCGAGGAGACGCCGTTGACCATGCCGATGACCACCCCGGCCAGGGCCGAGACGACGGCGGAGATCGCCCAGGCGGCGGCGAAGACATGCTTGACCGAGATGCCGAGGCTCTGGGCGATCTGCTGGTTGAAGGCGGTGGCGCGCATCGCCAGGCCCATGCGCGAATATTTGAAGAAGATGTAGAAGCCGACCATGATGATCAGCGAGACAACCATGCTCATGATGTAGGCGGTCTCGATCTGCAACCCGGCGATATTGATCGACTCGGTATCGAAGACCTTGGGAAAGGCCTTGGTGTAGCCGCCGAAGATCCAGGAGACGAGGGACTGGAAGAACATCGAGAGGCCGATGGTGACCATGATCACCGCGATGATCGGCTCGCCGATCATCGGCCGCAGCACCACCACCTGCAGGACAATGCCGAAGACCATCATGAAGGCGAGGGTCAGCGGAAAGCCGACGTAGAAGGGGAGCTCGAACTTGACCAGCATCGCCCAGCAGGTCCAGGCGCCGATCAGCAGGAATTCCCCCTGGGCGAAGTTGACGACCCGGGTCGACTTGTAGATCAGGACGAAGCACATCGCCACCACCCCGTAGAGGGTGCCGACGATGAGGCCGTTGACGATCATCTGCGTCAAAAGTTCCAGATTCATGGTTGCCGTCCTTGTCTTCGCGGAAGCAGGGAGAGCCCTTCAGCCGGCGCTGCGGCCGAGATCGACCACGCGCATGTCGGTCTGAACCCGCGACTTGTTGCCGTCCTGAAAGGTGATCACGGTGTCGATGTGGACCAGCTCCTGGTCCGAATAGATGGCGTCGATGATCTCGGCGTACTTCTCCTTGATCACCCCGCGCCGCACCTTGCGGGTCCGGGTCAGCTCGCCGTCGTCGGCGTCGAGCTGCTTGTAGAGAAGCAGGAACTTGCGGATCCGCTGCGACGCCGGAAGGCTTTCGTTGACCGTCTCCACCTCCTTGCGGATCAGGGCGTAGACGCTCTCCTGGGCCGAGAGGTTGATGTAGTTGGTAAAGGCGATGCCGCGCTGCTCGGCCCACTTGGCGACGATCTCGAAGCGGATGCAGATGATCGCCGCGAGGTAGTCGCGGCCGTCCCCCTGCACCACCGCCTCGGCGATGAAGGGGGAGAACTTGAGCTTGTTCTCGATGAACTGGGGGGAGAATTTGTCGCCGTGGACGGTCGCGGCGAGGTCGCTGATGCGGTCGATGACCACCAGGTGACCGTTCTCCTTCTTGAAGTAGCCGGCATCGCCGGTATGCATCCAGCCGTCCTCCAGCGACTCCTTTGTCGCCTTCTCGTTCTTGTAGTAGCCGCGGAACATGCCGCAGGTCTTCGCTACCACCTCGCCGACGCCGTTGGCGTCGGGATTGTCGATGCGCACCTGGGCGTTGCGGAAAGGGACACCGACGCTGTCGAAGTCGACATCGTCCGCCGCGTGGATGGTGTAGGCCCCGGCCAGCTCGGTCTGGCCGTAGAGCTGACGCAGCGGCACGCCCATGGCGAGGAAGAACTTGAAGGTGTCGGGGCCCAGCGCCGCGCCGCCGGTCGCCGCCGAGCGCAGATAAGTGAAGCCGAGGCGGTCCTTGAGCGGCCGGAACAGCAGCCAGTAAGCGAGCGCCGAGCGCTGCCCCTGACCGGCGGCGGCCGCCTTGGCCGCCAGCCGCATGCCGAAGCGATACATCGCCTGCTTGAAACGGGTTGCATCCATCATCTTTACCTTGACCTCGGCGGCGATCGATTCCCAGACCCGCGGCGCCAGCAAAACGAAGGTCGGACCGATCTCGCGCAGGTCCGACATCATCGTCTCCGGCTCCTCGACGAAGTTGACGACGATGCGGCTGATCAACGCCTGGGCCACGGCATAGACCTGCTCCATGATCCAGGGGAGGGGCAGGACCGAGACGTAGTTGTCGCTCGGGTACTTGGGGTCGGCCTCGAGGTAGGCGACGCAGTGCTCGAGCATCGGCCCGGCCTGCAGCATCGCCAGCTTCGGGTTGGAGGTCGTCCCCGATGTCGGGCAGAGAATCGCCACGTCTGCCGCCGCCCCCGCGGCGACCAGCCGGGCATAAAGGTCGGGCTGCTCGGCGTCGAGCTGGCGGCCGTTTGCCATCAGGTCGTGATGGCTCAGCAGCCGCGGGTCGTCGTACTTGCGCATGCCGCGTGGGTCACAGTAGACGATGTGTTCTATACCGGGACACTCCGCGGTGATCTCCAGCACCTTGTCGACCTGCTCCTCGTCCTCGGCGAGGATAATGCGGGCGCCGGCGTAGTTGATCAGGTAGGCAACCTCCTCGTTGAGTGAATCCTGGTAGATACCGAAAATCATCGCCCGCAGGGCGTGGGCGGCGACCTCGCCGTAGACCCATTCCGGGCGGTTGTCGCCGATGATCCCGACCGCGTCCTCATGCCCGATGCCGAGCTGGTGCATGCCGAGGGCGAAGTACTTGACGTTCTCCTGGTAGTCGGCCCAGGTAAAGGCGTTCCAGATGCCGAACTCCTTCTCCCGCAGCGCCACTTCCCGCGGCCAGTTGGCCGCATTGTAGGCGAGCAGCTTGGGAAAGGTGTCGAGCTGCCGGATGTCCGGATAGAGCGCCGCAGCTTCTCCCATCAGGCCACCTCCCCGGGCTCTTCCGTCATCGCGTCCTCGACGCCGACGCCGAGGTAGGCACTCTTGACCTGCTCGTTCTCCATCACTTCCTCCGGCAGCCCGGCGCAGATCTTCTTGCCGAAATCGAGCACCATCACCCGGTGCGAGATATCCATGACCACCCCCATGTCATGCTCGATCATGATCACCGTCATTCCCCACTCCTCGTTGAGGTCGATGATGTAGCGCGCCATGTCCTCCTTTTCCTCGAGGTTCATGCCCGCCATCGGCTCGTCGAGGAGGATCAGGTCGGGGCGTAGCGCTACGGCACGGGCCAGCTCCACCCGCTTGCGCAGGCCGTAGGAGAGGGTGCCGGCGACCGCCTTGCGGATATGGGCGATCTCGAGAAAGTCGATGATGTCCTCGACGTCACGGCGGTGGGCCAGTTCCTCCTTGCGCGCCCCGGAGAACCAGTAGAGCGAACCGGTCAGGAAGTTGTTCTTGAGCAGGTGATGGCGACCGACCATGATGTTGTCGAGGACCGACATGTGACTGAAGAGCGCGAGGTTCTGAAAGGTGCGGCCGATGCCGAGCTGGCAGCGATCGTTGGGCTTGAGACCGGTAATGTTGCGTTCCTTGAGGTAGATCGTCCCCTTGTTCGGCTGATAGCGGCCGGAGATGCAGTTGAGCATCGAGGTTTTGCCGGCGCCATTCGGCCCGATGATGGAGAAGATCTCCCCCTTGGTGACGGCGAAGGAAACATCGCGCAGGGCATGGACCCCGCCGAAAGAGAGAAAAATATTATTGACTTGCAGCAGCGGCGGGCTTTCGCTCATGACGCCTTCCTTCCTGGCTCGATCGCGCCTGATCCATAAAAAAGACCGGCTGGCACAGAGACTTCCAATGCGTAGCCGGTTAATTGCAAAACAGGTACCAAACAATGTATTAAAAAACTTGCGAACCCCCTGGGGCCTGGGTAAGGAACCGAACTTTATAGACAAGATAAGGAAATTAAAAACCCCTCAGCGGTTGCCGCCAGGCCCGTCCTGTCATCCAGTGTAAACAGGCGGCAACCGACTGTTAAAAGCCATGACAGGCCTGGTCGCCGGCGACCACCGGCGGTTAGAAGAGGTGATACTTCTGCAGCTTCTTGTAGAGGCCGGGGCGGGAGATGCCGA
>WOYI011232761.1_pt1 | contig 10250 bp, 8 predicted proteins | sample 6423411 | NCBI WGS metagenome assembly WOYI01 (sample SAMN13441803, study PRJNA592873) | oil field metagenome | biome: oil field; feature: oil-well bore; material: oil-contaminated soil; isolation source: oil-contaminated soil from oil-well borehole | place: Germany: Wietze | collected 2016-10-18 ... | reverse complement strand
ACGAGGAACTGCCGGTGGGTATTGGGATCGTAGCCGCAGCGGACGATGTCGGCGTCGTCAAAGCCGAAGCCGATGTCGTCATGGCAGCGCACGTAATTGAGCCAGGTTGCCCGGTCCAGTTTTTGGGGCAGGCTCTTGATTCCCTGGTTCAGCAGCTTGGCGTTGCGGGTCGCGACAGCGTCCCAGAGCAGCGCCATGAAGGTGGCGTTGTAGGCAATCTCGCACTCCTTGGCGATGACCGCGTCTTCACCGAAATACTTGGTGATCTCCACCGGTGCCACGATTGCCTCGGCAATGAACAGAACCCCGGGGGCGGTCACCTGGCAGCAATCCTTGAAGAGCTGCAGAATCAGATGGGCTTCCCGGAGATTCTGACAGTTGGTGCCAATCTTTTTCCAGAGAAAGGCGACGGCGTCGAGGCGGACGATGTCGGCGCCAAGGTTGGCCCAGAAGAGGATGATGTCGACCATTTCGGTGAAGACATCGGGATTGCCGTAATTGAGATCCCACTGGTAGGAATTGAAGACCGTCATGACCCATTTCTCCAGGGTCTCATCCCAGGTGAAATTGCCCGGTGCGGTCTCGGGAAAGATTTCCGGCATGGTCTCCTCAAACATGTCGGGGATCTCCCGGTTGGGAAAGACGTAGTAGTAGTCCTGGTATTTCCCTTCGCCGGCCCGCGCGCGCCGTGCCCATTCATGCTCGTCGGAGGTGTGATTGACGACCACGTCGAGGGTCAGCAGGATGCCGCGCTTGCGCAGGGCCGTAGCCAGTTCGCGCAGCTCTTCGAGGGTGCCGATACGCGGATCGATCTCCTTGAAGTTGCTCACGGCGTAACCGCCGTCGCTGGCTCCGTCGGGGCAGGTCATCATCGGCATGATGTGCAAAAGGTTCACCCCAAGCTCCTGCAGGTAACAGAGCTTCTCCCGGACCCCGGTGAGGTTGCCGGCAAAGCCGTCGGCGTAAAGAGCCATGCCGACCCATTCCTGGCTCAGGAACCAGTTGTAGTTCTTCTCCCGAGCCTTGTCGCACTCCTCCAGCTCGGTGGCACGCTCGATGTAGCGGCTCGCCATGACCTCCACCAGCTCGACCAGTTTCCGGCGAAAATCCTCGCGCTGGCCGTAAAGATTCTGGAACAGGGAGTGGATGACGTAGAAATTGGCGCCGAGACGGGTATAGAAATGGCGCAGGTCCTGGCGGCGGATCTCGGGTTTGAGTTCGTCAAGGATTTCATTGAGCAGTGAATGGGATTCCTGTTCGTACATAGATCAGACGTCCTTTTCCCATGCGGCGCGCAAGGGCGCGTAGAAGGAGGGATCCTGGCTCAGGGCGCCGCGCAGGCCGACCACCTGGCCGGCGAATTGTTGTGCCCGGGCCAGGGTTGCTGGCAGCGGCCAGTCGCGCAGCAGGCCGAGGATGCAGACCGCGGCAAAGGCATCACCGGCGCCGACCGTATCGACGACCCGAAGAGTGCCGGCGGGTGCTACCTGGTGGCTGTTGCCGGCGCGATCCAGGGCAAAAGCCCCCTGTGCGCCGCGTGTGACAATGACCTGCGCAAGCCCGTAACGCGCGATGAATTTTGCGGCTTTTTTCTCCAGTGTGCCCGGTCCCGGGGCCAGGGTATTCAGTTCGTCGTCATTGATCTTCACCCAGCGGGCGCGCTGCAGCAGGCGATCGACCTGCTCCGGGCGCCACCAGGGCGGCCTCAGGTTGATGTCGAGAAAGACAGGGGCTCCGGAAGTTTCGAGCAGGACCTGCAGGGCTGCCGCCGCGGTCGGATGACGTACTCCGAGGCTGCCATGATAGACCAGCGCGGAGGACGCCAGCGGGGGGAGGGCGGCAGCGTCGATGAAGTCGAACGCCCGGTCTGCAGCGATGTGGAAGGAGGGTTGGCCATTTGCAAGGACGACCTCGACCTGCCCGGTCCTCCGGGTCGGGTCCCGCTGCAGGCCACGGGTTTCCAGCTGCCAGGCGGTCATCCTGGCGAGGACTTCGTCGCCGAGGGGATCGGCGCCGACGCGGCTGATGAAGAGCGGCGGGGCGCCGAAGGCCTGCAGGTGCCAGGCGACATTGAAGGGGGCGCCGCCGAGAACGCGGCTGCCGTCCTCGAAACAGTCGAACAGGACTTCGCCGAATATAACCGGCGTCGACAGCGGCGTCGAATTGTCAGTGATCCTGCGCATGGGACTCCAGGGCCGAGGCGAAAAACTCGACCAGCTCGGGGTGAAAGTGCGCGACACCTTCCAGGATGCCGGCGCTGTAATTGCCGTTGAGCCCCCGGAAATTGCCGCCGGCCAGGTAAAGCCGATCACGATTGCCGGCCCGGGCGGCGACGGCGACGGCTTCGTCACGGACGTCGGATATGGCGTTGGCGACCAGGACCGCTGGTATGGGGCTGGCCAGAACCTCGAGGTCGTTGCCGCTATCGCCGGCGAAGAGGCATTGGCGCCACGATAGCCCGAGGGCCGCGCCCAGAAATTCCACCGCCTGCAGTTTGCCGGCCCGGCGCGGCAGGATGTCGAGCAGCCCGATGCCGGCGGTTTCATCCGTACTCCAGGTCAAGCGGGCGGCTATGCCGAGGTCGGTCAGCCGCCGGCTCAGGGTGGCGGCGAGTTGGATCCGGTCAGCGCCGGGGGGGACGAAATAGCTGAGCTTGAATTCACCCTGCTGGTCTTCCCGCTGCAGGCTGAGGGGCGTGTCCTGTGCCAGCACCGGGTGAAGCTGGCGCCAGCTTTTCCCACCCCAGTCGCCGGCGATCTGTTCACGCCATTCTTGCCAGAGCTGCCAGTTGCCCGGCCGCAGGTCATAGATCGCGGTGCCGACATCGCTGATGACAAAATCGGGGGCGGGGAGGCGGTATTCCGCCATGGCGGCCAGAATCCGCTGGCGATCGCGGCCGCTGACGAAAGCGAGGCAGACCTCTTGATGGGCGACCAGGGCAGCAAACCCCGGTCGGGCCCGGGCCGACTCCGGTTGGGGGCCGTTGGGGAGCAGGGTGCGGTCGAGATCGGTGCAGAGCAGGAGGCGTTTTGCGGTCATGGTCGCGAGGCCTCCTCCGGTGGCTGGCAGCGACCGAAGAAGTCGTAGTACTCCATTGCTTCGAGGATGCCGCGCGCTCCCGGCGCCTGGGCGAAGTAGATCCGATCGAGATCGATCAGGTGGGAAAGTTCCTCCTCGTGACGGCTGCCGACTACCGCGGCCAGAGTGTTGCCGCGCATCATGTCTTCATCGGCGCCGGAACCGCCGCAGGCGAGAATCCGCTCCAGAGGGAGTTCGCGCAGGGCGGCGATGTAACGCAGGGCGAGCCCCTTGGAGGCGCGGATCGGCAGAATGTCGAGAAACTGACCGAAGGAGAGGATCACGTTGACGGACTGTTCCTCCCGCGCCAGCAACTGGTTGATCTCCTCGAGGCTCGGCGCGAGGTCGGGGTCGATGTAGTAACTGATCTTGAAGCGGCTCTGGTCCTTTTTCTTTTGCAGCAGCAAGCCGGGGAGGTCGGCCAGGACCCGGCGTACCACCTGGGGGGTCCAGCGGGTGTCGATATGTTGCGGCCAGGCGGTGTCCTCGGTCAGCTCCGGCGCGTAGTGGATCTCGGTACCGCCGCTGGTGATGAGGAAGTCCGGGTCCGGGATGCCATACTTGCGGATGACCTCGAGAGCCGAGTCGAGGCGGCGCCCGGTGGCAATGCCGAAATAGGTGGTGTTGCGATGCTCCCGCAGTACCCTGGCGAGTTCCGGAATGGCTTCCGGGGCGGCCAGGAGGTTCTGGTCGAGATCGCTGAAGATCGCCCGGTCGTGGTAAAGGCGCTGCCTGCGGCTCCTGCGCAGGCGCAAAAGGGGTTCTCCCGCCCTGGAGATGACGGTATCGATCATGTCCAGGTAGCTCTGCACATGGGCTCCCCAGGAATAATGGGCCTCGACCCCGGTGATGCCGTTGCGGGAATATTCGTCCCAACGCTCCGGCTGGAACAATACCGACCTGATCCTGGCGGCGATCTCCTCCGGGTTGAGGGGATCGGTGAGAACGCCGTTGTGACAGTTGGCGATAATGTCGCGCGGACCGCCATCCTCGGTGGCGACGATCGGCAGGCCGCTGGCGGCGGCCTCGATCAGGGTCAGGCCGAAGGGTTCGGTCAGGGCCGGATTGACGAAGACTCCCCTGGTTCTGGCCGCCAGGCGGTAGATCAATGGGACATCGTCGGCGGCGTGATGCTTGGGGTAGGCGACCCGACCGTAAAGATCGTACTGGTCGATCTGCAGCAGCAGCTGGGTCAGGACCTCCTGGGCGCCATTGTCGAGATTGAGGATGTCGTCGCGATTGCCGAGGACGACCACCAGGTTGGCGGCCTCCTGCAACTGCGGGTCCTCGCCAAAGGCGGTGAGCAGGGCGCCGACGTTCTTCCGGGGATCGGGACGGGAGAGGGCCAGGATCATCGGCTTGTCAGGTTCGCTCAAAAAACGCCGGATTTCAGCGGCGATGGGAGCCTTTTCTTCCTCTTCCGCCGGCGGGTGAAATTTTTCCAGGTCGGTCCCCGGGGGAATCACCTGCATCTGCTCGGCCTGGTAGTAGTCGTAGAGGGCGTACTGCTCCTCGATCTCCTGGCGGGTGCTGGTGATGACCCGCTCCGCCGAAGCCAGGGTCAACTCCTCGGCTTCGATCCGTCGCGCCATGGCGTAACGTTCCTCGATCCGGGTCGAGCTCAATCCGGTCGCCAGCAGGCGGCGTCGCTTGACCCGTCCCAGGGAATGACCGGTATGAATCAGCGGGATGCCACGAATATGGGCGAGGCGGCTGCCGACGTAGCCGGCATCGGCGTAGTGACTGTGAAGCAGGTCAGGCTGCCGGCGGCGGCTGTGGAAATAGGCGATGGTATTGTCGACGAAGGTATCGAGGTGATCCCAGAGGGTTTCCTTGGCAAGGTAGCCGGGAGGGCCGGCTTCAATGCGGACGATACGGGCATTGTCGGCCAGGGGCTCGATCGGTTCGGCATAATCGCGACTGACCTGTGTGTCGACCACCAGGCGGGTTACAAGGTCGACCTGGGCGACCGCCGGGTGTTGCGCCAGCGCCCGGGCAAGTTCGACCACGTACTTGGTCTGCCCGCCGGTGTCGGCGTCGCGGCCGAGTTCCAGATCTTTGCCGCGGATCAGGCCATGAATGCTGATCAGGCAGAGATAGAGTCCCTTCCGGGCGGTTTTTTCCTGGTCGGCAGTTGGCAACAGATATTCCTCCCAAGGTAATTGCATAGATACTAAATACTAACATAGGTGTCAAACGGGCGGGACCGGTCGCTGCGAACTTCCTGCTTACTGTCGAAATTCTGGCCGCCGGCCGGCGGGAAGGTCAGCTGCGTGGTTTCCAGAAGAGGGGGGAGGCGAGGTAGACCAGGGCAGCGCAGAGGACGATCAACAGTGGTGCGGTGTACTCGTCGTGGCGGAAGCCGAGCGCGAGCAGGAAGAGGAAACCGCCCAGGGTGAGAACTTTCACCACCCGCGGAACCCTGGGGAGGATGATGCGACCGAAGTGGGGGTATGGAATCCTCGAAATCATCAGCAGGGCAGTGAGGAGGACGATCGCTCCGGAGAGGAGGTCGGACGTGATCAGGACGCAGGCGGTGCCGGCAAGGAGTGCCCCGGCAGGGGACGGCAGACCGGAAAAGGCGGCAACGCCGCCGGCAATGCCGGCCTTGCGTTTTTCGACGACGAAGCGGATCAGGCGGTAGACGACGGCGACCAGGTAGAAGCCGCCGATCGCCACCCCGACCGAGAAGCTGGTGAACGAGAAGGTGGCGATCAGGCCGATGGTGAGGCCGAAACTGGTTCCGTCGGCGACGTCGTCGAAGACCTCCCCCCTGGGGGTGGAGCCCCAGCGTTCCGCGGCCCGGCCGTCGAAGAGATCGAGGAACTGGCCGAGAAAGACCAGTCCCAGGGCGTAAACGGGTGGCCCGTTACGGAGAATCACCCCGCAGCCGGCGATCCCGCAGGCGAGGTTCATCAGGCTGAGGATGTTGGCATACCAGTAGTTGGGAATCAGCTTGAAGGCGGTCGAGCAGAAGGCGAGAAAGGCGCACATGCCAAGCAGTGGCTGGATCGAACGGCCGAGCAGGGGGAGGGGACCGTAAAGCCATTGCAGGCCGACCACGATCAGCAGCACGACCACGAGGAAGGTCTTGGCCTTGCCGAAAAGGTTGGCGGCCTTGATCTTGATAAAATGACGGGAGGCCTGACCGATGATATCGAAGGCAACGAAAAAACCGAGGAAGACGGGGTTGAGCCAGCCGCGCCAGGAAAAATAGATCAGCATCGGCAGGTACATGAGCTTGTCGGAAAGGGGGTCGATCGACTCCCCCTTTTCAGTGTGGAGGTCGCATTTGCGGGCGATATCACCGTCGGTGATATCGGTGATCATCCAGAAGGTGAAAAAGAAGAGGCAGGCCCGTGGATAATCGAAGTGGAGCAACAGGACCGAAACGATGCCCATGGGGTAGCGGGCCCGGCTGATGGCGTTGGGGTGAAGCCACCAGTGGCGGCGGACCCAGGCAATTTGGGCGGGGGTGCGCAGGAAATAGCCGACCGCGAAGCGTTCCGCGGTCAGCATCGCCAGGATGGGAAGGCCGATTTCCAGCAGGATGGGGGTGAGCGATGTCATAACGCCCCGGTCGATGAAGCCGGCGCGCCGGCCGGGTTGGTTGCGGGGGAGCTGGTGCTGGGCCTGTCTCCCCGGTCTGGTGCGAGGAAGCAGAAAGAGGGGGGCGGAACCGGTTGTTCCGCCCCCCTCTTCGGGTTTCTGCCCTGCGAAAGGGGGATCAGACCGCCTTGGTCACGGCGCCGGCACGAAGGCAGCGGGTACAGACCTTGATCGAACGCACGGTCCCCTTGTCGATCGCCTTGACCTTTTGCAGGTTGGGATACCAGACCTTGCGGGTTTTGTTATGGGCATGACTGACGTTGTTGCCAGTCGTCGGTTTTTTTCCGCAGATTTCACAAATACGGGACATGGTACCTGACCTCCTGGAAGTTTAGAACGTGAATTTCTAGCATGCCCGGCACCCGAATGCAAGATTTTTTTCTCCCCCTAAGGTGCCCGGGTGGGATCATGCCGGTTTTCGACGGAGACGGCGCTGGATGGCCGTGGCGACCGAGAGACCGGTGAGGACTTCGCCAAGACTGCCCAGACCGGGGAGGATCGCTTCCGAAGAGTGATAGATGCTTGGTGCGGGAACGGCCCGCCCGATTGCCCGCCGCAAACCGGGCGGCAGGGCCGGTATTGCCGGGCGTGTCATGCCGGGGACGGCGAGGGTCGCGAAAGGGAGCAGGGTCTCGAGGCGGGCCTTGATGCCCTCTGCAGGGAGCTCTTGCCGGCATTCGACTCTCACCCGGCGCTGGTCTCCAGCTCCGGAGAAATAAAGTCGAAGCGGTGGCGTTCCCGCGAGCACGACATGGTCGGCAAGTACTGGCGGGACCTTGTCGCCGAGAAAAATCTGTGGCTGGTGGCGGTTGTCGGCGCCGGTGGGGATTTGCATCGGCTTGGGGAGAAATGCTGCCGCATCGGCCGCGCCGACGACCACGGCGCTTGCCATCATCTGCTGGCCGCCGCGAAAATGAAGGCGGCTCGGTTGGTGGCGTCCGGGAGCGAAAGATTCGAGCCGGGCGAGATCGTCCTCCTGGCCATGGAACTGCTGGTAGCGGCGCTGGAGCAGTCCCTCCAGCCCGGCGGCCGAGGCGGCCGTGGGACGCATCACTCCGTGCCAGAGGAGAGCGGCCTCGGCCAGGGTCAGTTCCTCGGCGCTGCGCAGGGCCAGTCCCGGCAGGAGGCCGGAAAGGAAACCGGCTGCCACGGTCGAGTCGAGTTCGTCGAGGCGGTCGCCGAGGAGTTCGTGCAGGCGCCCCTGCGTCAGCCCCTTGCGCAGGCAGCGGATGGCAAAGGACCAGCGCGAGGTCAGTCCGGAGAGGGGGAGCCCGCCCTGTTCCCAAAGGAGGGTCGCCAGTTTGTCACCCAGAGTCGCCAGTGCCGTAGTCGTGGCGAGGATTTCATCGGCCGCAGCGGGAAATTCCCGCCGGATCTCCTCGGGGAGAGGATTGCGGCCATGAAAATCGAGACGCACGTCATCGGCCAGGTATTGAAACGGCTGGGGCTTGGTGAGCACCGCGCGGCCATCAAGCTGGTCGAGGATTCGTTCCAGCAGCAGCGAAGAAAAAAACCAGGTGGGAACGGGCAGGGTTTTGGCCGGGCGCAGGGTCAACAGGCGGCAGCCGGCGCGAGCCAGGAGGGCGCCGGTGATTCGGGCGGCAAGGCTGTCGCCGAGGATCACGGCGTCGAAATGATGGCTCTGTTTCATGGCGTCAGCCGTCTGTTCAAGAGCCGTCGCCGGGGGGCGGAGGTTGCATGGGTCTGGCTGGGAAAAGGCCAGGTAAGCTGGAACATGGGCAGACTCCTAGGCAGAAAGATCCTCTTCGCTGATGACGGCGATCCCGGCGCGCAAGAGCAGGGCGCAGGCGACCCCCTGCCCGGCAACAATGCTGCCGGAACGGTGAACCTGGTGGCGGCCGCAGGAGGGACTCCGTTCCTTGAGCAGGGCGGACTGGCAACCACAGGCGCGGCAGGCTTTGAGGGTTTCCCGGGCGCCACGACGAAACGCTTCGCTGACTTCACGCTGGTCGGTCGTCAGCAGACGTCCCTGGCCGTCGAGGATGTCATGGCCATCACCGCTCTCGAACTGGCACGGCGGCCGCGGCGTCGGCAATCCGCCCAGTTGTTCCGGGCAGACCGGTACCGGGATCAGGTCCTGGGCTGCCAGCCAGGCAATGACCCGCTCATTCCGCCGGGTGGAACCGTCGTAACGGGTGTCGAGCCCAAGCAGGCAGGCGCTGACGAGGATCGGCTGTGACATGCGGATGGTCCGGATGAGGGCTGGCTAGGGTGCAGACGGTAGCGGCGGATTGACCAGCACGCCGGAAGGTAGGGCGGTCGGCGGGGAAATCCGTACCTTTCTGCCGTCGATGTGGAGGCGACCGGCGGCAAAGAGCCGGATCGCTTCGGGATAGATCCGGTGTTCCTGCTCGAGAATGCGGGCGGCGAGGGTCGCTTCGCTGTCGTCTTCATGCACCGGGACCACCGCCTGGATGATGATCGGGCCGGTATCGACCCCGCCATCGACGAAATGGACGGTGCAGCCGGCAAAACGGGCGCCATATTCGATCGCCTTGCGTTGCACGTGCAGTCCCGGGAAGGCCGGCAGCAGGGCAGGATGGATATTCATGATGCGCCCCGGGAAGGCGTCGATGAAGACCGGGCTGAGGATGCGCATGAAGCCGGCCAGGACCACCAGCCCGGTTCCCGCCGCCTCGAGGGCAGCCACCACCGCCCGATCGAATTCCTCGCGGCCGGCGAACTGGCGATGGTCGATGCAGCAGGTTGCAATCCCCGCTTTTCGGGCGCGCTCGAGGGCACCGGCCTGCGGGTTGTTGCTGAGCACGAGGGCGATGTCGGCTCCGAGCGATCCCGCGGCGGCGTGATCGATCAGTGCCTGGAGGTTGGTGCCGCCGCCGGAGGCGAGGACGGAGATACGCATGCTCCCGGCCATCCCGGCGCTCCTAGGTCAACTCGACCTGATCTTCGTCGTCGCCGCACTTGGCGATTTCGCCGATCAGGAAGGCCGTCTCCTTGAGCCCGACGAGCCGCGTCATGATATCTTCCACTTCCCGCTCGGGGACGACCAGGACCATGCCGATACCGTAGTTGAAGGTGCGGTACATCTCCAGTTCCTCGATATTGCCCCCGCTTCGCAGCAGCTCGAAGATTGCCGGCTTCGGCCAGCTCTCTTTGGCGATGACCGCCTTGCAGTGCCTGGGGAGAACGCGGGGGACGTTCTCGAGGATGCCGCCGCCGGTGATATGGGCCATCCCCTTGATCTGGAAATCGCGCAGCAGGTTGAGGATCGCCTTGACGTAAATCCGGGTCGGGGTCAGGAGCTCTTCGCCGAGCGGCCGCTCCAGTCCCTCGGGAGTGGCGTCCAGGGGGAGCTGCAGGAGGTCGAGGAAGACCTTGCGCGCCAGCGAGTAGCCGTTGGAATGGAGACCGCTCGAGGCGATACCGATCAGGCGGTCGCCGACGGTGATCGACGAGCCGTCGATGATCCTGGTATTGTCGACGACGCCGACCGTAAAGCCGGCCAGATCGTATTCGCCGTCGGCGTACATGCCGGGCATCTCGGCGGTTTCGCCGCCGATCAGGGCGCAGCCTGCCTGGAC
>WOYI010620139.1_pt1 | contig 10250 bp, 13 predicted proteins | sample 6423411 | NCBI WGS metagenome assembly WOYI01 (sample SAMN13441803, study PRJNA592873) | oil field metagenome | biome: oil field; feature: oil-well bore; material: oil-contaminated soil; isolation source: oil-contaminated soil from oil-well borehole | place: Germany: Wietze | collected 2016-10-18 ... | reverse complement strand
AGCGAGCAGGTTGGGCAGGCTATGACCCTTGCGGTCCTTGTAGAGCTCTATGCTCTATTCGGGCTGATACTGGGAATATTCTTCATACTCTTTGGTTTCTGAAATGGCTCTTGAAGAGATACTGAAAGAGATAGAGGAGCGCGCCAAAACTAGAGCGAAAGAGATTGAGGAAGAAGCAAGGAAAGAGGCAGAATCAATAATCAAAGAAGCAGAGGAAGAAGCAAATAAGCTCATAGAAAAAACAAAGGAAGAGGCTGAGCAAAAGAAGAGAGAAGAGATAGAGAGAACGAGGGCCATTGAGAGCATAGAGAGAAAGAAGAGGATCCTTGCTGAGAAGAGAGCTCTTATAAATGACGCAATTGAAAAGAGCATCGAAAAGCTCAGAGGAACAGAGGAATATGAAGAATTTATGAAGAGGCTCTCTGAGATCTCTGCGGAAGAGATTATCATTAATGAAAGAGATAAAAAATTCTTCCGAAAATCTAAAATTGGAAACATAAAGGGTGGAGCGATAATAACAGAAGGAGAGATAACAATGGACTACTCCCTTGAGGGCCTGCTCGAAGAGCACATGGACGAACTTGAGAGAATGGTAGGGGAGGAGCTGTTTGATGAACTCTGATATATACTTCGCTTCTGGTGTTATAGCTACCAGAGAGCTTTTAAGCAATAGCAAACTGGAGGAGATCAGAAATGCGAAGGACATGGAGAGCCTCAAAGCTGTTCTTTCAGACACTCCATACGGAGATCTGGACTTTGAGAGAGTAAAAAGTGAGTTTTTTGAAGATCTCAAAAGACTTGCTCCACAGCTATATGACTTTTTCTTTTACCGCTATGAATGCCATGATCATAAGATTGTCTTCAGGATGCTTGATGGACAGCTCACTGAAGAAGAGGCTCTTAGCATGATGTTCTCCAGCAATATGGACACTTCATCAGAGATCCTGAAAAATGCTATGGAAAACAAGGACGTAGCTCTCGAGCTAATAGATAGATACTATATGGAGAAAATATATGAAGAGTACAAAAAGACAGACATTGTCAGAGAGATCCTTGAGATTGAGGCTGACTACGCAAACACAAGGTCATACCTTAGGCTTGGTAGAATAGACCAGAGGATCTTTATCCCTTTTGGAAATAAAATAAGAGATTTAAGGCTCACAGAGCTGGAGGAAAATCTTGAAAAAGAGATAAGGGAAAAGATGGATAGCTACCCTTATACGTACATGAGCATAGGTTTCGAGCCCGTATTCAGGCACTTCTACAGAAAGATGAGGGAAATGGATTTTGTGAGAGAAACTTATCTGCTCAGGAGGGCTGGACTATGATGTGCATCATTGGCAGCGAAGATATCACATATGCTTTCTCATCAATAGGGTTTGAGCCAGTAATAACGGACAATAATAACAGAGAGGGCGTGATAAAGGCCTTAGAAGCTTATGATGTCATACTCATAGAAGAGGAAATTGCTAAAGAGTTTGAGGGAAAATTGAAAGAGGTAAAGGAGAAAGGAAAGGTGATCATAGAGGTTCCCGGGATCAGCGGTAGTGCGGGTTACACAAGAGAGAGGATAAGAAGAATGGTTATCAATGCGGTTGGAATGGACATATTTAAAGAAAATGGGGAAAGGTGAAAAAAATGGCTGGGAAAATAGTCAGAATAGCCGGTCCTGTTGTTGTTGGTGAGAATTTAAAAGTTTTTGTCAATGAAGTTGTCAGGGTTGGAGAGCTCGTGGGAGAGGTTATAGGAATAGAAGGAGAAAAGGTGGTCATACAGGTCTATGAAGAGACGAGCGGCATGAAGGTTGGGGATAAGATAGAGCCGCTGGGCTATCCTCTGAGTGTTGAGCTTGCTCCAGGCATGATAGGAGCGATATACGATGGGATCCAGAGACCACTCGATGTCATAAGGGCAAAAACAGGGGATTTTATCCCTCTGGGAATAGATGTGCCCAGCATAGATAGAAAAAAGAAATGGGACTTTGAACCAGCAGCAAAGAAGGGAGATAAAGTATCTCCAGGCTCAATAATAGGGGCGGTTAAGGAAACGCCCATAGTAGAGCACAGGATAATGATCCCATACGGTGTTGAGGGAGAGATAAAAGAGATATATGATGGAAAATTTGCTGTAGAGGACACCGTTGCTGTTGTGGGTGACAGAGAGATAAAGATGCTTCAGCGCTGGCCTGTCAGAAGACAGAGGCCATACATTGAAAAATTGCCCCCTGATGAGCCTTTAATAACAGGGCAGAGGGTTCTTGACACATTCTTCCCTGTCGCAAAGGGGGGCACAGCCTGCGTTCCTGGGCCCTTTGGTTCCGGTAAAACAGTCATACAGCACCAGTTATCAAAGTGGGCTGATGCTGATATCGTTATATTTGTGGGATGCGGTGAGCGCGGTAATGAGATGGCTGAAGTCCTGCTGGAATTTCCTGAGCTTTTAGACCCGAGGAGCAACAGACCGCTGATGGAGAGAACGATCCTTGTTGCAAACACAAGCAACATGCCATTTGCTGCCAGAGAAGCCAGCATATACACTGGCATAACGATGGGCGAGTACTTCAGAGACATGGGATACACCGTTGCTCTACAGGCGGACTCAACCAGCAGATGGGCTGAGGCTTTGAGAGAGATCTCAGGACGTTTAGAGGAGATGCCTGGAGAAGAAGGCTATCCGGCATATCTGGCTTCAAGACTTGCAGAGTTCTATGAGCGTAGCGGAAAGGTGAAAAATTTAAACAACACCATAGGAAATCTCACGGTTATAGGATCAGTATCGCCCCCGGGCGGGGACTTTTCTGAGCCTGTCACCCAATCAACTCTGAGAGTCACAAAGGTGTTCTGGGCGCTGGATGCGCAGTTAGCTTACGCAAGGCATTTCCCTGCCGTCAACTGGCTTAACAGTTACTCTCTCTATGTAGATCAGCTCAAGGACTACTATTCGCAGATAGACGAACATTTTGTGGATAACAGAAACAGAGCAATGGCGATAATGCAGCAGGAGAGTGAGCTCAGGGAGATCGTCAGATTGGTGGGTATAGAAGGGCTATCCGAGAGAGACAGGTTGTTGCTCGATGTGGCAGGAATGATAAGGAACGATTTTCTGTATCAGAGCGCTTTTCATGAGATAGACACGTATACGCCCTTAGAAAAGCAGGCGCGTATGCTGAACGTAATCCTCCTCTTCTATGATAAAGCACTTGAGGCTTTAAGTGGCGGAAAGCTCTTATCAGAGCTTGAGTCATCAAAGCTTGTGAGCAAAATATCTGAAATGAAATTCAAAGAGATCAACGAGATAGAGCAACTTGAAAAAGAGATAAAGGAGATGAGCTGATGCCTGTAGAGTATAAAACAATAAGTGAGATCTCTGGCCCGCTGGTTTTCGTTGAGAGAACAAAAGGAGTTGCCTACAACGAGCTTGTAGAGATAGCTCTATCAAGCGGGGAGAAGAAGAGGGGGCAGGTGCTCGAGGTTGAAGGAGATAAGGCCCTTGTGCAGGTCTTCGAGGGGACCAGAGACATAAGCAAAGATGCTTCTGTTAGATTTTTAGGCCATGGGGTAGAGCTAGGGGTCAGCAGAGAGATGTTCGGAAGGATATTCAATGGCTTTGGGGATCCTATAGACAATGGCCCAAAGATAATAGCTGAAGAGAAGAGGGACATAAACGGTCTGCCGATGAATCCATATGCCAGAGACTATCCCTTAGAGTCCATACAGACAGGCATAAGTGCCATAGATGGAATGAACACGCTGATAAGAGGGCAGAAACTTCCTTTGTTTTCTGGTTCAGGCTTACCGCACTCCGCCCTTGCTGCGCAGATAGCCAGACAGGCAAAGGTGAAGAGCGGTGAGGAGTTCTCTGTTGTCTTTGCTGCCCTGGGCATAACCTTTGAGGACGCAAACTACTTCATAAGTGATCTCAGACGAACTGGCGCCATAGAAAACTCAATACTATTCATAAACCTATCAAATGATCCTGCAATAGAGAGAATATCAACACCCAGGATAGCTCTTACCGCAGCCGAATATCTGGCGTATACATATGACTACCATGTGCTCGTCATACTCACAGACATGACAAACTACTGCGAGGCTTTGCGCGAGGTTTCAGCCGCCAGGAAAGAGGTCCCCGGGCGCAGGGGTTACCCCGGCTACATGTACACAGATCTCGCCACGATCTATGAGAGAGCAGGAAGGATAAAAGGAAAGAAAGGCTCGATAACACAGATGCCGATAGTCACAATGCCGGAGGATGATATAACCCACCCAATACCAGATCTGACAGGCTACATAACAGAGGGACAGATATTCCTCAGCAGAGATCTGCAGCGCAAAAATATCTATCCTCCAATAGACGTTCTGCCAAGTTTGTCCAGATTGAGAGACAGAGGGATAGGGAAGGGGAGGACTAGAGAGGATCATGCGGATGTATCAAACCAGCTATACGCAGCCTATGCTTCTGGTAAAGAGGCAAGAGACCTTGCGGTTATCCTAGGTGAAGGGGCGCTCAGTGAGAACGATAGAAAGTACCTATCCTTTGCTGATGAATTTGAGCGCAAATTTGTCAATCAGGGCATAAACGAGGATAGGAGCTTTGAGCAGACTCTTGATATAGGATGGGATTTGCTTTCAATGTTCCCGCCAGAAGAGCTTCTCAGGATAAGAAGCGAGTTCAAAGAAAAATATCTCAAAAGCAAAACTGAGGAGAAACAGTAATAAAGGTTATGCATTTAACGAATTCGATAGGCGTAAATTATAAATAGGATAAGAGATATAAGCATTTAGAGGTGAAACAATGGTCACAGCATACTGCGTGAAGTGCAGAGCAAAGGTGGAAATAAAGAACCCCCAGAAGGTAAAGCTGAAGAACGGAAGGATGGCCACGAAGGGGACATGCCCGAAGTGTGGAACACAGGTTTTCAGAATGGGAGTTGCCTGAACAGAACACCCCCTCTTTTTATTTATTATCAGTACAGTAAATTATGACAAAACACCTATATTTTGATGATCCCTATCTGAAAGAATTTTCTTCGATAGTTGCAAAAGTTGATAGCAACAGGGTTGTGCTTGAAGCGAGCGCGTTTTATCCTGCCGGTGGTGGTCAGCCATGCGATACAGGCGTTATTATAGGGCAATCGGAGCACAGGGTGCTGAAAGTATCAAAATCGGAAGACGGAGAAGACATAGTGCATGAGATAGAAGGTAGCCTCGATGTTGGAGAAAAGGTAGAGGGCAGGATAGATTGGGACAGGAGGTATAAGCTGATGAGGATGCACACAGCGGCGCATGTTCTTAGCGCTGTCATTCATAAAAAAACAGGAGCCATGATAACAGGCAATCAGCTCGGTGTGGAGCAGTCCCGCATAGACTTTAGCCTGGAGGACTTTGATAGAGCAAAGATCTATGAGCACTGTGACGAAGCAAACAGATTGATAGCTGAGGGTAGAGAGGTAAAGAGCTATTTTACAGACTCTACCAGCGTGCCTACGCTTCTTGCTAAAGGGTTGCCTGATGTGGACAGGATAAGGATCGTGGAGATAGATGGCATAGATGCCCAGGCAGACGGAGGGACGCATGTGAAAAGCACTGAAGAGATAGGGAGAATAGAGATAACAAAGGTGGAGAACAAGGGCAAACACAACCGTAGAGTGTATTACACACTTATGCAGGTATAATTGCCTTAACCCGATATATTCTAGAATGCACAATTCTGATGCTGCATCAAAAAAGATCCTTCTTTCTGGGAAATTTTCCTGTGGCAACCCTGAAGGCTGCAGCTCTGTTAGCAAGCAAAAGCGCCTCGCTCAGATCCTTGCCCCCCGTAAGCGCTGCAACGAAAGCTCCATGAAATGTGTCTCCTGCGCCTATCTCGCACTTTGCTTCTATCTCAATTCCAGGAGCGTAAAAAGATCTTTTCTCGAAAAATGCTTTAGCACCTTCACTGCCCATCTTGACAACAACGAGCTTTGTGCGCTTGAGCAGCTCTTCTGCGCCTTCCTCTATGCCCTTTATGCCGGTGATGAGAGATAGCTCTTCTCTATTGGGAAAGACCGCATAAGCATTTTCTATCACTTTCATGGTCCTCTCTCTCAGCTGTTCATTCCAGAAGGCTTTTCTTATGTTTGGCTCGTAGAATATTCTGGCTCCACTCAAAGCTTCTATATCTGGTTCAGCACCTCTTATCGCCGCCTCAGTTATTGTCACTATCTCCTCTTTCTCAAACTTTATTCCCCTCAGCATCAGCTTTTCTTCAGGCATGCTTATGCCAGGAAATCTATAGAAATAATAGTTGCTCCTCCCTTCTGCATCCAGCTCATAAAAGCTTATCCCTGTGAGATACTCTTTTTCCACGCTTACATGTGTGCATTCTACTTTTTCTTTCTCAAGCTCATTTATGATAAACTGCCCGAAGCGATCCCCGCCCACGGCGCTTACTAACTGCGGCTTTGCACCGAGCCTTGCCTCCGCTATGGCGATGTTTGCGCCTGAGCCACCGATGCCCTTGCGAAAGCTTCTGACGTCCTCTATATTTTTATGGATTGCTGAAGGAGAAAATTCAACAAATGCTGAGCCTATGACCTTCATAGTTGCAATCCTTTTTTATGGATATATCTCTTCTGTTCTGCTCCCAGCTAAAAATGATAAGAGAGGAAAACAATCTGTGCTATGCAATTAAAAGAGAAGAGGATGAGAGAAGGAAAGATACCCTATGACATGCTTGATAAGCTGATAGATCAATACTCATACGGCAGAAAGGATATGCTCATAGGACCCAGCATAGGTGTGGACTGCTCTGTTTTTGACATAGGTAAAAAATTTCTGGTTGCGACATGCGATCCTGTTACCTTTGTTTCTTCAGGCTACTACTGCATAAATGTTAATCTCAACGATATCCTATCCATGGGAGCAAAGCCTCTGTTTTTCATGGCGACCATAATACTGCCTCCAGGCAATGAAGAGCTGGATAACATAATGGAGGAGATATACAGAGGGTGTAAGAGATATAGAATAAGCTTTGGCGGCGGGCACACAGAAATAAGCTCCATAGTGAACAGGCCCATGATCTCAGGCTTTATGGTGGGCATATGCGGTAAAGACGAGCTCAAAGGCTCATTCAATGCTAAGGATGGCGATAGAGTTCTGATAACAAAGGGCACAGGCATAGAGGGCACAGCGATAATCGCTGAAAAAAAGAGAGAGGAGATCGAGCTTACCTTTGGAAAAGCCTTCTTAAAACGTGCGCTTTCATACAAAAAGCAACTGTCTGTTTATGGAGAAGCGATGATAGCAAGAAAAAGCGCGAATGGAATGCATGATGCGACCGAGGGTGGGGTGCTGAACGCGCTCTATGAGATGTGTGTCGCCTCAAACGTAAGCATGGATATTGATGATTTTCCTATCAGTGCAGAAACGAAAGAGCTTTGCAACCACTTCGCTCTAAACCCTCTGGGGCTCATATCCTCCGGCACCCTGATAATAACAACGAAGGATGAGAGCCTGAAGGAGAGAATAGAAAAAAAAGGGATAAAAGTCTATGATATAGGGCTTGTGAGCAAAGATGGAAAGAGAGAGGTTAGATACAGAGGAAAAGCCATGAAACCATTTGAGAGAGATGAGATCATAAGGATATAATATAAATAAGGATCCGCGCTCAGAAAAATGGCACCTTGGCGCTCTGCAGTGTTCTGGCACCCAGATATACAAGAAAGATGCCAGATGCGCTCATGAGCCTGGTGAGCGGAAGAAGAAAAGCAAAAAGCCCCGGCCAGTCAAAAAGGTATGTGAATATGGCCAGAATAAGAAAACCTGATGCAAACATCATGCCACCTCTTCTCAGAGCGCTCCATCTAGCTCTGAAAGTGTAAACAGAAAAGACGGCAAAGACAAAGAAAGCAAGGGAAGAGATAGTTAGCAGAGTCAGAAGAACGAAAGAATATGGGTAGACAACTTCAGAGACACCTTGATAGAGCGCAATCACGCTAGAATCTGAATAAATGCTGGCTCCGAAGAATATCGCAAACATAGATAAAGAAAAAGCAAAAGAGAGCCTCTCTCTGCCTGGCCACACCAGCGATACGGCAAACGCAGTTATAAAGACAAGCGCCAGCGGCCCAAAGATGTTGGATATCATGTAAAAAAACATATTTCTCCCCAGGAGGGCTCTTAAAAACATGATAAAGTAATTCATTGAGAAGAAAAAGAAGAACATTGAGAGATAGAAAAGCTGGGGCGTATATATGTCTCTGTACTTCAGAAAAAATCTGAAAAATGCATATAACGCTATAATGGCTGCTGCACCTGTCGATGCAAGGTACACGTAGAAGGGTAAAAGGCTCATGATTTACACATGTATATGTTTTTTCTCTGTTTATATATTTTTATCTCTCTTCATGGCTCTTATCTTCTGAACCACACATCGTCTAAATCCAGCTCCTCTCTTTTTCTCCTGTAATCATAGAGCTCTTCCCTGCTTCTATCCACCATACGCGCAAGATCCTCTGTTTCCTCTCCCAGCTTTTCCAGAGTCTTGAAGATCTCATCCATGGCTTCAAAAGCATTCTTTGCCTCATCTATATCTGCTCTCTCCATCTTTTCAAGAAAGTATCTGCGCAGATCACCTAACATATGCTTGAGCGAGCCCAGAGACAGATTTAGATCAATGTTCTCTGCGATCTCTATCTTCTTATCCCTGAGAAAAGAGAGAAAGAGCTTTGCCTCACAGTAAGACTGAAAAGATCTCTCAAATATGGAGGAAAGGAAAGGGTCCTCCTTTACCAGAGACAGGGCTTCCTCAAACAGCTTATCCAGCTCTTCCATGCTCTCTCTGCTATCTATTGTCTCCTTAGCAAGAGCATTTATCTTGCTGGAGAGCTCCTCTGCCTTCTTTTTTCTACCCTCATACTCGCGAAAAGCTCTGTAAAACTCATCAGCTCTCATTTAATCTTACCCCTCTTAAGGCTATCAAAAAGGCTCGGGAGATAGATGAGATAGCTACCATCTTTCTCCACAACTATGGGCTTTTCCTCAAGCAGCGCTTCAATATCTATCTCATAGCTCCCTTTGCCCTTTATCTCAATTATCCCTTTATGCTCTTCAGGCTTGACCTCAGCCTCGAGCCATCTATCAAGCCTGCTCTCATCCATCATTATCTTTGCTATGCCTGATGGCTTCTTCTGGCTTATCTCACTGCGCTCCTCATCACTCAGAGGCCTGTCTGCGAAGTAGAATCTTCTACCACCACAAACCCTGCAGCCACTCTCAAGCTCCTTTATGTCCTCATAGACCGCTCCGCATTTAAGACACTGATGCATCTCTATATCGCCTCACCATTCTCATTCCAGCACCTCTCCCCTTGTCAGAATGAGTGCCTTTATGACATTACCATCCTTATAGACAGTTTTAAGCATGTCTGCAGGACCTATCACTTCCATTCTTGTTCTCTTTTTGCGCATAATTCTTTCCCATATGCTGCCTTTGCTCTCATAACTCTCCATCTCTATCCCTATGAATTTATCCTGATCTATCTCATTCATGGTCCTCTCTATGAGCTCTGCCTCCTCTCTGGGATCAAGCCCCTTTTCAAGAACAAGGATCTTTCCATTTTTGACATTGTCCAGAATGAACCTCACCTTCTCATAACTGCCCATTCTGCCCAGCATCTCTTCAGATATCAGATCTATGCTTATCCCATCCATATTCTGCACCTCAACCAAAGCATTCAAACATCCCCCTGTAAAGCTCCTCCATGTTCTTCCCATCCAGAGCGCTTATTGGCACAACTCTGTGCTGTGGAAACGCATTCTGTATTGCATTCGGCGAGCTCTGTGGAAGATCTATCTTGTTTGCCACAATCAACACAGGTATGTTCCTTGCCTCAAGATTGCCCAGTATCGTTATATTCACCTGCGTATAGGGATCCTCACATGAGTCAAGAACGAGGAGAACCCCATCTATGTCATCAAGCCATCTTATCGCTTCAATAACCCCTTCCGTTGCTTCCTTTGCTCTGGCCCTGGCGTCATCTTCGCTCATTCCAAAGCTCTGGAACTCCCTGTAATCGACCCTGGTAGCAATACCAGGTGTGTCAACTATGTCTATCTCCAGCTTACCCTTACCATTGTTTATGATCACATTCTCCCTTTTGTTCACCCTTCTCGTTTCATGCGGGATGTTTGATATTGCCCAGAGCTCTTCTCCGACCCAATCCTTTGTGATCTTGTTCGCAAGAGTGGTCTTTCCAGAATTTGGTGG
>WOYI010734403.1_pt1 | contig 10251 bp, 10 predicted proteins | sample 6423411 | NCBI WGS metagenome assembly WOYI01 (sample SAMN13441803, study PRJNA592873) | oil field metagenome | biome: oil field; feature: oil-well bore; material: oil-contaminated soil; isolation source: oil-contaminated soil from oil-well borehole | place: Germany: Wietze | collected 2016-10-18 ... | reverse complement strand
TGAGCTCGATTGAAGAAATGGAGGAAAGGAAATTGAGAGAGGAAGATCTGAAAAGGGCAATACTTGAAGCGTGGTCAAAGCGATTGGGTTTTTCATTTGATAGATTTCTCCTTGGAACCTATTTCTTTTTTCCCGATGAGAGTAAGAGAGCGAAGGGCGGGATCGAGCAACTGAGTTTTGAAAGGCAGACCGTCATCTTATACGATCCCTTGCTGGAAGATGTTTTCAAGTCTATTGAAACTCAGGATGAAAATCCCGGTGACTATCTGGCCGATTTGATTCGAGACTCATTTCTTCTTTTGAAGAAGACTTCCATCAAGTATCTTAATCCTTCAAATTACGTTCCTTTCTACCCGCCTGCCGAGTTCACGGTGAGAAGACTCAATCAAGGCGACAGAACGGCCTTCTATCGTTTTAGAAACCAGTGCACCAGGGAGGATCTGGCCGAGGGGTTTGTAGAACTTGATCACATTGCCGTTTTCGGAGCGCTGTACGAAGACGAAATCGTTGCAGTCTCCAGCATAATCGAGTGGGATAAAATTGCAGATATCGGCATAATTACAATACCTGATTTCAGAGAGCTCGGTCTGGGTAAGGCTCTTGGTTCTAGAGCGAGCGAGTGGGCTGTCATCAACAAGAAGCTTATTCAGTACAGACATAACGTCTTGAACTATGCATCGTTAAAGGTTTCTCGCGCTCTGGGTTTTAGAGAGTACATTGTAGATCAGGAATATTTATTTACAGGGTAAATAGTCTTGAGCTGGAGACAAGAAAACCCAGATTTCTTCTCGCAAGTAATTATCTGTCCTTGTTATTGTAACCAATAAGTCAAAGTTTCTGCTAATTAGAGATCGATTCGTTGCCTTAGGAGCGTAATGCATCATAATTAAATCTACTCAAGAGAGTTGACATGGTAGACGACAAAAGTGTAGAATCCTTTCATACCAGCGGGGAGTTGAGTAAATGATAGACTTCAGTTTTTCCTGGATAAATGCATATTCCTATTATTATAACAACAGAAGCATTTGCTTGTGAGTGATAACTCCGGGTAAGTGCTTCTTGCATTTACTCCGGATGAAAGATACGAAAGGGTCTCCAATCCGGAGACCCTTTTCTTTTTCAACAGGAATGTGGGGTGGTGAAATGGTAGTCGTTCTTAAGAGAGGTACCGGTGAAGAGGAAATTAAGCAAGTCGAGTCTCTTTCAGAGAGTCTGAAGCTGAGCTGTCATGTTTCCAGAGGGATGGAAAGAGTAGTAATAGGTGTGATTGGAGACGACAGGTATATGTCGGTGGAACGCTTTGAGGCTCTTGAATGTGTTGAGCAGGTTGTGCGTGTTCTCAAGCCTTTCAAGCTCGTATCGAGAGAGTTTCACAGTAAAGATATCTCAGTGGAGATCGGGGATTTGTCGGTAGGAGAAGGCAAGTTCATAGTCATGGCCGGTCCTTGCGCGATTGAAGATCGACCTATGATAGAAGAGAGCGCCGCCTTTCTTTCGGAAATGGGGGTCAGGGTAATCAGAGGGGGAGCCTTCAAGCCGAGGACTTCCCCGTACTCTTTTCAGGGACTCGGAGAGATTGGCTTGAGATACTTGAAAGAAGCCGCAGATCATTATGGTCTCAAGACAGTGACCGAGGTAACCGGTGAAGGGACGCTTGAAGCTGTCTGTGAAATGAGCGACATACTGCAAATTGGCGCGAGAAACTCGCAGAACTTTCAGCTTATACAGAAGGTGGCCGAAAAGAGCAAACCTATTCTTTTGAAGAAGGGTTTCATGAATACGGTCGAAGAACTTCTTCTTTCCGCAGAGTACATCGCATCGAGGGGAAATATGTCGATAATACTTTGTGAAAGGGGAATCAGGACCTTCGAGACGGCAACGAGGAACACGCTGGACATCTCTGCAGTTCCTCTAATAAAGCTGCAATCGCCTCTTCCGATCATTGTTGATCCGAGCCACGCCTCCGGGAGAAGAGACTTGATAATACCGCTTTCCAGAGCAGCTTTGGCGGTCGGAGCCAATGGTATCGAAGTTGAGGTTCATCCAAGGCCGGAGAAGGCTCTTTCCGACAGCAAACAAAGTCTTAGTTTCGGCGAGTTTGAAAAGCTTATGAATAGTCTCGAAGAACTGGCCAGTGCCGCCGAGCTTTCGCTCACTTGATAGGTTGGGAGGAAAAGATGAGATTGCTGCCTTCAAAGAAAGTTGTCGGAGAAATTGTTGTTCCTCCTGATAAATCGATTTCTCACAGAGCTCTAATGATGTGCTCTATGAGTAGCGGCGTTAGTATTGTCCACAACCTGCTTGAAAGCGAAGATACTTTGAGGACGTTTAGAATGATCTGCGAACTTGGAGGGGACTTCAGAGGCGGTTTCGACAGAATGGAAATATCTTCGGCGTCGTGGAGAGAATCGTCTAGGCCTCTTGACTGTGGGAATTCCGGGACTACTGCTAGACTGATGGCCGGAGTTCTTTCGGGAAAGAGAGGTTTTCACGTTCTCTTTGGAGATGATTCTCTGTCAGGCAGGCCCATGAAGAGAGTCGTTACCCCTTTAAGAGAGATGGGGGCGAGCATATCGGCTCGCCAGGATTCACTTCTTCCAATGTGCATATCTGGAGGAGAGCTAAGGGGATGTGAACATTCTCTCTCAGTTGCCAGCGCTCAGGTTAAGAGTGCGATTCTGCTGGCTGGGATTCAAGCGGAAGGTACTACGGCCGTTACTGAGCCACACTGCAGCAGGGACCACACAGAGAGGCTCCTCCGCTCAATGGGTGCCAAAATTAGTGTGATTGAAAAGAGAGTTGAGGTAGAAAAGAGCGAACTTCTACCTGTCCGGTTTTCGATACCCGGGGACATCTCTTCGGCCGCCTTTCTGATAGTTCTGGCGATTCTTCATGAAAATGGCAAGGTGACGATTCGAAATGTCGGACTGAATCAAGGGAGGACCGGATTCCTAAGACTTCTCATGAGTATGGGTGCAGACATCGAGCTTGAGATTGAAGAGAGCTTGCCAGAACCGGTTGGCACAATCGTGGCCAAGACTTCCCGCCTTAAAGGAGTGGATGTTGGAAGTGATTTGATTCCTTCAATGATAGATGAGCTTCCGCTGATTGCGCTTGCTGGAGCTTTTGCGGAAGGCACAACGACTGTCAGAGGGGCCAAGGAGTTGAGAAAGAAAGAGTCGGACAGGATATCCGTTACCGTTCAGAACTTCAAAAGAATTGGCGTAGAGATCCTTGAATATGAAGATGGTTTTAGCGTTGAAGGCCCTCAAAGAATAACGGGAGGCAAGGTCGACTCTTATGGTGATCACAGGATTGCGATGCTTTTCTCAATAGCCGGACTGCTTAGCAGTGAAGGAGTTGAGGTAGGCGACTCGAAAGCAGTCGATGTTTCCTTTCCGGGGTTCTTCGAAACACTCGAGGAGGTTTGTCAGTGAGGTTATGCATAATTGGACATCCAGTTTCCCACAGTCTATCGCCGGCCATTTACGGACGGTTTTTCGAAAGAATGAGCATCGATGCAACTTACGAAGCGGTTGACATTCTTCCAGAAGAATTCGCAGAAAAGATAGCTTCAGTTGTTCAGCATTTCGATGGGTTCAACGTTACCATCCCTTTCAAGGAGAAGGTTATCGCTTACGTGGTCAGCCAGGTTGAACCTCCGCTCTCGGCAATAAATTGCGTCTTTGAGGGAATGGGGTATAACACGGACTGGGTAGGTTTTGGTAAGCCTTTGCTCGAGAGATCGATAAAGGAGCCTGTAATGGTTATTGGAGCCGGAGGTGCTGCGAGGGCAGTGATTTTTTTCTTGAGGAAAGCGGGCGTGAAGAGGATAGAACTCGTGAACAGAACGCTTTCCAGGTCGGAGAAGATCAAAGAGGAGTTCGAGATACCAGGGCGGTTTGAAGTGAGTGTCTTTCCGTTTGAGTCAATCAGAGAGGTTGCTTCGAGGAGCATGAGTATAGTTAATGCTTCCTCTCTTGGAATGAATGGAGAGGAAACGGGGATCACCTATAAAGAACTGGACGGTAAGAGCCTCGTTTACGATCTGATTTACTGGAAGACGCCCTTGATCGAGCTTTCTTACAGCTGTGGAGTAGAAACCGTTCTTGACGGAAGACAGATGCTGCTTCACCAGGCTCTCGAGAATCTCAGAATTTGGGGTCTGCCTTCAGGCGAGGTCTTCGAAAAGGCGTTCTGGGAAGTGGTGCAATGAAGTTTACCGTAGCCGGAGACTCTCATGGCAGCGGCGTCTTCGGGCTTATCGAGGAGTTGCCCTCTGGTGTTTCTCTTTCAATCGAAGAGATAGATAAACAGTTACAGCGAAGACAGAAGAGCTATGGCAGGGGAGAGAGGATGAAGGGCGAGCAGGACAGGTCAATAGTGAAGTCGGGTCTGTGGAAGGACCTTACGACTGGTGCCCCTCTTCTGATTGAGATAGAGAATAAGATTTCCAGTGCCGAGAAGAGCGTGAGAAGCATCCCAAGGCCCGGACATTCCGATTATGCTGCGTGGACGAGATACAAACTGAATGATCTGGCGGTCTATGCAGAGCGAAGCAGTGCGAGATGGACTGCAGCACTTATGGCTATCGGTTCAGTCTCATCCCAGATTCTTCAAGAGCTTGGAATTACCGTGTGCAGTTCAGTCATAGCGATCGGAAACGTCAGCTGTGAACGCCCCTCATGGAGAGAATGGGTTTCGAGGGATCGTGGATCTTCGCTTTTTTGCCACGATGAAATCGCCTACCGAGAGATGTTGAAGGAGATCGATACTGCAAGGGAGTTTGGGGAAACCCTTGGGGGAAGATTCGTTGTAATCGCCGATGGAATACCGGCGGGGACCGGCGGATATGGCAGTCTCTTTGAAAGACTCGATTCGAGAATCGGGAAGCACTTCATGGCGATTCCCTCAGTTAAGGGCGTCTTCATTGGAAATCCCGATGTGAGGCTTCGAGGAGGCGCATACCACGATAAGCTCTACATTGAAGACGGGCTAGTTTTCAGGAAGACAAATAACGCTGGCGGTATCGAGGGTGGGATATCGAACGGCGAACGAATCGTTGTTGAGGCAAGCGTGAAGCCGATTCCTTCCTTGAGGAGGGGAATCTCTTCCGTCGATCTGAGCGACTTAAATGAGACAAGGACTCCTTACGTTCGTTCCGATACTACGGCGGTTCCGGCGGCTGCAGTCGTAGGAGAGTCTATGCTCTCGCTCTTGTTACTCGAGGCGATTCTCGAAAGATTTGGAAATGGTGATTTCTGCTCGATAAAAAGGAGGGTGAAGGATGAGAGTGTTCCTCATTGGGATGATGGGTTCGGGGAAGAGCACGATAGGTAGAATCCTCTCTTCCGTTCTCGATAAAGGATTCATAGACATGGATTCTGAGATCGAAAGAGTTAAGGGGATGAGCATAAGTGAGATTTTCGAGAAAGAGGGTGAGAAAGAATTCAGAAGACTGGAGAAGAACCTTCTGAAAGAGCTCGTCCGCAGCGACGAGATTGTCGTTTCGACGGGTGGGGGTCTAATACTTGATAAGGAGAACCGTCAGATATTGAAGGGAGAAAATACCGTCTATCTCAGACTTCCGCCAGCAGATCTCTACAGAAGGGTCAGTGTGAAGGATCGCCCGCTACTGAAGGAAGGCAAGGAGAGTATCTTCAGAATTTGGGAGGAACGAAGGGAGCTCTATGAGCAGTTCCCGTCCGTTGATACTTCGAGCCAGACCCAGTGGGAGACCGTTGCAGCGATATCTATGAAAATTGCCGCTGGTGAAAGCAAAACGCTTAATAGCAGTTCTCACCCTGTCTCAATATCACCGGGTGGGTTCAAGTCCATAGGTAGGATGCCGAACACGGTAGTCTCAAGAAGAGTCCAGAGGATCTTTTCCGAATGGATCCCCTCTTCGGCTCTATCCATAGATGACGGTGAAGAGGCAAAGGGATTTCATACACTCTTTGAAATCTATGAGTATCTCATGGATCGGGGACTTTCGAGAAGCGACATGGTGGTCGGTGCGGGTGGAGGAACGGTAACGGATCTCGTTGGATTCGCTTCCTCGACATTTAAGAGGGGTGTTCCAATAACCCTATATCCGACGACTCTTCTAGCTCAAGTAGACGCTTCAATAGGCGGGAAAAATGGGCTTAATTTCAAAGGATGCAAGAATGTAGTCGGCAACTTCTATATGCCCTATGAGACCATCATAGATCCAGTCGTAACGCTTTCGATGGACGAAGGCCGGTTTGAAGAAGGCCTGGTAGAGGCCTTCAAGATATTTCTCATCACAGGCCGATGGTATGAGAATTTCAAGAGCCAGTGCAGAGACTTGAAGAATAGGAATCTGGGCGCGCTGAGTGAGATGCTGGAAGAAGCCGTAAAGCAGAAGGATAGAATAGTGGCGATTGATACGCGTGAAACAGGAATAAGAAGGATTCTGAATCTTGGCCACACATTGGGACATCTCTACGAGCCATTAACCGGAGTCTCGCACGGCATGGCGGTGGCGTGGGGTCTGGAAAGGGAGATGCGCTACTTCGCAAATCTAGGTCTTATAGATGAGGTAGTGTACAGAGAAGTATCGGAAACGCTATCCGAAATCGTCGGTCTGGATTTCCCGCAGCTACCTGTCGAGGATGCTCTAAGACTGCTTAGAAATGACAAGAAGGCGATGACCTCGGAGAGCATGGAGATAGAGATACCCCTTGTCAGGACCCCCGGTTCCTTTGAATTTGCAAAGGTAAGACTAGATGATTTGCTGGCTGTGGTCGTATGAAAATACTCATATTGAACGGGCCTAACCTGAATATGCTTGGAATGAGGGAAAAGAGTCTGTATGGTGACTTCACATACAATGAGCTTTGTGAAGCCGTCGAAAGAAAGTGCGTCGAAAGCGGGGCCTCAAGTGAGTTGTTCCAGTCCAATCACGAAGGAGAGCTTGTTGGCAGGATTCATAACATTGACTATGATGCAGTTGTCATAAATGCCGGTGCACTCACTCATTACAGCTACTCGCTAAGAGACGCACTTGAATTGTTTAAGGGGATCAAAATCGAAGTACACATCTCAAACATCTTCGCTAGAGAAGAGTTCAGAAGCAAGTCGGTGATCTCTCCGGTATGCAGCGGAACAATCGCAGGACTTGGACTGCAGGGGTACTTGCTTGCCATAGAATATGCAGTTTCACATCTTAATTCGTTAACAGATCGGGAGGCGACAAAGTGAAAGCTATAAGGGGAGCAACATCTATTGAAGCAGATTGCCCGGAAGAGATACGAGACTCCGTGATAGAGCTTATGGAGGAGATATTCAGAAGGAATGAGATCACCGAACTGCACTCCGTCATATTCACCGTCACAAATGACATAACATCTTACAATCCAGCAACTGCTTTTAGAAAGGCATTTAATCAGAGCGATGTCGCGCTGTTATGTCTCTATGAAGCTTCTTTTGGCGGATCTACTAACGGAATTATCAGAGTGTTAGTTCACTGCGAATCCAAAACGAAGAATTTCGTGTACTTGCGTCGCGCAAAGAATCTTAGACCCGATCAAGTACTTAAGGAAGATTCCTTTATATGAGAATTCAGTTAGTGGGGGCCGGTTCTATTGGAGGCTCAATCGCATTAAGGCTATCGAAAGCTGGACATGAACTGTCTGTGTTTGACAAGAATAGAGACACGAATGATATGCTGAGAAAAAGAGGAGTGGATTTTGAGGTTTGCTCAGGTCTTTGCGAGGGTGTAGATCTCACAGTACTCGCTATTCCCATGAGTTCCGAGGCAGAGTTACTTAATTCGGCTTCTATTGGAGGACCAGTAGTTGACGTCGCCAGTGTAATGCAGCCTTTCCAAACGATCGCCAACAGAAGGAAGATAAGATTCGTCAGCGGTCATCCCATGGCCGGCAATGAGAATGTAGGTCCGGAGGGTTGGAATGAATTCATGTTCGATGGCCGCACATTCATGTTGTGGCCGGGAGAGTGTGCGACCAAGCAAGACGTGGATCTTGTACTGGAAATCGTCGCTGACCTCGGTTCTATACCAGAATTTCTATCTCCGGAAAAACACGACTATATAGTGAGCAGAGTAAGCCAAGCAGTCTATTTTCTTTCTGGGGCCGTATTGAAACTCGGCAAAGATGTTGAGAAGTATTCTGGCCCCGGTTACGATTCAACCTCTAGACTTGGAAGACAGAACATGGATATGGTTCTAGATATGGCTAGATTCAATGGTCCAAATATCGCTTCTTCATTGGAGGAAGCAGAGAGGTATTTGTGTAGTATCAGAATTGCCATCGAAAAGGGAGATCTTGATAGGTTGCGGAAAACCATCTCTATTCGCTAGTAAATGAGGATGAGGAAAATCGGAACTTTCGAACCACCATAAATGCTTCAGAGAAGTCAACTGTAGTCTCTGCAAAGATTCCATTTCATACCTCTAAGCAGGGTAGTTTCAACAATTACAGATCTTTTGTCAAAAGTGTAATCTCATCGCTTCCCGAGAGCATGATTACCGAATCTAGAAGTTGTTCATCGCCAAAAAAACCTTTGCTTTCAAAGAAACGCGCTGGCCCGTTTGGAAATGGGCTTCTGACTCCAGACAACACCTCGATTCTCTTATATTTGCGACGCTTACTTTCAGCGATAACTTCATCAATTAGCTCTCCCCTGAAATCAAGCGGCTCATCGGGAGAGTTGTATATACAGCTTATGAATGCTGTACGATCGTCCCTCGGTATTGAATAGGGAGAAGAAGAGGAGGGGATCATTTCGCAGAAGGCTACAGGTCTCTCATTGACATATGAAACAAAGCCAAAAACCTTGTCTTCTCCCCGGGAGCGTCTGTACCAGTTAATTTTCTCCTCTGTTCCTCTACCGGTCCCATTGGTACAGATATTACACGCATCCCTCAACGACTCTCGTGAATAAGGCCTAAGACTGTCGCACTTTCCAGACGGTTTAACAACCGTTTCATTTTGCTGAACTACTGTCCTCATACCAGTGACAATCTCAACAATAAAACCAGACGGGACAGGGCCTGCGATCTTGAAATTTCCGTGAACTAACGAAAAAGGAAAGAAAACGAGATCATCTGAGCTTGCTTCTACCAGATTGAGTTCGGTCAGTCTAAGTCCTAGAACGCGAGCCGCACTTCTTGCCTGCAGCAATCCAGTCTGATTCCGGAGACATTGGTCGTCAAAATGATAGACTCTTATCTCTTCGGTAGTCATGCAAACTCCATATTATTTCCTTACAAGAGTATAGACTAAGTCTCTCGACACTTCCTCTCTAAAAATGTAGAAGCCAACATTTCTCAACCACTGATCGTACCAGCTCTTCAGTGGTTTGAAATTATATTTACCATTGTCATCTATGTACTCTCCCACAACTACCGGGAGACCACTTTTCTTGAGAAAGTCATGCCTGGTCTTTGCCTCTTCCTCTTCGCTGACTCCGGTAACGATAAGTCCAACACCGCTAGTCTTGACAGACCTTACTATTTTCAGAAGGGTCCTTGACCACAACTCCGGGTGAAGTCTCTGGAGTATTCCAACTGCCACGAACCCTTCAAATATACCAAGCAAGTTGAAATCGGAGAGTCCGATGTTCATTATTCGGACACCCTTTGTCTGTTTCACGATTCTATTGCAGGAAACACCCACGACTCTGAGATTCATGTCTCTCAGTAGAGGCCAGAAATCCGAGGAGTTACATCCAAAGTCTGCGATGATATTTGACTCTTCAAGAAAGCCCGCCATTCGAAGTATGAAATCCTGCAGTTTCTCCTTCTCTATCTCGAAGGCGATAGGCGTTTGCTCAAGCGTTTTTTCTCTATATTCTTCAAGCCATTCTCGTCTCTGCAATCTACTCACCTACTATAGAGATTGTATCTGAGCATGCAAGATAATCAAACAAAAGTCTTGACTCTCGCTATCAGAAGTGGTAGTTCATCTTCACCTCTTCGGTTTTCAACTCTCCAAAGCCAAAGGTTACTTCAGCGATGAAAGAGAGGGAAGCATTTCTTTCTGCTTTATAATTGACTCTTCTTGCTAATCCCTGCAAGTCGTCTGGCGGTAGGAAGAGTATCTCTCTGATATTCTCTCCCTCGACTACCTTCACTGTAGCTTGAGAGATTTTCATCTCTTCATCTCTACAATCATGAGTGTAAAGCTCAATGGAGTAGTGGACCTTGTCTGTTTCTAGAAGCCAAGCATGTCCTGCAAGCTCATATTGCTGAAAACTGTAGAGATC
>WOYI010921849.1_pt1 | contig 10255 bp, 6 predicted proteins | sample 6423411 | NCBI WGS metagenome assembly WOYI01 (sample SAMN13441803, study PRJNA592873) | oil field metagenome | biome: oil field; feature: oil-well bore; material: oil-contaminated soil; isolation source: oil-contaminated soil from oil-well borehole | place: Germany: Wietze | collected 2016-10-18 ... | reverse complement strand
AAGGTCTCAGGTCTCAAGGTCTCAAGGTCTCAAGGTCTCAGGTCTCAAGGTCTCAGGTCTCAAGGTCAGTAGAAGGCAGCCGACCTTCAGACCTTCAGACATCAGACCTTCAGACATCAGACCTTCAGACATCAGACCTGAGACGTCAGACCAAAAAATCCCGGACACAGAATCCGTTTTTTTGCTTGTAATCAACCTTCATAATCACTTAACGAGCACCATATAGCCCCACGGCTCCAGCTGCATCTTGCGGCCCTGTGCTATTTCTACATCTGTCTCTGCAAACAGGTCGGTGTAGGTTCCAGCCGTTGCACCGTCCTTCAGCGCTAGGGTCAGGGGACTCTTGCTGAGGTTGAGGATGACCAGTACCTCACTCTCATCTTTCACCCTTTTATAGGCATAAACCCTTTTCTGGTTCGTCTTCAGGGTGACGAACGAGCCGCCCTCGGTGCCGTGGCGCAGGGCCGGGTGCGAGGTGCGCAGGTGAACGAGTTTCGTATAAAAAGGACGCAGCTCCGAATCTTTCCACTCTATAGGGTCACGCTGGAAGAACTCAAGCCTCTTGTCGAGGTCGGCCTCCTGTCCGTTATAGAGAAGAGGCACGCCGGGGGCGGTGAAGATATAGGCTGCTAATGCCTTCTGTGCCTCGCCCATCTTCTCATCGATGGTGCCGTTCCACGAGTTCTCGTCGTGGTTGGTCATGAAGCGCAGCCTGTAAGAATCCGGGGCATAACGCTTAAGCTCATACTGCATCAGGCTGTCGAGGGCCATCGGATGGCGCTTGCCGGCAGCTACGGCATTCATGAGGTGATGGTGCGCCCAGGCGTAGTTCATGTCAAAGGCGCGCTCGAGAAGGTAGGAGTGATCTTCATCCTCGGCCAGCATGAGCACCGGTTTGACGGCATTAAGCTCGGTTGTGGCCCTGTACCAGAACTCCTCGGGCACCAGTCCGGGGAAGTCACACCTGTAACCGTCAACACCGACATCTTCCACCCAGTATTTCATGGCACCCACCATGTAGTCCCACAGCGGCCCGGCCGTATAATCAAACTGTATGACATCGGTCCAGTCGAAGGGTGAGATGAAATTGCCCAGGGAATCTTTTGCATACCATTCAGGAAACTCTGTTGCCAGGGGATTGTCCCAGGCGGAGTGGTTACCCACCCAGTCGAGGATTACGTGGAAGCCCATGGAGTGGGCAGTGTCAACAAGTGCCCTGAAGTCATCGATAGTTCCGAACTCCGGGTTGATGCCCTTGTAATCGCTGATGGAGTAGTAGCTGCCGAGCTCGCCCTTCCTGTTCACCTCACCTATGGGATAGATGGGCATGAACCATAGAACGTTCACTCCCAGCTCCTTCAGCTCGGGAAGCTTCTCCTGCACGCCGGCGAAGGTTCCCTCATTGGAGAACTGCCGGGTGTTGATCTCATACAGGACCATGTTGCGGGTCCAGTCAGCGTGTACTATGGTTGTCTTCAGCGGCTCTATCACTGCAGCCGCTTTTGGCCGGCATGCTGCCGCCACGGCGGCTATACCGACAAGCAGTATTACAATCCTGAAAATGTGTTCCTTCATAATCTGGTTATTTTAGTTCTATTATCATTGCTGTCTGAGGTTTAATCTTAAATGAAGTGAGGTCTTCAATGGCCTGTCCGGTGATCACGTCAACGCCACGTGTAAAGCCTTCCATCGACTCAATGTATTTCTCCTTTCCGAGGGTTTTGCTCTCCTTCTCATTGGTGTTGAGGATGATCATGACACTCTCATCGTCATCATATCTGAAGTAGACATAGATGCCATCCTGAGGGATATAGTGCTTCATCCTGCCGGTGTGAATTACCTCCTTCTGCTTCCTCCAGTTGAGGAGGTTACGTGTAAAGTCGAGGGCCTCCTGCTCAGTCGCGGTCAGGTTTACTCCGGCAAGGACACTTCTCTCATGATCAGGCCATCCGCCGGGGAACTCCTGCCTGAGATGACCGTCACCTTTGCTCTTGTCGCCCTCCATCACTATCTCGGTACCGTAGTAGATCTGTGGTATCCCCCTTGTGGTCATGATAAATGAGAGTCCCAGTTTGTAAGCATCAAGGCTCTTGCCTGTCTGTGTATAGAAGCGTGTCATATCGTGATTGTCGAGGAAGATCACATTCCTGAGCGGCTCCGGGTAGAGGAAGTCCTGTGACAGCACGTCATAGAGTTTTGACAGTCCTTCGGTGGGGTTGTCATTGCCCTCAAAGGCCCTGTGGGTAGCGAAGCATACCGGGAAGTCAGTCACGGAGGGGAGGTATGAGCGGTAGCCGTCGCTGTTTTTCTTGTTCAGGGCCCAGTAGGAGATCTGTGACGGGCTGTCATACCATACCTCGCCGACGATAAAGAAGCCGGGGAACTCCTCTTCGACCCGTTTTGCCCACCGTGCCATCATCTCAGGTTCGGGGTAGGGGTAGGTGTCCATCCTGATGCCGTCTATGTCGCTGTAGGCTATCCACCAGAGGCTGGTCTGGATAAGGTAAGTTTCGACCAGAGGGTTGCTCTGGTTCAGGTCGGGCATGGTCACGTCAAACCATCCCTTCTCCATCAGCATGATGTCACTCCCGGCAGCATAGGGATCCATGTATGTCGATGCCCTGTAGTTGGTGCGTGTGAACTCATCAAACTGATGTATCCAGTCGTTTGAAGGAAGGTCTTTCATCCACCAGTGAAATGAACCTATATGGTTGAAGATCATGTCCATCACCACCTTCATTCCTTTTTTGTGGGCCTCGGAGACCAGCTGCCTGAACTCATCATTGGTACCGTAGCGCGGGTCTGAACGGTAGAAATCGGTTGTGGAGTATCCGTGGTATGAATAGCGTTCCTGGTTATTCTCGAGGAAAGGATTGAGCCAGATGCCGGTGACACCAAGGCCGTGAAGATAGTCGAGATGATCTGAGATACCCTTCAGGTCGCCTCCGTGTCTGCCGCCGGGATGACTTCGGTTGAGATGCTCGATCATCCCGGGGACGTTGTCATTTGAGGGGTCGCCGTTGGCAAAGCGGTCGGGCATGAGCAGGTAGATTACATCGGAGCTGTTAAACCCTCTTGCCGGTCCGGAAGGCCTTTCGGAGAGAGGATAGTCATGTGTCATGCTTTTCTTTCCGTTGATGAAAGTGAGTCTGACGGTGCCCGGAAGGGCTTCGCTGGCAATGTTCAGGTTCACAAATAGGTAGTTGGGATTGTCAGTGCGGACAAGCGTCTTCACCTCCACACCCGGGTAGTCTGTCTTCACCTCCCAGCCGCCGATGTCCTTGCCGTAGACCATAAGCTGCAGGGCGCCGTCATGCATACCGGTGAACCACGACGGAGGGTCGATACGCTCTATCACCTGTCCCCTGAGCTGCATCAGGGGGAGCAGCAGCAGTGCCATTACGGATAATTTCAGTCTGTTCATGATCTCTCGAATTTTTTTGTCTCCCCGGGAGCAGTCTCAGTCCTGTTGCCGTAAACAGCCAGCGGGATCACTGTATCCGACAGGTTTATCACCGTGACGGATGAGCTGTTGACCTCCACCCTGAGAGGGTTATTCCTGTACCTGATAATAAATGAATATGAGTCCCATGCATCGGGGATTACCGGGTTGAAGCATACCCTGTCACTGTATACCCTCATTCCGCCGAAGCCTTCAACGATGGCAAGCCATGTACCGGCCATGCTGGTGATATGCAGTCCGTCCTTCACCTCCCTGTTGTAGTCGTCAAGATCAAGTCTGGCGGTACGCAGATAAAGTTTATAGGCTCTGTCGGTATCGCGGAGCCTGGCTGCGAGTATCGCGTGGATGCTTGCAGAGAGAGATGACTCATGGACGCACCGGGGCTCGTAGAAGTCGAAGTTGCGTTTTATGGTCTCCTCATCAAATTCATCCTCGAAGAAATATATCCCCTGGAGCACGTCAGCCTGTTTGATGAAAACCGACCGCAGGATGCGGTCCCACGACCAGTGCTGGTTCAGGGGTCTCTCAGCCGGGTCAAGGTCATCAACGGTCTGCTGTACCTTGTCCATGAAGCCGTCCTGTTGCAGGAAGATACCCAGGTCATAGTGCACCGGGAGGTAGATGTTGTTGATGATCTCGAGCCAGAGGTTAAGTTCACACTCGGGGTCAAGACCTGTACGCGCAACGACGGAGTTGTATTTTATGCTGCTTTCGTTCCTGAGCCAGGAGAGAGAATCGACGGTGTAGCGAAGTGTCCACTGTGCGAGGGTGTTTGTGTACCAGTTGTTGTTGACGTTGTTCTCGTACTCATTGGGACCGGTGACGCCGAGGATGACATACTGATTCTTCTCCTGCGACCAGTTGCAGCGGCGGGCCCAGAACCGCGAGATGGCTATGAGCACTTCGAGACCGTATTCAGCTAGGTAATCCTGATCGCCGGTATGCCGTATATAGTTAAAGATGGCATATGCTATGGCTCCGTTGCGGTGTATCTCCTCGAAGGTGATCTCCCACTCGTTGTGGCACTCCTCGCCGTTCATGGTTACCATGGGGTAGAGGGCGGCTCCTCCCCCGATGCCCAGTTTCTGCGCGTTCTCTATGGCCTTCCGAAGGTGTTTGTACCTGTATAGCAGCAGGTTACGTGCGACGTGAGTATCTGCGGTACTGAGATAGAAGGGGAAGACAAAGGCTTCGGTATCCCAGTAGGTGCTGCCGCCGTATTTTTCGCCGGTGAATCCTTTGGGCCCTATGTTGAGACGGGGGTCATCACCTGTATAGGTCTGGTTAAGCTGGAAGATATTGAACCTGATACCCTGCTGTGCTGCGATATCACCCTTTATCACTATGTCGCCGTGCTCCCATTTTTTTTGCCAGGCCTCTGTATGTGCCCCGAGCATTGCTTCAAACCCCTTGCTGGCAGCACCGGCGGCTGAGGCCATGGCACTGGCTGCGAGTCCCTCTACGGGATGGTTGAATGAGGAGAGGACGGCGACGTATTTGTATACCTCGATTGTATCACCGTCTGAATATTTCGTTGTGAAGATGGCACTTGCCGTCATGGCGGTCTTTTCCATGACAGCTGTTTCTCCGGCCGGCTTGCCGTTGACGTTGAAGCTGTTTACCATGGCTGTTGCAACCGTGAAGGCGGTCTTGCGTGTACGGGCGACGACTGCGGCCTTGATACCGTCGGTCTCTGCCGACTCGTTCTCCCAGAACTTTTCTTCATAGTTGGCATCTTCATTATGAACGTCGGCATTGAGCCAGGGTGTTATCACTGCCGTGCCGCTTCTGCCGGAGAGGCGCACGCTGTATTTTATTGCTGCCCTCTCAGGTTCACTCATCGAGAGGAATCGTACGGCGGTCACCTCTGCCACCCTCCCCGAGGGCATCACTGCGGTAAAAGTGCGTGTCAGCACTCCCCGTCTCATATCGAGCTCGCGGCTGAAGGATCTCACCGTGCAGGTTGCCAGGTCAAGTTCCTCGCCGTCGACAGTGACCCTGATGCCCGTCCATGACGGTGCATTGGGCACCTTGGCAAAATACTCGGGATAGCCGTTTTTCCACCATCCGACCATGGTCTTGTCAGGGTAGTAGATGCCTGCCACGTATGTTCCCTGCAGAGTGTCTCCGGAGTATGTTTCTTCAAAATTGGCTCTCTGTCCCATCATGCCGTTACCCAGGGCAAAGATGCTCTCCGAGTCGCGGCCCCTCTCAGGTTCAAATCTTGTCTCGATGATTTTCCATTCATCGGGCTGAAATCGTGAATCTGTCATTACGCTCTATAAGTTTCTCAATTCTTTTAACGTTATTTTTTTCAGGTCTGGGATTACCAGGTCGGCACGTCCCAGCAATTCAGGGCTGCCTACTCCCACGCTCTTCATGCCGCCCGCAATGGCTGCCTCTATTCCTGCCTGCGCATCTTCGAATACAATGCAGCAGGAGGGGGAAAGGTTCATCTCTTCGGCACCCTTAAGGAATACCTCAGGATTAGGTTTGGCCTTATGTATCTTGTTGCCATCGACAATCACGTCAAACATTTCCCGCAGCCCTATCCGGTCGAGGATGGTTCCCGCGTTCCTGCTTGCGGAACCGATTGCTGTCATTATGCCCGCTTTTTTTAGTGATCTGAGGAGCCTGACGCTTCCGGGGAGGATATCGTCGGGAGTCATTCCCGAAATAAATTCGACATACCAGTCGTTCTTGCGGGCTGCCAGCACCTCCTTCTCATGGTCACTCACAGTCACGCCACCCGTTCTCAGGAGGATCTCCAGCGAAGTCATCCGGCTTACCCCCTTGAGAGCCTCGTTGTCTTCGACGGTGAATTCAAATCCCAGCTCCTTTGCCAGGCGCCGCCACGCCATGAAGTGATATTTTGCAGTGTCAACTATGACACCGTCGAGATCGAATATGCATCCTCTGAGGTCCATGGTTATCTCCTGTCGTCAACGTCCTTGACGAAATATACCGACAGCGCTGCTATGACCATCGAAATCCCTCCGGTCACCAGTGCCAGCATGGTATTGCCGTTGAAGAGATGTTTCACCATGCTTCCCAGGATACTGGCGGCGAGGATCTGGGGGATGACGATGAAGAAGTTGAAGATGCCCATGTATATTCCCATCTTGTTGTGTGGAAGCGATCCGGTGAGGATGGCATATGGCATGGAGAGGATGCTGGCCCATGCCAGGCCGATGCCGAGCATCGGGAGGATGAGCATCCCGGGGGTATGGATCATGCTTATCGAAACCAGGCTGATGCCACCTATTACAAGACATATTGAGTGGGTTATCTTCCTGGATGTATATTTGGCAAGTACCGGCAGCAGGAAGGCCACCACGGCTGCAAAGCCGTTATAGACGCCGAAGAGCACTCCGACCCAGTTGGCTCCCTTGTTGTATTCCAGGGAGACGGTGTCAGTGGTGCCGTATATCTGTGATGTGACCGCCGCGGTGGTGTATATCCACAGTGAGAAGAGCGCAAACCATGTGAAGAACTGCACCACGGCCAGTTGTCCCATGGTGGCGGGCATGTGCCTGAGGTCTGTGAGTATGCTGTTGAGCGCGTTTCCACCCCGGCCGCCTGACCTGAGCAGGCCCGCCAGGATCTGCAGCAGGCCGAAGAACGCCACGCCTCCGGTGACAACGTACAACTCCTTCTCCAGGTTAACTCTTGACAGAATGAAAGTCAGGATGAGGCCTATCGACAGCCATATGATCCCCGGCCGGTAGAAATTCACATCTCCCCCGGCCGCTGTACCTGTTTTATCAGTCGCGATTGCCTGTTCACCCTGCAGGCCTGAGCCCTGCGCCCCGCTTTGCAAGCCGTATCCGCCGGATGGTGGTGAAGGCTGGTGCTCTCCCGCTGCTGCGGGACTGCGTCGATCCGCTTCCTGTGCGCCCTGCGCGCTGTGCTCCTCCATTATTTCTCCCCGTGCAACCTTCTCTCCCTTCTCAAACTCCTCGAGCTCGGCGGGGGAATATTCCTTTGTCCGGAGGATTGTCCAGAGTACAGCGACCAGTAGTACGACCGCACCGATATAGAACGATAGCTTCAGGTTGAACGGTATCAGCTTTCCCTCGGCCGGAACCTCCGGTACGTTGAACCAGTTGGCAAGCATCCAGGGCAGGAAGCTGCCTACGACTGCCCCTATGCCTATGAAGAAGCTCTGCATGGCAAAACCGGTGGTGCGCTGTTCTGATGATAGCATGTCACCTACAAATGCGCGGAACGGTTCCATTGATATGTTTATGGAAGCGTCCATTATCCATAGCATAACCGTGGCGAATATCCAGGTGGGTGAGTTTGTGATGATGGCCAGCGCGAGTGAGGCAAAAACTGCCCCGGTGAGAAAATAGGGCCGCCGTCTGCCGAAACGGTTCCAGGTGCGGTCGCTCATGTGCCCTATGACCGGCTGCACCAGCAGTCCCGTGACAGGCGCTGCTATCCAGAGGATAGGAATATTGTCTATGTCAGCACCGAGTGTCTGAAAGATGCGGCTCACATTGCCGTTCTGAAGGGCAAATCCGAACTGTATGCCCAGAAAGCCGAAACTCATGTTCCATATCTGCCAGAATGAGAGCCTGGGCTTACGCCTGTAGATCACGTTCATAATCAGTTAGCTGTTAGTTTTATTACCCGATTTCCATAACCTATTCAAAATTAGTTGAAAATCCGGTTCGGCGATATCCTTGAAAAGCTACTGCAGCCCGATTTTTCGGGCTTTTGCGTTCTTTATGTTATTTCAAACGTTTTCGGCCTGAGGCATATTTTTCAGGGGATGATGTTATTTAGATGCAGTCTAAATAACATGATACAGATTTGCGCTTAACAAGGGTACAGAAGTGCAATTTTTTGGGGCTCATAATTTACCTGAGCCCTGAGCTCCGAAGCCTGGCGGAGGAGGGCACTGAGCACTGAGCACTGAGCTGTGACCAATTTTAATATTGCAGGATCGGATTGATTTGCTATATTTGAAAGACGCTCATTTAAAAATCAGAGACATGGCAGATTTCATCTACGAAAGACCCTTCCAGCATGGGGAGGACAAGACAAAATACCGTCTACTGACTGCAGATCATGTCAGGGTGACGGAGTGTTGCGGCAGGAGGATGCTGCAGGTGCAGCCAGAAGCTCTCAGGATGCTTGCACGACAGGCATTCGAGGATGTCAATTTTTTCCTGCGCACTTCACATCTGGAGAAGCTTGCGGCCATACTTGATGATCCGGAGGCTACGGACAACGACCGTTTCGTGGCGTGGGTGATGCTGCGCAACACGGTAATCTCGGCCGAAGGGAAGCTCCCGTGGTGTCAGGATACCGGCACGGCAATCGTTATGGCCTGGAAAGGTGAGGATGTGGCTACCGGTTTTGATGATGCCGGGCATTTAAGCAGGGGTATCTGGGAGACGTACGGTGAGAAGAACCTGCGTTATTCGCAGATAGTGCCTGCGACGATGTTCGAGGAGAAGAACAGCGGCAGCAACCTTCCGGCGCAGATAGATATTGCTGCCTGCCAGGGTAGTGAATACAAATTTCTGTTCATAGCCAAGGGTGGCGGTTCCGCCAACAAGTCTTTCCTCTATCAGCAGTCGAAGTCTCTGCTTAACGAGGCTTCTCTCAGCAAGTTTATCCGTGAGAAGATAGAGGATCTGGGAACCTCGGCCTGTCCGCCCTATCATCTTGCCATCGTGATAGGCGGCACCTCGGCGGAGATGACTCTCAAGACGGTGAAGCTGGCCTCGGCGGGTTACCTTGACGACCTCCCGGTGACGGGCAATACTGCGGGCAGGGCTTTCCGTGACCTGGAGTGGGAAAAGAAGGTAGAGCAGATATGTCAGGAGTACGGTGTGGGTGCTCAGTTCGGCGGCAAATATTTTGTTCATGATGTGCGTGTGATACGTCTTCCGCGTCATGCTGCATCATGCCCCGTGGGAATAGGCGTAAGCTGCAGCGCCGACCGCAACATTAAGGGTAAGATCACTGCTGAGGGGATATTCCTTGAGCAGCTTGAGACCAGGCCTGAGAGGTTCATGCCGGCCAGGGCTCCGGAGCTCGACAAGCCGGTGGAGATAGACCTTGAGCGTCCCATGAAGGAGATACTGGCGCAGCTGACACAGTACCCGGTGAAGACCAGGCTCAGCCTCAGCGGCACGCTGATCGTTGCGCGCGACATGGCACATGCACGCATCAAGCAGATGATTGATGAAGGCAAACCGATGCCGGAGTATTTCAGGAAACACCCTGTATACTATGCCGGTCCGGCCAAGATACCGCAGGGGATGGCGTCAGGTTCCTTCGGGCCCACCACCGCTGGGCGGATGGACAGTTACGTTGACCTGTTCCAGAGCCTCGGCGGTTCAATGGTGATGCTTGCCAAGGGCAACCGCTCGCGGCAGGTGATCGACGCCTGCAAAAAGTACGGTGGCTTCTACCTGGGCTCCATAGGCGGTCCTGCAGCTGTGCTGGCTGCCGAGAATATCCTGTCGGTTGAGGTGGTCGATTTTGAGGAGCTGGGTATGGAGGCTGTCAGAAAGATCGTTGTCAGGAATATGCCGGCATTTATCCTTACCGATGACAAGGGTAATGATTTTTTTGATAGTTATAATAAGAGGCAATAGGCAGTAGAGGGGCGAGCGTTGATCCCGATACATGTGTCGGGAAGCGAAGCAGCCAGCTTGCAGGGAGGGCATAGGCAGTAGTGCAGTCGGCACACATGGGGACCTTCAGACCTCAGACCTTCAGACCTTCAGACCTTCAGACCTTCAGACCTCAGACCTTCAGACCTTCAGACCT
>WOYI010031349.1_pt1 | contig 10264 bp, 7 predicted proteins | sample 6423411 | NCBI WGS metagenome assembly WOYI01 (sample SAMN13441803, study PRJNA592873) | oil field metagenome | biome: oil field; feature: oil-well bore; material: oil-contaminated soil; isolation source: oil-contaminated soil from oil-well borehole | place: Germany: Wietze | collected 2016-10-18 ... | reverse complement strand
ATATGGAGCTGCATGCCGATCGGCACAGGGTTTGGGGCTAGCGGCGTTCCTGACTTCATATGCTGCTGGGATGGCAAGCTGCTAGCTATCGAGGCCAAGGCCCCCGGCAAGCGTGTGAACACTACGGTGCTGCAGGACAAGCAGCTTGAGCGAATCAAAGCCGCAGGCGGTATCGCAGTGGTAGTGGACGATGTGCAGCAACTCGACGAACTGGAGGCCTGTCTTGGAAGAAAACCTTTTTGAGATGGCCGAGCAGCTCGAGCGCGCCCAGCGCGAGTACTTCATCCAGCAGGCATCAGCTCGCACCCTGCCGGAGAGCCACCCCAATTTCGACGGCGCACATTGCGTTGAGTGTGATACACCTATACCACAGGCACGACTGAACTTAGGGAAGATCAGGTGCGTGCCCTGTCAATCTATTAAGGAGCAATACCGTGCCTAAATCCACACCAAACAAGCTGGCATACCAGAAGGAATACAACGCCAAGCCCGAGAATGTAGCCAAGCGGGTGCAGAACAATGCTGCACGCCGCGCTGCCCTCAAGGAGGGTAAGGTGCAAAAGGGGGATGGCAAGGATGTCGACCACAAGCGCATGCTGGCAGAGGGCGGCACTAACGCAAGCGGTAACTTGCGGGTAGTCAGTGCGAGCGAGAACCGCGCGTGGCGGGAGCGCAAGCCGGATGTGTATAAGAAGTCCAGTAAGTAAATGCTCATCAGTAAAAAGCACCGAAAGCTGGTACTCAACCTCCAGGAGCCTGACCGTATCCTGTCTGTCCTACCATCGGCCCGACCGCTGGTATACAAGGGCCAGACGCTTGTGGCAGTGCCCCATAGGCTCGATGAGGTTCGCGTGCTGCGTAACCTGGGTCTTGATGCTCCTGCTCCGATGTCGGCCTATTATGACTGGCCTGGGCGGTACAAGCCCTATGCACACCAGAAGATAACGGCCGAGTTTTTGTCCACGAACCCAAGGGCGTACTGCAATAACGGCATGGGTAGCGGCAAGACTGTCTCTGTACTGTGGGCGTTTGACTACCTTCGCAAGTCCGGGGAAGTGGACTGGATGGTCGTCGTGAGCCCACTATCTACGCTGGAGCGTGCCTGGGGGGATGAAATATTCCGGCACTTCCCGGACATGACCTTCACTGTACTGCACGGCACCCGTGAGAAACGACTAAAGCTGATAGCCCATGACTTCGACGTCTACATCACCAACCACGATGGCGTAAAAAATAAGGACGTACTCGAAGCGCTGTGCCGCCTGCCGGGCAACGGTCTTATCGTAGTTGATGAGGTTGCAGTGGCCAGTAACAGCAGCACGGCGCTATGGAAGGCCTTGAACAGCCTCATCAATGGCGATAAAAAGCACGGCACAGGGCCTAGAAAGTGGGCCTGGGGCCTGACAGGCACCCCGATACCAAACGTGCCCACAGATGCGTGGGCTCAGGCTAGGCTCATTAACCCCAGCCGGGCACCTAAATATTTCGGACACTTCCGCGATAAGGTGATGAGGCAGCTGACCCAGTTCAAGTGGATTGCTCGTGAAGGGGCGCTTGAAGCAGTGTACGAGATCATGCAGCCGTCCATCCGGTTCTCCCGGGAGGATTGCATCGACCTTCCACCTACGACTGTCATATCACGAGAGACAACCCTGACACCCGAACAAAAGACAGCGTTTGACCAGATGCTGAAGGATTTCCGCGCGCAGCACGACGGGGGTGAGGTACTGGCTATCAACGAGGCAGCGAAGATGTCCAAGCTACTGCAGATATGCTGCGGCTCCGTGTACGGAACGGGGGGCGAGCAGATCATCATCCCTGCCACGCCGCGAATTGAGCTTGTTCGAGAGATCATCGAGGCTTCTGAAGCAAAGGTTCTGGTATTCGTTCCATTCACAGCAGCGTTGAAGACCGTAGCTGAAGAGCTATCCAAACATTTCACTGTAGCTATGGTGTACGGCGACGTAAGTAAGGCCCACCGGGATACCATATTTCAAAACTTTCAGGATGCGAAAGACCCTCGGGTTCTTGTTGCTTATGCCCGCACGATGGCTCACGGCATAACGCTAACTGCAGCCAGCACGGTCATATGGTATGCACCACCCCATTCCGCCGGGGTATACCAGCAGGCTTGTGCACGGGTCACACGACCGGGCCAGACGAAGAACACGCTCATCGTAAACATCGAGGCCACTCCCCTGGAGCGTAAGATATACGACCGCCTGCAGAGCAAGGAGCAAATGCAGGGCCTGTTGCTAGATATGCTGCAGGGGGGTTGACACCAACAAGAAGTAGCGTATAATACGCTACACAACATAGGAGTTTTTATGTCCATTGACACACTGATCGCCAAGTACATCCAGCTACGGGACAAAAAGGCGGAGCTAAAAGCAGCCTATGACGCCAAGGCGAACGCTATCCAGGACGCCATCGACAAGCTGGATAACCACTTCCTGAAGGAGCTTAGTGCCAGCGGGGCGGACCGTATCGGCACACCATCGGGAGTTGTGTTCAAGTCCACACGAAACACGGCAAACGTAGCCGATAAGGAGTTGTTCCGCGAGTTCCTTCTCAAGACCGGAGAGTGGGCGCTGGCCGACCTCCGCGTGGCTAAGACTGCTGTAGCAGAATTCATAGCCGAAAACGACGATCTCCCCCCTGGTATCAACTGGAGATCAGAGACCGTAGTGCGTGTTAACCGCGCTTGATTGATACCCCAACCCCTGTAACCTTCCATATCCAAAAGGAAAAACCAAATGTCCAATATCATCTCGCTGACCGGCGGTGCCAATCTTCCCTCCTACCTCGCCAAGCGGAAACTCAATCCGAGCAACATCAATCAGGATGTACTGACTGGTGGCACTGGCTTCCCAGTGATGTCTATCAAAGGCAAGGTGTTTACCCTGGTCAAGGATGGTGAGCGTAAAGTATTGACCCGTGCAGATGACCCAGATGAAGTGCTGCAGTCGATCAACCTCACCGTTGTACGGGCTAACACCAAGAGCCGCGTGTTCTATGCCAAGGCATACGTCGAAGGCGCTGAAGGTGAGGCAGCTAAGCCTGACTGTTACTCTAATGACGGCGTGGCCCCTGCCCCTGATGCCCGGTCTCCCCAGGCTAAGAAATGCCAGGTATGCCCTAACGCCGTATGGGGCTCCAAGGCGGGCACTGAAGGAAAGGGCACTGCCTGCACGGTGAATACTCGCTTGGCTGTTGTCGACCCCGACCATGTGGTTGGCACGGAGCAAGTGGAGCCCTACCTGCTGCGCGTGCCAGCCGGTTCCCGAGGAAACTTCGCGGATGCTGTCAAGGCTGCCACGGCACGCGGTATTGACTACAACATGCTCGCCCTCAAGGTTGGATTCGATAAAGAGGCACCTAGCCCTAAGTTGACTTTCAAAATTGTCGGGCTTATTGACGATGCCGTGTATGAGAAGGTGAACAGCCTGTACACTGACGAGACCGTCATGGAAATTGTCGGTCTGGCTGCTCCCGCAGAGGTGGTGCCTCAGAATACTCCAGCTATCGAAGCCGAGGTTGATCTGGATGCCGCGCTAGCTGCCAAGGCAGCCAAGCCAGTGAGCAAGCCAGCATCTGTCGTAGAGGCAGTCGAGGAAGATGAAGAAGTCGTTAAGGCCCCGAAGGTTGAAGCTAAGCCCGCGAAGCGAGTAGCCGCACCTGCCCCGGCACCCGCAGTGGAAGACGTGGATGACCTTCTCGGCGGTCTGGACGCTCTGCTGAGCGCCACGGACGACTAACCCACCAACCCCCCGCAACCGGCCACCTAGGGTGGCTGCGGGAGCCGTAACCCGCATTTTTTGGAGTTGACATGAATTTCAATCTGATTGCCGAGTCTGGGCTAACCCAATCTGAGTTTGCCGCCATCTGTGACGTTTCTCGTACCACAGTCAACCTGTGGGTGCTGGGCAAGATGAACCCCAACCGATACATTACACATAAAGTTCGGGCGCACCTTGATAGCCTGGAGAAGGCCATCGCCGATGGCGTTCTTCCAACGGCCAAGCGGGTTCCCCAGGAACGCCGGGAGATCATAGCGAAGGCTATTACGCCAGCCGAATCCAACAACTAAAACCGGCCGCAGGGGGCGTATGAATTATGATTTTTTCAGGGATGTTCTCCCTGAGTCGGGCTACTATTGCCTGACACTTCTACCTAAGGGTGAGCATGTATGGGCCGAGAGTCTTGACGAGCTTGCTGATATTGCAGAACAGCGGATTGACTTCAGTGGGCTGTACTTTGGTACCGCATCATTCTCATCAATAGCCAATCGCAAACAAACTAACGTACTCGCGCTCAAGTCCCTCCGCCTAGATATCGACGCGGGCCCGGAGAAGCTATCCAAGCATGGCGAGAAGGCAGTCTACGCCACGCAAAAACAGGCGCTAGCTGCAAGTGTACAGTTCTTCCGCGACACCAAACTAGCCCCCACCTACGTCGTGTCCAGCGGAGCTGGGCTGCACATATACTACTGCCTCACTGAGTCCGTGCCCCCTGACGCATGGCTCCCCCTGGCTGGCGCACTACAGGCGCTAGGTGCGAAGCACCAGCTGAGGGTCGACCCGTCCGTTACCCAGGACACAGCGCGCATCCTGCGCGTACCGGGGGCCCTGCATCCTAACGGCCAGCGGGTAAAGGTACTGCAGCGCCTAGGTATTTTCCATAACCCAGCGGAGCTGCGCGAGAAGCTGGGCGTTCTGGCCCCTGTACGCAAGGCCACAGGCATCAACGACGACCTCGACCTGTCATATCAAGGCCCACCCTCCAGTGCAGTGAAAATTGCCGGGCACTGCGGCGCGTTGCGCGAGGTTGCATCGACTGGCGGTAACGTAGCTGAGCCCCATTGGAGGGCCATGATTGGCCTCGTCAAGCGTACCGTAGAGGGGCTTGATATCGCACACCAGTGGAGTTCTGGGTACGACGGATACGACGAGGCCGAAGTAGACCGCAAGTTTCATGCCTGGGCGACGGGGCCAACGACCTGTGCCGAGTTTGCTAAGTATTCTGACTCCTGCAGCACATGCAAGCATCGTGGAACTATCAAGTCCCCTATCAACCTTGGCCTCATGACAGCCCCTGAGATCGTTCAGCTGCCAGAAGTGAGCCAAGCTGTTCTACAACCCCCTCAGGCTGCTGTCGATACCGGAGCGCCATGGGATGGGCACTTACCAGAAGGGTTCACGATCGAAGACCTTGGCGGCGGAAGCCGGGTGCTGATACAGACGGTTATTGGTGAGAAGGAAAGCCCGACAGGGGAGATGGTTCCTTGCAAGATCAAGATACCATTCACCCATAACATTTTCTGGTTCAGCCAGTGGGCCGAGGCCGACGACTCAGACGATAACGCCCAGGTTGTTATTAATCTGTGGGCAGGTACATACGCGAAGGTCTATATCATGGATCAGACTGCCGTATCAAGCCAGTTCAAATTAATGGAATACATGTCGGGTAAGGCAATCCATACCACGTCACACAAGAAAGCAGGACAAGCCATGCTAGATTATGCAAAGGCCCAGCTACAACATATCCACGCAACCCATAAAAACCTGAAGGTAACTGACCACATGGGGCTTCGCACCCTCGAAAGCGGAGAACTTGTAGCGTGCCAGGGCAAGTACACTATATTCCCCGATGGGGTCATACGGGATACCATGCTTAGCTCCCCGTTGCGCACCCTTGCCGCGTCATTCACCATTCCATTGCCACCGGGCGGCGAGAAGTGGGAAGCCGACGTATGGGACGAACATATCATCCCGCGTGCCAAGCAGCACGTTAAGTTCCTCAAGGACTTCTACGATCATGAGGGTATGGAACGGTTCCAGCTGGCGATCATGATGGGTCTGGCTAGCCCATTTATGGCGTTCGTCACAGGGGAATACTCAGGCGGCCCGGAGCTGCCGAACAATAGCTCGCTCACGGTATCGTTGTTTTCCAGGGATACCGCCAGGGGAAAGACAACTGCAGCACAGGCGGCAATTCTAGCTTACGGCAGGCCCGCGCTGCTATCGGGTGATACCGGCAAGGCTGGGGCTACTGTCAATGCGCGCCTCGGTACTCTGAGCTTGCACGGAACCCTGCCGAGCATCATGGATGAAATGAGCGACCTTTCACCAGGGGAGGTTGCCACTACGGTAAGCACCGTGGCCAACGGCAGTGGCAAGAAGGTCATGAACCGATCGCGTAGAGTGAGGCAGGAGTCCACTTGGGCACTTATCAATCTCATAACCACCAACGTATCGCAGCAGGATATGGTGACTGTTGCACGCAGTGCGGCGGAGCCTGTGTTGTATCGTATGCTGGAAATCAACGTGGATGACATGCCTGAATATTCGCTAGAGGCACGGGCCGCGTTTCGTGAGGAGTGGGCGACTGTCAACAGGGAGTGCGTTGGGGCGCTTGGAGCGCTGATTCATCGTGAAATCTGCCGGTTGGGTATGGCAACCATGACTAAGCTGGTGGGGCGCTGTGTCACTAAAGCGGAAGAGTATGTTAACGCCACACAGTCTGCCCGGTTTCAGTCTCGAGGCCTAGGTGCCATGCTAGCCCTGGACATTGTGCTGCGGCGTTGTGGCATCGAGCTGTTCAGCATACAGGCTCTAAGCAAGGTCTTCAAGCAGGCGCACGATAGCAACGTGGAGTACGCGGCAGAAAATACAATGCCGAAAAACCCCTTGCAGATTCTGTCCACAATCCTTACGGACTTGGCTCCGAATACCGTGGTTACACAGGATGAACGTGACGGCGGCCACGACCGCTTAGATCGTCCACTTAACCTCCGTATGCCCGACGTTATCCATGCTCGGCACATACTAGTTTCGCGGATTAGTTACGTAAGCGTAGAAGCTGTGCGTAAGTGGTGCCTGGAGCGGGGTCAGAGTGTGCGGCCTATCATCGACGCAGCAAAAGAAGCCGGAATTCTCATTTGTAAGGAACAGTCCCGTGGCGACGGCAAGGTAATGCGGAGCTATGGCCTGAAGGTTTTAACTAAGGGCCTACCGGGGGATATGAGGATCAGCTGCATGGCTTACACGTTCAATACCCTCGAACTCAACAAGCTACTTGGTGGTGAAGGGTTCGTACCACAGATAGTGCAAGATGGGCCTCCACTGCCGAACACGGGCACAGAAGGTTAAAAAAAGCCCCGACAATCGGGGCTTTTTAGTTGGTGCTAGCCTCAAAGCTGTTCCACGAAGCCCCGATTGCTCCGATTAAACTGCACCCCGTTGAGGGTGTCGCGTTCCCGGCGGGCCTGCATCTGGGGAGCCTTGAGCAACTCCGACATGGGCTGAGGCTTGAACCCATCCTTACGGCGTGTATCTTGCAGACTACGCCATGCATCCATGGCTTCGCTGCGGGCATCGGCATCCTGGTTCTTGACGGCTTTCGCATAGTCGTTCTTAATGCGTGTCGCACGTTCCTGCAGGCGCGTTTCGGTTTTATACGCCAGATCGCGCTTCTCATATACCACGGACTGGTTCGCAGTGGCGAATCCCAGGGCCTTGATAACTGTCTCCACCTCCGAGATGTCTTCAGGTGGCAGGATTACATCGCCGTTGCGTTTGGTCATACCCTCGTTAGCCAGACGGTAGGCTGCCATGGCGTCACTGATACCCTTTGGCATCGTGCGCTCGATACCTTTATACCAGTCGCCCGCCATCATCAGCCCCATGCCGTCGATCATGCGCGCTGCAAGACTGACTGACGAACCCCCGACAGCCTCACCGAGAAGCTGTGCTGTACCACCGGGCTTAGTAACATCCGCGTTACTATAGGGCAGCAGGGACAGCATGTTACTGGAACCGATCTTGCCCGACAAGTCCATGCCAGCAATAGTCGGCGCGCCACGCAGAATCATAGTGGCCAGATCGCCGTCACCTAGGGCTTTGCGCAGCTCGCTGGTAAGGTCGAACTTGTCATCGTCACCGCCACCCATCAGCCCCATCGCAAATGCCACAGCAGCGTAGCCAGGCAGGCCCATAACACCTGCCATCATGCCAGTATGGGCAAGAGCATAGCCCAGCGTTTTAAGGGCGATAGCCCTGTCCTTGCCTGTCAACGCCTCGTTAATCAGCTTGACATAGAACGTCACCTGGATGAGCTGGAATTTGCGGAACTGCAGCATGACCTTGCCGAGCTTGCTGTTGAACGCTCGCGGGGCTGCGAACCTATCATAGTTCCCATGCGTATCCGACAAAATCCTATCAGCATAGTCAATAGCGGCTTCGTGTGTTGCCCCTGGCTGATTCTCCATGAAGAGCCGGTAGGCAGCGATGCCAGTGGACAGCCGGTTAATGGCCTCGCCCTTTTGTACAACTATGCGCATCCGCTTATCGATCTTGTTCCAGCGGTCGGAGAACGCCCCCTCGCCGTCTATGCGGAACTCCCCCATTTCCGTTTCCATGCCAATATCAATACGCCCGCGCCGTGCTAGCTCCAGGATGGCCTGCCGCGTATCCTCGGGTACCTTGGTGAAGTCAAACTGCTGGTCAAGCAGCTTGGTGCCGTGCATCACCGGCCCGAGTTCACTGTAGGCTTTCCACAGGGCTGCAGACGAGGTGCCGTAGCCAAAACGCCCTGCCATAACTGGCAGTGACATCATCCAGGGTTGGGTCAGATTTTGCAGGTAATAGCCTGGGCTAGTTGCCAGGAACCAGATCGAGGTAGCACGCGTCAGCTTATTGATGAGTGGTGAATAAACAACATCCATGGTTCCCAGGTATCGGGCCGTGACCTCAATGAATAACTCTGACTTGCGCGTGGTGTCGCCACCTCGACGAGACTCTTGCCGCATAGCGCGAATGGCATCCTGCGCCTGTGGGTTAGCGACTACGGAGGCTACGAACTGGGCGTCAGCCCGGCCTTGGTTGGCAAAGGAGCGTAGCATGTCCACTTCACCCGCGATGCCACGTCGGCGCATTTCGGACTTACGGGCACTGCCTTCAGCCAAAGCCTGCAGGTACATCTCACTGACCATAGTGCGCATCTTGGCACGCAGCTTGGCAGCTTCTGGGTCGCTCGTTCCAGCACTAGCATCGACACGTGCGCGCAGTTTGGTCAGTGCGCCGAGCATGCTTTCGCCGCCGTACATACCCTCTGAAAACTTATCACGCTCTACCAGCTCAACCGAGTTATCCTCGCGGCCGAAAAAGCCCTCTTCAATCAAGCGTTCCCTGAGGCGTCGGCCCTCATTCTTGGACTCCACGAACGAAACATGATAGTGGTTGTCATCTTGCTCCAGTCGGCGCATTGTGGCTTCATCGCCAGCATCCTGGGCAGCACGGTACTCAGGGGACTTAGCGATCACTGCATACGGCCCTATACGCTTGATAGGTGCATAAGGTATACCCTCGCGCATAGCGAACAGGGTCTTAAACTTGGCTAGATCAGATTGCTTGGCGTTCTCCAGACGTGCAATCTCCTTGGCGTCGAGGGTTCCAGGGTTTGCCTTTGCGTAGGCGATCTCGGCGTCATACTCCGATGCCGTGGAGTTAAGCACCATTCGCTTCTTATCAGCCAGTACCTTGGCCCCGTGGTCGAATATGGCCTTCACAAGCGCCTGTGACTCCGGCTTGAGAGCTTCAAAGCGTGCTGCCATTTCCGGGTCAGCATCCTTACCGTACCCCCACTTACCTGTACGCGTGGAGTCGAACAAGAACTGGTTTACGCTCTTCGGGCCATTCCCTCGATCGGACTCCGGCACTAGGGCATACATGTCAGCGATACGCGACACATCATATTCCATCTCACGCACTCTATGTGCCCGCTCAGCCAGTACACGCTCCAGCTTTTTTGCCGAGGTCAGACCCGCAGACACCGCACGGTCGATGAGATCGCCAGTGAACACGGCACGATCGAGGCCCTTGTTAACCCAGTCACCGAGCGTGTCGATAGACATACGAACCGCATTACGAGCGGGCTTTGGCAGCCGCGCGATTGCAAGCTGCACTTGGCTGGCCTTTGGCGATCGAGATAGCTCAGTTCGGTTGAAACGAGTTACGTCGATTTTGGCGTCCCGCTGCCTTCGATTCCAATCGGATCGGGCCTCCAGAACTCCGGTTTTTTTGTCGACTTGGAATCTCGGTTCTGTTTGGCTAAAGCGGCTCTGCGTTCCGCCATTCGTCGTGGCAGCGAGTCCCGCTGCGCCTGTGTCATTTTGCGCGAGTTCATTCTGAGCGTTCTCCAGGAAAAAGGCCGTATCCGGCAGGTTGTTGCGCAGGAAATCCCGACCAACATCGGTATTAAAGTT
>WOYI011343157.1_pt1 | contig 10265 bp, 10 predicted proteins | sample 6423411 | NCBI WGS metagenome assembly WOYI01 (sample SAMN13441803, study PRJNA592873) | oil field metagenome | biome: oil field; feature: oil-well bore; material: oil-contaminated soil; isolation source: oil-contaminated soil from oil-well borehole | place: Germany: Wietze | collected 2016-10-18 ... | reverse complement strand
TTTTCATATTAAAGATTGTAGGCAGAAACTGCAACCAGTAATTTGATTTTTGAGAGTTGTCGCAGGGGTAATTATTACAAATTGCCCATTCTTCTGGAAGATCTTTCTTTTTACAAAACTGACCTCCTTTGATATATTACCTTCATGAAAATTGAAACAGCCAGACAAATTCTAAAAAAATATAACTGCATAGTTCCCAAAGACCCTTGTGAAGCTAAAGACATCCTTGATCGCTACAGTGCTGGAGAAATTGAATTCTGTGGTGAGGATGTTGACCAGGAAGGCTTGAGAGAAATTTATTACGCTCTAACGGTGATTTTATGCTCGGAAATGGGCAGAGAACATAGCAGCGATCCTAAGCGAGCTGATCGCCAGGCAGCTGCAGCAAAAAAGCGTCGTCGCAATAACGGTTGGAGAAACTAAATGCTCAAAGACACCCTACAGCACTTCCAAAAGGCGGAAACAAGTCCGGATTTTGAAAAAAATTCCATGACAGCCATCGATCTGTTCCTTGGATTTTTGGATTACCTAGAAGATTCTCAACAATTTCCCAATCCAGAAATTAATGCGCTGGCAGTTTTTTTCCGACAAATATTGAAAGATGAACATATTACTTTAGTCTTTTACGAGAAAGAAGAATTGTTTCCTTACTTAGCTCTTTTTCTGAATATTGATGGTCCAGAACAGACCCCAAGACTATATGTCCCACGAAATTTTGTAGCTGAAGTTGCTGAGAATCCAGAGAGACAGATCGGTTTAATCGCTTCACTAATGAGCCAATGTCGAGATTTTTTTTGTGTAAAGTTTAATGATAAAAATAATGGAGAGGTAAAAAAAAGAGGACTGGCCTATGAGGCAGAAGCGTTGAATACCCTCGTGGATTTGGCAGAGCAAGAGCAAGTGCCACTCAATTTAAGCCACTTTCAAACAGCCTTACTAGCTAAATTTCCCAACGGATTGGCAGATTTAGATGAATGGTTGTGGTATCCCAATCCTCAATATAAAAAAACTTTTAGCCCACCCAAAGATCAGCCAAATAGGAATTAGTTTGCTATAATTATGCTGATAGTATTTTAGCAACAGAGAAAGACCACTATGCCAAGTTTTGAACAAATGCCAATCAGAGTTAATAAATTGGGAGAAGACAAAGTCGAAATCCAAGAAATGCCGGGAGAGAGTAGGGTGCTAGATTTAGCAACTGCCAAACAAAGATTAGATAATTTACAGAGAGAAAAGAATAATTTTACCAATCCAGAAATGTGGCAAAAGCAAATCAATGCCACCAAAGAAGCCATTGTGTTGTTGGGAGGAAATCAGGATGGTGGAGAGGGAGAGGGCAAGTCAGCAGTGGCAAAAATTGTTAAAAAAGCGGGAGAGATGTTAAGAGGCAAGTAATTGAAAAAATTGTGAATTTGATTTTGTTATGATTATTTTTCTAAAAATTGCGTGGCTTTGATTGCTTCATCCCTAACGGCAACTATTGAGAATAATAGTGAATAATTTAGAGTTGTTTTGATCTATAATATAGATAGATTATTAACAAATATCCTTGAAGATTATTATTATGGTAGATATCAAAACTTTAGAATCGTGGCTCTGGGAGGCCGCTTGCAGTATTAGAGGTCAATTAGACGCCCCCAAATATAAAGACTATATTCTTCCCCTGATTTTTGTTAAACGACTTTCAGATGTTTATGATGATGAAATTAATAAGCTCACAAAAGAATATGGTAATAAAGAGTTAGCTGAGGACTTAGTTGCTAAAGATCATAGTTTGGTTCGTTTTTATATTGCTCCCGAATGTTCTTGGTCTGTGATTCGGACTCACATTGAAAAGGGTTTGGGTGAAAAATTAACTACTGTGGTCAGACAAATTGCCAAAGATAATCCACGCCTTGATGGTGTGATCGATATTATTGATTTCAATGCTACTGCCGGTGGTCAAAGAAATATCTCTGATGGAAAACTTTCCAAGTTAATTGAAATTATTAGTAAATATCGCTTGGGTCTTGATGATGCCGAACCAGACATTTTAGGTAGAGCCTATGAATACTTACTGAGAAAATTTGCCGAAGGTCAGGGTCAGAGTGCAGGCGAATTTTACACTCCTAAAGAAGTTGGCTGGCTAATGGCATACATCCTTGATCCTAAAGAAGGACAGTCAGTCTATGATCCTGCCTGTGGTTCAGGTGGCTTGCTCATTAAATGCCAATTAGCTCTAAGAGAAAAGCAAAAAAAAGTGAATCAGCCTCTCCAACTTTATGGTCAAGAATTTAACCCAGTCACTTTTGCTATAGCAAAAATGAACATGATTATTCATGACATGGAGGGCAAAATTGCCATTGGTGATACACTGCTTAATCCTAAGTTTTTACAGGGAGCAAATCTCAAATCTTTTGACTTGGTAACTGCTAATCCAATGTGGAATCAAGATGGCTATGGAGAAAGTTTTTATGAAGAAGATAAGTTTAATCGCTTTCCATTTGGTTTTTTGAATCAAAACTCAGCTGACTGGGGTTGGTCTCAGCATATGCTGGCTTCACTCAAATCAGATGGCAAGGCTTCTGTGGTTTTAGACACTGGAGCTGTTTCCAGAGGTTCTGGTAACAAGAACAAAGATAAAGAGAGAGATGTCAGAAAGGCTGTAGTAGAAAAGGATTGGATTGAAGCAGTGATCTTACTCCCGGATAATCTTTTTTATAACACCACTGCTCCAGGAATTATTATTGTTTTTAATAAAAATAAAGCTAAAGATAGACAAAACAAAATTATTTTAATCAATGCTTCTGATGAGAAAAAGAAAAGTAAAGAATCTTCTAAAAACTACTTGCCAGAAAAATCTGTTCAGAAAATAGTTGAGACTTATCAAAAATTTGAGGATCAAGATAAGTTTGCCAAAGTTGTTGGCATTGAAGAAATCAGAAAGAGCGACTATAACCTCAGTCCTTCCAGATATGTTCAAAATGGCGAAGACGAGATCATTAGGGAGATTGATGAAATTTGGAGTGAGATTCAGCTAGTTGAAGCAGAGGAAAAAGAAGTGGATGTAGAAATTAAGAAGATAATGAAAAAAATTCAGACATGATACAAACTGTAAAAAGCACAAAAAATGGTCTTGAGTATTTATTGGCCGTTTTGAAGAAAAAAGCTCGTACCATTACTAGAGTGGCTTTTTGGAAAATACCACACGACTCGAACAAAGAAGATATTTGTCTGAAAATCGGTAGATATAAAATAAATGAATTCCAGTTAGAAGAAATTGAAAATAATTCTCCAAAAAGTGAATTGACATTAGACAATGAAGAATTTGAATCACTGTTAGATTTTATAAAACAAAATTACGAACCATTCAAACAAGGAGTTCAGCAATTTATTCCAATTGAAGAAGCGTTTGATAAAAACAATATAAAACACATTAAGGCTCTTTTTAATAATCCAGATAAATCAAAAGTAGTTCAATATATTGCTAAAAATGATATTTTCCCAGATGACTTGGTGCTAGCTTTACAGAATCAAAACAGAATAAAAGCAGTTAAAGAATTAGAGAATATGCTTGGAGATGATTTAACTGAGCATGAGTGGCAAAAATGGTTTACTGACAATAGCTGGATTTTAGGGACAGAGTTTGTCAGAGTTCTCGATGAGAGATCTGTTGATGTAAATAACATTACAGATTACTTGATGGAAGCATACGACGGATTCTTAGACATTGTTGAATTAAAAAGACCAGGCGGTAACCTAAAATTTTGGGAGGACTCCTTAAATCATGGCAATTACGTAGCTCATAGCGATTTAATCAAAGCGGTGACTCAATCTACTAAATATATTTATGAAGTTGAAAGAGAAACTAATAGTGTGAAATTTATTGAACGAGTTGGAATAAAAGCAATTAAGCCAAGAGCTGTGTTGGTTTTTGGTAGGTCGCATGATTGGAATGAAAATCAATGTGAGTTATATAGATTGCTAAATGCTAGCTTTCATAATTTAACAATTCTTACTTATGATCACGTACTAGCAAGAGCAAAAAGAATAGTCGGAATAGATACTAATAAAAATGAGTAACTGGCAACAAAAAACACTAGGAGATTTAATATCAACCATGAAGAATGGCTCAAATGCCAGTCAAAATAAGTCCAATAATGGGATACCTATTACAAGAATTGAGACAATAAGTGATGAATTTATCAATTGGAAAAAAGTGGGCTACATAAAAAAAATTTCAAAAAGTGAGTTTGAAAAACATAAGATCAGAAAAGGAGACATATTATTTAGTCACATAAATAGTAAACCTCATATTGGGAAAACAGCCATATATTCTGATGATACAAATGATCTGATACATGGAATAAATCTTTTGCTTATAAGAGCAAATGACAGAGTTACTCCAAATTTTCTTCTTTATGCTTTAAGAGATAAAAAAATCTCAGGATATTTTGCATCAATAAGTTCTCAGTCTGTTAATCAAGCGTCAATAAATCAGAGTCAAATGAAGAAAGTTAGCTTTTTGATTCCAAGTATAGATCTACAAAAACAAATCACTCAAATCCTCTCCACTCTCCAAAATAAAGTTGAGTTAGTTGATAAACAAATCAAACTCTACGAAGAACTCAAAAAAAGCACAATGGAAAAACTTTTTTCCGAAGGGTTGTATGGAGAAAAGCAGAAAGAAACTAAGATTGGTTTAATACCTGAGAGCTGGGAGGTGAAAAAATTTGATAATTTGTGTGTTTTGCAAAGAGGTAAGGATCTGCCCAAAAGGGATTTTATTGATGGAATAATTCCAGTGGCAGGATCTAATGGTGTAATAGGCTATCACAATAAATTCACAACAGAGGCTATTGGCGTTACTGTTGGAAGAAGTGGCTCTGTAGGTAAGACCAACATCTATTTCACTAATTTTTGGGCTCATAACACAGTTTTGTATGTAAAAGATTTTTTTGAAAATGACAGAGTCTTTACTTATTATTATTTAGATTATTTGAATTTACAAAAATACTCCTCTGGTGTTTCTGTACCCACACTAAATCGCAATGTATTTTCGAGTATTTTAATATCAATTCCACCATTAAAAGAACAAAAAGAGATTTCTGACATTTTAGAGAAGATAGATCAAAAAATTAAAAAACTTACTAGTAAAAAGAAAAGCTACCAACAACTTTTCAACTCCATGCTTCATAAGTTAATGAATCAGGAAATAGATGTAGTTGAATGGTAAAATTAGCTATGTCAACTTTTAGTCCCAAAACAGATCGTCTAAAGAAACTTGCTAAAATTTTTCCTAATCGAATTCAAGAATTAGAAAAGCTCTTTCAGGGAAAAACTAGAATTTATATTGATTATGCTAATGTTTATCATTGGTCAAAAAAAATAAAATGGAATCTAAATATAAAAAGACTAAAACAATTTCTTGACTCTTTTAGTAACATCGAACAAATAAGTATGTATCAAGGAACACTAGCTGGTAATTCAGGTTCTGAAGGTTTCATAGCTGAATGTAATAAATATCATTATCGTGTTGTGACTAAGCCAGTTAAAATTATGAATATTTCTATGGATGTTTCTGGTATTCCGAGTGATTCTCCAGTTGTCTTAAATAACTTTATCAAACACAATTTAATCAAACAATTCAAAATAGAAACAATTGAGTATCTTAATAATCAGCTACATGAACTAAACAACACTGGAAAGACTCATTTGCAGGTTAAAAAATGTAATTTTGATGTTGAAATTGGCAGAGATATGTTACTTGATTTTGAACGAAATGGCACAGAATCATTTATTCTTTGGAGTGGAGATAGCGATTTTGCAGAACCAGTAGAACAGCTAATTAAAGATAAAAAACATGTTGTTATTTTTGCTACAGCGAGGAGAGTTTCGGTTGAACTTAGTCAAACAAAAGCTCCTATTTTTGATATCAACAAAATTAAAGATTTTATATGTATGCCCAAACAAATTACTGAAAATACTAAAAAACAATTATAAAAAGCAAAAAGGACCCTAAAAAGAGCCCTCAAGCCTACGAATTTGATCTGTTAAGATCTAGTTAGGATTGTATAAAAAAGAGATGAAGAAGTCAATATTATCTTAATGAAACTAAATAGATCAACAAAAATGACAAAAGCCATTTTAGAAGAAAAAGCTGTTCAAGATCCCATGATTAAATACGCCCATCAAATTGGGTGGGAAATCTTGGATGCAGAGGAAGCCGAAAACCAAAGAAATGGCATTACTGGTTTGTTTCTTAATTCAACTCTGCGAGATCGTATTCATTGTTTTAATCCTGGTATTCAAAGCGATGAGGAAATTGATCTAGCATTAAGGCAACTCCAATTATTAAAACCATCTATTGAAGGCAACAAAGAGTTTTTAGAGTTCATCAGAGGTGAAAAAACTTATTTTGACCAAGAAGAACAAAGAGAAAGAAATCTCACTTTAATTGATTTTGAACATCCTGAAAATAATGTTTATCAGGTAGTTAAAGAGTTGGTTTATAGCAATGGCACATATAAAAATCGGGCTGATGTAGTTTTCTTTATCAATGGTTTGCCCCTAATCATTACTGAAAATAAAAATGCCAAAGACGAAAATGGTTTTGAAAAAGGTTTAACCCAAGTGATTCGCTACAGTCATGAGACTCCAGAGCTATTACTCCCTGCGCAATTGTTTGTCCTCAATGAAGGCTTGAAACTTTTTTATGGTGGGACTTGGAGTTTTAGTGTTAAAAACATCTTTGTTTGGAAAAGTAAGCAAGAACAATTTGAAGACACAGTTAAAGGCTTATTTGCTATCTCAAATGTTTTAGAATTTCTCAGGGACTTTATTGTTTTCTCATATAGAAATGACAATTTAGTAAAGATGGTTTTGCGCCAACACCAAACTAGAGCTGTTAAAAAGGCCATTGAGCGAGCTGAAAATAAAGAAAAACGAACCGCCCTGATTTGGCACACGCAGGGATCTGGGAAAACCTTGACAATGATTACTACTGCTCTGAAATTGATGTCGCTCAAAATCTTTAACAAGCCAACGGTGATCTTACTGTTGGATAGAAATGAATTAGAAGATCAAATGGCTAAGAATCTGGAGGCTATGGGACTGAATGATGTAGTCAAAGTTAGAAATAAAAAACATTTTAGAAAGTTATTGTCATCTGATTATCGAGGCATTATTTTATCCATGATTCACAAGTTTGACAAAATGCCTGCTGATATCAATACCAGACATAATGTCTTTGTTTTGATTGATGAAGCTCATCGCACCACCAGTAGTAATCTTGGTAGTTATATGTTGGCTGCTTTACCTAATGCCACTTTTTTTGGTTTTACAGGTACACCAATTGACAAAATTAGTTATGGCAAAGGTACATTTAAAGTTTTTGGCAAGGATGACGAAAAAGGTTACTTGGATAAATACTCAATTGCTGAATCAATTAAAGACAAAACTACCTTACCACTTAACTATGCACTTGCTCCTAATGAGTTTAGAGTTCCCAAAGAATACTTGGAAAAAGAATTTTTAAGTTTGGCTGATACCGAAGCAGTAACTGATATAGAGCAACTAGACAAAATTTTAGCTAGAGCTGTTAATACCAAAAACTTTCTCAAGTCTCACGACAGAATAAACAAGATTGCTCGTTATGTTGCTACTCACTTCACCGATAATGTTGAGCCTTTAGGCTACAAAGCCTTTTTAGTGGGAGTAGATCGAGAAAGTTGTGGTCTTTACAAGGAAGCTCTGGATAAATACTTACCTAGCGAATACTCGCAAGTTGTTTATACCTCTGCTCACAATGACAGTCAGTTCTTGAAAAAATATCATCTAGATGACGAAGAAGAAAAGAAAATTAGAAAAGAATTTCCTGTTGCTCAAATTCAGCCAAAGATCTTAATTGTGACTGAGAAATTACTTACTGGTTTTGATGCTCCTTGTCTTTATGCCATGTATTTGGACAAGCCAATGAGGGATCATACTCTCTTGCAGGCAATTGCTCGGGTTAATCGTCCTTATGAAGATAAAGAGGGAGTCAAAAAGCCTTATGGTTTAATTGTTGATTTTGTGGGTATTTTTGACAAGTTAGAAAAAGCACTTGCCTTTGATAGCGATGTGGTGGCTTCTGTAATTCAAGATATTGAAAAACTGAAAGAAAGATTTGAAAGACTCATCACAGAGGATGCCAAAGAATATCTTGATCTTTTAGGTGAGGGTTTTGCTGATGATAAATCATTAGAAGAATTTTTGAGCTACATTATTCGGGGCAATAAACGACTTGAGTTCAAGAATCTCTACAAGGAGTTAGAAACTCTCTATGAGGTTATTTCTCCAGATCCATTTTTAAGACCATATATTGATGATTTTACTTATTTATCTCAAGCCTATGGATTTTTGAACACTCAATTTAATCCCACAATTAAAATTGACAAAGATTTTCAAAACAAAACTGCACAATTAGTCAGACAAAATATTAGCACCAAACTTATCACTGACAAACTAGAAATTTTTGAAATCAATGAAAACACTTTGGCTAAACTAAGAGAGTCTAAAGCTAGCGAGCCAATTAAAGTCATAAACTTGATTAAAAGTACTCGCAAGTATGTTGATGAGAATAAAAAAAAGCAAAAGTATTTAATCTCGATTGCTGAAAGATTAGATAAGGTGCAGGTCACACTTCAATCACAACAACTATCCACTAAACAAACGCTCAAAGAGCTAGAAGAAATCATAGAGCAAATCAATCAATATAACCAGCAACTGATTGAAAAAGGATTTGACGATCAAACCTTCTTTATCTTTACTCTTTTAAGTGAGCGATTTGGTGAATATCAATTTGACAATGATGAAGTAGCTAAAAAGCTCAAGAATATTTTTGATCGATACAAATTCTGGCAAGTAAATAGTGAAGATAAACGCCAACTGAAAGCTGAAATTTATAAATCATTCTTTAATCCTCAAGATAATATTTTGCAGCTCCAAGGTTCAGCATTGGGCGTAGATGAAATTACCCAATTTGTTGAAAGATTATTTGAGGTGCTAGAAGATGTCTAACGACACGCAAAACCACTGGAGAAACAAATATGAATTTAAGAATGCTGTGGCTAAATTGGCCATTGAGATGAAAATCAAGAAATTAGGCACAATTTATGTTCGCCCTATGACCAGAAAATGGGCATCAATTACTTCAGATGGGCAGATACTTAACTTTAATAGTGAACTTTTAGAAATGGAACGGCAAATTGGCAAATATGTCATTATTCACGAACTTACCCACCTCAGAGTACAAAATCATGGCAAACTATTTAAGGCAATTATGAAATCATATATGCCTAATTATTTAGAGGTTGAGAAACGCTTTAATTTGGGTTGCAATGGTTAAAGGGTTAAAATATAAAAAATTTGATTTCTAAATTTTTCATAAATAATTTTTTCTACCCCTCACTATTTCTAATTTGTTCTCTTAAAATTCTATATAAACTTCTCCGTTCAGTGCTATCTTTCATCAATTCAAAAGCCTCTCGGCTTTGTTTATCAAGGTTCATGTGCAACATATAATTGAGAGATTCTAGGTTAACTGCATAAGTAACGCCGATTGCCCGATTCAATTCTCGTAGTGCCTGGCGTTTGTTTAATCGCAGTACGTAATTAGGAATTGTTTCATGCTTTTTGCGCGCTGGCAAAGGATCAATAAAGTTTAAAAAATTAGTGTATTTGGTCCAAAATCGTCGACGGAGACTGTATTCCCACCTATTGAAAAGAAGAATAATCGCTCCGCGATTGATGCGCATGATTTTGTTAATAAAATTATAGTTGATGCAATCAATTTATATTATTTATTTTTTGTCTAATTATTGCATCCAAGCTACTTTTATCATAAGCAACTTGGTTTTCAATTCTAAGTAGTGGAAGTTCTGCCTCTTGTAATATTCTTTCTATTTCTGCATCTCTCTCCTGTCTTTCAGGATTTTGATGAGAATTATCATCTAGTTCTATAGCTAATACGGGTGAAAGGTTTGATTTGTTACATAATACAAAATCTACTGATTTTCGATTTATATGATTGAGTGCGGCCTGCCAAAATTGTCCTTTAATTTTATGGGAAACGATTGTTGGTAGATGTACTTGAGCGAAAATAGTAAATTCATTTCCGACCGTAGCATATAAAACATCATAAAATTCATGTTCAGCAAGAGTCATAAAATATTTCTTTTTTTTGTAATAATATGTTGGAGGTTGTTCTATATTTTCCGCAATATCTTTTTTTTTCAATAACTTAT
>WOYI010453628.1_pt1 | contig 10267 bp, 9 predicted proteins | sample 6423411 | NCBI WGS metagenome assembly WOYI01 (sample SAMN13441803, study PRJNA592873) | oil field metagenome | biome: oil field; feature: oil-well bore; material: oil-contaminated soil; isolation source: oil-contaminated soil from oil-well borehole | place: Germany: Wietze | collected 2016-10-18 ... | reverse complement strand
GGTCCCGGCACAATGAGGTCCCGGCACAATGAGGGGACCGCGGCGAAGGGAGCGACACATAGCGACACCGAGACGCTGGACCACGATGGTCAGCGTCGTCCTCACGGTGGCGCTGCTGTTGGTCTGCGCCGGGGACCACCAGCTGTTCCAGCGATCCGAGCCCGCACCGGTCACCGTCGAACTCGACAAGGGCTGGTTGCTGGCCGCCTCGGGCCGGGTGCCGGACGGCGGACCGGAGATCTCGAGCCCGGGCTACCAGGCAGCGGCTCCGGCCTGGCATCGGGTGACCCGGATGCCGGCCACCGTGTTGGACGGCCTGCAGCAGGACGGCACCTATTCCGACCTGTACTCCGGAACGAATCTGCGCGATGCCGTGCCGCAGGATCTCTACCTGCAGGACTGGTGGTACCGCACCGCATTCACCGCGCCGGTCGGGCACAGCAGCTATCGGCTCGACTTTCCCGGGATCAACTACCGGGCCGAGGTGTGGCTCAATGGGGAGCTCATCGCCGACAGCTCGCAGGTGGTCGGCATGTATGTCGCCCACGAGCTCGATGTCACCGACCGGGTCCGCACCTACGGCCCGAATGTGCTGGCAGTCAAGGTCATTCCGGAACGGTCGATGCAGAATGTCGACGGTGTCGAACTCGCCGACAGTTGGTATGACTGGATCAACTCGCAGTACCTCGGGCGGCCGGGCAACTCTTTCGTGCCCGATCGCAATGCGGGCATTTTCAAACCCGTCTATCTCAACGCCACCGGTGCGGTGGACATCGGTGCGGCGACGGTCAACACCGACCTGCGCCTTCCCGAAGCCGATCCTGCCAGGCTGACGGTATACGCCAACGTGCACAACAACTCTGTGCGCCGCGTGCGAGGAATGCTGCGGGCCACCATCAGCCGCGCAGGCAAACCCGACGTGCGCGTCGGCCAGCCGGTAGTGCTGGGACCCGGCGAGCGCCGCGAGATCACCTTCGATCCGAATCGGTTCGGAGATCTGGTGTTCGACCGGCCGGACCTGTGGTGGCCCTACACCCTGGGCGACCCCGCGCTCTATGAGCTGAAATTGGACTTCTATCAACGCGGCCGGGTGATCGACAGCAGCAGTGAACGTTTCGGCATCCGCACGTTCACCCAGCACCGCGATGGCCAGGAGCGGTTCCCGGGTAGCGGAGGCAACTTCTACCTTGCCGTGAACGGCAGGGATCTGCTGGTTCGCGGCGCCGTCTACATCCCCGACCTGCTGTTCCGCCCCGACCCCGACCGCGAGGACGCGATCCTGGGTTATGTCCGTGATCTCGGCCTGAACATGCTGAGACTGGAAGCCAAGATCCCGGGGGAGCGGCTGATCGAGCGGGCGGACGAACTCGGCATCCCGTTGATGGTGGGCTGGATGTGCTGTAACCAATGGGAGAAATGGGAGCAGTGGGATGACGAGGATCGAGCGGTCGCCCAGGCCAGCCTGCGCTCTCAAGCCCAGATGCTGCGGGCCCATCCGTCGGTTGCGGTGTGGGCCAACGCCAGTGATGGCATACCCCCTGAGCCGCTGCGCGGGCAGTACCACGCCATCCTGCGGGATCTGCACTGGCAGAATGCCGTCGTCGACACGGTCTCGGCACTGGCCCGCGAAGACTGGGACGGTATCCACATGGCCGGACCCTACACGTGGCGCCCACCGAGCTACTGGTTCTCCGGACGCTATCCGGCCACCCGCGGAGCGACCGCCGAACAGGGCGACAACGAACACATCCCGCCGTATGCGAGCCTGACGAAGTTCATACCGCCGGATGCGCTGTGGCCGATCGATGACACCTGGTTTTTCCACGCCGGGTCCGATCACCGCAACGCCGTACTGACGAGCGTGCAGCGAGTGGTCAACCGCCGCTACGGTCCGTCCTCGGGCGCCGAGGAGTTCGCCGGCAAAGCCCAACTCGCCCACTATGAATCGACGCGCGCCCAGTTCGAGGCATTCGCCGCGCAAGGATGGGCCGATCACAAGATGACCATCCACTGGATGCTCAACAGTCACTGGCCGTCGTTCTTCGGCCACATCTTCGACTACTACCTGCGGCCGGGCGGCGCCTACTATGGCGCCAAGGCCGGGCTGCGGCCGTTGTCGGTGGTCTTCGATTCCTATGCGACCGGCGATCACGGCCAGGCCCATATCAGCGTGGTCAACCAGACACCAGCCGATGTGACGGGCTTGCGAGCCCGGGTGCGGATCTACGACCTGCAGGGCCGGGTCCGCGATGACCGGACGGCGGCCGCGGTGGACGTGCGCTCCGGTGACGCGCGCACGGTGCTGACACTGCCGCGGGCGGCGCGCGATTCACCGGTGTTCTTCGTGCGCTGCGAGTTGATCGACGCCCCCGGAGCCGTCATCGCCCAGAACGTGTACTGGCAGTCCCAGCGGCGTGACGACGTCGGAACCGCGGCCAACGACGGCGCCTTCGAGACCCGGCAGATCAGCTGGGCAGATATGACGGCGCTCAACCGGATGGCCAAGGTTCCGCTGGAGATCAGCGCAGAGCGCACAGGGGAGCGCGGCGTGACGATCCGGCTGCGCAATGCGACCAGCCGCCTCGCCTTCTTCGAACGCGCCGAGCTCCTGGCCACCCGCGACGGTGACGAGATCCTGCCGATCCAGTACAGCGACAACTACGTGACAGTGTTCCCCGGCGAAACCCTCGAGGTGCGCGGATCCACCCCTGCCGGCGGCCCCCGAGCGGACTGGGTGCGGGTCAGCGGCCACAACACCGTCGCGCAGGTGGTCGCGATCCGCTGACGGATCCGGGGTGGTCCCGAGCCGGTTGTCGAGACAGGGGAGGATGGGACCAGCCTTTGCGCGAGGAGGCAGACCACAGGAGGACGACGATGGCCGAGGCAACCGAACGGCAGGCACTTGCCGACAGCACCGCGGAACGCGGATGGAACCGGCGCGCGGCGGACCGAGTCGACATCTACCTGCGCGGCGCGTCGCGCATCCGGGTGATCTGGCAGGGCGAGGACGACATCAGCGGCGGCTCCCGGCACCAGGACGACATGATGGAGCAGTACACGCGCGAGTTGGCGACGGTGAAGGGCTGGCTGGCGCACTGAAGTCTCTCGCTGCCTAGGCTCAGACCATGACTGTGCGCGCCGCGATCGTGGTGACCGGAACCGAGGTGCTGACCGGGCGGATCCAGGATCTCAACGGACCCTGGCTTGCCGACAGGCTGCTGGAGCTGGGCGTGGAACTGGCCCACGTCACCCAGTGCGGCGACCGCGTCGACGATATCGACGCACAGTTGCGTTTCCTGGCCGCACAGGGTGTCGACCTCATCATCACCAGCGGCGGGCTCGGGCCGACGGCCGACGATCTGACGGTGGCGACCGTGGCCCGCTTCTGTGAGCGCGAGCTGGTGCTCGACGCAGCTCTGGAAGCGCGCATCGCCGAGATCCTGCGCAACCTGATGGCAGGTAGGCCGGGTGTCGATTTCGAGGCCGTGATGGCCGCCAACCGCAAACAGGCGATGGTGCCCGTCGGTGCGCAGATCCTGGACCCTGTCGGCACCGCGCCGGGTGTTGTCGTCGCGGGGGCGAGCGCAGCGACGGGGGATGGGCCACGTGAGCCCACCGTCGTGGTGCTCCCCGGCCCCCCGCGTGAACTGCAGCCGATGTGGTCACGTGCGGTCGAAACCCCCGCCGTGCAGCAGGCGATCGCCGGACGCACCGAATACCGTCAGCGCACCGTCCGGATGTTCGGCCTTGCCGAATCCGGCCTGGCGGAAACCTTGCGGGAGGCCGAATCACGCGTCGACGGTTTTGCCGCCCTGGAGATCACCACCTGCCTTCGCCGCGGTGAGCTGGAGATCGTCACCCGCTATGAACCGCCCGCCGAGGGTGGCTACACCGCACTGATCGATCTGCTGCGCGACCGCTATCCACGGGAACTGTTCTCCGAGGACGGATCGCTGGTCGACGATCAGGTGGCCGCACTGCTGGCCGGAAGACGGTTCGCCACCGCGGAGTCCTGCACGGCCGGGCTGCTCGCCGCGCGGCTGGCCGACCGCGCCGGCTCATCGGCCTATCTGATCGGCGGGGTGGTGTCCTACTCCGATGAGGCCAAAATCGATCTGCTCGGCGTCGATGCCGCGCTGATCGCCGCGCACGGGGCGGTGTCCGAGCCGGTGGCCCGTGCCATGGCCGAAGGGGCGCTGGCGCGCTTCGGTGCCGACACCGCGGTCGGGATCACCGGTATCGCCGGGCCCGGTGGAGGATCGGCGGAAAAGCCGGTCGGTACGGTGTGTTTCGGTGTGGCCCTCAGTGGCGGGCCCACACGGGTACGCACCCTGCGGCTACCCGGCGATCGCAGCGACGTGCGGGAGCGGTCGACCACGGTGGCCATGCATCTGCTGCGCGACGAACTGCTGGCGCTGCAGCCGGATTAGTCTGCGAACTCGGAGATGACCTCGGAGGCAAGGATTTCCATGGCGGCAATCAGGTCAGTTCAGGATGGGAGCCAGCCGGCGCCACTGCTCCAGCGGAAGCGCCGAGAGGTCGGAGTCCAGGACCTGCACGCAGACGTGATCGGCGCCCGCGGCCCGATGTTCGTTCACCCGCGCCAGGATCGCTTCCTCGTTGCCCCAGACCACGATCGCGTCGACCAATCGGTCGCTGACCGACTTCACATCGTCCTCGGTGAAGCCCGACCGCAGCAGATTGTTGGCGTAGTTCGGCATGGCCAGGTAGTTGCGCACCCAACTGCGCCCGATCTCGCGCGCGGTGTCGGCGTCCTCGGACAGGACGGCGGTCTGCTCGGGCAGCAGCAGCGGACCGTCGCCGAGCACCTCGCGCGCGGTGGCAGTGTGCTCGGGGGTGACCAGGTACGGGTGCGCGCCGCGGGATCGGTCGGCGGCCAAGCGCAGCATCTTCGGGCCGAGCGCGGCGAGCACCCGGTCCTCCGCGGCAACCGGCTGCTCAGCGCTGTCCAGCCCGTCCAGGAAAGCCGCGGTGGCAGCCAGGGGCTTGCGATAGGTGCCCGGAGCCTTCGAATCGATCAGAGGGGCATGGCTGACGCCGATGCCCAGCAAGAACCGCCGGCCATGGACGGCCGACAGCCGGGCATGCGCGGCCGCGACGTCCGCAGGTTCGTGCATCCAGAGATTGAGGATGCCGGTGGCGATCGTGATGCTCTTGGTCGCGGTCAGCAGATTCTGCACCGCTTCGATGACCGGGCCGCCAACATCGGGGATCCACAGCGCCGTGTAACCGAGGTCTTCCAGTTCGGCGGCCGCCTCGGCGGCCTTCCCGGCATCGCCGTAGCGCAGATGTGAGCTCCAGATTCCGGTGCCCGAAAGTTGCACGGGGAGACGTCCTTCCAGTGATAGCCATGACCGCCGCGGTCCCAGATGTCAAGCATCGTACGGAGCACCTCCTCGGCGGAGCCGAGCCCCCCGGGGTGACCGGTAGGCGGTGGACGAACCGATACCCGGCCGGTCGACATCTAGATAGGGCGATCAGTGCCATTGCGTTCAGCCAGAGACCGCAACTGTTTGAGCGCGAACCGCCGGCTACGCCCCGCCGGTGGCAGTACGATACCGGCCCACAACCCCTCCGCCCCCGGAGTCGCGCAGGCCTCTTTCGCGCACTGCCAGCGGCGTGGGCAGGCGCGGCACAAGGCCTTTGCCCCCTCATCCGCCACTGTCGTCCATCGGTCGGGATTCTGTGTGCACGGTGCCGTCCACACTCCGTCGTCGATCGATATCGGATACACGTCCCCCACCAGGCCCTTCCTTGCTCGATTGCATGAAGCCTGACCATACGTATCGCCAAGCCGTGGCGGAGTGAGATTGACTACGCTGGCAGATGTGAGTTCTGAGGCTGGCGGGACGGGCGGTGAGACGCCGCGGCAGCCGCCGGCGTCTCGCTCGGGCTGGTCCAGCATCATTTCGCCACGAAAGCGGGTTTGATCGAGGCTGTCGACGATTACGTCGTGTATGCCGTCGTCACCCCGATGGCGCGGCCGCCCTCTGAACGTGCCACAGATTCGATCTCGGAAGTCGGCAACAGGGTGGACGCATCTACGAGGAGAAGCGATTTGCTCAGGTCTGATTCCGCTGCGGCCCTGACAGGTGTGCCGGAGCGGATCCCAGCGCACCGGGCAACGGTTGATCTAGGCTAGCCTCCATGACCGATCTGGATCGTGCCGCCGCCCGTCGTGAAATCGCCGATGCCTTGGTGACGGCGCTCGACCGCCGCCACGAGGTGCTCGACGTCATCGTGGATGCCGCTGAACGCAACGCCGCCGTCGCGGCCATCGCCGACCTCCTGGGCACCACCCATGCCGGAAGCGAAGCGGTCATCGGACTGTCGTTCGATCAGCTGACCAAGGATTCCCGCCGGGGCATTGCCGGCGAGCTGGAGGATCTGAACAGCCAGCTCACGTTCACGACCAAGGACCGGCCGGCATCATCGGCCGAAACGCTGGTGCTGCGCGCCTTTTCGGGCGAGACCGACCGCGACATCTTCGCCGCCCGGGTGGATGAACTGCATACCGCCGGCGACGGTAAGGGTGGCCCGGCGGGCAGTCTGGACCACGAAATCACCGCTGCCCTCGGCCGTTTGGACCTGGAAGAAGCAGCCTGGTTCGTGGCGCTGGAAGGCGAGGAGAAGGTCGGCCTGGTGCTCGGTGAGCTCGTCGATCATGAGGTCGAGGTGCGCATCTGGATCCGTCCCGACCTCCGCAAGAAGGGTTACGGCACCGCCGCACTCCGTAAGTCACGCTCGGAGATGGCGATCTACTTCCCGGCGGTACCGGTGGTCGTGCGCGCACCCGGAGCCTGATTCGGCGACGAATCGCACTCGGCGAGAGGGGTTTCGGGCAGCGTCGATGGGTAGCGTCAACCGCTGTTCGCGAAGCGCAGCCCGGGTGCCGGCGCGGCGGGGGGCGGCGGCGGTGGCGGCGGTGTCACGCCCAGCACCCGTAGCAGATCGGATTTCATCGCGAGCAGCTGAGAGCCCCAGTGTCCCCAGCTGTGTGTGCCGTCCTTGGGGAAGTTGAAGACACCGTTTCGGCCACCGGCCGCCAGATAGCGCTGCTGGAATGTCTTGTTGGTGTTCAGCGTGATGTTCTCCAGGAACTGCGAGCTGAACATCCCGCCGAAATCACCCGCGTTGTCGAGTTCCGACGGTGTGCCGTCGCCGCAATACACCCAGACTGCGGTGCGGTTGGCTGCCAACTGGGCGACGTTGACCATGGGATCGTTGCGACGCCAGGCCGGATCGCTGGTCTGCCCCCACATATTGGTGGCGTTGTAGCCGCCGGCGTCTCGCATCGCCAGGTCGATCAGGGTAGGCCACAGGCCCAGCGAGGGGTTGACGAAACCGGACAGCGATCCGGCGAAGATGAACTGAGTCGGATGCCATATCGCCAAGGTCAGGGCGGACCCACCCGACATCGACAGACCGACAACGGCATTGCCCACCGGGCTGACGCCCCGATTGGCGGCCAGCCAGCCCGGTAGCTCCTGGGTGAGGAAGGTTTCCCACTTGTAGGTCAGGGTGCCCGCACCACCCTTCGCGGGCTGGTACCAGTCGGTGTAGAAACTCGACTGGCCGCCGACGGGCATCACCATCGACAGGCCGGAATCGTGGTACCACTCGAACGCGGCGGTATTGATGTCCCAACCACTGAAGTCGTCCTGGGCGCGCAAGCCGTCCAGGAGGTAGATGGCATGCGGTCCGCCGCCCTGGAATTCGACGCGGATGTTGCGGCCCATCGAGGGCGACGGAATGTCCAGCTGCTCGATCGGCAGACCCGGCCGGGAGAAGGCCGCTGCGGGCGGAGCGCCGGCTGGCGAGCCCAGGAGCACCATCGCGAGGACGGCGGATGCGCCACGGCGCAGCCACTGCCGCATCGTTGTCGTAGGCGTCATGCAGGGCAAGTTAACAGCTGACCGCAGCCGGCCCATCGACCGACGCGGGCTGTGATCGCGTTGTTATGTATCGGTTTAACTCAGGCAGCTACGACGACCGTGAGGTCGTCCCCGTCGCGCTCGACCCGCATGCCTGCGCGTCGCGCCACCGCCGCAACCTTTCCCGCATCTTCGGGTTCGGATCGGCTGGTGGCCAGCGCCCGGGCCAATTTCCCCTTGTGTGCCTTGTTGAAGTGGCTGACCACGGTGCGATGCCCGTCAGCGTGTTCGGCCAGGACATTGACGCGGACCGCGCCGGCAAGTCGTCCGAGCGCGGCATATGACCCCGATCGCAGATCGACCACCAGTTCGTCGGCCGCGATCTCGGCAAGAAGCGGCTGCAGGTGCGGTCGCCAGCGGGCCGCGAGTGTCGGCCGGCCGGGCAGCTTGGACGACGCCGACAACCGGTACGGCGGTACCGGATCGTCGGCGCGCAGAAGTCCGAACAGCGCCGAGCCGATCGCCAACCGGGCCCGCGCCCGGGCCACGGTGGCCCCGCGCAGCGAGGCGATGTCGAGCGCGTCGTACAGAACCCCGGTGTAGCGATCGATCGCGGGCAACGTCGGCATCGTCGCGAGTGCGGCATTGCGCTCGATTTCGACGTCCTGTGACGCGGTCAGGCCGAGTGCACGCCGGCAGGTGGGGATATCGGCCGCCAGTGCGACGATCTCGTCGACGAGTTCGGCACGCAGATCGGTCAACGCGGGAAAGCTGAGTCGGTCCAGTCGCAACGGTGAGCCGTCGCCCCCGGATCGCTTCGTCTCCGACGGCGGCAGCAGCACGATCACGCTGAGAGGTTAGCGGAGGTCAGCGGCGATCGGCGCAGGGCTCGACCGAGTTTTGTCGCGGAGGGTATCCAAAGATGGCAGAAGGATTGCAGAATGACGCAAAGGATCCGGTAGTGAGGTCGATGCGGAGAAAGTCTGCGATCATGGACACCGGACGAGGCGCGGTTACTGGGCGCGGTGTATTTGCTGACGCAAGTGTTCGGTCAGTCGGTCGCATTCACATCGCAAGTTCCGTGTCCACGTCCGGATCGGACGACGGCCGTCTGCCGCGGTCGCCGAAGATGACAGGGGAGCTCTGATGACAGCTCAGGATATCGTCGGCGCCGAGTCCGGTGACCATGACAATGACGACGATCGGGGGATCGCGGTGGACGTGCGGGTGCGGGTACATCCCGGCACCGACGACGAGGTCGTCGGTCTGGTCATCGACGATTTCGGTGACAGCGCAGGCTATGCGGTGGATATCGGCGACAACCACATCGCCGATCCGGCGCGCCGCTGGGCGGTCCTGCTCGATACGGGGTCGTTGACCTTCGTCAACAGCGACGTGCTGACCCCCGAGTAACCGGTCTCAGTCCTGACCGGGCAGTCCTCTCAGGAGTTCGTCGAGAAAGCCGCCGGCCTCGCGGCTCGCCCGTGCGCTGTCGTGTGCGGCGATCGCCTCGATCAGACCGCGATGCTTGGTGAGCTCGGTGATCGGCTGTCCTTCGGTGGTGGTGACGACGCTGGCCGACACGACTTCGGTGAGCCCCCGATAGAGCTCGGTCAGCACGGGATTGTGGGCACTTCTCACCACGGCGAAATGCAGGGCGGCATCCGCCCGGGCGAATTCGTCCGCCCCATCCTCGGTTTGGAGCGCTTCGCTACGGTCCAGAAGCTGCCAGAGTTCAACCAGATCGGCCTCGGTCCGTGCCGAGGCGGCCAAGCGTGCGCCCTCGACTTCCAGACAGCGGCGTACCTGCAGGACGTCCCGGAACTCGTTGCCGCACAACCGTTGCAGCGCCCCGGATACCTCACTGGTGGCTCTCACATAGGTGCCGTCGCCCTGTCGGACTTCCAGGATTCCGCTGTGCGCAAGTGCCCTGACCGCTTCCCGCACGGTATTGCGCCCGACACCCAACGTCTCGGCCAGCGCAGGCTCGGTGGGGATCCTGGTGTCGACCGGCCATTCGCCGGCGGCCACCGATGCCCGCAACTGATCGATGACCTGGTCGACCAGGCCGCTGCGGCGTGTGGTGGCCAAAGGCATCGAAACCCCTTTCATCCAATCATCGGATGTATGGCACGCTAGTGCAGGTGAATTGAAGCCGCCACCTGGTGCTCAGTGGACTTGAGCGCGACCTCGAAACCGAACCGACCAGTCCCCACCCGAGATGTATGGCGTTTCTGACACCTGGCCCACAAGCGTCCAGACACGCGAAATGGCTGCCCGTGAAGCTTCGGGAGCAGCCATTTCGCGTGTTCAGCCGATGAGTGTGGTTGTCACCAGACCCAGACGGACATGTCGTCGGGTGGGTAGTTCAT
>WOYI010976818.1_pt2 | contig 10268 bp, 10 predicted proteins | sample 6423411 | NCBI WGS metagenome assembly WOYI01 (sample SAMN13441803, study PRJNA592873) | oil field metagenome | biome: oil field; feature: oil-well bore; material: oil-contaminated soil; isolation source: oil-contaminated soil from oil-well borehole | place: Germany: Wietze | collected 2016-10-18 ... | reverse complement strand
CGGCGCACGGTCCGGCACCTGGTCGCCCGCCTCAACCTTCAGCTCGCCGGTGACCGACCCTCTGCAAACAGCACGTCGGTGAACCCGAAAGTGGAGAAATCGCGGATCCGCGACGGATACAGGATCCCATCCAGGTGATCGACCTCGTGCTGGACCACGCGCGCGTGGAAGCCTTCGGCGACCCGCTCCACGCGCTGGCCCTGCGCATTCCAGCCGCTGTAGCGGATGCGCCTGAAGCGCGGGATCACCGCACGCAGGCCGGGGATGGACAGGCAACCTTCCCAGCCGTCTTCCAGTTCGTCCGACAGCGGTTCGACCACCGGGTTGAACAGCGCCGTGCGCGGCACCGCCGGCGCGTCCGGGTAGCGCGCGTTGTGGTCGAAACCGAACACGATCACCCGCTTGCCCACCGCCACCTGCGGCGCGGCCAGGCCCACGCCGTTGGCAAGTTCCATGGTCTGGAACATGTCATCAACCAGGTCGCGCAGTTCGCCGGTGGCAAAGTGCTCGACCGGTTCGGCCCGCTGCAGCAGCACCGGTTCGCCCATGCGGATGATGTCGCGGATCATGGAATTTTCTCCTCTGCGGGAAGGCCGAACACCTGGCGCAGATAGCGCACGTAGTCCGGATCGTCGCACATGCTCTTGCCGGGCGAATCGGACAGCTTGGCCACCGGCTGGCCATTGCAGCGGGTCATCTTGATGACGATGTTCAGCGCCTGCGGGCCCAGGTCGTTGGTCAGGTTGGTGCCGATGCCGAAGGCCAGCCGGCAGCGGCCGCGGAAGTGCGCCGACAGGCGTTCGACCTTGTCCACGTCCAGCCCGTCGCTGAACACCAGCGACTTGGTCCGCGGATCGGCGCGGTTGGCCGACAGGTGCGCCAGCATGCGCTCGCCCCACACGAACGGATCGCCCGAATCATGGCGCATGCCGTCGAAGAGCTTGCAGAAATACATGTCGTAGTCGCGCAGGAAGGCATCGATGCCGACCACGTCGCTCAGCGCGATGCCCAGGTCGCCACGGTACTCGCGCGCCCAGGCTTCCAGCGCGGCGCCCTGCGAATCGCGCAGGCGCGGCCCCAGCGCCTGGAAGGCCTGCAGCCACTCGTGGGCCATCGTGCCCATTGGCGTCATCCCGTACTGGCGGGCGAAATACACGTTGCTGGTGCCCACGAACTGCGCCCCCAGGCCATTGCGCAGCAGCGGCAGCATCCGCCCATGCCAGCTGCGCGAATAGCGCCGGCGGGTGCCGTAGTCGGCGATCGCGCAAGCGGCCGCATCGGGGATCGCGCGCAGGCGCTGGAGCTTGGCCTGCAGCCGACGCAAGCCTTCCTCGGCGTCGCCCTGGCCCAGCGCATCGAAATAGACCTCGTTGATGATCGCCAGCAGCGGCACCTCGAACAGGATCGTGTGCAGCCACGGGCCCTCGATCACCAGCTCGATCTCGCCGGGCACCTCGGCCGATGCCTCGAGCCGGACGTACTTGCGGTCAAAGTGGAACAGGCCGAGAAAGTCGACGAAATCGGACTTGATGAAGCGCAGGCCGCGCAGGTAATCCAGCTCGTCGTCAGCCAGGTACAGCGTGCACAGTGCGTCGATTTCAGCACGGATGCGCGGCAGGTGCGAAGCCAGGTCGATGTTCGGGGTGCGGCACTTGAAGCGGTACTGCACCTGTGCGGCCGGGTATTGATGCAGCACCGCCTGCATCATCGTGAACTTGTACAGATCGGTGTCGAGCAGCGAGCGAATGATCATGGCTGCATTATGCGCGCGGCCTGGCCTGGGCCCGAGCCACGCGGGCTTAGGTCAGCGCAGCAGACGCTGCATCGCCGCCAGGACGAAATGCGCCCAGATCGCGGCCCACACGCCGATGCGGACCGGCAGCGCGCGCTGGGCGGCTTCGAACCTGCAAAAGTAACGCCACAGGCCACGATGCTTGTGCCATTCCACGAACAGCGGCCGCGCAGCGCTGGACACCCCGCGCAGGTGCAGCACGGACACGTCGTTGGCCACCGCCACGCGGGCCCCGGCCAGGCGCGCGCGCCGGCACAGGTCCAGGTCCTCGGCATGCAGCCGGTAGCCGGGGTCGAAGCCGCCCAGCGCATCGAACAGGCCGCGGGCGATGAACATCAGCGCGCCGGAGGCTGCCTGCACGTCCTGTACGGCGCGGTTCTGGTCCACCGGCACGCCCAGCTGGCCGCCCCGGCCGGGGCTGCGCAGCATCGCGCCGAAGTCCGGGTCGCGGCGGCGCGCGGCACTGTCGCGCTGGCCGTCCGGGTCGATCAGGTCCACGCCCAGCAGCACCGGATGCAGGGCCTGGGCGTGCGCGCGCAGGCGCGCCAGGGTGTCGGCTTGGACCATCAGGTCGGGATTGACGAAGGCCAGCCACGGCGCCGACGAATCCACCGCACCCTGGTTGCAGCCCACCGAGAAGCCGGGGTTGTCCGGATTGGCGATGAAACGCACGCGCCGATCGCGTGCGGCGTGGCGCTGGACCAGCGCCAGGGTGCCGTCATCGGAGCCGTTGTCGACCACCCGGATCTGGACCACGTCCTGGGCGGCGCGCAGCCGGGTGAGGCAGGCGTCGATGGTCGAAGCGCTCTGGTGGGTCACCACCACCGCGGCGATGCCGCCCTCAGCCGAACAGTTCACGCTGCGGTTCCATCACAAGCCGGGCGTGGCATGCCTGCAGGCGGGCGCGGGCCTGTTGCAAGGGGTCCTCCATCAGGAAGCGCGCCAGGCGCGCGTTCCAGTCCGGCCAGCGCGCGGCCAGCGCGTCCAGGTCGCCATCGGCCGGGCCGCCTTCGCCGGCGCGGGCGACGAAGGCGGTCTGGCACAGCACGTTGCGCCAGCCCAGCCCGGACAGACGCAGTGACAGGTCGATCAGTGCCGCATACCCGCTGCGGTAACTGTGCTGGTCCAGGCCGCCGGCACGCGCACGCGCGCGGCCGCGCAGGGCCACGGCATGGCTGACCGCGGCGGGCAACTCGGGATAGGTGGCCGGCATCGCCGCGCAGGCCAGCGCGGTGCGCTGCCGGTCGGCCGGCGGCCGGTCCACTTCGCCCAGGCGCGGCCACCCAGCCGTTTCGCCGGCATTGCACCAGGGCGTGGCGGTGGCGATGGAGGCATCGCTGGCCAGGCAGCCGGCCAGCTGCACCAGCCAACCCGGCAGCGGCTGCGCATCGGGCGCCAGCACCACCACGTCCAGGCCGGCACAGGCGGCGAGCATTTCATCCAGGTGCGCCACTTCGCCCAGCGGCGCGGGCCGGCGCGTGTAGTCAGCCTTGAGCCGGGTCCGGCCCAGCCAGCGTTCGATCAGTGCGCGGCCGCGCGGGCCGCTCTGCGCATCGTCGGCCAGCCACACCTGGGTGCCGGCCGGCGTGCCGGCGTCGAGCGCGGCCAGGCAGGCATCGAGCGCGGCCTCGTCCACCCCGACCGGCAGCAGCACCACGGGCAGCGCGTCGGCAGGAACCGGGCTCACTTGTCCTTCGGCGGATTCAACGGTTCCATCGCGCGGAACTGCTGGCTGTATTCGTCGGTGAGGTTGCGTGCTTCCTGCGGGTTGCGCACGATGGTGGGCGTGAGCAGGACGATGACTTCCTGCCGGTCCGTGCTCTGGGTCCTGGAACCGAACAGGCCGCCGATGACCGGAAGTCTGCTCAGATAGGGCACGCCGGAGGAGCCGTCTTCGGTGGAATCGCTGATCAGGCCGGCCAGCATGATGGTGTCGCCGCTCTGCACGGCTGCCTCGGTCCTGACGAAGCGGGTGTTGATCGGCACGTTGCAGGCGGAGACGGCGGCGTTGCAGTTGGCCGGCGCAGCACCGGGGGAACTGACTTCCTGCGCGATCTCCATGAACACCGTGCCGTCCCTGGTCACCCGCGGGCGCACCTTGAGGATCACGCCGGTGTCCAGGTACTGGACCTGGCTGTAGGTGTCCACGCCGATGCCGGCGCTGACCGAATAGGAGTTCACCGGAATCTGGGTACCGACCTTCAGCTCGGCCTCGGCATTGTTGCGCACGAACACCGACGGGGTCTGCAGGATGCGCAGGTCGGTCACCTCGTCCAGGGCCTGGATCACCGCGGCGGCATTCCTGCCCAGGAAGGTCCAGCCCAGACCGCCGCTGCCCACCGTGCCGGCCAGATCGCCCCAGATATCGCGGCCGGCGGCGCTGGGCAGGCCGGCGCCGTTGCCGATCACACTGCTGGCATCGCCGGTGAGCGGCGCGTTGACCGCCTGCTCGAAATACCAGTTCACCCCGTACCGCAGGTCGCCGGTCAGGTTGACCTCGGCCACCTGCGCCTCGATGTGGACCTGCATCGGCATGACATCGAGCTTGTCGATCACCTCGCGGATCGAGCGCCAGGCGGTGCCGCTGGCACGCACCAGCAGGGAGTTGGTTTCCTCCACCGCGGCCACCCCCACCTTGTTGCCTTCCACTTCCAGGGTGACCGCGCCGTTGCCTTCCTGGCGCTGGCTCAGCGCCAGATCGCCGCCACTGCCACCGATGCCCGAACCCGCACCGGTCGACATTGCATTGCCAAGCCCGCTGTCCGAGCCAGCATTGTCCAGCGACGAGCCAGACGCGCCCGAACGGTTGCCGAACTGCAGCGTGCTGCCGCTTTCACCGATGCCGCTGGAAGTCAGCGAAGCGCCGATCGCACCCGGCGCCAGGGTCGAGCCGGCATTGCCGTCGTTGCGACCACCGCCACTGCCGAATACCTCGGCCAGCCTTTGCGCCAGGTCGCGCGCCTTGATGTATTTGAGCTCATACGAAAACAGCCGCGGGCTGTCGCCGGCATTGTCGATGCGCTCCAGCCAGTCGCGGATCTGGTCCAGGTAGGCCGCCTGCGGGGTGATCACCATCACCGCGTTGGCCCCTTCCAGCGGCATGAACCGGAACATGCCGGCGCTGGGCGTCTTGCTGGCCTCGCCGAAGACCTTTTCAAGGTCGGACACCACCTTGGTGGCCTGCCCGGTCTCCAGCGGGAACACGCCCACCGACATGCCCGCCAGCCAGTCCACGTCGAAGATCTGCACGGTGCGCAGGTAGTTTTCCAGCTCGCTGCGCGAACCGCCCAGGGTGATGATGTTGCGGGTGGGATCGGTGGCGATGACTGCGTCGGGCCGCGCGTACGGCTCCAGGATCTTCTTCATCTCGTTGGCCGCGATGAACCGCAGCGGCACCACCCGCACCTCGTAGCCGCGCGCGTTGCCGGCACCGCCCGAACGCGGCGCCACCGTACCGGCCAGGGCCTGGTCGGCCGGGACGATGTTGTAGCGGCCCTCGGCATAGACCAGGCGCGCGTTGTTCCAGCCCAGCACCTGCTCCAGCAGCGACAGCGCCTGCGCCGGCGACACCGGACGCGGTGTGGCCAGGGTCACCGTACCCTGCACGCCGGGCGCGATGACGTAGTTCTGGCCCAGCATGTCGCCCAGGATCGCCTTGACCACCGCCTGCAGCGATTCGCCTTCGAAATTGAAGGTGGCGCTGCCGTTGCTGGCAGCGGCCGGTGCCGGCGGCGCGGACGCGGCGGCGCTGCGGTTGATCACCTGGCCGCTGCCGCGGCGGATCTGCGCCTGCGGCCCGGTCACCGGCGGTTCGGCCGATTCAAGCGGCGCGGTCTGCGCGGCGCCTGCACGGGCCTCGGGATTGGCGACATTGCCCTGGCGCTGCACGGTGGGCACCGGCGCGCTGGCACAGCCGGCCAACAGGCCCAGCAGGAGGCTGAAAAGGAAGGTGGCGCGAGACGTCATGTCTTCAACTCTACTTGGTCGTTCCCGGCGCACCGGAGTTCTGTTGTTCGCGCATCTGCCGGCGGCGGGCCTCGATGCGTTCGCGGATGGCCTGCATCTGCTGCTCGGTGGTCAGCGCCGGCGCTGGCTCGGCGGCATCGGGATTGGCCGCCGGCGGCGCGCCACGCACCTGGGTGTCCGATGGCGAGGGCCGCTCGCGCGGCGGCGTCTGCGCGCTGCCCGCGCCAGCGGCCGGGGTGGCCGCACCCGGCCCGCTCTGCGCTGGCCGTTGGCCCTGCGGCGGGGCCCCGGCCAGCCGGGTCGGCGGCTGCCCGCCCTGGCCGTCGAATACCCGCAGTTCCAGCGTGCGCCGGCCTTCGGGGCCTTCGAACACCGCCCGGCGTGGCTCCAGTGCGGTCAGGTGCCAGGCCGGAGCAGCCGGCGGCGCATCGCCCAGCCTGACCCGCACCGCCGAGGCCGGGCCGCCCTGACCCGGCGACTGCAGGATCGCCAGGCGCACGCGCGGGGTGATCAGCACGCTGGTCAGCACGTAGTCGAAGCCCTTGCCGGCCTGCTCGCCACCCTGGCCTTCCAGGAAGAAATCGTGTGGCTGGCGGTCGGCGGCAAACACCGGGCGGCGCACGATCTCCGAATATTGCTGCAGCGGTCCCAGCCGTTCCGGCGCCGGCCTGGGCAGGGCCGGCAGCGCCTGGACCAGCGCCGGGTCGTCGGCCAGCGGCACGATCCGGCTGCCCATGCCGGCCAGCGCCAGCACGGCCGTCAGCACCGACCAGCCCGCCACCGCCAGCAGCAGCCAGGTGCGCGGGCCGAGCGATTCACTGCGCATGCGCACCTGCGCGGGCCGGCGCGGGCGCGGCAGCGGAAGGGTTGAGATAGCCGGACAGGTCGAAGCTCACGTTCAGTCCTCCGGCGGAATCGGGGGCATTGGGCGTGCGGAAGTTGAAGCTCTGCGCCAGGATGTTGAGGTTGTCCACGAACAGGCGCGGGCTGCCCGATTCCAGCGCATGCAGGACCGCGGCGGTTTCCGGCACGCCGCAGCGCAGGGTCACCTGGACCACCACGCGCGGAAAACGCTCGCCGCCGCCGGCCGGGAACGGCGAGCGGTTGGTGATGGCGCAGCTGCGGTTGCCGGGGCTGGCCTGGCCGACCACCGTTTCCAGGCGCTGGGTCAGCGCGGCGGTGGCCAGCTCGGCCGAGGGTTCGGACAGAAAGCCCGGCTGCTTGCCCAGTGCAGCCTGGGCGGCGGCGAGCTGGCGTTCGACCTGCGGGCGCTGCTGCAGCTGGGTGCGCACCCGCAGCTCGCGCTGCTGCAAGGCCTCGATGCGGGCGCCGAGCGCGCGCATCGGCACGGTCCACCACGGGTGGACCAGGACCAGATAGGCCAGCGCCAGCGCGGCCAGCAGCAGGCCCAGTGCCAGCCAGCGGTCCCGGCCTGCGCGCCTAGCCGGCATTGGCATTCCTGCGCGCGGCCGGGGCAGTGTTGGAAGGCGGCTTGGGACCGGCCAGCTGGGCGGTCATGCTGAACCGGTCCAGGCGGGTCCGGCGATCCATCTGCAACGCGCCGGTCAGCGCCGGCGAGGTCCACAGCCTGGAGCCTTCCAGCACCTTGACCAGGCCCGGCGCCTGCGGACTCAGGCCGATCAGCAGCAGCCGATCGCCTTCGATCGAGACTTTCTCCAGGTAGGTGCTGTCGGGCAGCAGCCGGGTCAGTTCGTCCAGCACCTCGATGGTGGTCGGGCGCGCGGCGCGTTGGGCCTGCAGGAACTTCGCGCCTTCGACCAGATCGACCAGCTGCTGGCGCTTGGCGGCGACCCCGCGGGCGCTGGCAGCGCTGCGTTCGACCTGTGCGGCGAAGGCATCGGCGGCGGCGCGGCGGTTGGCCAGCACCTGCCAGCCGGCGAAGGCCAGCGCCAGCACCGCCACCACGGCCGCAACCAGGTTCCAGCGACGGGCCGGACCGGCGCCACGCACGCGCCCGGCCGGCGGCAGCAGGTTCACCCCCAGCGGCTGGCCGTGCGCATCGGCGACATCCAGTCCGGCCAGGCCCGCGGCGAGGGGGCCCAGGGCCTCCAGCGCGCGGTCCACGCCCTGGCGGCGCACGACCACCAGTTCGGCCTCGATCTGGCCATCGGGCCGGCGCCGGGTGAGGCGGGCGTCGAAGTACACCGCCTCGGCGGTAAACGGGGTCTGGCGGTCGATCTCGAAGCCGACGACCTGGCGCAGGCGCTCGGCGGCGGCGGCGGGCAGCAGCAGCGGACGGCGCAGCACCTGCACGGCCGGCAGCAGGCTCCAGCGCGGCAGGCCGGCCAGGCGCGGCGACAGCACTGCGTCCAGATCGGCGGTGGTCAACGGCAGGGGCACAGTGGCCAGTGGTTCCAGCCCGGCCTGGCCGGCCCGCAGCAGCGCCACCTGGTCGTCCTGCGGGACCAGCAGCAGGCGCTCGGCGGCCAGCCCGAACAGCACGCGCCAGCGCGACGGCAGCCAGCTGGCCAGCGCATCGCGCCACCAGGAAAGGAAGCGGCCGGCAGCGCCCAGCCAGCGCCCCAGGCCCGGCAGCACAGCCGTGCCGGCGCGCGGTGTCGTCATCGGGGCTCCCAACCTTCCTCCCAGCGCAGCGTGGTGTACATCGAACCCGGTGTGGGCCCGCCCCCGGCCCGCACCACCGCCCGCAGCACCGCCTGGCGGCCATCGGGGGTGCGTGCGCGGCTCTGGATACTATACGTGCCGGTGCCCTGGCCAACGAGCGCCGGCTGGCCGATGCTGCCCTGGCGCTGGGCCAGCACCAGGCCGGGGTCCAGGCCCAGCGCGGTCAGCACCGGAGCTTGTGCATAGCGGGGATCGGGCCGGCCGCGGCCTGCGTAGATGGTCAGGTAGGCGCGGACCCTGGCGTAGAGCTGCGGCGTCCAGCCCAGCACCTGTTCGACCTCGGCCACCGATTCGTACGGCGCATCCTTGGCCCCGTACGGCAGGCCGGCGGCGGCATAGTCCGGGTCCTCGGCACCGCCGGCCACCTGGGACAGCGCGTCGCTGTCGCGCCAGTCCACTGCGGCGCCAGCCAGCTGCTGGGCCTGGGCCGCCTCCACGCCCACCGCGCGCAGCAGGCTGGACAGGATCTGGGCGTCGGCCTGGTTCAGATCGACCTTGCCCGATTCGTCCACCAGCTGCACCTGCACCTGGCTGCCGGCGTACTGCCAGGCGTAGGGCCGGCCATCGGGGGTCCAGCGGCTGCCGGGGTCGGGGTCGGCCACGCGTTGCAGGGCATATTCCAGCCCGGCGCGGGCGATCTGCTGGACCACGCTGCCCTGGGCCAGCACCCGGCCCTGCAGCGACTCGACCCGCGCGGAGATGGCAAAGGCGCCGATCAGCGCGGTCAGCAGCGCGATCAGCCACACCACCAGCAGCAGCGCCACCCCGCGCTGGGCGCCCGGCGCGACCAGGCCCGCCCGGCTCACGGGGCGACCTGGTGGCTGCTGCCGTTGCCCTGGGCCAGGGTCACGACCATGTCCGGCCAGCGCGTGCCATCGGCCGCTTCGATCTCGATGGACACCTGCACCGGCAGGGTCTCGACCTGGCTCCAGCCGTCCTGCCACGGGCCCAGCCTGGCGGCGTCCGGGTCCAGCCCGCGGTAGCGGAAGCGCACCGACTCCAGCCCATCGGCCAACAGCTCCGGCGGCCGCGGCGAGCCGGGCTCGGCCACGGTGCGCCCGGCCTGCACCATCGCCAGGTCCACCTGCAGGCGGCTGCCGTCCTCGACCGCCTGGACATCGTGCAGGTAGGGCCCGCCGCGGCCCAGGTAATCGGGCAGGTCGGCCACGAAGCGCATCGTCGTGGGCGTGCCGGCGAAGCGGCTGGCAATGCCGTGTTCGTCGTCCATTTCGTAGGCGATCGCCTGGGCCGAAGCCAGGTGGCTGCGCAGGAAGCCCTGCACCGCGCGCAGGCGCTCGTTGCGCGCGGCAATGAGTTCGCCGCGATGGACCATCGCGGTGGCCGCGCGCAAGGTCGCAAAGCCCACCGCCAGCCCTGCCGCCAGCAGCAGCGTGGCCAGCAGGATTTCCATCAGGGTGAAGCCCTGGGCGTGGCGCCTCATGGCGCGGCCCCCGGCGTGCCCTGCGGCGCGACCAGGCGCAGGCTGCGCCACTGCAGGCGTTCGCCCGCGCCGCTGCCCCAGGCCACGGTCAGCTGCACTTCCAGCAGGCGCGTGGCGGCGGGGCCGGTCAGGGCGGTGTCCGCGCGCTGCGGGTCGGTCCAGGGTGCGATGTCCAGGGTCCAGTGGTAGCGGCCCTGCTCCAGGTCGCCTTCGTCATGGCCCGGCACCGGCGCGCTGCCGGCGCCGACCTGGGCCAGCAGCGTCTGCGCGTGCAGGGCCGCGCGCCCGGACAGGTTGGCGCGCTGGATCTGCCGCGCCGCCCCGGACAGCGAGCCCAGCAACAGGGTCAGTGCCAGCGCCAGCAGGGCGAAGGCGACCACCACTTCGATCAGGGTGAAGCCGCGCTGCCGGGCCAATGACGCA
>WOYI010689836.1_pt1 | contig 10268 bp, 7 predicted proteins | sample 6423411 | NCBI WGS metagenome assembly WOYI01 (sample SAMN13441803, study PRJNA592873) | oil field metagenome | biome: oil field; feature: oil-well bore; material: oil-contaminated soil; isolation source: oil-contaminated soil from oil-well borehole | place: Germany: Wietze | collected 2016-10-18 ... | reverse complement strand
GGAGCGCGGGATGACCGGCCGAGGCGAATTGGGTGTATCGACCGACGGTGAACGCGAAACCCCGATGCTGACCTGCGTATCAGGTTCGCTCAGTTCGCGTCTCGCGCTCGATCTATAGCCACCGTCGAGGCTGGATCCATAGCCACCGTCGAGGCTGAGAGCATCGCCACCGACAGCAGGGCGATGAACTGCACACCCGCCGAATGGCCGATGTAACCGTCCACTGAGCGCCACGGATCGCGTGAGAGCACCGCACCCGCCGTGATCAGGCCACCGGCGACGGTACCCACCGTGACGGACTCCGCGTACCGGGGCCACGTGGACAGCAAGTACCTGACGCCGATCGCCGCCGCCGCCACCGCCAGGCCGGTGACCCCGCTGATCACCGCACCGGCGGTCAGGGCCGCCGCCGCGGTCAGCAGCGGCGCGGGCGTCCACGGCGCTACCGGCTCGCCGATGGCCCTGCGCCGGTTCGGCAGCAGCGCAAGCAGAGCCAGCAGAGGCAGCAGCGCGAGGCCACCGAACAACCCGATCCGGTACGTGAGATTCGACGGGAAACTCAGGGTGAGCGTGCCGCTGGTGCCCGCGGGCACCACCCAGCCCTGCTGCCAACCGTTCACCGTGATCACCTGTAGTGCCGTGCCGTCTTCGGTGTGGGCGAACCACCCGGGATTCACGCTCTCCGGCACCACCACGATCCGGTCGTGGTCCACCGCGTCCACCTCGATCTCGCGATGATCCGATGTCCATCGGCCCGTCTGTGCGGGAACGACCGGTGCCGTGCGCAGCTCGTCCGCGCGCGAGGTGGCCAGCTGGACCCCGTCCACCACGAAGGCCTCGCCAGGGCTGACCAGCAACTCCTGCTGTCCCTCCGGCAAGGCGATCGGTTCGGCCCGGCAGGGTTTCGCGGTGATGGGTTCGTTGTCCAGCAGCGCGCCGACAGTGGTGGCGACCGACGTCTGGATGAACTGCCCGGCCACACCGATGATGGGCCCCCGGCCGCACGGCAACGTGATCGCACGGTTCCGATGGCCTGGGTCCGCGGCTGCGATCAGGTTACCCGCGCCGTCGAGGACGATCACCTCCGCCAGTCCGGCGGGCTTGAGCTGATCGAAACCCAGTGCGGTGCGGTCGATCACATCGGTCCAGTCCAGGATCGACAGCCGGACCGTGTCGGTCACCGTGGGCAGCAGGTCGATGGTCTGCGGGCCGTTGCCGTCCATTCGCCGCACCTGCGGTCCGGCGCCAAGATCGATCGCGACCATCGTCGGATGTGCGGGCAGCACCGAGGAACTCGGTGTTAGCGTCAGCGCGGCCACCTCGGTGGCCTTGGGCAGCCGCACTGTGAGAGTCGGTGGCTTCTTGAACTGGACGTTGCTCTGCGGTGCGGTCCAAGCGGTGCGGGTATCACCGTCGGTAGCCGCATAGGCCGAACCGAGCACGTCGATCAGATCGGAATCGCCGACGGCGCGGGTGGTTCCGGGCATTCTGATCAGATCGGCCAGCCGCGGCCCCTGCCGTGCCCGTACCCATACCGTCGGTGTGACCGTGGTCGTCGTCGGTACCGTGAGGGTGCGGCTCATGTTCACCGCTTCCTCGGGCGCCAGCGCCATGGTGGCCGCGCACCGGTAGCCGTCGGGGGCTTCGGCGCACCCTGGCCTGCCCAGCAGTTCGGAGCCCAGATCCCATTGTGCCACCACAGATCCCGACGGTGGCCCGGGTACGTCCACGGTGCGCCGTAGTGTCACCGGGTGAGCGAAGCCCGAGGCGTCGTACTGGGTCACCGATAGATCGGTGATGCCGAACTGGACCCCCGGCGAGCCGTCGTCGGTCCCGACCGCGGTGATACGCATCCACGGCGTCTCACCGAACGGCAGTGCCGCGGACAGTGGTTTACCGGGCTCGTCGAAACGCATTGTGGTGGTGCCATTCACCGTCGACACCTCGATGCGGCGCACCTGCGCCCCGACGGTGGTGGCGCTCGGGATGATGGTGACCGCGGCGTTGGTCACCGGATGGTCGAAGTCGACCTGCATCCACTGGCCGGTCGCGGTCTGCAGCGAGTTGGACACCCAACTGGTCGAGGAGTCGGCGTCGATCGCCGCGGCCGGGCCCGAGGACGGTGAAACATTGGGTAGTGCAGTCGAATCCGCCGCCGAGCTGGACACACTGATACGTCCGCCGGTCCACCGCGCGTACAGCGGGTCGGTGCCGGCCGGATAGTCCATCACCGGGTTGAAGGTCTGCCGCACCTCGTCGGGGGTCCGCACCGCCGACGAATGGTTGTCGACGCGCCCGTAGTCGGTTTCGCGCGCCAGTGGTGTGTCGGTGACCGTCACCAGGGGCGCCGCGACCCCGGCGCGCTGGGCATCGGCGGTCAGAAGCATCGGTCCGAGCGGTTCACGGCCTGCCAGGCGGCGGCGTTCATTCAGTCGCAGTAGGGCTTCCGGGGCACCATCGACCCGGGCCATCGCGTCGATATCGGCGAGGAACGGTCCGGGCCGGGCGCCCTCGACCCGGAAAATCTCCACGGCGGGGTAGCGGGGGCGCAGGCCGCTGTCGGTCACGAATCCCTCCAGCGTGCCCGGTCCGACGGGTTCGCCGAACTCCGCGACCTTTGTGAGTCCGGGGGATCCTTCAATGGCGCGGTGCACCAGGATCGGGCGTGCTGAGCGCGAGGTCTCCGGATCGAGGTCATTGCGGACTACCACAAACGAAACACCCTGCTGGGCAAGCGTATCCGCCAGACCGGCGGACGGCTGCCCGGCGGCGAACAGCCATTGCACAGAGTCGAGCGCGCGGATGGTCTCCGGCGGGGTCAGCGGTATCGAGTCGCGGACACCCCACGGGCTGCTGCCCAGCACCTGAAGGGGCTCGTCATGGCTGTTGCCCCATACCTGTGTCGCGAACGGCGCCCCCGGCGCGATGAGCACGCGACCGCGGTCGCTGTTGTGCTCATCGAGCCAGGCAGCGGTGTCGTGCCAGTAACCAGGTATCGCCGCGAAGCTGCCCGGCGGTGTCAACCGGCCCGTCCACGCCAGCGATGTTCCCGCGGCCAGTGCCGTCAGCACGATGACGGCGACGGCAACTCGCTTATCGCGTTCGGGATGGGCGAAGGAAAGCACCCAGTCGCGCCGGGACACCTTGCCCGGCAGCGGTATCCGTCCCAGCAGGTGGGCCAGGCCGAGTGCCAGGGGCAGCCGGATCAGCGGTTCCAGCTTGTGCACATTGCGCAGCGGGGTGCCGTCGGCATCGAGGAAGAGCTGAATCTGCGCCGCGATCGGCGAACCGAGCCCGCCGGAATACCCGGCGGCCAGTGCGGTGATTCCGGCGAACAGGATGAGGATGAGCCGGCCGCGGGCGGGCATGGTCCCCATGGCCAGGCCCGCCAGACCGGCCGCCGCGACCAGGGTGGTGGCCAGCACCGCGACCGAGCTGGTGACCAGCGTCGATCCCGCGGTGGCGGTCGGTGCGACATACGGTGTCCAGCTGCCGGTGCCGCGCAGCACCTCGGTCAGCGACAGCCAGCGGGTGGTGACACCGGAGGATTCGATGAAGTCCAGGAACGGCGGGCTGATCCGGCCCAGCATGACCAGTGCGATCGACCACCAGGTGACGGCCAGCGCGGTGCACAGCGCCCACCACGCGGTGAAACGCCACCATTGCCGGTTCGGGCGGTGCGCTGCCCACCAAATGATCGCGGCCAGGCACCCAGTCAGGGTGGCGACGGCATTGACCGCCCCCATCAGCGCCACCGCGAGCGCCGAGCGGGCGGCCAGCAGGCGGATCCGGTCGTCCCCGCGCATCGCGTGGATGACCGGCAGCAACACCCACGGCGCCAGCATCATCGGCAGGGTTTCCGAGGAGATGGCTCCCAGGGTGGTCAGCACCCGCGGGGACAGCGCGAACGCCGTGGCGGCGATGACCCGGGAACCGGTGCTCCCGATGCCAAGAGCTTCCGCCACGCGGAGCAGTCCCCAGAACCCCACGGTGAGCAGCAGTGCCCACCACAGTCGCTGGGTGACCCAGCCGGGCAGACCGAGCACATCTCCGGCAAGGAAGAACGCACCGTGCGGGAACAGATAGCCGTAGGCCTGGTTCTGCGCCTGCCCGAAGGGCAGGTCGCTGTTCCACAGGTCAGCGGCGCGCGCCAGGAAGCGCAGGGGGTTGGCGGTGAGGTCGAGTTTGGTGTCGGGAGAGATCAGGCCGGGTGACTGGCTGAAGGTCAGGATCAGCGAGGCGGTACCGACCAGCCACAGCCAACGCCGTGACAACCTGTCGGGAACCTGCGATCCTGCGGCTGCGGGCGCGCCTGGGTCAGGCCCGGTCGCCGTACTCAACGCGATTGAGGACCGACGACGCCGGGTCTCCCGATTGCACCGGCGGCTTGGTGTCCTGCTGGACCATCAGCGTCACGCCGAAGATCGCCGCCGCACCCAACAGCAGGCCGACCACGATGCTGGCCGCAGCGGGCACGACGAACCGTTCCATGCCCGCCAACCTAGCACGTCAGAATGTTGCCACGACGGCAGCGGAGCGGGAGTTCTGGCGCCCGGCGACCGGCGCGGTGTGGGCGGCAGCTGAGTGGATCATGGCGGTCGGTGAGCGCAGCTGGCTGCAATCGGCTGGCATTCCATGTGAACTGCACCTCTGGTAGCCGCTAGTGTCGGGACCCATGTCGATGCCACGCACACTCTGCGCCGTCACCGCGCTGGCCGGGCTGCTGCTGGCCTGCTCGCCCGCCCAATCGACTGACGCGGCGGCCCCACCGGCGGCGACGAGCAGCAATGCCTTCGCCCCGAATTTCGCTTCCCTGGACAACCCGTTGCCTGCCGCGCCCGCCCCTGCGGTGTGCGGTGACATCGCGTCGCTGTCGACGCGGGACAAGCTCGCCCAGCTGCTGATGGTCGGCGTGACCGGAGCGGCCGACGCGCAAGCCGCGGTGGCGGATCACAAGGTCGGCGGCATCATGATCGGCAGCTGGACGGATCTGTCGATGCTGGGAGCGCCACTGGCCGGTATCGCCGGGTCGGCGACCGCGCTGCCGCTGGGCGTCAGCGTCGACGAGGAGGGCGGCCGGGTGTCCCGGCTGGCGTCGATCATCGGCAGCCAGCCCTCGGCCCGCGTGCTCGCCGAGACCAAGTCGGCCGACGAGGTGTACGGGATCGCGCTGGAGCGTGGTCGGGCGATGCGCGGGCTGGGCATCACCATCGATTTCGCCCCGGTCCTCGATGTCACCGCTGACAGCGCGGCGATCGGTGATCGGTCCTTCGGCGACGATCCCGCCGTTGTCACCGAGTACGCCGGTGCCTACGCCCGCGGTCTGCGTGATGCCGGGGTGCTGCCGGTGCTCAAGCACTTCCCCGGGCATGGGCGCGCCGCCGGCGATTCCCATACGGGTTCGGTGTCCACCCCGCCGCTGGCCGAACTCAAGGACAACGACCTGGTGCCCTACCGGACTCTGACGGCCGCCGCGCCGGTCGCCGTGATGGTCGGCCACATGCAGGTTCCCGGACTGACCGGTTCGGACCCGGCGAGCCTCAGCCCCGCCGCGTACGGACTGCTGCGTTCCGGCGGTTACGGCGGACCGGGGTTCGGTGGCGTGGTCTTCACCGACGATCTGTCCAGCATGGCGGCGATCAATGCCCGTTATGGCGTCGCCGAAGCGGTGCTGCGGTCGCTGCAGGCGGGTGCCGATGTCGCCCTGTGGATCACCACCACCGAGGTTCCCGCGGTGCTCGACCGGCTGGAGCAGGCGGTCGCGGCGGGTGAGCTGTCCCAGGGTGCGGTGGATGCGTCACTGCAGCGGCTGGCCGCCTCCAAGGGGCCTAACCCCAACTGCGGTGGCTGAGCCACCCGTAATCTGATCCGATGGCCGGTGGAACCAAGCGGCTGCCGCGTGCGGTGCGCGAGCAGCAGATGCTCGACGCCGCCGTGCAGATGTTCTCCATCAACGGCTATCACGAGACGTCGATGGACGCGATCGCCGCCGAGGCGCAGATCTCCAAGCCGATGCTCTATCTCTATTACGGCTCCAAGGAGGAGTTGTTCGGAGCCTGCCTGGACCGTGAACTGAACCGGTTCGTCGATGAGGTGCGGAGCAGGATCGACTTCACCCAGAGCCCGAAAGACATGCTGAACAACGCTGTCGGGGCGTTCCTCGGCTACATCGACTCACACCGCGCGTCCTGGATCGTGCTGTACAGCCAGGCCACCAGCTCGCAGGCGTTTGCGCACACGGTGCGCGAGGGCCGTGAGCGGATCATCGATCTGGTCGGCAGGCTGCTGCAGTCCGGCACCCGAAACCCGGAGCCGGACGCCGACTTCAACATGATGGCCGTCGCGCTGGTGGGGGCCGGTGAGGCCATCGCAGACCGGGTGAGCACCGGTGACGCCGGCGTGCAAGATGCCACCGAGCTGATGATCAACCTGTTCTGGCGCGGCCTGAAAGGCAAGCCGACCGCACCTTGACGCCGAATCTGAAGTTGATCGCGAGTTCTGGCTGATTTCTCGACATCGTGTTCAGGTTGGGCGTTAGGTGGCGGTCACCGATGCCGTCAGATGCGGATAACCCTTCGACAGGTGCCGAAGCGCCAGTTCCCAACCGTTGTCTTTCGCCTCCACGTAAAGCCCGGCGCGCGCCGGCAGCAGCACCGGCTTACCGAAGCGCACCGAATACTGCACGGCATCGGGCAGCTGGCCTTCGATATTGCCGAGAACGGCTGCCGCGCTGAACATTCCGTGTGCGATGACGGTGGGGAAGCCGAACAGCTTGGCGCCGAGGGAGTTGGTGTGGATCGGGTTGTGGTCACCGCCGATCGAGGCGTATGAGCGGATCTGACCCGCCGAGATGCTCAGCACCGCATTGGGCGGCGGCAGCTTCTTCTGCTTGGGTGGCTCGGGCTTCGGTTCGTCGGAGAGGCTGGTCCGCTGCTGATGCAGGAACGTCGTGACCTGTCCCCAGGCCAGGTCGTAACCGATCTTGATGCTGGTGACCAGGTCCACCAGCAGTCCCTTGCGGTGCTCGCGCAGGTTCTCCGCATGCACCGACACATCCAGCACGTCGCTGACGGTGATCGGCCGGTACTGGGTGATGTGGTTCTCGGTGTGCACCGAACCCATTGCCGCGAAAGGGAAATCGAATGACGTGGCCAGCGACATCATGGTCGGGAACGTCAGCGCGAACGGGTACGTCAACGGCACGGTGTCGTCGAACCGCAGACCGGTCACGCCCGCGTACGCTGCAACATTGGCCGGGTCGATCCGCAGTTCGGGCACGTGCACCGTGCGGTCGGGCAGACCGCCGGACCGCGGGACGAACGGCAGCGCGCCCGCGACCGCCCGCGCCATATTCAGCAGGCCGTTGGGCTGTGACACCGTCACGCCCCCAGCAGTGCTTGGCCGCAGACCCGGATCGTGTTGCCCGTGACGGCATTGGAGGCCGGGCTGGCGAAGTAGGCGATGGTCTCGGCGACATCCACCGGCTGGCCGCCCTGGAACAGGGAGTTGAGCCGGCGGCCCACCTCGCGGGTGGCCAGCGGAATGGCCTCGGTCATCTTGGTCTCGATGAAACCCGGCGCGACGGCGTTGATGGTGACGCCGTTGGCGGCCAGGCTCGGCTCCAACGCCTCGACGATGCCGATCATGCCGGCCTTGGTCGTCGCATAGTTGGTCTGCCCGCGGTTACCCGCGATACCGGCCATCGATGACAGGCCGATCACCCGCCCACCCTCGCCCAGCGCGCCGGCGGCCACCAGGCCCTCGGTAAGGGTCAGTGGTGCAACCAGATTCACGGCGATCACCGAATCCCAGCGGGACTCGTCCATATTGGCGAGCAGCTTGTCGCGGGTGATGCCGGCGTTGTTGACCAGGACGTCGACCTTGCCGCCATGATGTTCGCGGAGATGCGCGAGGATCTGGTCCACCGCGTCGGGCACGGTGACGTCCAGCGCCAGCGCCGTGCCCCCCACCTTGTCGGCGGTCTCCTTCAGCGCCTCTTCGGCCGCAGGCACGTCGACGGCCACCACCGCCGCGCCGTCGCGGGCGAAGACCTCGGCGATCGTCGCCCCGATACCACGCGCCGCGCCGGTCACCACGGCGACCTCGCCGGCCAGCGGTTTGTCCCAGTCTGCGGGGGCCGTCGAATCGGCGGCGCCGACCCGGAACACCTGCCCGTCCACGAACGCCGACTTACCGGACAGGATGAACCGCAACGTCGATTCCAGGCCGGACGCCCCGGCCCCGGCGTCAGCGGCCAGGTACACCAGCGACACCGTCGCTCCGCGCCGGACCTCCTTGCCCAGCGAGCGGGTGAACCCTTCCAGCGCGCGTTGCACGATGTGCTCGTGCGCGGTCGCCGTGCCCGTCGGGGCGGTGCCGATGACCACCACCCGGCCGGAGGCGCCGAGGTTTCGCAGGACCGGGGTGAAGAACTTGTAGAGCGCCTTCAGCCCGGCCGGCTCGGTGATACCGGTGGCGTCGAACACCAGCCCGCCGAACGAGTCGGCCCACCGCCCACCGATGTTGTTGGCGACGACGTCGTAGTCGTCGGCCAGAGCGGCGCGCAGTGGTTCGACCACTCGGCCTTCCCCGCCGATGAGCAGCGATCCGCTCAGCGGCGGCTGGCCGGCGCGGTAGCGGCGCAGCTCTTCGGGCTGCGGTACGCCGAGTTGTTTGGCCAGGAAAGATCCGGGCCCGGAATTGACCACTTGGGAGAACAGGTCGGAAGCCATGGATACTAACTTACTCCAGAGTAAGGACGGCGGGTAATGTTGGATTATGGCTAACACGAATTCTCGCCGCGTCGCGGTGCTCGGCGGAAACCGGATTCCCTTCGTCCGCTCCGACGGCGCCTACGCGAACGCCTCCAACCAGAACATGTTCACCGCCGTCCTCGACGGGCTGGCGGATCGTTTCGGTCTCAAGGGAGAGAAGCTCGACGCCGTCATCGGTGGCGCGGTGCTCAAGCACAGCCGCGACTTCAACCTCATGCGCGAGAGCGTGTTGGGCAGCTCGCTGTCGCCCTACACCCCGGCGTTCGACTTGCAGCAGGCTTGCGGCACCGGCCTGCAGTCGGCGATCGCCGCGGCCGACGGTATCGCCCGCGGCCGCTATCAGGTGGCCGCCGCCGGTGGTGTGGACACTACCTCCGATGCGCCCATCGCGTTCGGCGATGATCTGCGCGGTGTGCTGCTGAGCCTGCGCCGGTCCAAGTCCAACCTCGACCGCCTCAAGCTGGTCGGCAAGCTGCCCGCCGCCATCGGAGTCGAGATCCCCACCAATGGTGAACCCCGCACCGGGCTGTCGATGGGCGAGCACGCCGCCATCACCGCCAAGGAGATGGGCGTCAAGCGCGTCGATCAGGACGAGCTGGCCGCAGCCAGCCACCGCAACATGGCCGCCGCCTATGACCGCGGCTTCTTCGACGACCTGGTGACCCCGTTCCTGGGCGTCTACCGCGACAACAATCTGCGCGCCGACTCGTCGGCTGAGAAGCTGGCGCAGCTCAAGCCCGTCTTCGGTGTCCGCAACGGCGACGCGACGATGACCGCGGGCAATTCCACGCCACTGACCGATGGCGCGTCGGTGGCGCTGCTGTCCACCGAGGAGTGGGCGGCCGCGCGCGATCTGCCGGTGCTGGCCTACTTCGTCGACGGTGAGACGGCTGCGGTCGACTACGTCAACGGCCCCGACGGACTGCTGATGGCTCCGACCTATGCCGTGCCGCGGCTGCTCGCCCGCAATGGCCTGACCCTGCAGGACTTCGATTTCTACGAGATCCACGAGGCCTTCGCCTCGGTGGTGCTGGCCACCCTGGCGGCCTGGGAATCGCCGGACTACTGCAAGGGCCGCCTCGGGCTGGATGCGCCGTTGGGTGCCATCGATCGCAGCAAGCTCAACGTCAACGGCTCATCGCTGGCGGCCGGCCACCCGTTCGCCGCGACGGGTGGGCGCATCGTCGCACAGCTGGCCAAGCAACTCGCGGAGAAGAAGAAGCAGACCGGTCAGCCGGTCCGCGGCCTGATCTCGGTCTGCGCAGCCGGTGGGCAGGGTGTGACGGCCATCCTGGAGGCCTGAGTGCCTGCCGGCGAAAAGTTGGGAGAAAACTTTTCTCGGGACCTGTAACGCTTGCCGGGGCAGTGTCGATACATGGGATAGCTCCGTGTTGCCGTCTGACCCCCCGACCCGACGGCAACACGGGGCTCTATTCTTCTTCCCCCGTCGCTGCGCTCGCCCGAGTTCTTCCCCCGTCGCTGCGCTCGCCCGAG
>WOYI011127159.1_pt1 | contig 10272 bp, 9 predicted proteins | sample 6423411 | NCBI WGS metagenome assembly WOYI01 (sample SAMN13441803, study PRJNA592873) | oil field metagenome | biome: oil field; feature: oil-well bore; material: oil-contaminated soil; isolation source: oil-contaminated soil from oil-well borehole | place: Germany: Wietze | collected 2016-10-18 ... | reverse complement strand
CGTGACCATTTCTTGCATAACGAAAAGGTTTGACTGTCTGTCGCAGATCCGCCGGTACCATAGGTGATATTCACTTATGTCGCACTGTGCCCTCAGAGTTCGCACAGCCGCCCCTTTTGATGTATTGAGTACCCTGATGTGCAGCGTAGATGCATCCGCCGCAAGACCCTGCTCTCCGCCGAGGGCGTCGATCTCCCTCGTGAGGTGTCCCTTGGCAGGGCCGCCAATCGATGGATTGCACGGCATCATTGCGGCGTTGTCAAGAAGAAGGTTAAGCAGGAGAGTTCTTGCTCCCATGCGCGATGAAGCAAGCGCCGCCTCACAGCCCGCATGCCCTCCCCCCACTACGATGACATCGAAGATCTGGTCATCCAATGCAGATCCCTCCAGGGTTTTCAGGATCCGGAAACATTCCCATTACAGACATTCCATGTCATACCGGGCCAATCGGGAGTACATGCCTCCGCTGTGGTGGCAAATACCTGCCACCCGGTTTCAAGAAGAGCGCAGATAAGTCGTTCTCTGCCTTCATGATCGAGCTCGGCGGTAACCTCGTCGAGAAGAAGTACCGGTTTTTTCCTCATCTTCCTCTCCACCGCTCTCCCTGAAGAGAGCAGAAGAGCCACAGCTATCCTCCTCCTGTATCCCCTGCTGAAACAGCGCGCTACATCCCTCTCTCCACACCGGATCTCAAGATCGTCCCTGTGGGGCCCTACTGCACAGACCCCTGAGCCCTTCTCCTCTTTCTCGGAAGCCTTCAGCGATTCCCAGAAATCATCGTGAAGATCTTCGAGGCCCAGGCTCCCTCTTTTCAGTGCTACCGATACTCCCTCCGGCAGAAGCGACCCGGTCTCGGCGAGACCGTTACCTATCAGATCAGCAGCAGCAAGCCGGCAAGCCCATATCCATTCGGCAAGGGGCGCCATTACCCTTGCCGTCGCCGTCATGTTCTTTCCATACTTCAGTGATGCGTTCCTCTGCCTCAGGGCCCGGCCATATTCGTGCAGTCTCTGCGCATAGACCGGGAACAGAAGAGCACAAAGACGGTCGAGAAGACGTCTCCTGACCGAGGGAGAGCCTTCTATCATCGAGAGGTCACCGGGAAGAAAGATAAGAGAAGGCACAAGAGGACGGAGATGTGACGCGCGGATGGCCCTGTCTCCTTTTTTCATCACTATGCGGGGTCCAATTCCCACATGGATCTCGAGATCTTCCTCTCCTGTGAACCTTCCGGTGAGAAAGGTTCCCCTTTCGGAACCTCTCCAGTCACGCAGGTCAGGGACCCTTTCTCCTCTCAGCGCGCCCCAGCCTGTCATTACATGCAATGCCTCAAGAATATTGGTCTTCCCTGAACCATTAGGTCCAAGAAGCAGGTGAAGCCCCTCCGTCCATTCCTGGCGGCGGGGCTTCAAGTTTCTGAATCCTTCCCATTGCGTCATTGTAATATTCATTCTATGTCTTCTGTGGAATCCTCCTCTGGAAGGGTTATCGGCATTAGAACGTACATGAAGCTGTCCTCTCTGGGTCTCGACAGGGTCATCTGGCCATTAGGACCGTTGAACGAGAGATGAGCAACCGTACCATGAAGGGCCCTGAGACCTTCGAGCAGGTATTTGACATTGAATGCTATTTTCAGCGGTTCTCCGTCGCATTCTCCTGATATCTCCTCAAATGCCTCTCCAACTTCTGGAGCTTTTGCCTGGATCTTGAGGACTCCCCCTGGTGAAAGGATCAGTACTACCATTCTGCTGAAATCCCTTACCACTACCTCTGCCCTCTCCAGCGCCTCTATGAATCTCTCCCTATCAACAGAAAACCAGGATGTTCTGTCGGATGTGAGGACTTTTTCATAGGGGGGGAACCTGGATTCTACTCTTCTTACTGAAAATTCCATCTTTTCCGTAAGAAAATAGACCTGTGCATCATCCTTTACTATCCTTATCTCATTTTCCGATTCCTCTGGCGCCAGGGCTCTCTGCAGTTCCCGGAGCCCCGCAAGCGGAAGAAGGACCTGATCTCCCTCTCCCTCCACCGTTACCATTCCCTGCGAAAGAGAAAGTCTTCTCCCGTCCGTGGAAACCACCCTTACCCTGTCTTCCCCGGTTTTTATGAGGCCCGCGCTCAGGTACTGCGGAAACTCCTCCCCCGGGGATCCTGAGAAGGTCCCCTCTTCGAGGACTCTCTTGAGATCTCCTGCAAAAGTTGTGAAGAACGGCTGCCCGTTCTCCGCTGCCGGGAGTTTTGGAAACTCTGAAACCGGATACGTTGAAAAGGAGTAGATGCTCTTTCCAGCGACAATAGTAGCCTTCCCCTTCTCCACTTCAATGGTGAAGGATTCCCCTGAGAGTTTTTTAAAAAACTCTCCTATTATCTTGACGGGAAATATTACTGATCCCTCTGAAACGATCTCTACTCCATCCGCACGGCAGGATATGGAAGTCTTGAGATCCGTGGCCTCAAGGTAAACACCATCCTGCGATGCCTCGCACTTTACCCCTGAAAGAACAGATATTGCGCTCCTGTGTCCCGCACCTCTTTCTGCCAGGGTCCAACTCTTCAGAAACTTTGTTTTATCCACAAGGAGTTTCACTCGTCAATCACTCCTTTCTATGTATCTTATATAAGATACAAGATAATAGGTCTAGTAGTAAGGGTGTGATTTATGTTGACAAGATAGGAAAACCGGTAAAAAACAACCTCCCTGTTGTGCATAAGTTCAGGATATAAACAGGTTCCCTATACACAAAACGGGAAAAATGAAAAAAAGAGAAAAAAGAATGTGGATAAAGTCCATACTATCCACAGGGAGATCACATCTTTTCCCTGATGTTATCAACAATCTGTTTTATTCGCAGGTCTTTCTTGTATAGAGATTCAATTTTTCTGTAGGCATGGATAACAGTCGTGTGATCCTTGCGGTTGAAAGAATACCCGATCTGCTGCAAACCGGTTCCTGTAAGTTCCCGGCTGAGGAACATGGCCACCTGCCTGGCAAGAGCTATTTCTGAAGTTCTCTTGTTCCCCGAAAGAGCAGAGATGGGAATTCCAAAAGACTCTGCCGTCACCTGCTGAATAAGTTCTATGGTCACCTGCCCCTTTGAAGAGCGGCGGATCAGGTCTTTCAGCCAGCGGGAGGCGTTCTCCACCGTAACAGACTCATTGTTGAGGTCGGCAAAGAACATGACGCTGTTGAGAGACCCTTCCAGTTCCCTGATATTACTGTGAATATTAAGGGCCAGAAAATTTATTACATCATCGGGAACGTAATAATTTTTTATTGCCGCTTTCTTCTTAAGGATCGCCATCCGGGTTTCAAGATCGGGAGGCTGGATATCGGCAACAAGACCCCACTCGAAACGGCTGACAAGCCGGTCCTCGATGTTGTGAATATCCTTTGGAGGTTTGTCGGATGTGAGGACTATCTGTTTTTTTGCATCATGAAGGCTGTTGAATGTATGGAAAAATTCCTCCTGTGTACTCTCCTTGTTCGCGAGAAAGTGAATATCGTCTATCAGAAGAACATCCACACTCCGGTACTTCGTTTTGAAATCATGAGTTTTGTTGTTCTGGATCGACATGATAAATTCGTTGATGAACTTCTCGGAGCTGATATAGGATATCTTCATGCCGTCAGAGTGTTTTGTGACGAAGTTCCCTATAGCGTGCAGGAGATGCGTCTTTCCCAGGCCGACACCTCCCCAGAAGAAAAGGGGGTTGTAGGCAATACCTGGAGATTCTGCAACGGCAAGACTGGCCGCATGGGCAAGGCGGTTGGATTTACCGACTACGAATGAGTCGAACTGGTGATCGGGATTGAGTCCATTCCTCGGACGCTCTGCTTCTTTGGAAATGCGCTCAGCGCGTCGAACCTCTTCTTTTTTTGCACCCCCGCCTACCTCCAGCACTATCTTGTCCGCCAGTCCATGCTGAGAGGTCATCGCAGAGAGCTTTTCGATGAAACGGGACTGGATCTGCTCGCGTACGAAGACATTGGGGACATCAAGGGTAAGCACTTTGTCCTTGAGAGAAAGAGGAAGACATGTCTTGAGCCAGATATCGGCGGCGCCTTTTGGAAGATTCTCCTCAGCCATCTCCATTATTTTTTTCCATATTTGTGAAATGTTCTCTTCCAAGAAGGGTCACCTCCCGCTTCCCGATCGTCGGAAGCGAAATAAATATTACCATACATGAATCCACAAATTTTATCCACATATCCACAAACCAGGGATTTTAAGAGAGGAACCGCAAAAAACCTTATTTTCAGGCCCAAAATTTAAATGATCGAAAATAGGAAAAATTTGACCAAAAATAACAATGCCCATTTTGGCGGGATAAAAGTTATACACAAACTTATTCACATTGTCGAAAACCTACATGGCTTATAATTGATTTTACCATCACAAATGGAAGGAAGTTAACAGATGAGCAGAGCCGGAATTCATATTATAAGCCACACCGATCTTGACGGGGTTGTCGCCGCTGCCGTCGCCTGGAGTTTTAACAAGCCCCGGAAGAGTCCCATGAAGGTGAGCCTGGCAGGTTATGGAGACGTGGATTTTCTGGTTATGGATTCCATTTCCCGGGGAGAGCCTTTTATGGTACTGGATCTCTTCTGTCAGAGAGAGCAGACGATCGACGAGATCGACCGTGTCTTTACGGCTGGCGACAACCCCTTGTTCTTCGATCACCACCAGAGCACGATAGATCGTTACGGGAACAGACCCTGGGTTTTCGCAAGCACGGCATTCTGCGCAGCCAAGGTCTATTTCGACTGGCTTATGGAAAAAAACTGCAGCAGGGAAGATATTGAAAGGCTTTCACCGCTGAAAGGTATTGTGGAAGTGGCCAATGACCGCGACCTCTGGCTCAACAGACTGCCCGAAAGCCGCCTCTGGCAGGCAATGGTAACACTTTGCGGCCCGTGGTCCATGCTTATGAGGCTTGCGAGCGATCCCTCCCCGCGGCTTTCGGATCCCGAGCGATCCTGTGCGGCTGTTTTCGTGTCTGAACAGGAGAAGAGATTCCTGAAGGCTTTGGAAAAGGCTGTTCGCACCGGGGATGACCTGCTTTTTGTCGAACCGGGAGTCCTGGAGTTCGGGGATGTCTCCGATTTCTGCGGTCTTGTTCTGGACAGGATGGAAGATCCTCCCCGGATGGCGGCGGTATTGAGCAGGCGCCCGGCAGGGGACTGGAATGTCTCTCTCAGGAGCAGGGACGGTTTTGCCGGTAGGGTCACAGGACTTCTCAGGGATGGCAAAAAGGTTCGCGGGGGCGGTCACGATGATGCGGCCGCACTTTATTTCCCGCCGCATTTCAAACCGGATGATATCCGAAATTCACTGGTCTCGGCAGTAAGAACTGCCGTGGAATCCGATATTCCGACAGGGATTTCTTTTGGGGATATTCTGAAGGAAGCATTGAACGACAAGGAGTGAATACGGGATGTCTTTTCGTGCCGCCATACTGTACGCCTCGGTCGGGACCGGACACCGAAGCGCTGCCCTTGCCCTGGAGAAGTGGTTCCGGCTTGAAAAACCCGACTCCGGGATCCTCTGCCTCGACACCCTTTCATTCTCCTCGCATATTGTGAGGGGGATCTACACCAGGTCCTACCTTGAAATGGTGAGACATATCCCCCAGCTTTGGGGTTACTTTTATGATTCCACCGACGAACCGGAGGCCAGGAACGGCGTGATCGCAACTCTGGGGGAGCTCACCGAAAAGCTCAATGTAGCAAAACTGCGGCGCATTCTGGAAGATTTTTCTCCGGACGCGATATTGTTCACTCATTTCTTCGGGGCTCATGCGATAGCCGAGGCATTTACTCCGCAAACCCCGGTCTATTACGTCAATACCGATTTTCTGAGCCATGTATTCCACCGCAACCCTGCCTTTTCCGGATGGTTCGTCTCAACCGGGGAGACTGTTTCCCAGCACCTGGCGGATGGACTCCCCGCTGAAAAGGTTTATCTGACGGGTATACCGGTAGATCCCATATTCGCCTCACCTCCCGGAAGGGAAAACGCACGGGAAATTCTCGGGATCCCCGGTGACGAAAAAGCCGCCCTGGTAACCGGAGGCGGAATAGGTGTAGGCCCCATGAGAGATGTGGTCCTCTCCCTTTTTGAGGGCGGTTTTTCCATCGATGCCGTCTGTGGAACGAACGAAAAGATCCGCGAATCGCTTTCTGAAGAATATGCGGACTGCCCCCAGGTGCGAGTGCACGGATTCGTCGGCGACATGCCTCTGCGTTTTGCGGCAGCCGATGTTGTCTTTATGAAACCGGGAGGGCTTTCCTCTTCTGAAGCTCTTTGCGTTGGAACCCCCATGGTAATAACTGACCCTATCCCGGGGCAGGAGCAGAGGAACAGCGATTTCCTGCTCGACCGGGGCGCTGTGAAGGCCCTGTTCGATTACAGGCTGGCGGCGCAAAAAGGCCACTGGATACTCTCTTCCAGAAAAGAGGCGGCACGAATGAAGCGTGCCGCCCGGAGAATTGCAAGGCCCTTTGCGGGAAGAGATGTTGTAAGGAAAGTACTTGAACTTAAAGGTTAACAAAGGTCAACGTTTCTTAGCACTTATTTTGCCAGTTTTTTCACCGCTTCTCTTATATCAGACACACTCTTGCCCGGCTCTTCCATCGCCCCGGATGACAGATCAACCCGCTCCAGATCGAATAACCTGTGACTATTTATATTATGACGCAGCCCCGGTTCCTGGAACAAGTATTCCAGCCAAATTTCTGGTGTAGAATAATCTTCAGAAACGAATACCGGAAGGAGTCCGGAATTTTGTCCATATACCTTAACAATGCCGCTACATCCTGGCCGAAACCTGACTGTGTCCCGGCGGCCATCAGCCAGTTCATACTCGGAAGAGGGGCCAATCTTGCAAGAGGCTCGTCATCAGGCAGGGATGTCGACACCCTTGATCTTGTAACAACGGCAAGGCAGAAACTTGCCCGCTTCTTTGGCGGATTCAGGAAGGCCGATCCGCGATACGTCACCTTTACGGGCAACGTTACAGAGTCGCTGAATATTGTCCTGAAAGGCTATCTGCGCCCGGGGCAGCATGTCGCGACGACGAGCATGGAGCACAACTCCGTCATGCGTCCGCTGAGACGTCTTGAATCGGAGGGGGTAAAGGTCACTGTACTTGACTGCGACCCACGGGGACTTCTGGATCCGGGAGATCTTGCATCGCTTTTTGAAAAGGAACAGGTCGATCTTTTCGTCCTTTCTCATGCCAGCAACGTTTGCGGGACGATCCAGCCCCTTTCCGACATAGCCTCCATCTGTTTGAAAGCGGGTATCCCATGCGTTCTGGACTCCGCCCAGACGGCCGGGGTCTACCCCATCGACGTGGAAAACCTGGGTCTTTCGGTCTGCTGTTTCACAGGCCACAAGGGGATGATGGGACCGCAGGGCATAGGGGGCATCGTCTGGGAGCCCGAATTCGCCTCGAAAGTGTCTCCGCTCATAGAAGGAGGCACCGGAAGCTTTTCCGATGACGAAAGACAGCCGGAAAAACTCCCCGACCGCTTCGAGGCCGGAACTCCCAACCTCCCCGGCATCGCCGGACTCTCCGCCGCCGTGGACTGGCTCTTTGAAACAGGCGTCGAGTCGATATCGGAACACGAAAGGAGCCTTGGGATCCGCTTTTTTGATGGGATAAAGGGAACTCCGGGGCTTGTAATATATGGTCTTCCAGCTGATGGAGAGAGGCTTCCGGTTTTTGCCGTCAACTTCACCGGGATCGACAACGGAACTGCGGCCCTGGATCTGTACGACCGCTGGGAGATAGAGACGCGCCCCGGTCTGCACTGCTCCCCTGGAGGGCATAAGACCCTGGGCAGTTATCCTGCGGGGGCACTAAGGTTCAGCGTGGGATACTTCAACACTGAACAGGATATAGATAAAGCCATAGAGGCAGTCCGAACGATCGCGAAGGAGCACCAGAATGCAGCGGCAACCCGTTAATGCTCGATAATAAACCGTGGATAGGTCCGCATTTTTGTGGTTTCGAACTCTTCTTTTTTGGAAATATCCGGGGGGTGGTCAGGATCAGGTTTTCAGAAGAGAAGGAGTATTCGATCGACAATTTTCTGTTTGCCGTGCAACTCCCGCACTTCTCGCTGTATATTCAATAAACCGACTGTCTTCGGAGGTGACGTATATGAAGATCGATCCAAAGCCGCTGGATGTTCTCCTCGCGGCCCGTTTTCTTCGCGGGAAAATCCGCCATACTCCCACGGAAAGGTCCGGCCCCCTCAGCAGCCTTTCAGGCGGTGAAATATTTCTCAAATGGGAGAACCAGCAGATATGCGGTTCCTTCAAGATCCGTGGTGCCCTCAACAGGATGTTCAGTCTTTCCTGTGAGGAACGTGCCAAAGGAGTGGTTACAGCGTCGAGCGGGAACCATGCGCAGGGTATTGCTATGGCCGCGAAAACCCTTGAAGCAAGGGCCATTATCTGTGTTCCGGGCATCTGTCCCCAGACAAAGCGCGAGGCCATCATGCGTCTGGGCGGCGACTTTGTCGAGTTGAGGGTCATGGGCCGCTTCTATGATGATGCAGAGGCCGAGGCTCATCGCCTTGAAAAAGAGGAAGGGATGACCTACATCTCCTCGTTCGAGGATCACTACGTTATAAGCGGTGCGGGCACCCTCGGGCTGGAAATGATCATGGACGAGCCTGAAATTGACATGGTCATCTCTCCCGCCGGTGGCGGGGGACTTTTGAACGGAGTGGCACTGGCCGTCAAGGCTCTCAGGCCGGAGGCTGAGATATGGGGGGTGCAGTCCGTTGCTTCGAACCCCTACGTGGTCTCCTGGCCGGGCGGCAAGGTTATCGACGTTGAATACCAGGATTCGCTTGCCGATGGCCTGACCGGGTGGATCCCCCAGAGCCTCCTTGACCTTGCAAAAAAAAGGGTCACTGGGTTTGTGGATGTCCAGGAGTCGGATATCGCCCGTGCCATTGCGTTCCTTCACTCCAGGCATCATCAGGTTGTTGAGGGTGCCGGAGCCGTGGGGGTCGCTGCGGTCCTTTCCGGGAAGATCCCGGTCAAAGGAAGACGTGTGGGAGTTGTTATTTCAGGGGGCAACATCGACCATGAAATTCTTCTGGAAATCCTGAAAGAGCACGGAGAGTGAAACCCGGAGATAAGCGCAGGTGGTTTCACGTGAAACATAAGGGCGGCCCCTTGAGGGTCGCCCTTATGTTATCAACAGCTTTCAGGCCCCTTTTTCTAGTTGCCGCCGGGAATTAGATTCCTGATTATCTGTTCTATGACCTGCTGCTGTATCTGACCTCCAGTGTCGGAGGGTTTGTCGGCGCCCTCTCCAACGGGAATGTTTATCGTTATCTTCTGCTGATTCTCGTTCTGGCTCTGTCCCGAGACTTCGCCGCTATCAGGGCTCTGCCGGTTGGAGGGAAGAGGCGCGATCTTGAAGTTCGATATTGACGGGTTATCCCAGGTTCCCTGGACCCGGAAACTGGCATCCCGGAAGTCCTGTCTGCCGATCCCTCCGACTGCTCCCCCTATCAGACCTTCAAGGAGGTCCTGCGGGGATGTAGACCCGGCTCCGATCAGACCCTGGATAGCTCCAAGGATAGAGTTAAGAGCCTGGACGTTGACAAGCCCGGAACAGTAGAGATCCAGGCTCCCTCCCGGTCCGGCCGGGCCGTCGGCGGAAAAATATCTGTAAATGGGGTCCTCAGGCTGAGCGGTTGCCCTGCTCCCCGGAAAGAGTGTTATGACCTTTCCGTCGACCTTGAAACTGGCGTCTATCATCCTGTAGCGGATCGAGGACATCCCGTATGCCGCCGAAAGGGTTTTTAGAGCCTTGAAGCCCGAGATCTCCCCATCGGTTGCTACCAGGTTCCCCCTCCCCGAAACAGGGACGTGACTTCCGAAGGCTCCGGAGACGGCTATGTCAAGGTCGCCCCTGCCTGATATCGTCCCTTTCAGGGGGGCGGCAGCCTTTATCGCCGGGGCCATGTCGGCGCCGGCGACTGAAGCCCTTACGTTCCATCTCCCGGAAGAAATCTCGACAGATCCGTCCGCGGTAACGGATCCTCCGTAAAACCTCCCTTTTGCACCCTGCGCGAGTGCTTTGTTTTCCTGTAAGGTCAGCGGGACGGAAGCGTCGGTAAAGATCAAACCATAGGCAGTGATCTTGTCTGAGAGCAGTTCTCCCTTTCCGTTCCACTTCCCGTTTTTTAGCGATCCGGCCAGGGAAGCGTCGAAAACCCCTGAGAGATCAGGTGCG
>WOYI011244912.1_pt1 | contig 10273 bp, 9 predicted proteins | sample 6423411 | NCBI WGS metagenome assembly WOYI01 (sample SAMN13441803, study PRJNA592873) | oil field metagenome | biome: oil field; feature: oil-well bore; material: oil-contaminated soil; isolation source: oil-contaminated soil from oil-well borehole | place: Germany: Wietze | collected 2016-10-18 ... | reverse complement strand
TGGAATAGCGATTTAGCTGCTGTCGGTGGACGTGGTTGTTCTATTGATGGTTCAACCCTTGTTGATGACCTTGCTGGTATAACCATTCACTCACAGACATATTTCGATGTTTTAGAAGCATTAGTTGATTGCTCAGCTTTAGAAGTTGAACCGGCGTAATCATTAAATAAACAATAGAAAGCACATGCGCAAACATGTGCTTTTTTTGTAGAAAATTAATCATTCTAGGAAATACATATGTTATCGCGATTGATATGAAAAAAAGAGAATGTTATTCAACATCCTCTTGGAATTCTTCATCAAAGTCCAATATATCAACCATAATTTCTAATACTTTTTTAGTGTCTGCACCAGTCACAGTAACATTTAAATTCCCATTATGAAATGATTCGCCTATAAACGGGATATGACCAAACTGATCGACGACCCAACCATTAACAGTTGCAACATCCATGTCTTCATCTTCCGGCAAACCCAATGTCTCAAAAAAGATATCGATATCCGTATAGCCTTTAACTCGATATTGTTTATCCGTGACTTTAACAATCGACTCAACGATTGTATCATGTTCATCCCAAATTTCACCGACAATGTCTTCAAGGATATCTTCCATTGTAACAATTCCAATCGTACCACCATACTCATCTTTTACAATGGCCATGTGCATCTTGTTTTCTCTCAATAAAGACAACAAATCGGTTGCTTTCATGTATTCGGTGACGAATACTGGTGGATTAATAATTTCGGACAATGATTTGTTTTCTAAGACAACTAAATTATAGAAATCTTTATGATTGATTGTCCCAACAATATGATCTATTGATGTATCATATACAGGTAATCTAGAGTAACCAGAATGTTTAAATGTATGAATAATAACTTTAATATCTTCTTTATCAGAAATGGCTATCACTCTAACACGAGGTGTCAATATATCTTCTACTGTCAAATCATCAAAGTCAATCACACTTCTTATCATTTCTTCTTCGTTTTCGTTGATGCCACCTTCTTGCTGCACTTCACTGACATATGTAAGGAGCTCATCTTCACTGACGGCATCTGGTTCTTGAAATGTAAAGATGCGATTTGTCAAGATTTGAATACCAGTAAAAATGATGCTAATCGGTTTAAGTATCCATATAAAAAATTGCAAAATTGGTGTGATGAGTAATGCAAACTGTTCGGCATGTTTTTTGGCATAGGTCTTAGGTGTGATTTCGCCAAATATTAAAACGAGAATCGTCATGACTGCAGTTGATATGGTGACACCATAATTTGGCCAAAAACCAACAAATATGACTGTAGCAATAGAAGCTGCAGCGATATTGACAACATTGTTACCCGTTAAAATAGTGGTTAATACATGCTCAAAGTTCTCAACGAGCTTAAGCGTGTGTTTCGCGCGTTTGGATCCATTTTGGATTAAATACTTCAATCTGATTGTGTTGACGGAAGAAAATGCTGTTTCTGCAGATGAGAAGAACGCTGATAGCAAAATTAACACAACTAATAGGCCAAACATGAGCCATAGTTCAGTTGTCATGAATTATCATCCTCTGTTTTTGGTGATTCGGTTTTAATTACACGCACTTTAGTGATTACATTTTCATCAACTGACAATACAGTATAAGTAAAGCCATGATAGGTAATTTCAACTTTTTCACCTGTTTCAGGAAATCTGCCAAGCTGACCTAAGATAAAACCAGATAACGTATCGTAATCATCCACGGGTAAATCAGCTTCGATCTCATCTTCAACATCATCGATTGGCACTAAGCCATTGATTTCATAAGTGTTTTCACCAATTAATTTGATCTCTTCTTCGACAATATCGTATTCATCAAAAATATTGCCAACTATTTCTTCAATTAAATCTTCAATGGTTACAATACCAGCTGTACCGCCATATTCATCTAGAACGATTGCGATATGATTTTTATGTTTTTGCATTTCGGCAAATAATTCAGCAGTATGTTTTGAATCTGGAACAAAATAAGGTTTTCTAAGTAATGACCGCAATGAAAAATGTTCCTCGTTTAATACCTTCAAAATATCTTTTACATGAAATGTACCAATGATATGATCGATATCTTTTTCATAAACTGGAAACCGTGTATATTGCTCATCTTTCACATAATTTAAAATATCATCTTTGCTCATATTCACATTCAAAGCGGATATTTCCGTACGGTGAGTCATAATTTCATCAACTGTTGTATCCGTAAAATCAAAAATGTTTTGGATCATTTCACTCTCGGATTTTTCAATATTTCCAGTTTTTGAACTCGCTTCAACAATATGTCTAATTTGTTCTTCGGTTACTTCACGTTCACCTTCTATATTTTTTAATCCAAATATGTGACCGATTACTTTAGATAAACCATCATATAGTGCTATGAGCGGTTTGAATAACGTTTTAATGAATGTGATGATTGGCATGAATGCATAAGCAATTTTTTCTTTATGTTTGTAGCCTAAACGACGACCCACTAAAGTTGCCGACACTGAAATTAGACTAAACCATATGAATAGAATCAATGCATGCATTAATAAGGCAATCATGACTGATGTTGTATTAAACAAGCCAAAAAGCCATGGGAAAAATGCTGTATCCATGATGACAGCAATCACGCAATAGAGCATTAAATTCACAATGATGATCGTTTGTCTATAAGGTTTGGGATGCTCAATATAGTGGCGTACACGCGATGCGCTTTTTTGACCGTCTTCGATATCTTCATTGACTCTCGCTTCTGAAATTGTATCCAGCGCACTGTTTGCCATTTCTAGCGCACCAATTAAAAATGCAAGGATGATTGCGATGATGCTACTTAAAATCATGTGGTTTCAATCCTCCTTAAATAACAAAAAAAGACACCAAAAAAAGATGCTGTCTTATCGGTTTTTCTAAATCGCTCTATTGGATCTTCGAGCCTACTACTCTTTTCTTCCATTATTTTACTCTTGATTCCTCCATGAAATCATATATATGATTATCATACATGAAAGATACTAAAAAGTCAATTATTCACACATTATTACCCGATATTTACACCATGTTTTACTTGTTAAGTATACCAAAGTATGCTAAAATAGATATCGGTTGTATCAATCGCAATTAAAGACTACAATGGGGACTATCATATGCAAATATTTCTTAATATCTTATATCTAATCATCGGCTTTTATTTACTGATCAAAGGTGCTGATTTCTTTGTTGAATCTTCCGCATCAATTGCTAAAAGACTAAGGATTCCTACACTGATTATTGGTTTAACTCTCGTTGCATTTGGCACGTCTCTGCCGGAATTAGCTGTCAGCTTGACAGCTGCCATTAAGGCAAGTACTGAAGGCAGTTCTGCGGATATTGCTATGGGTAACATCGTTGGGTCGAATATTGCTAATATTACGCTTATCCTTGGTACAAGCGCCATAATGATGCCGATTATTGCTCATAAAACCATTAGAAAAAGAGAATTTCCATTTTTATTAGGCATGTCCATTCTCTTGTTTGTATTAGCCTTGCTATTTCAAGCTGATTATCAAATTGTTTGGTGGGAAGCGATGCTGCTACTGTTCAGCTTTGCTATCTACTTAGTGATTATGGCGAAAACCAAACAAGAAGATGAGATCATCGAAGAGATTCATTTAATCTCTAATAAAAAGGCGATTATCTTGTTGATTATTGGCTTAGTTGGTGTTTCATTAGGTGGTATGCTTGTTACGAATGCTGCAGAATTTATATCCTTGCAAGTGTTGACAGATTTGTTTGGTGTTTTGGAAACGGATGCTAAAACGCTTGTCGGTTTATCCATTGTTGCCTTAGGAACTTCACTACCTGAACTCGTTACTTCAATTGTTGCTACGAATAAAAATGAAGGTGACATTGCTTTAGGTAATGTCATTGGTTCAAATATTTTTAACAGTTTATTAATAGTTGGCTTAGCTGGTGTTATTACGCCGCTTGGCATCAATCGTAACGTGATTATCGATATGGTGATTGTCGTTGGATTGACCATCCTGATATTCGTGTTTACTTTAACAAAAAAACAACTATCGAAACGTGAAGGAACCATCTTACTAGTTCTCTACGTGCTATATATCACGTATATAATATTGCGTGCCTTCTCAGTTTTCTAAGAAAGATTTAATGTCATCTTTCAGCATATCGTTGTGCAAAATGTAAGACTCATGGGTATGATTTGGTAAAATGATGTGTTTCGCATGATGTAATCGTTGTTTAATCATTAATTGATGCTCAATTTTGATTACATCGTGTTCTCCAAAATATAATAATATTGAATGATTAACTTTTAAGAGATCATAATCATTGAAAACAGGTCCTTCTAGCATCAATTTGAGCAAAGGGCTTTTTTCTTTTTGATAGCTTTTTGTCATACTGCTAAATAAGTCATCCGCTAAGCCATCTGGACTGATGTTCAGCCCACACAGCACCAGTTTAGTAAATTGCTGTGGTGCTTTCAATAAAGCCTTCAAAGCAACGATTGCACCATCGGAATAGCCAAATATATGGGTATGATCTAGCTTATGTATCTTTAAGAATGCCAGCAAATCATCAGCCATGATATCGTATGAATCTGCAACCGGACCCGGACTCTTGCCATGTCCACGTGAATCAATGAGGTAGATTGTGAAATTTGCTTTAAGCTTGTCAGCTAGAGCGTCTAATGATGTGTGGTCTTCGCCATTGCCATGAAGCATAATAAGTGGATAGCCACATCCGCTTTTTTCGAAATATAGATTAAATTTTTTCATTTTTCTACTACCTCATATTTTATTAACAACAACCAATATGGTTGATAAAGACTTAAACGTCGCATTTGTTGGGTGTATAACATGTTCTCCCTGTTGATATCAGACGCATTCTTATAATTATTGTATCATGCTTTAGCAATGAAAAAAAGGTCCATGAGGACCTTTTAGTGTTAGTCTGCATAAGCCATGTTCTGTTTCCTCATGAAATGAGGATGTGATCATTTATCTCTACAGAGTAGCATGCATTAGCTTCAATTTGCTGTTGCACATGCCCCTACCAAATTTGGGTTGCTAGCTTGAGGGGTTTACCGCGTTTCATCAATTTGTTTCCAAATTGTTCGTCACTGTGGCACGTTATGCGAAGTAGCCATAGTTGCCCTTAGGCTACCCTCGCGCCGTTACTTTCGTACCCTAAGTTATGCGTTCCTTAGGCACAAACACTACATCCATCGCAGGATGTGCTAGCATGGACTTTCCTAACCTTTTTAAGGCTCGATCACCTTCGACTAACATCTTAATCTTATCACGATTAAGCAATCGTGACAAGATGACTAATTATCTTTGTGCATTGGTCGTTTGCCATGTGGCTTACGTTCTGCTGTATGATGGGGTTTTTCAGGACTGTTATTTTCTGCACCGGGTAGTGCATCTCTACGAGATAAGTCCACACGACCACGATCATCTACACCGATACATTTAACAAGAATTTGATCGCCAATTGACAACACATCTTCAACTTTTTCAATTCTTTCTTTGGCGATTCTTGAAATATGTACCAAACCATCGGTACCTGGCCATAATTCAACAAAACAGCCATATTTTTCAATTCTTGTGACTCTGCCTTCATAAATTTGACCAATTTCGACATCTCTAACAAGATTCAAAATGTATTCAGCAGCAGATTCAATCCAAGTTTTTTCCATGTGCATCAAGAATACGCGACCATCTTGTTCAATGTCAATCTTGACATTATTATTGTCTTCAATAATTTGATTAATAATCTTGCCACCTGAACCAATAATATCTTTAATCTTTTCAGGATTCACACGAATCATCTTAACTTTAGGAGCATACTTGGAAAGTTCTGCTCTTGGTTTAGCAATGACTTTTGACATATGATTCAATATTTCTAAACGAGCAGCTCTTGCTTGTTCAAGCGCTTCTTCAAGAATTTCTCGAGTGATTCCAGCAATCTTAATATCCATCTGTAAAGCGGTGATACCTTTAGTTGTTCCTGCAACTTTGAAATCCATATCACCTTCATGGTCTTCCATCCCTTGGATATCGGTTAAGATTGTATAGTTCTTACCTTCCTTAATCAAACCCATGGCGATTCCCGCAACGGGTGCTTCAATTGGAACACCTGCAGCCATGAGTGCGAGTGAACCTGCACAAATAGTGGCTTGTGAAGATGAACCATTTGATTCTAGAATCTCTGATACGACACGGATAGAATATGGAAATGTTTCTTCATCTGGTAGAACCTGTAGTAAAGCACGTTGTCCCAAAGCACCATGACCGATTTCGCGGCGACCTGGTGAACCATAACGACCTGTTTCACCAACTGAGAACGGTGGGAAGTTATAGTGAAGCATAAATCGTTTTGTATCTTCATCGCCTAGTCCGTCGATGATTTGATTTTCACCGATTGAACCAAGTGTCACTGTGCCAAGAGCCTGTGTTTGTCCACGTGTGAACAATGCGGAACCATGTGCTCTTGGTAATAAATCAATTTGCGAATCAAGTGGTCTAATTTCATCCACTTTTCGACCATCAGGTCTGACTTTATCTTCTGTGATTAAGCGTCTGACTTCAGCTGTGACAATAGCATCCACTAAAAATTTGATTTGTTTAATATAATTTTTATGCGCTTTTTCATCGAATACCTGATGTCCTTCGACTTCTCTAAAGAAAGCTTTATTACCGAGTGTTTCTACTGCTTCATCACGAAGTGCATCGATGGCATGATAACGTTCTAATTTGTCATATATTGAGACGGCATTGATAAGCTTTTCTTCATAAGCATCGTATAATGTTTTCTTTAGTATTTCATCAATTTCTAATTTTGTAAAAGTCATTTTTTCAACTGGAAAATCAGCCATGATTTCTTCTTGAAAAGCAATCAATGTCTTAATGGCATCGTGTGCAAATAAGATTGCTTCTAGCATATCTGCTTCGCTGATTTGTTTAGCACCTGCTTCAACCATATTAATAGCTTCTTTTGTGCCCGCTACAATTAAATCAATGTCCGAAACTTCTATTTGTTCAGGTGTTGGATTTAAGATGAACTCCCCATCTACACGTCCTACTTGAACACCTGCAATTGGCATTGTAAATGGAATATTTGAAATGCCTAAAACGAGTGATGAACCAAACATTGCTGCCATTTCTGGTGTGCAATTCTGATCGCTTGAAATGACCGTGTTAATAATCTGTACTTCGTTCTTGAATCCTTCAGGAAATAGCGGTCTCAGTGGTCTATCAATCAATCTTGAGGTCAATGTTTCATGCTCTGATGGACGACCTTCTCTTCTTAAAAATCCACCTGGAATTTTACCTGCAGCATAGAGCTTTTCTTGATATATCACCATTAAAGGGAAAAAATCCTGAAAAGATTCTTCTGTTTTAGCTGTAACGACACTTAAAATTGTAGACTCTCCGTAGCGGATCAAGGCAGAGCCGTTAGCTTGTTTTGCCATTTCACCAATTTCAACGACTAAGGGTCTACCACCTAGTGTTGTTTCATAAATTTTCTTTTCCATTGAATATAAAATCTCCTTCATTTTATATCTTTCGATTTATATTTTTCGATATCTAAACTATGATACCATATTTTAATAAAAATGTCACTTGATGATAACCTTTGAATGTTTTTTATCTATTGACAAAAAGGCAAGAAAAAAAGGTTGCAATGCAACCCTTCTTACTTGCGTAAACCAAGTTTTTGAATCAATGTTTGATAACGATTTACGTCATTATTTCGCAAATAATTAAGTAAGCGTCTTCTTTGACCAATCATCTTGTACAAGCCACGCCGTGAATGAAAATCATGGATGTGAACTTGCAAATGTCCATTCAGGGTATTAATGTTTTCTGTGAGTATTGCGATTTGGACTTCTGGTGAACCTGTATCACCATCCTTCATCGCATATTCCTTAATAATAGCCTGTTTCTTTTCTTTACTGATTGCCATATGGTTTTATCCTTTCTCGAGTAACTAAAGTAGAGGTTGGCATACCTGTAACCTTGTTATCGCCTTTTCTATTGTAGCATAATATGTATAATATGCAAGTGATTTTGTTAAATTTTAATGAATTGATCAACGCTGACAACAAACACTGTGGCACCACCGACTTCGACTTCGATTGGAAGCGCAGTGAATGAACCGAATTCATTGACAATAGTATTAGGGACGAGTTTTGCACGTTTCTTTGAATGAGTCTCAATAATCTCAAGTGCTTGAGGCACTTTTTCATCATTGATACCAATCAAGAAGGTGACATTACCAGCACGTAGGAATCCACCTGTAGTTGCAAGGCGTGTTGAAAAGAATTTTTCTTTTACTAACGCTTTTTGTACTTTGTTCGCATCATCATTTGACACGATTGCAATAATAAGTTTCATCTTCTCACTTCCTTTAATTCATTATACCACGACTTTTGAGTCTATGAGTGCTCTGATCGTTTGTTCATCTCTTTTTAACTGCCTGATGAGGGATTGCTTAGATTTGAATTTGATTTCTTCTCGTATATATGTGTTGAATGTTACTTCAATATGATGATTATATATGTCCTTATTAAAATCAAAGATGAAAACCTCCAACCGTTTAGTATTTGAATAATTCAGCGTTGGATTATAGCCGACGTTTGCCATACCATCATAATACTTATCATTCACGAACAATGTAACGTAATATACACCAACCTTCGGTAAAAAATAATTACCATAATTGACATTAGCTGTCGGAAATCCCAATAATTTACCTACTTTATTTCCGTGCTCAATTTCACCACGAATGGTATATGGATGACCTAATAAATGCAAAGCGCCTTCAAGATCACCATTCAACAGGAAATCTTTGATATATGTGGTTGATATACGCATGTTATTATGAACAAGATCAGGGACGACATCAACTACAAATGATTTCTGTAAATCTTCAATGTTTCCTTGCCCTCGAAATGCGAATCTAGCATCTCTACCAATAACAAGACGTTTGACAGATATTTGTTTTAGAAACAAAATGAATTCTTGAACGCTCAATTCGGAAAATTGACGATCAAACTTAACGACAAAGGCAAAGTCAAGTTCATATTTTGATAATTGTTCAATTTTATCGCGTTTCCCCATCAACGTCTGGAAAGGTTGGTTTCTTAAGATGGTAGATGGATGTGGATCAAAAGTCAAAACAGCGTGTTTCGTATCCCGATAATGCAAGACACGTTCAATCAGTTGCTGATGACCTCTATGTAGACCATCGAAGTTACCCATTGTAAGTGTAACAGGTTTATCATTCTTCATTTGGTCAAATGTATTATATTGTATTTTCATTCATAACTCCTAACGAATAACGATTGGTTTATATTGATGATTATTGATTGGCTCGTAAAACGCAATAAAGCGATTATTTTCATCTACAACGACAAAAGGAACATCCATACTGGTTTGTCTTTCATCTAGAATAATGCCATTTTTAACAAGTTCAATCATATAATCATTAAGTGCTATTTTTGGATATTGATGAAAGAATGTATCAAGATTGATTAGATCATCAGCAGTCAATTGATCAATTGATTTCGCATCACTATCATGATAATCGCCAATCCTTGTCCTTCTAAGAACAGATAAAGCACCACAAGTATCTAGGTGGTTTGCAATATCAACCGCTAAACTTCTTATATATGTTCCCTTTGATACAGTGGTAGTAAATGAGATATGGGTGTCATTTATATCAAGCACTTCAAAATCATAAATTTCAACATATCGCTTAGGACGTTCAATGGCTTTTCCCTGATGGGCAAGTTTATATAGTTTCTGGCCATTTATCTTAATGGCAGAATGCATAGGTGGTTCTTGTTCATATCCACCAATGAATGATTTTGCTGCTTCAATAATGTCTTTTTTTGAAGAGTGAACGGGTTTTTCCATCAAGACTTTGCCGGTGATATCATATGTATCAAAATGTTTTCCTAATGTGATGACACCAGTATATGATTTTTGTTTTGCTGCCAATAAATTGGATAATTTGGTCGCTTTTCCAACGCAAACAATAAGCAGGCCGCTAGCAAAAGGATCAAGCGTGCCTGTGTGTCCAACTTTATTAAGATGAAACATCTGTTTTATACGTTTAACGATATCATGAGATGTTAAACCAATGGGCTTGTCTATTAAAAAAAATCCATCCATCGTATTCACCACATAATATTATACCAGCATTTATATACAAAAAAAAGCACGATGTGCTTTGTTTTGTTTATCGGTTTTCTTCAATCCAAGA
>WOYI011005953.1_pt6 | contig 10274 bp, 10 predicted proteins | sample 6423411 | NCBI WGS metagenome assembly WOYI01 (sample SAMN13441803, study PRJNA592873) | oil field metagenome | biome: oil field; feature: oil-well bore; material: oil-contaminated soil; isolation source: oil-contaminated soil from oil-well borehole | place: Germany: Wietze | collected 2016-10-18 ... | reverse complement strand
ATCATTTCGTGGCGAGTGAGGGATTCGAACCCCCGAAGGCTACGCCGGCTGATTTACAGTCAGATCCCTTTGGCCGCTTGGGTAACTCGCCAGACGCGCACCCGACCGGCTTGTACAGTCGAGCGGAGGCGCGATCACCCATCTTACGCGTTCGACGCGCGGCGCGAAAATCCGGCTCGCCCTCGGGCCGCCGCCCGCCGCGGCCCATCGGATCAGGTGCCGATGCGATCCAGGTCGACGTCCGAGAGCGACTCGGGAAGCCGCAGCAGAGCACCTTCGAACCGGCAGGTGGCCGCTGCCACATCCATCGCACGCTCCAGCACGGTGCCCCAGGCTTCCTGGTCTGCCGGCCATCGATCGAACAGTGCGGCGACGGCCGCGGCGAACGCCGCGTCTCCGGCGCCCATGGTGTCCACGATGCGGCCCGGCAGATCCGAGATCGGGCGCGTCACGGTGATCGCGCCCGCCTCGAGCGTCGCTCCGGACGAGCCCTGGGTGGCGAGCACCGCGTCGACACCGAGGTCGACCAGTCGCACGCGCAGCACGTCGAGCGGCTCACCGTAGAGCAGGATCGAGTCGTCCTCGCCGACCTTGACGAGCGCCGCCCGTGAGGCGAGGGCTTCGAAGCCACGGACGAACTCGGCGCGGTCCGCCATCATGCCCGAGCGCGGATTCGGGTCGATCGCCAGCTGTCCCGAGACTCCATCGAGCGATTCCACCAGGAGTCGCGTCTGCTCCGCGTTGTCGAACGGGAAGCAGCTCACGACCACGATGCCGGCATCCGCTATCGCCGCACGGATCTCCACGCCGAAATCGATCGAACGCGCCTGGGCTGCGGCATTGAATTCGTATGCCGGCTCGCCCGATGCGCTGCGCGTGCTCACCGCGCGCGAGCTGCCGAGCGGCGACGGGGAGGCGAGCAGCTGCACTCCGTAGTCGGCGAGGTAGGCGCGGATGTGCTCCGCGGCCTCGTCGTCTCCGAGCATCGCGATCAGCGTCGTCGGGACGCCGAGCCGGCACAGTCCGACTGCGACGTTGAGCGCCGCTCCTCCGACGAACTCGCGCACTCCGCTGTCGTCGCGCAGCTCGTCGATGAGCGCGTCTCCGATGACCACGACCCGATTGCTCACGCGTCAGCCCTCGCCGCTTCGAGTACCCGCTCGATGAAGGACTCCGCCCGCTGGCGTGTCCCGTCGATGCGGGCGTCGACGCTCGCGCGCACCTCGTTCGGTGCGAGCGGCGCGGCCAGGCGCACGTTCTCATGACAGGACAGATCGGTGCACATGTAGGTTCCCACGGTGTCTCCGCGCAGGCCCGCGTCGCCCGCCTTGCGTGCCGAGAACAGCGACACCTGGTCGGCCGGCTGCATGGTGTGACACACGTTGCACAACGCAGACCCGGCGCGGGAGTTGCCTTCGGAGGCTCTCAGCACCGCGCCGATGATCTCGTGACCGAACTCTGCCACGAGATAACCACGACCCTTCGTGCGCGGATCGCGCCACGCGAGGAAGTCGAGATGGTCCCAGTCGGTCAGCACGAAGTCGGGCGGAAGCGTGAGCAGCCGCAACTCGTCGTCGTTCGCATTCGCGAACGCCCCGCGGATGTCATCTTCGGTCAACTGGCGCATCGGGCCTCCTCGCCGCCTCCGATCAGTCTACGAAGAACGCTGTCCGAGAGCGCGCCGCCGGCGGTGGGGCCAGCGCTCAGGCCTCGTAGGCGTGCAGGCTACGGCAACACGACTCCGGGCAGCGCCCAGGCCGCGAAGACGGGTCCGGCGGCCGAGATCAGGGCGGAACCGTCGGATGCCGTCGCCAGCGTCGCGTCGCCGTGGAGGGCGACGGCGCGCGCGGCCGCGGGCACCGCAGTCGCGCTCAGCTCGATGTCCACGTCGCCGCGGGAGGCGAGCACGAGGACGGACTCCTCCGTCGATTCACGCAGGAACACGACCGACTGGTCGTCGACGTGCACCCAGCGCAGGCCGCCGGTGGCCAGGACCGCGTGACCCCGGCGCAGGTGAATGAGTTCGCGGTACAGCGCCAGGCGATCAGCAGTCTCGGGCAGGCTCTCGCTCCCCCACGGCATCGGCGTGCGGCTCGCTTCGCCGTCGACCCCCACGACGCCGTACTCATCGCCCGCGAAGACGACCGGCAGGCCGGGAAGCGTCATGGACAGACCGACGGCGAGCGGGATCGTTCCGGGGGCGGCATGAGTCGCGAAGCGCGCCGTGTCATGGGTGTCGAGGGGCTGCATGTTGCCGAGACGCACCCGCCATGGGATGCCGGCTGTGAAACGCGTCACCGCCCCGACGAACTCCGCCGCGGTGTAGCGCGGGATCCCGCCGATCGGCTGCCCGAAGAACCAGGGATCGGTCACCTCTTCGCCCTCGGCGTTGAGATACGGCTCGTGCGTGGGCTCGCTGAGCCACCCCCACAACGGCCGCGTGAAGGAGGGGTAGGTCATCGCGCCGTGCCAGCCGTCGCCCTGCAGGTCGCTGCTGGCATCGTTGGTCGACTCTCCGAGCAGCACGGTCTCGGGGTTGATGTCGATCATCGTCTTGCGCAGCAGCTGGCGGACCTCGGCATTCAGGTCGACATCGCCCAGGCGTCCGGTCATGTTCGCGACGTCGATGCGCCACCCGTCCGCGTTGAAGGGCGGCTTGAGCCACTTCGCGACCACCGAGTCGGGTCCGTCGATGAAGCGATCCCTGAGCTTCTCGGACGCCCAGTTGAACTTGGGCAGGCTGGGATATCCCAGCCACGACACGTATTCGGTGTTCGCCTCGTCGGTGAAGTAGTAGAACTCCTCCGCAGGTGCGGCCGGGTTGCCGAGTGCGGAGAGGAACCACTCATGACGATCGCCGGAGTGGTTGCTCGTGAGGTCGCCGATCACGTGGATGCCGCGCTCGTGCGCCGCCTCGATCAGGCGGATGTACGCCTCGTCGCCGCCGAGCAGCGGGTCGACCGACAGGAAGCTCGACGCGTCGTAGCGGTGGTTGGAGGCGGCCGGGAAGACGGGCGTCAAGTACAGCAGGTTCACGCCGAGCTCGACCAGGTGATCGAGCTTTCCGGTGACGCCGTCCAGATCGCCGCCATAGAACTGCTGCGAACGCCCGGGCGCGACAAGCGCGACCGGCTCGTCCCACGTCGCAGCGATCGCCCAGTCCGGGGTCGCATGCCGATCCGCCTGCCCCGATCGCGCGAACCGGTCCGGGAACACCTGGTAGAGAACGGCGTCGTATATCCATGCGGGCGGGGCCGGGAAGGCGACGAGGGCGAAGTCTTCGGCATCCAGGGTTTCGAGGGTGTGCAGGCCGGACTGGCTCAGCCACTGCACGCGGCCATCCTCGTGCCGCAACATCCAGCGGTAGCCGTGACGCGGGTTGGCGACGACGACATCGGCCTCCCACCAGTCCCAGCCGTCAACAGACCCGATGAGGATCGCATCGGTCCAGGCCGGCTCGCGGTCGGGGTTCGAGCGCGTGCGTACCGCAGTGAGCGGACCGTACTCGACGGGGACGCGGACGCGGACGCGGACCGTTTCGCCGAGTGCGGGTTCGGCGTTGGAGACGTACAGCGGCGAACCATCGTGATGCGGGGCAAGGGGTTTCATCAAGGACCTTTCAGGCAAGCCGGCGGCGAACGCCACGATTCGACGTGGTTGCACGGCACAACGCCATGGCAGAGCCCTCAGGTTGCCCTTCAGTTATACCGAACGGATGCCGCTCCCGCGGCGTCCGCTGCCTGACGCTGCCCGAGACCAGGCCACCTGCGATGCTGCCGCGGCAGAGTCCGCGGGACTCACTGGTATGCAAGCGCTTGCCTCGGACGGCGTCCCGAGTCACGGCGTCGAGGCTGGATTAGACTTCCGCGCATGGCTGATTCATCCTTCGACATCGTCAGCAAGGTCGACCACCAAGAGGCCGACAACGCGCTCCAGCAGGCCCGCAAGGAGGTCGAGCAGCGATACGACTTCAAGGGGACCGGCGCTTCGATCGAGTGGAGCGGCGAGGCCGTGCTCATCAAGGCGAGCACCGAGGAGCGCGCGAAGGCGGTGCTGGACGTGTTCCAGTCCAAGCTTGTCAAGCGCGGCATCTCGCTGAAGAGCCTCGAGTCGGGGGAACCGGTCGCCGGCAGCAAGGAGTACCGCATCACCTCCACGATCAAAGACGGCATCTCGCAGGAGAACGCCAAGAAGATCGGCAAGATCATCCGCGACGAGGGCCCGAAGGGCGTCAAATCGCAGATCCAGGGCGATGAGCTGCGCGTGCAGTCCAAGAGCCGCGACGACCTGCAGGAAGTCCAGCGACTCCTCAAGGCCGCCGATCTCGAGGTGGACCTGCAGTTCATCAACTACCGGTAGCGCAGCCCCCGGACCAGAGATTCTCCTGTTCGGTCCGCAGGGAGTGCGCAGGAGTCGGCGATCGCCGCAATTTGCGATCCGGAATCCCGCGAAATCACGAGGTGTGAGCTGTCGAGCCTCGCGATCGTCAGATGCCTCTGTACGCTTGCTTGCGATCTCGAACCCGGATGATCTCGATCAGCCACGTGTCGTCGAAGACGTCGTAGATCACTCGAAAGTCCCCGAAGCGGACCGGTATGTGTGCGCATACCCGGTGAGCTTTGTGACCCCCGATGGCCGCGGTTCTTCAGCAAGCCCTCGCACCGCGCCAGCAATGCGCTTCTGCGTCGCGCGGTCGAGCTCGCGCAGCTCCTCGGCAGCGTTGCCGGTGAACTCGACCTTGTACTCGGCGCTCACACACCGAGTTCAGCGAACGACTGGTCCGCATCGACCCGGATACCGTCGTCTGCGGCTTTGGCGGCCTCGTAGGCGGCGACATCGGCGGACATCTCCAGCCGCTCAAGCAACTCGAGACTCGAGATCCTCGACGCCGATCACGACGGCAGCGAGCTTGCCGTGGCGTGTCACGCCGATTCGCGCATGCCCATGCTCAACACTGCTGACGACGGTCGTGATGTCATCTCGCAGTTCGGTGGAGCTGAGTTCTCGGTCTAGCGTGGCCATGCCCTGAACGCGACGCGGCGTTTCCGGCCGGCGGGATAGCGTGAAGGGCATGCCGGAAGCGCCGACGACAGACTCACCCGAAAAGGCATCCGCTCCGACCGAGATCACTAGGCAGACGTGGGTCTATGTGGTACGGCGCACGGTGCAGGAGTTCGTGCGAGACGGCTGTGTCGACGCGGCCGGAGGGCTGACCTTCTTCTCCGTCCTGTCGATCTTTCCAGCTGGACTCGCGCTCGCCGCTCTGGTCGGAGTGCTCGGTGACAGCGAAGCAGTCCTCGAACGGCTGTTCATGCTCCTCGATCAAGTCGCTCCGGACGCGGTGGCGGAGACTCTCCGCTCCCCCCTACGTGATGTGGCGGGCGCATCGACGGCCGGCCTGACGTTGGCCGTGGCCGTCGCGACGTCCGTGTGGTCGGCATCGGTCTACGTCGGCGCATTCGGCCGGGCTCTGAACCGCATCTACGGCATCGAGGAAGGCCGGCCGTACTGGAAGCGGAAGCCGGCCCAACTCGCGCTAACCGTCGGGCTGATCCTCCTCGCGATGATCGTGCTCAGCGTGGTGACGGTCACGGGCCCGATTGCGCGGGCGATAGGGGACGCGATCGGCATGGGCGAGACGGCACTTCTTGCGTGGGACATCCTGAAATGGCCCCTGCTGGCCGTCGCGGTCGTCGCAATCGTCACCGTCCTGTACAAGGGCACTTCCAATCTGCAGCAGCCCCGGTTCCGGTGGCTCGCGGTCGGTGCCGCGCTGGCCATGTTCGCTCTCGGCCTCGGATCACTCGCGTTCGCCTTCTATGTCGCGAACTTCGCCGGCTACAACCGCACGTTCGGGGCGCTTGCGGGGGTCATCGTTTTCCTGCTCTGGCTTTTCCTGGTGAACCTCGCGTTGCTTCTCGGGGCCGAGTTCAACGCCGAGTTGGAGCGCGGCAGGCAGCTGCAGGCGGGGATTCCGGCTGAAGCGCAGCTGCAGCTGCCACCGCGCGACACCACGGTGAGCAGCCGCACGGCTCGGTCAGTGAAGGTCACCGAAGAAAGAGGAGAGCTGTTGCGCAAGGGTGAACCGCTTCCGCCGAGGACGGATACAGCGTTTCACCGGGCACGAAGCTTCGTGCGCGGTCTCTGGCAGCGGATCGCGCGCCGCTCGTGAGTCTCGGGCGACTGAATTAGGAGGGGAGCATCTCCCGCGTCTCCGCGACCATCTCGAGCAGCTTCTTGGTCGCGGCCGGATCGGAGTGGCTGACGCGCAGCTGCGGATCGAGCGCGTCGATCTGAGCGCTGAGCGCGGCGGTCACGTCAGGATCGTCGGTGAGCACCGAGAGCTCTTGAACAGCCTGGATGAACCGCTTCACCACCGCGGGGTGACCGACGCAGTAGTGACGGATCGGCGAGAGTGCCGCGTCGATGTGGTCCCTGACGGAGAGCGATGTGGTCACGACGCACAGCGCGCCGTCTTCATCGCACAATGCTGCCGGAAGCCGCGGCATGTTGGCGATTCGCGCGGTGATCGCGCTCAGGTGGCCGATTGCGTGCACCGCTGTCGTCGGATCGTTCACTCCGGCCGACAGGGCTCGCAAAGCGATGTCGAGGATCTGCTGCGTCCCGTAATCGATGTCTTCCGCTGCGGTGCGTTCATAGCCGATGGCATACGCCCCACGAATCGCATCCTCGATGGCTGCGACGTTCCGGTCGTCGGCAGCATCGTCGCTGGGCCACCATGAGGCCAGCACGATCCCCTCGACGATGTTCTCGCCGACCCGCGTCTTCTCCTCGATGACGATTGCGTGGTCCTCGGCGACACCGATCAGCGCGACGTAATCCTGTGCGGTGATGAAGCCGCTCGACGACGACGTGACGCTGTGGCGGATGACAGGACGATGAATCGGATGCGGAACCCCTCGGGCTGCTTCGTTGCGGTCTCCGACGCGCTCGATCGTCTCGTCGGTGTCCGCGTGGATATCCTTCAGCATCGTCTCGACACGCAGCTGGGAGGCCAGATGAGCCAAGAAGAACACGAGCATCACGACGCTGACCAGTGTCAGGATGAAGGCGAATGTCACCGAGATGCGGGGCACGAACTCCGGCACGTCTTCGGTGGCTGACCGCACGGACCGCAGCACCGTGATCGAGTAGGCGAATGTGCCGAGGAACGCCGCCAGCGTCCAGTGGACTTGGCGGTCGCGGGCGAACAGCCGGAGGACGCGCGGCGATGCCTGGCTGCTCGCCAGCTGCAGTGCGACGACGGTCAGGGAGAAGGTCAGTGATGTGGCCGTGATGAGAGAACCTGCGATGGAGGACAGCACAGAGCGCGCCGTGTCTGCTCCCCCGTTGAATACGGCCGAGTCCACGGACGTCGGCAGGCTCGAATCGACGATCACATCCAGCCGCGGAAGCACAATGCCGAGCGCGACGGCGACGATCACCGCCGCGAGGGGAACCGGCCAGAGGCGAGACTCCACGGACTCGGAAACCGCTGCCCACCACCCTCGGCGTCGGACGCGTCCCACGCTCGAACCCGAGCTGCGTGCGTTCACGCGGCGTCGCCACCAGGCAGCGCCGAGCCTGTGCCGAGTGTGTCGCGACCGACCACGCTCAAAGTTCCATTGGGCTCCAGCACCACCGCTCCGACGAGAGCCAGGTCTCCGTAGCCGCCGCTGCGCACGGCCTGCATCACCTGCGATTCGGTCAGCCGGTTCGCGCGGATCTGCGCCGGGTCCAGCGCGCCTTCTCTCACGAGGAGGACCGGCCGCGATGTCACCGCCCGGCGAAACAGCGGCCACCTCGTCGAGAACCACGCGACCAGCAGCTGCAATGCGGCCAACAGCGCTAACGCTGTGGTTCCCTCGGCCCATGAGACGTCCGCGCTCAGGAGGATCGTCGCGAGGGTCGAACCCAAAGCGACCGTGACGATGAAGTCGAAGGCGTTCATCTGGCTGAGCGTGCGCTTTCCCGACAGCCGCAAGGTGATGATCAGGAACGCGTATGCGGCTGCCCCGACAATCACCACCCGTACCAGATCGGACCAGGAATCGAACCACATGATGCTCTTCCTCTCTTCAGTGCCGGCCTGTCGGGTCGCGGTAAGGGCTGGCGGCATGGCACATCGGCGCTGATCTACCCTTGCACGCTCACCCGCGATCACCGCAACCTCATTCGGCTGGCCGGAGACTTCACCTCGGAGGCTCAAACATCACCGTCAAAACAGCTGACACTGACCGCGCTGGGAAGGGCCCCTGGTACATTCCGTGGCATGACTTGGCCTGCGCTACATGTCTCGCGATCAGTGGATGCCGATGTCGCGACAGTCGCCTACGTCGCTGGAGATCCCGCGAAACTGCCCTTGTGGGCGGCCGGTCTCAGTGCTGGCATCCGTCTCGAATCCGGTCGATGGTATGCGGACTCACCGATGGGGGTCGTTGAGGTGGCGTTCACCGGTCCGATTGAGTCGGGCATCCTCGAGCACCAGTGACTGGACGATCCGACTGGGGGCCAAGAGGGTGTCTAAGCCACCCGGCTCGGGTGAGTCCGGAGACGGAGGAGCACGCTTCTCTCGACGAGCACCGGCACGTAATCGCGCAGCCGCACGCCGTCGAACGACTCCAGTTCGTCGGCGATCAGCTCGAACGCGGTGTCCTCGGGCAACTCCGGAAAACGGAGCCGCAGACGCTCGGCCAGATAGACGAGCGCCTCGAACTCGTTCTCGGGATTCGTGCGACTCACAGATCGATTCTCGCTCGAGTCCGGTCAACCGGCTCGGATATCGGCAGACAGCCGATCAGGACTGCACCCGCAAGCTGCTCACCCACGAGACGCCTGCCGTTGACTACGGTGGAGGAGGGCCGCGATGGCCATCGAAACCAGGAGGTGCGCAGGGTGGCGCAGACGAAGACGGGCAAGCCCACTGCGGCCGAGCTGCGCGAACACGCAGACGCGAAGAGGATCGCGGTGTACTCCCGGCTCAACAAGCTCGCATTGATCGACGCGCTCGACCAGGGCCCGTCGACGTGAAAGTCGTCGCGGTCTACAGCACCAAGGGCGGTGTCGGCAAGACCACAGCGGCTGTGAACCTGGCGTGGGAAGCGTCGAAGGAATTCCGAGTGCTGCTGTGGGATCTCGATCCGCAGGGGGCAGCGGGCTTTCTCCTGCAGGTAAAGCCCAAGAAGGTGAAAGGGGGCGTCGGCGCGCTGGTCGCAGGTCAGAGCAGGGTGTCCCGCGCCATCCGCTCCAGCGAGTACGACAACCTCGACGTGCTGCCCGCCGACGCGAGCTACCGCGACCTCGACCTCGTGTTCGACCACGCGAAGAAGTCAGAGCAGAGGATCTCGAAGATCCTCGAGCAGATCGACCGCGAGTACGACGTCGTGATCCTCGACTGTCCCCCCGGCGCCGCGCTTGTGGCGGAGAACGCGGTGTTCTCAGCGCACGCCGTGGTGGTTCCGCTCGTGCCGTCACCGTTGTCGATGCGATCACTCGACCAGGTCACGGAGTTCGTGTCCGCCTCCGTTTCGAAGGCTCGGGTGGTGGCGTTCCTCTCGATGGTCGATCGTCGAAAGACCGTGCACCGCGACGCGGTGAAGAATCTGCCAGGGGGACAGACATCGGTCAGCCACGTTGTCGTTCCTGCTACCGTGCAGATCGAGCGGATGGGAACGGAGCGGGCACCCATCGGCAGCTACGCGCCCACCACCGAAGCTGCGCGTGCCTACGGCGAGCTCTGGACACTTGTGGCGAAGGTCGTGAAACCGAGGGCTCGCAAACGCAAACACTGAACCAATGAGGGTCCCGGGCTTGCCGAGTCCGCGCCGGGTGCAGGGCACCTACTACACGCTGATGCTGGGCAACACTCTCGCCGTGTCATTCATCTGGGGCATCAGCACGCTCTTTCTGCTGGATGCCGGCCCGACCAATCTGGAGGCGTTCGCCGCGAACGCGTTCTTCACGGCCGGGATGCTGATCTTCGAGATCCCGCTGGCTCATGCTGGCGAGCCCTTTCACGGCCGGGGTCGGCATCTCTGTCTTCTATGCCCTGCAGCCCTACCTGCTCGAACTGTGGGGCGACGACCAGGCCTACACGGTCGCCGGGCTCGCCGCGGCACTGCTGTCGGGGGCATCGATCCTCGGCGGCGCGCTCTCCCCCTGGGTGCGCAAGCTCTTCCACCGCCGCCCCTCGACGCTCCCGCTCGCGACGGTCTCGAGCGCGGTGGTCCTGCTGGAATTCGGACTGGTGCGCAATTCCTGGGTCGCGATCGCGT
>WOYI010435988.1_pt1 | contig 10275 bp, 10 predicted proteins | sample 6423411 | NCBI WGS metagenome assembly WOYI01 (sample SAMN13441803, study PRJNA592873) | oil field metagenome | biome: oil field; feature: oil-well bore; material: oil-contaminated soil; isolation source: oil-contaminated soil from oil-well borehole | place: Germany: Wietze | collected 2016-10-18 ... | reverse complement strand
CGCCGTTTCCTCTGGCGCCGTGCCGGCGCCGCTGGTGCCGGCATCCATCGCCGGAACCGCAGCCGGGGGCAGCATCAGCGACACCCCGGCAAGGCCCACGACCGAGGCGAGCGCCCCGATCAGCAACCCGAAAACATAACCTCTGCCCACGTCCGCCTCCGACGCCTGTCAACCTCAATGGCCCGCTTCTTGCCTTGACCCGGCCGCGCGGCTCTGACCATGTATAGCCCGTCACGCGGGCGCGATCACCCCCCGATTGCACCCGGCAGGAATGAAGGCCCGGACATGCTGCTTCTGATCGATAACTACGACAGCTTCACCTACAATCTCGTCCACTATCTGGGCGAATTGGGCGCGGATGTCGTCGTCCACCGCAACGACGCGCTGAACGTGCAGGAGGCGATGGCGCTGAAGCCCTCGGCGATCGTGCTGTCGCCCGGCCCCTGCGATCCCGATCAGGCGGGAATCTGCCTTGCGCTGACGGCGGCGGCGGCCGAGACGCGGACGCCGCTTCTCGGCGTCTGCCTTGGCCACCAGACCATCGGCCAGGCCTTCGGCGGCAAGGTCGTGCGCTGCCACGAGATCGTGCACGGCAAGATGGGGCTGATGCACCATGCCGGAAAGGGCATCTTCGCCGGCCTGCCCTCGCCCTTCCAGGCGACGCGCTATCATTCGCTGGTCGTGGACCGCGCCACCCTGCCCGATTGCCTCGAAGTCACCGCCTGGCTCGAGGACGGCACGATCATGGGGCTCCGCCACCGCGAACTGCCGATCGAGGGTGTGCAATTTCATCCCGAATCGATTGCCTCCGAACACGGGCACCGGATGCTGCGGACCTTCCTCGAAGGCGCGCGCGTGCCCCTGACGGTGCCCGCATGAGCGACGACCTGCGCCCGCTCATCGGTCTTGCCGCCGACCGGCCGCTGAGCCGCGACGAGGCCGAGCGCGCCTTCGAGACACTCTTCGAGGGGGCCGCGACGCCGAGCCAGATGGGCGGGCTGCTGATGGCGCTGCGGACACGCGGCGAGACCGTCGAGGAGATCGCGGCGGCGGCACGGGTGATGCTGGCGAAATGCCATGCGGTGCGCGCGCCCGAGGGGGCGATCGACATCGTCGGCACCGGCGGCGACGGCAAGGGCACGCTCAACATCTCGACCGCGACGGCCTTCGTCGTCGCCGGCGCGGGCGTGGTGGTGGCCAAGCACGGCAACCGCAACCTCAGTTCGAAATCGGGGGCGGCGGATGCGCTGACCCAGCTTGGCATCAACGTGATGATCGGCGCGGAAGCGGTTGAGAAGGCTCTGGAAAGCTGCGGTATCGCCTTCATGATGGCACCCATGCACCATCCCGCGATCCGCCATGTCATGCCGACACGGGCGGAGCTTGGCACCCGCACCGTCTTCAACCTTCTCGGGCCGCTCACCAATCCCGCCGGGGTCAAGCGCCAGCTGACCGGCGCCTTTTCGCGGCGGTGGATCCGGCCGATGGCCGAGACGCTGGCGGCGCTCGGGTCGGAACGCGCCTGGCTCGTCCACGGCGCCGACGGCACCGACGAGATCTCCATCGCCGGCGCGACCTTCGTCGCCGCCCTGGAGGACGGCAAGGTGCATGAGTTCGAGTTGCATCCCGAAGAGGTCGGCCTGCCGGTCCACCCGTTCGAGGCGATCCTCGGCGGCACGCCCGAAGAGAACGCCACCGCCTTCCGCGCGCTGCTGGCCGGCGAGACGGGCGCCTATCGCGATGCGGTGCTGTTCAACGCCGCCGCGGCGCTCGTCGTCGCCGGCAAGGCGAGCGACCTTCGCGACGGGGTGGCGCGAGCGGCCGAGAGCATCGACAGCGGCGCGGCGAAGGCCAAGGTCGAGGCCTTGGCGGCGGCGACGCAGGCGGCATGATCCCGGCGGCCTGGGCGCATCTGCCGTTCTTCTCCACCCACTGGCCGGCGATCGGGGCGGCACTGGCCGGGGACGCACGGCGGATCCTGCCGCCGGAAGCCGAGCGCTTCGCCGCGCTCGACCTCACGCCGCCGGAAAGCGTGCGGGTGGTGATCCTCGGCCAGGACCCCTATCCGACGCCGGGCCATGCGCATGGGCTGGCCTTTTCGGTGGCGCCCGGCGTCGCCCCCCTGCCCCGGTCATTGTCGAATATCTACAAGGAGTTGCAGGACGATATTGGAGTTGTCAGGGCGGATGGCGACCTCCGCGGATGGGCGCGACAGGGGGTGCTCTTGCTCAACACCTCGCTCACGGTGCCCGCCGGGGATGCCGGAGGCCATGCCCGGCTCGGCTGGCAGCTTCTGGCCGAGGAGGTGCTGCGCGAGGTCTCCGTCCGGCCCTGCGCCTTCCTGCTCTGGGGGGCCCACGCGCAGAAGCTCCGTCCCGGGATCCGCGCGGGCGATCATCTCGTGGTGGAGACGGCCCATCCCTCGCCCCTTTCGGCCCGGCGCGGCTTTTTCGGCTCGCGCCCCTTCAGCCGGGTGAACGCCTGGCTCGCAGCGCGCGGGGCCGAACCGGTCGACTGGGGCGGATAGCGCGGAAGTGGGGGTTTCCCACCCCCACGCCCCCGGGAGGTATTTGCGAACAGAAGAAGGCGGAAGGGCTTTTCGAAGGCGGGACACGGGGGTAAGGAGGGGCATGGACATTCTCGACAGGATCAGGGCCTACAAGCTGGAGGAGATCGCCGCGGCAAAGGTGGCGCGGCCTCTGGCTTCGGTCGAGGCGGCGGCGCGGGAAGCGGAGGCGCCGCGCGGGTTTGCCCGGGCGCTCGCGCGCGCCGCGCGGACGGGTTACGGGCTCATCGCCGAGATCAAGAAGGCGAGCCCGTCGAAGGGGCTGATCCGCGCGGATTTCGATCCCCCGGCCCTGGCCCGCGCCTATGAGGCGGGTGGGGCCACCTGCCTCTCGGTGCTGACCGATGCGCCGTCGTTCCAGGGGGCGCCGGAGTTCCTGACCGCCGCCCGCGCGGCCGTGGCCCTGCCGGCCCTGCGCAAGGATTTCATGTACGACACCTATCAGGTCGCGGAGGCGCGCGCCTGGGGGGCGGATTGCATCCTGATCATCCTCGCATCGGTTTCGGACGCACAGGCGGCAGAGCTGGAGGAGGCGGCCTTCGGCTGGGGCATGGACGTGCTTCTTGAGGTGCACGACGTGGCAGAGCTTGAGCGGGCGCTACGGCTGAAATCCCCGATGATCGGGATAAACAACCGCAATCTCAAGACCTTCGAAGTCACTCTTGAGACGACGCGACAGCTCGCCCCGTCGATTCCGCCCGACCGGATGGCGATCTGCGAGAGCGGCCTTTTCACCCCGGCCGATCTCGCGGCGATGGCCGCCTGCGGCGCGCGCAGCTTCCTCATCGGCGAGAGCCTGATGCGGCAGGCCGATGTCGCCGCGGCGACACGGGCGATCCTCGCCGATCCGGTGGGGGTCTGACGATGGCGCTGACGCATTTCGACAAGGACGGCCACGCGCATATGGTCGATGTCTCGGACAAGGCGGTGACCGACCGGATCGCGATGGCCGAGGCGCGGGTGGTGATGCGGGCGGAAACGCTGGCGCTTGTCACCGAGGGGCGCGCGAAGAAGGGCGACGTCCTCGGCGTCGCGCGGCTCGCGGGGATCATGGCGGCGAAGCGGACGGCGGATCTGATCCCGCTCTGCCATCCCCTGCCGATCACCCGGGTGGCGGTGGACCTTGTTGCCGATCCGGGCCTTCCCGGGGTGCGGATCGAGGCGACCGTGAAGACCTCCGGCCAGACCGGGGTCGAGATGGAGGCGCTGACGGCGGCCTCGGTCGCGGCGCTGACGGTCTACGACATGCTGAAGGCGGCCGAGAAGTCGATGCGGATCGAAGGTTTGCGGGTTATCCTGAAAGACGGCGGAAAATCAGGCCGTTACGAGGCGGAGTGAAAGTGGGGGCGCGGCATGATTTCGGTTGACGAGGCGCTCGGCCGGCTCTTCGCGCTTTGCGCGCCCGTCGCGACGGAACTGGTGCCGCTGCGGCGCGCGGCGGGCCGGGTTCTGGCGGCGCCGGTGGTGGCCGGGCTGGACCAGCCGCCCTTCGCGGCTTCGGCGATGGACGGCTACGCGATCCGCGCGGCCGACCACCGCGCCGGCGCGGTTCTGAACGTCATGGGCGAAGCCGCGGCCGGAAAAGGCTTTTCCGGGACTGTCGGCGCGGGGAACGCGGTCCGAATCTTCACCGGCGCGCCGGTTCCCGGCGGCGCCGAGCGGGTGATCCTGCAGGAGGATGTGACGCGGGAGGGCGACCGGATCACCCTTGGCGACCGGCTGGAAGAGGGCACGAACATCCGCGCGGCGGGGCAGGATTTCCACGCCGGCGACCGGATCGAGGCGCCGCGGCTTCTGACCCCTGCCGATCTTGCGCTGATCGCCGCGATGAACGTCGCCGAGGTGAGCGTCGCGCGGCGGCCGGTCGTGGCGCTTCTTGCCACCGGCAACGAGCTGGTGATGCCGGGCGAGGTGCCGGGGCCGGACCAGATCATCGCCTCCAACAGTTTCGCGCTTGGCGCGCTGGCCGAGGCCGCCGGGGCCGAGGTGCGGATGCTGCCGATCGCGCGCGACGATGCCGAGAGCCTGCGCTTCACCCTCGGGCTCGCCGAGGGTGCCGACTTGATCGTGACCATCGGCGGCGCCTCGGTCGGCGACCATGACCTCGTCGGCCCGGTGACCGAGGCGATGGGGATGGAGCGGTCGTTCTACAAGATCGCGATGCGGCCGGGAAAGCCGCTGATGGCGGGGCGGCTGGGCGGGTCTATCCTGCTCGGCCTTCCCGGAAACCCCGTCTCGTCCGTTGTTTGCGGCCATATCTTCATGTTGCCCATGCTCCGCGCGCTGCAAGGCCTGCCGCCCGCGCCGGCCCCGGTCCGCCGCGCGCGGCTGGCGCTGCCGGTCGCGGCGAACGGGCCGCGCGCCCACTACATGCGGGCGCGGGTCGAGACGGCCGGCGACGGCGCCCGGATCACGCCGTTCGAGCGGCAGGACAGCGCGCTTCTGTCGGTGCTCGCCGAGGCGAACGCGCTTCTGGTGCGGCCCGTCGGCGATGCCGCGCGGCCGGAGGGGACCGAGGTGGATTACATCCCCCTCTGACGCCCGCGATCTGCCGAATGCCCGAATTCGTTGACACAAAAGGGGAACGCGCGTAGAACGTGAAAAGAACGTCGTGGCAATCGGCAAAGGAAAACAGGCATCATGCTGACCCGCAAGCAATTGGAACTGCTCGATTTCATTCAGAAACGCGTGGCCCGCGACGGGGTTCCGCCCTCGTTCGACGAGATGAAGGACGCGCTCGACCTGCGGTCGAAGTCGGGGATCCACCGGCTGATCACGGCCTTGGAGGAGCGCGGCTTCATCCGCCGCCTCGCCCACCGGGCGCGCGCGATCGAGATCGTGAAGCTGCCCGACGCGATGGAGAGGCCGGGCTTCTCGCCCCGGGTGATCGAGGGCGACCGGGCGGCGGCGCCGAGGGGCGCGATGCAGATCACCGAGGTCCATGCGCTGGAACTGCCGGTGATGGGCCGGATCGCCGCCGGCGTCCCGATCGAGGCGATCTCGGAAGTGTCGCATCACGTCGCGGTGCCGGGCTCGATGATCGCCGGGCGGGGCCAGCATTACGCGCTCGAGGTCAAGGGCGATTCGATGATCGAGGCCGGGATCAACGACGGCGATATCGTGGTGATCCGCGAACAGACGACGGCCGATAACGGCGACATCGTCGTGGCCCTCGTCGAAGGACACGAGGCGACGCTGAAGCGGTTCCGCCGCCGGGGCGGGATGATCGCGCTCGAAGCCGCGAACCCGGCCTACGAGACGCGGGTCCTGCCCGAGGATCACGTCAAGGTCCAGGGCCGGCTCGTCGGGCTGATCCGCAGCTACTGAAGCTCTGCCCGGCGGCGGTCGCGCGCGCGGCCGGGCCGGGTGTTCCACAGCCTCTGTCCGGCGACCTCCTTCGCGCTGACGACCCGCAGGCCGTCGCCGGTTGAATAGACCGCGAGCGCGCCGGTATCGCGCAGCTTCGCCACATCGTAGATCCGGCAGCCGGGCGGGACCGGCCCTTCCCAATCGGTCGAGAGGATCACGAGACTGTCCTCCGCGCAGGCGGATGCGGCCCGCGCCGAGGCACCCTTGCCGGTGAAATGCCAGGCCGGATGCCCCGCCACCGTTGTCTGCAAGGCCCCCTTCTCGCCGGCGAGGCCGGGGCGGGCGAAGGCGTCCTCCTGCGCCGCGAGGTCGCCGTCATCCTCGAGCCAGCTCTTGGCGACGAAGCCCGCGCCCTTCGGTTTCGACAGCGCCCGCCCCGTCTCGCCCATCACGCCGATGATAGAGCCGTCGCCGGCGACCAGGAGCGCGGGCCGTTCGGCCGATGCCCAGAGCGCCAGCGCCGCGATCGTCGCCACGCCGCCGGCGGCGCGCAGCGGGATCGGCCGGGCGATGAGGACGGCGAGCCCGCCGAGCGCCATCAGCGGCAGGGTGAGCGGCGGCGGGGTCGGAACCGCCGCGACCGCGCCGTCGAGGCCGGCCACCCAGTCGGCGACGCGGAGGATCGCCCAGGTTCCCTTCTCCATCACCCAGAGCGCCGGGCCCGCCAGACCGACGCCCGAGAGAAGCGCCGCGACGACTCCGGCGGGCATCACCACGATCCCCATCAGCGGCACCGCGAGGAAGTTCGCGAGGAGCCCGTATTCGGCGATCCGGTTGAAATGCGCCGCGGCAATCGGCGCCGTGGCAAAGCCCGCAGCCATCGACGACAGCAGGAGCATCGCCACCGGCCGCAGCACGGCGGGGACGCGGTGCTGGGCCTTCGTCCAGGGCTTGAACGCCACGATGAGTGCCACGGTCGCGCCGAAGGACATCTGGAAGCCGGGCTCGACCAGGCTTTCGGGTTCGAGCATGAGCACGATCAGCGCCGCGATCGCCACCGAGCGGAGCGAGATCGCCCTGCGGTCGGCGAGGACCGCGACCAGCATCACCGCGGCCATGACGAAAGCGCGCCGGGTCGCCACGTTCGGCCCCGCGAGGATGAGGTAGAAGGTCGCCGCGAGCAGCGCCAGGAACGCCGCCAGCTTCCGCGTGTCGAGCCTGAGCGCCAGGGGCGCGAAGAGCGCGAGCCCGTAGCGGCACGAGGCGAAGACGAAGCCGGTCAGCAGCCCCATGTGCAGGCCCGAGATCGAGATGAGGTGCGACAGGTTCGAGCCCCGGAGCGCGTCGTTCGTCGCCTGCGTCACGCCGGAGCGGTCGCCCGTCATCAGCGCCGCCGCGAAGGCGCCCGGCTGCCCCTCCATCCGCGCCTGCATCGCGGTGGAGATCGCCCGCCGCATCCGGAACGCCATCAGCGGCAACCCGCCCTCCGGCGGCGCGATCGCAAGGACCGGGGAGCGGGTATAGCCGACCCCGCCGAGGCGCGAGAACCAGGCGAGGCGCTGGAAATCGAACCCGCCGGGTTCGACCGGCCCCTCGGGCGGCGAGAGATGACCCGAGAGGATGACGGTGAGCCCGGGTTGCGGATCGGTGAAGCCCTGATCGCCATGGAGCGCCACCCGCACCCGCGCCGGCGTCCGGTCGGGGGCCACATCCTCCAAGACCACCCGGTCGAGGGTCAGGCGAAGCTGATCGGAGAACGAGCGGTCGATATCGACGATCCGCCCCTCCACCGGGCCGTAGTAGCGGAAGGTCAGGACCGGGGCGGACACCAGATGGGTGCGCGCCGCGGCAAGGAGGAGCCCGCCCGCGACGAGGGCGAGCCCCGTCGCCGGCACCCGCGCGAGGTCGGGCCCGCGCAGGGCCGCGAGCGTCGCGGCAACCGCGACGAGGCCGGCCGCCGCGAGGCTCCCCGCCCCCGGTTCGACCCGCAGCGCGAAATAAAGACCGATGCCGACCGACAGGAAGACCGGCGCCCAGGGCAGGAGCCTGCCCCGCGCCGCGCCGAGCGCCTCAAGCGGACCTGTCAGCACCCGCACCTTGTGTCCCCGTCCGGCTTTGCCTAATGAACCGGGGGCAGCCTGAACGCTTATGGTTTCCGAAAGGTTAACGCCGCCATGTCCGATATCGTCACCCGCTTCGCGCCATCGCCCACGGGATACCTGCATATCGGCGGCGCCCGCACCGCGCTTTTCAACTGGCTCTTCGCGCGCGGACGCGACGGCAGGTTCCTGCTGCGCATCGAGGATACCGACCGCGAACGCTCCACGCCGGAGGCGACGGCGGCGATCCTCAAGGGTCTCACCTGGCTCGGTCTCGACTGGGACGGCGAGGTGGTGAGCCAGTTCGACCGACGCGAGCGCCATGCCGAGGTTGCGCGCGAGATGCTGGCGCGGGGTCACGCCTACAAGTGCTTCTCGACGCAAGGTGAGATCGAGGCCTTCCGCGAGGCCGCAAGGGCCGAGGGACGCTCGACCCTGTTCCAGAGCCCGTGGCGCGATGCCGATCCCGCGACCCACCCGGACGCGCCCCATGTCATCCGCCTCAAGGCGCCCCGCGACGGCGAGACGGTGATCGAGGACAAGGTGCAGGGCACCGTGACCTTCGGCAACGACCAGCTCGACGACATGGTTTGTTTACGCTCCGATGGTACGCCGACCTACATGCTGGCGGTTGTCGTCGACGATCACGACATGGGCGTCACGCATGTGATCCGGGGGGACGACCACCTGAACAACGCGGCGCGCCAGGTGCAGGTCTACCGGGCCATGGGCTGGGCTGAACCGGTCTGGGCGCATATCCCGCTGATCCACGGGCCGGACGGCAAGAAGCTCTCGAAGCGCCACGGCGCGGTCGGGCTCGAGGAATACCAGGCGATGGGCTACCCGGCGGCGGGGATGCGCAACTATCTGACGCGACTCGGCTGGGCGCATGGCGATGCCGAATTTTTCAGCGATGCGGAAGCGCGGCAATGGTTCGACCTGGAGGGAATCGGCCGCGCCCCGGCGCGACTTGACTTCAGGAAGCTGGAAAACCTCTGCGGCCAGCATATCGCCGCCACCCCGGATGCCGAGCTTTTGCCTGAAATTGAGGCATTTCTGGAAGCCTCCGGCCGGCCCGCTCTTTCGCAGTCGCAGAAAGACGGGTTGTCACGCGCTCTTTACTGCCTGAAAGATCGCGCGAAAACCTTCCCGGAACTTCTCGAAAAAGCGCATTTTGTGCTTGGAAGACGGCCCTTTGCACCGGACGAGAAGGCGGCGCAGGCGCTCGATCCGGTATCCCGTGGTATACTGAACGAATTGACGCCGCAGTTGCAAAATGCTAGCTGGAGCCGGGATAAGCTGGAGGAGATCGTGGCCAGAGTCGCCGGGGCGCACGGGCTGGGGCTCGGCAAGGTCGCGGGACCACTCAGGGCGGCCCTTGCCGGACGGACGATCAGTCCCAGCGTTTTTGATATGATGCTCGTCATCGGGCGGGAAGAGACCCTCGCCCGGCTCAAGGATGCAGCGGTCTGGGGCGCGGCTCCGCGCGCATAGGCTGCCACGTTTACCCTCCGACCGGCGAGGCCGGGCGGGTGCCAGAAAAGGAAACCGCGATGGATAAGATGATCAAGACCGCAACTCTGAGCTTTGACGGCAAGTCGATCGAATTGCCCATCCTGCAACCGACGGTAGGCCCGGAGGTGATCGACATCCGCAAGCTTTACGGGCAGGCGGACGTGTTCACCTACGATCCTGGCTTCACCTCGACCGCCGCCTGCGACAGCGCCATCACCTATATCGACGGCGACAAGGGAGAGCTTCTCTATCGTGGCTATCCGATCGAACAACTGGCCGAGAAGTCGCATTTCCTCGAAGTCTGCTACCTGCTGCTTTACGGCGAGTTGCCGAACGAAGCCCAGATGATCGACTTCGAGGGCCGCGTCACCAAGCACACGATGGTGCACGAGCAGATGCACTATTTCTTCCGGGGTTTCCGCCGCGACAGCCACCCGATGGCGACGATGGTGGGCGTCGTCGGCGCGATGTCGGCCTTCTACCACGACAGCACCGACATCAATGACCCCTGGCAGCGCGAGGTCGCGGCGATCCGCATGATCGCCAAGCTGCCGACGATCGCCGCCATGGCCTACAAGTATTCCGTCGGCCAGCCGTTCCAGTATCCGCAGAACCGGCTCGATTACGCCTCGAACTTCCTGCACATGTGCTTCGCGGTGCCGTGCGAGGACTATGTGGTGAACCCGGTTCTGGCCAAGGCCATGGACCGGATCATGATGCTGCATGCCGATCACGAGCAGAACGCCTCGACCTCGACGGTGCGGCTCGCGGGCTCTTCGGGCGCCA
>WOYI010930750.1_pt1 | contig 10282 bp, 6 predicted proteins | sample 6423411 | NCBI WGS metagenome assembly WOYI01 (sample SAMN13441803, study PRJNA592873) | oil field metagenome | biome: oil field; feature: oil-well bore; material: oil-contaminated soil; isolation source: oil-contaminated soil from oil-well borehole | place: Germany: Wietze | collected 2016-10-18 ... | reverse complement strand
AGGAGTCCGCGGCACGGCGATCTGTATAGATGGCAGAGGCGATGCCCAGCCGCAACAGCATGCGCTGCGTTGCCTCTAGCCTGGGCAGGTCAGACTGGGCGAGGCGAATGCTTACGCCTTTTTGCTGGTTGCTCTGCACCGAACCATCGGCATCAAAGAAGCCGCGCAGAAAACCGCGATAAGCTGCCGAGGACGACTTTTCAAGCCGGGCGGTGATGCCCTTGTTGCCGGGGCTCATGCCCATGTCTTCGGCCAGTTGCTTCAGGGCGGCGGTGCTCAGGCGGTACTCGTTGCGTCCGCTTACTTTCTGCCAGCCGTTGAAGTCGCTGCGGTGGGGGAGGCTGCGGGCGGCTGCCTCAGCGGCTTCCATGATGGCACCCGGGCCGGCGGCTACGGGGCCACCATTCACGGCCATGGCGGGCTGCCATACGGAGAGTACGGCCTTGTCCTGCTTCAGGGTGCCGTCGCCAACCAGCAAACCAAGCAGATAGCCCTGGTCTTCGCTCAATGCTCCGTCCCAGTGGGCAAATCCGCGCTGGTCCTGGAGCAGTACCTGATCGCCCCGGCGCAGATCGCCGGCGGCACACCATTCGGTTTCGGTGCGGTAGCGGGTATAGGCGCTGACACGTCGAATGCGGTGATCAGGTGTGAGGGTGAGCTCATAACCTTCAGCGGTTTTGAGTACGACGGTCTGTTTGTCGGCAGTCTTGAAGAAGCCTTCGACACCGGTGGCGTGGGGCTGGCCGTCAACCATCGCAATGAAGGGCTTGCCGATCAGGTCTTCCACCTGGCGCGGGCCCTCACTTGTCTGCACCCAGGTGTCGGCGGTTACGCAGGGGTTGGTGGCGCGGATGTCTTCGCAGAACCAGTTGTTGTTCATCTGGTTGACCTTGTCGATCAGGATGAAACCCGGCTCGGCGTAGTCGTAGGTGCTGGTCATGATGGTGTCCCAGATGAACTGGGCCTTGACCGTTTTGTAGATGCGGCAGGCAACCTTGCCTTCGTCGTTGACCACGTAATCGTCCTGCACAGGGAAGTCGCGGTAGACGAACCGGGATTCGTCGGACAGGTCCAGGTTTTCGTCGTCCGCTTCTTTCCGGGTAACGGGGAAGGAAAGGTGCCAGTCGTCGCCGTTGCGCACGGCTTCGATGAAGTCTTCGGTGATCAGCAGGGACAGGTTGAACTGACGCAGTCGGCCGTCTTCACGCTTGGCCTGGATGAACTCGATCACGTCCGGGTGATGAACGTCAAAAGTGGCCATCTGGGCGCCGCGGCGGCCACCGGCGGAGGATACGGTGAAGCACATGCGGTCGAAGATATCCATGAACGACAGCGGGCCGGAGGTGGTGGCGCCGGCTCCGGCCACATAGGCGCCACGGGGGCGCAGGGTGGAGAATTCATAACCGATACCGCAGCCGGCCTTGAGGGTCAGGCCTGCTTCGTGGTTTTTCTCCAGGATGTCGTTCATGGAGTCGTGGATGGTGCCGGAGACGGTGCAGTTGATGGTGGAGGTGGCAGGTTTGTGGGCTTCGGCACCGGCGTTGGAGGTGATCCGGCCGGCGGGAATGGCACCGTTCTGCAGCGCCCAGATGAAGTCCTTCATGTGCCTGGTGCGCACGGATTTGTTTTCCACTTCCGCCAGGGCCCTGGCCACACGTTCGTAGGTGGCGTTGATGTCCTTGTCGACGGGTTCACCGGTCTTGGTTTTCAGCTGGTATTTGCTGCTCCAGATATCCAGTGAAGCTTCCTGCATGGGAATCGTTGTGATCACTGCCTCTGCCTTAACGTTCATTGCCACCCTCGGTTATTCCAGTATGTCTTTTTTCGATGGCGCCGTCTCCGGTACCATACCCCTTTGAGTCGTGTTGTGTCTGTCAGTTTCTGTGTCTTGCGGGTCCGGCTTGAGCAGGCGGGGGAAGAAGACCACAAGATGTGGGGGGCTTCCCTGCCAGCCGTAAATGGCCGTTCCCGTTGTGCGATCGTTGTTGTGGCCTGCCTGGGCCTTCTCGCGCCTGCCGGGTGGGCAGGTCCGTTTTGTCCTTTTGGCCCTATATGTGGGCTTATTTCCCAGTGAGTATAACAGGATATAGTGGTGTGTGAATAAGAACGCAACTATTGATCGGGCATGCGGAGCAAAGAAAATCAATGGAAGAGCTCTTGAAAATTCCGAAAGCCGCGTAAAAACGCGCCCTTGGGAAAGGTTGCTCAAAAACACTAGATGTTGTGGTCAGTAAATCGCCAATTTGTGACCCGGACCCCGGTTGCAGCTTAAAAAAGCGGGGCTGGTTGCCTGCCCCGCTTTCTGTTAATCCGGTTAATCGGTTCCGGAAGGTGAATCAGCCAAGTAGCAGGCTGTCGTCGTCCACTTCCAGGCCGCGCTGTTGCTCGAACAGCCCGAGCAGGTCCTTCACTTCCAGACCTTCCCGTTCCTTGCCGGCAATGTCGAACACCACCTGGCCCTGGTGCAGCATCACCGTGCGGGTGCCGACTTCCAGTGCCTGTTTCATGCTGTGTGTCACCATCAGGGCAGTGAGTTTCTGCTCCTCGATGATCTTTTCGGTCAGTTCCAGTACAAAGCGGGCGGTTTTCGGGTCGAGAGCGGCGGTGTGTTCGTCCAGCAGCAGAATCGCCGATGGAGTCAGGCTGGCCATCAGCAGGCTGACGGCCTGGCGCTGGCCGCCGGAGAGCAGCCCCATCTTGTCGCCCAGGCGGTTTTCCAGGCCGAGTTTCAGGGAGGAGAGGCTCTCGCGGAACTGGCCAAGGTACTGCTTCTTGACTGCTGAGGTCAGCCCACGGCGCTGGCCGCGCTTGATGGCGAGGGCCAGGTTCTCTTCGATGGACAGGTTCTCGCAGGTGCCCGCGAGCGGGTCCTGGAATACCCGGGCCACCCGCGCCGCACGCTTGTGAGTGGGCAGGCGGGTGACATCCTGGTTGTCCACGATGATCTGGCCGGTGTCCACAATCACCTCGCCGGCGAGGGCATTGAGGAAGGTGGATTTGCCCGCGCCGTTACTGCCTATCACGGTGACAAATTCACCCTGGTTCACGGTCAGGCTCATGCCCCGGAGTGCCGGGTTTTCCAGCGGCGTTCCCTTGCCAAAAGTCAGTCGGAGATCGCTTGCGGTGATCATGTCGATTCCTCAGGCCTTTTTGCGGGTGAGTTTGCCGATAACGGAGTTGCGCACCCCCGGCAGGACGATGGCCAGGGTCACGAGAACGGCAGTGATCAGGTTCAGATCCTGGGCCTGCAGGCCAAGCACGTCGGCGTTCAGGGCAAAGGCTATGGCCAGGCGGTAGATGATGGCGCCCACCACGCAGGCGATCAGCGCACGGACAACGGTTGAGGGCGTAACCAGGGCCTCACCGCCAATCAGGGAGGCCAGGCCGATGACGATCACGCCCACACCCATGGTGACGTCCGCCGCACCCTGGCTTTGGGCAAACAGCGCGCCGGCGAGGCCCACCAGGCCGTTGGACAGGGCTACACCCAGAACGATCATGCCACCGGTGGCAATACCCTGGGCCCGGGCCATACGGGGGTTGGCGCCGGTGGCGCGCATGGCCAGGCCGGTTTCGGATTTCATGAAGCGCCAGAGCAGGATCAGTGAAATGAAGACCACCACCACAAACAGCAGAACCGGCACCTGGTGGTATGCCAGGCCCAGCTCGTACCAGGGGGTGAGTACGGTTTCCTCGGTCAACAGGGCCACGTTGGGCCGGCCCATGATTCTGAGGTTCACTGAGTACAGGGCGATCATGGTCAGGATCGAGGCCAGCAGGTTCAGGATGTTGAGCTTGACGTTGAGCAGCGCGGTGACGGCACCGGCAGCCATACCGGCGAACACGGCGGCACCGGTGGCAATCCAGGGATTCCAGCCGGCGATGATGAGCATGGCAGCCACGGCGGCACCCAGCGGGAAGCTGCCGTCAACGGTGAGGTCGGGGAAGTCGAGAACGCGGAACGAGATGTAGATGCCGAAGGCGACCAGGCCATAGATGAGGCCGGTTTCCAGGGCGCCGTAAAAAGCGATTTCACTGAGCATGGGTAGTATTCACTGTGAAAGAAAACCGGGCGGGCCCTTGTGGGGTCCGCCCGTATGGGTCAGGGCGTTCACTTGTCGTTGTTGACGACTTTTTTCGCTTCCTTGAGGAAATCTTCGGACAGGGTGATGCCCATGCGCTCGGCGGCTGCAGGGTTCACGTACAGGTCCAGGGTGTCCATGGTTTCAACAGGCATGGTGGCGGTGTCCGCACCTTCGAGTATGCGGTAGACCATCCTGCCGGTCTGGCGGCCATGCTCGTAATAGTTGAAGCCAAGAGCGGCCACGGCACCACGTTCGACGGTGGCGGTGTCGGCGGCGAAGACCGGGATATCGGCACGCTCGCCCACGGAGATGACTGCCTCGGCGGCACTGATCACGGTGTTGTCGGTGGTCAGGTAGATGGCGTCAACTTCGCCCACCAGGGAGCGGGCGGCACCCAGAACCTCAGAGGTCTTGGTGGCGGCGGCCTTGACCAGCTGCAGGCCACGGGCGGCCAGGCGTTCTTCGAGCATATTGACCAGGGAAACGGCGTTGGCTTCACCCGGGTTGTAGACGGTACCGATGCGCTTGGCATCCGGCAATACGCGCTGGAGCATGTCCAGGTGCTTATCGAGCGGCAGCATGTCGCTGACGCCTGTGATGTTGGCGCCCGGTGCTTCCAGGCTCCTGACCAGTTTGGCACCCACCGGATCGGTAACAGCGGAGAACACAACCGGGATATTGCGGGCCGCTGCGGCGACGGTCTGCGCGGAAGGCGTGGCGATGGCCACAATTACGTCCGGACTCTCACCGACGAACTTGCGGGCGATCTGGGAGGCGATGGCAGAGTTGCCCTGGGCGCTCTCGTGTATCACGGTCAGGTTTTCGCCTTCTTTGTAGCCTTGTTCAGCCAACTGGTCCTTCACGCCCTGGTAAACGGCGTCCAGCGCAGGGTGTTCGACAATCTGCGTGATGGCGACTGTTTTGGCTTCCTGGGCCTGTACCAGACTTGCCGCTGCCAGCAGGGAGGCACCCAGAAGAGTGCGCAGAGTTCTCTTGGCCATATACCCATCTCCGAGTTTTTAATGGTTTCAGGTGTGTCGGGTCTGACGTCCGGAAAGGGCGGGAGTTTATCACAGGCCGGGGACGTAAGGGGTAGGGGAAGTTACCCGTGCCAGGTTTCCTCCGGGCCCTTTGTGTACCTGACCGACGTTCGTCGCATATTGCAAACGCCGGCTCGGACCTAAACTTCTGTTAGTCAGGAGGAAGTTATGACCCAGTTGGCCCTTTTCCAGAAACGAATCAACGAAGAAATACCCCTGTCCCGTGCGCTGGGTATCCAGCTGTATTCCTGGGATGGTCGCGCCCTGGTGCTGAGCGCACCGCTCGAACCTAACCGCAACCACCAGGGTACCGGTTTCGGCGGCAGTGTCTATTGCGCTGCGGTAACCGCCGCCTGGAGTCTCACTGAGCTCGCCCTGTGGGATCTGGGCCTCAGGGGCACAGTAGTAGTGCAGAATGGCAACATCGATTACCTCGAGCCGGTCAACAGCGATTTCTTTGTGGTGTGCCGGCTGCCCGGGGAGGAGATTCCGGAGCGCTTCCGCAAGAGCCTTGCCCGCCATGGCAAGGGGCGGCTGGACCTGACCGCGGAGGTGTTCTGCGGGGAACCCACAGCTTTGCCGAAGACCGACCCGGTGGCGGTATTCCAGGGCCGCTTCGTGGTTCAGGATGTGAAGTCCCGGGTAGGGCTGTGAAGGAGGTTGCGGGCTGCTAGACATGATGTTTTGACCTGCCCGTCCTCAACGATCGTGGGTTATCGTTGGGGATGGGTAAAAACCCTTAGACAGAGCCACATTGAGGAGGGCAGGTCAAAACATCATGTCTAGCTTCGGGTATTGGAGATGGAGCGGCTCATCAGGATGATTGGCACGATGCCCGCCAGGACAATGATCAATGAGGGCAGGGCGCTGTGGTACAGGCGCTCGTCCGAGGCGAACTGGTAGACGTAAGTCGCCAGGGTCTCGAAGTTGAAGGGCCGGAGGATCAGCGTGGCCGGCAACTCTTTCATGCAATCCACGAACACCACCAGGGCCGCGGTCAGCAGGGTGCCACGGAGCATCGGCAGATGTACGTTAACCAGGGTCTTTCCCGGTGTGTAGCCCAGTGAACGCGAGGCCATGTCCATGCTGGGCGTGATCTTCTGCAAGGCACTTTCCACGCTGCCGGCGGAAACTGCAAGGAAGCGGACGGTATAGGCGAACACCAGAGCAAAAGCACTGCCGCTCAGCAGCAGGCCTGTACTGATACCGAAGGTCTCCCGCATCAGGCTGTCCAGCCAGTTATCGAACCCCGCAAGCGGCACAATCACACCCACTGCCAATACTGCGCCCGGCATGGCGTAGCCGAGGCTGGAAAGGCGCAACAGGACCTGCATTCCCCGGGTGTTATGCAGGCGCCGGCTGTAGGCCAGGATGACACCGACAAGTAAGGTTGTCATGGCGGCGGTACCGGACAGGAACAGGCTGTTCAGGGTGTTCTGGATGAAATCCGGATTCCAGCTTTCTTCAAAGTACTCCCATGCGTAAAGCCCGAGGGTACCGGCGGGCACCAGAAAACCGAAAGCAAACGGAATGGCGCAGACCACCAGGCAAATCAGTTGCCGCGGGAATGACATGGCAAAACGCTGGATCGGCTCCCGGTTATCCCGGGCGGCATACTGCTGTTGCCGCCGGCGGGAGTACCGCTCCAGAGTTACCAGGATAACCACGAATGCCAGCATGACGGTGGCAATTTGTGCCGCGCCGCCCAGGTTGCCCAGATTCATCCAAGTGTCAAAGAGGCCCGCAGTGAGCGTCTGTACGGCGAAGAAGTCCACGGTGCCGAAATCGTTGAGGGTTTCCATCAATACCAGGGACAGGCCGACGGCGACGGCGGGCCGGGCGATGGGCAAGACCACCCGGAAAAAGGTACTCAGGGCCGAATGGCCGAGGCTACGGCTGACCGCAAACAGGGAGGGAGACTGTTCCAGGAAGGCGGCTCGGGCCAGCAGGTAAACATAGGGGTAGAGCACCAGACCAATCATCAGGGTGGCGCCTTCCAGGCTGCGAATCTCCGGGAACCAGTAGTCAGAAGCATTCTGCCAGCCAAACCAGTCCCGCAGTGTGCGTTGCACCGTCCCGGCATAGTCCAGCAGGCTGGTGTAGACATAGGCAATCACGTAAGCCGGGATCGCAAAGGGCAGTAACATGGCCCATTCGAAGAATTTGCGCCCCGGAAACTCGCACATGGTCACCGCCCAGGCCGTGGACAGGCCGATCACGAGGGTGATGGCGCCAACGCCGACCATCAGCTGGATGGTGGCCCACAGGTATCGCGGCAGAGTGGTGTCGATCAGGTGCGGCCAGATGTTCTCTTCCGGAAAAAAGGCCAGGAAGATCACCGACAGGACCGGCAGGGCGACAATGGCGGTAATAAGGGTAGCGGCAATGATCCAGCGACGGGAAGCGCGTTTCGCCAGCAAGGGCTGGGAAAGCCCGGGATCAGCGGCGGTTACGGCCTCGGTCATAATGCTCCCGTCTGTCAAATGGAATTGAGAAAGATTGAGGATTGTAGTCAGCTGTCAGCTGCGCTGCAATGACTCGCGTCATTTCAGGAGCCGACAGGCCCGATACAGGAAAGGGCGCTGCAGCGCCCTTTCCATCGTCCCATTGCTTTTATCCGGTGCGATTACTTGCCGTCGTAATCAACGCGATCAACCAGTTTTACCGCTGCCTCGCGGTTTTCCGCGATGGTCTGCAGGGACAATTGGTCCGGCTTGATCTCACCCCATTGCGCGACGAGGCCGGAGGGCTTCACTTCCGGGTTGGCCGGGTACTCGGTATTGGCCTCGGCGTAGATACGCTGGGCTTCCGGAGAGGACAGGAACTCCATCAACCTGACGGCGTTCTCCCGGTTCGGTGCGCTCCTGGTCAGTGAGATACCGCTGATGTTCACGTGGGTACCACGACCATCCGCGTTCGGGAACACCAGGCGAACCTGCTCGGCGATCGGGCGCTGGTTCTCGTCCTGCAGCATGTTGCCGTAGTAGTAGCTGTTGCCGATGGCGACGTCACACACGCCTTCGGCGATGGCCTTGATCTGGTCACGGTCGCCGCCCTGGGGCTTGCGCGCCAGGTTGTCTTTTACATCCTGCAGCCACTGCTCGGTCCACTCTTCGCCGTGGTGGGCTATCATTGATGAGAACAGGGCGATGTTGTACGGATGCTTGCCGCTGCGGGTACAGATGCGGTCGTTCCACTTGTCGTCCGCCAGTTCTTCATAGGTGGTGATTTCACCTTCTTCCACGCGTTCCCTGGAGGTGAAGATCAGGCGACCGCGGGTGGTCAGGGCAAACCACTTGCCTTCCGGGTGACGCAGGTTGTCGGGGATATTGCTGTTCAGTACTTCGCTGTCCACGCCCTGGACCAGGTCACGCTCGACCAGTTCGTTGATGCGGGAGATGTCCACGGTCATGACCACGTCTGCCGGGCTGTTGCGGCCTTCGCGCTCCAGGCGCTCGGCAAGGCCCTGTTTGGCGAAAACCACGTTGGACTCGATGCCGGTTTTTTTCTCGAAAGCGTTGAGCAGTGGCTCAAGCAGGTATGCCTGGCGGTAGGAATAGATGTTGACTTCGCCCTCGGCGGATGCGGAGAGTGGCATGGCGGCCAGGGCCATTGCTGCAGTTGCTGCCAGTTTCATGCGCATGTTGGTGTTACCTCTGCCTGATATGAGTTTGTTTCGCTTGTCTTGTAAGGGATGCAAACATGTAAAACGCCAACCATTCTCATTTGTATTGAGGGCAGAGTCAATATAGCCTTTGAAAAATTTAAGGCAGAATGGTAGAGGGGTAGAACGGGAGAGGGTTAAATGGTGTGACTCAGATCACGGCGTTACAGTCTTTTTACCTTTGGTTACTTTTTGGATCTTTTTGGGTACGAAACTGTAATGGACTGTTGTGTAAGTTGGTCCAGAATGTCATGCACCTGAAAATGCATAAGTTTGAGTGGTGGCTCTCGTGGGCGTCCAGCAGAAAAAAATTGCGGTTCATGACCTGGAAGTGGGCATGTTTGTGTCCGATCTGGACCGGCCCTGGCACCAGACACCGTTTCCGATCCAGGGTTTCTACATCCGCTCCGAGGATGACATCCGGGCGCTAAAATCCCATTGCCGGTGGGTGATGATCGATGTGGCCGAAATCCGGGATACCGGGGATTTCGACAAGGGCCATATCAAGCCGGTCTTTGGGCGCCGCGCCCTCAAGCGTGGCGGTGACCGTGAGGAACTCAAGCTGCCGCCCCTGGCGATCCAGGAACCGGTGGAGTACAAAACCAGCACCACCCTGAAAAAAGAAATCAAGGTATCCCGGCGTCTTCTGGACGACGCCGAGCTTGCCCTCGAGCGCACATTCAAATCCCTGCAGGAGGGTGGTGAGGCCGACCTTCGCCCAGTTGCTGAAATAACCCGCAAGATGGTCGCCAGTGTGATTCGTCACCCCGACGCACTGCTGTGGCTGAGCCGGATCCGTGCCCACGACGACTATATCTACCGCCACTCGCTCAATACCTCTATCTGGGCGCTGGTATGTGGTCGTCACCTTGGCCTTAATGAAGGGTTACTGAATCATCTGGGCATGGGTTGCCTGCTGTCCCAGGTGGGCAAAACCGTCCTGCCCCGCTCCCTGCTGCGTCACGAGGGCCAGTTCAGTTCCGAGGATTACGCCTGTTACAGGACTTATGTCGAGAAAGGTCTCGCCATGCTTGATGGCGCCGGTGTATCCCGGGCAGTACTCAGTGTGGTAGGTGGGCACCGGGAGCGTCACAATGGCTCGGGGTTCCCCAAGGGTGTCCGCGGCACCCGGATCCCGCTGATGGCGAAAGTGGCGGGTATTGCCGAGTATTTCGAATCCCTGATCGGCCCCCGGGACGGCGGCGACGATCCCATGACGCCAGCCAGGGCAGTGAGCCTCCTCTACGAGATGAGAAACATCGAATTCCAGGAAGACCTGGTGGAGGATTTCATCCAGGCTATCGGCGTCTATCCGACTGGCAGCCTGGTGGAACTCAGCGATGGCCAGCGTGGCGTCGTGGTCTCTCACTCTCCGGAACGCCGCCTGTGGCCGAAGGTGATGGTGATGACCGACCAGGAACACCAGCCCCTGAAGTCCGCGCACATCATTGACCTTGCCAGGTATAACGAAAGCCGGGACGTCAGCGAAGCCC
>WOYI011046853.1_pt1 | contig 10289 bp, 10 predicted proteins | sample 6423411 | NCBI WGS metagenome assembly WOYI01 (sample SAMN13441803, study PRJNA592873) | oil field metagenome | biome: oil field; feature: oil-well bore; material: oil-contaminated soil; isolation source: oil-contaminated soil from oil-well borehole | place: Germany: Wietze | collected 2016-10-18 ... | reverse complement strand
TAATTTCTGAGATAGCCATCTCATTCCTCAGCACAACGATGACATTCAAATGGAATCTCTTGCGGATGTCCATATCCTTAATTGTCTGGTCGGCAAAACGCGGTGAAAGGGGAATATTGGCAATGGAGAAATCATCACACAACGCAAGGAAGTCGAGAGTCCCTGTAGCGACCAGCGACTGGGCAAGCCGCACTCCCATATCCACTTCAGGGAACACCGCTTCAGCACCTATCCTCTCCAGAACCCTACCGTGGTCAGCTGAGGTAGCTTTGCTGATTACCCGTGGGACCTTCAACTCCAAGGCACTCATGGTTGCAAGAATGTTTGATTCGATATCCTTACCGATGCAGATGATAACAGTACCACAGTGGGCAACTCCCGACTCCTTCAGGACATCCTGGGTAATACCCTTCACCGGATAAATATTGGCAAGCTTATCTTTGACAGCATCAAGCTTCTCTTCCTCAATCTCCAGGACGATGACCTCCTTTCCTGCCTTGGTAAGTTCCAATGCAAGCGAAAGGCCAAACCGTCCCAATCCTATAATGCCATAGGCATCCAGATCAAAATCACTTCTCATACAATGCTCTCCTTACTCATCCGATGAACACCTTCTCCTCAACATACTTGAGAACTGATGTTTTGCCCCTAATGCTGGTTGCAACCGTGATAGGCCCCACCCTTCCAATGAACATGACTACCATAAGAACAAATTTCGAGGCTGTGTGCAAGTGTGGGGTGATACCTGTCGAAAGGCCCACCGTTGCAAAGGCAGAGACACTTTCAAAGGCAACCTGCAAAAAGGTGAAGCTGTTCTTTTCAATTAGGAGCAGACCCATTATCCCAAATCCAAGCACCAGTAATGCCAACAACAACACCTGAAATGCCTTGAGGATGCTCACCTCGTCAATCTTCCTTTTGAAAGCCGAAGGCTGTCTTCTGCTGATCATAGAACTAAGGCTCAACAGCAGAGTAAACGTTGTTGTGGTCTTTATTCCGCCTCCGGTAGAACCAGGGGAGGCTCCGACAAACATCAGAATCATTATAAAGAATTGTCCTGCTTCACTCAAGGAACCAATGTCTATGGTATTAAATCCTGCTGTCCTTGCACTGGTACTCTGGAAGAAGGCACTAAGCAAGGAAGTCCTCTCAATGAGAAAAAGAGCCAAGGTGCCCAACAGGAGCAGGCTGGTATTCATAAGCAGTACAATCTTACTGTGCAAGGAAAGGCGTTTCCAACTGCGGGCACGAACAAGGTCTGCCAATACGAAGAAACCTGTCCCTCCGATGATGATTAAGGTTGCGGTGACGAAATTCATGGCCAAACTGTCCTTGTAGGCTGTTAGGCTCTGGTAACCGCCCTGGATGTCAAAACCTGCATTGTTGAATGCGGAGATAGTATTGAAGGCAGCGTGGCCCAAGGCACGAAGGGGTGCATGGGTATTCCTGAATATGAAAAACTCGAGGAGGATACCTAAGCCCTGGAATATTAGGGCCGCGAGACCGACAGTCTTCACCACCTGCATCGTCCCCTTCATGGTTCCAAGATTATAGGCTTCCTTGATGACACTGTACCTGCCAATGGCTACCGAGTTACTGAACATAAGGATAAAGACCATGACTGCCGAAGCAAAACCCAACCCTCCAAGCAGGATGAGTAGTGCGATGACCACCCTGCCAAACAAGGAGAAGGTAGCGGCGACATCAACTGTGACCAAGCCTGTCACACATACAGCACTGGCAGAGGTAAAAAGTGCATCGGTATAGCTGAGGTCCACCCCCTTGTTCTGTGCAAAGGGAAGGAAAAGAAGAATCGAGCCTACTCCAATAATGAGTAAAAATCCCAGCAATAGATATTGATTAGGCAACAGGGCCTTGCGTTTGATAGCACTCATAGTTGAGCTTGAGTCTACCACCAGCACAAATCTAACACAATACGTAAAGCGAAGGCCCCCTATCATTTGCCGATATGCACATTTGATGCTATATTAAGACATGACTGGATCTTATCCAGACAAAGTGAGGAAAGACATGATTGACAAAAAAATAGTGACTCTGCTAAACGAACAGATTAACAAAGAATTCTTTTCAGCCTATCTCTATCTAGATATAGCAAATTTCTATGCACACAAGAACCTTCGGGGGTATGAAAACTGGTTTAAGGTACAGGCTCAGGAGGAGCTGGCACACGCCCTGCTCTTCAGGCAGTACCTCTTGAACAATGATTATGCCGTCGAGTCCCCTTCCATTGGTGACCCCTCCAAGAAGTATGCGGACAACAAGGCCCCCCTACTTGAGGCCCTGGAGCATGAGCAGTATGTTACTGCTTCCATAAACGCCATCTATGAGCAGGGAGTGCTTCTCAAGGACTTTAGGACCCTCCAGTTTCTGGACTGGTTTGTCAAGGAACAAGGGGAAGAGGAGATGAATGCACAGGATAATATCCAGAAGTATGAACTCTTCGGTTCCGATCCAAAAAGTCTCTATCTGCTGGATAAGGAGCTACTGCTGCGAGTCTTCGTAGCCCCTTCCCTGGTAATCTAGAACGAACCCGACAAACACCCGCTTTCATTAAGGCGGGTGTTGTTTTTTAGTCCCTATCATCAAAGGAGTCACTATGCAAAGCAAACCTATCAGAAAGACTACAGGCGGTTCGGTGCAGTTTGACGGCGCCGGGGTAAAGCTTGTCAGGGTAATTGGCAACCAGGATATCTATGATTTCGATCCCTTCTTGCTGCTTGATGCCTTTGACTCAACTGACCCCGACGATTACACAAAAGGCTTTCCCTGGCATCCCCACCGGGGCATTGAGACCGTCACCTATCTGATAAGCGGTGAGATTGAGCATGGGGATAGTTTGGGCAACGAGGGAACCATCAACGACGGGTGCTGCCAATGGATGACATCAGGAAGCGGCATCATCCACCAGGAGATGCCAAAGGCTTCCAAGCGAATGCTTGGCAGCCAGCTATGGATTAACCTGCCCCAGAGCGACAAGATGACAGATCCTGTCTACAGGGATATTCGGTCTGAGCAGATTCCCACCGTCAAGGAAGAGGATACTGTGGTACGCGTTATCAGCGGCACCTATGCAGGAACCAATGGCCCGGAGCAAGGTGACTTTGTCAAGACGATCTACCTCGATGTGAAGCTCGGCCCCAACAAGGGGTGGACCTTCGGAGTCGACCCCCGAAAGACTGTCTTCTGCTATATGGTTGAAGGCTCTGCACGGGTAAGCGAATCCAAGCAAAAGATTGTAAGCGGCTTGGGCGTCCTGTTTGGAGAGGGTGACACAATTGAAATTACAGCCACGGAGGAAGGCATCCGCTTCTTTCTCTATGCGGCCTTACCGCTAGGAGAGCCAATCGCCTGGAGAGGCCCTATAGTGATGAACACCCAGGACGAGCTCAAGCAGGCTTCCAAGGAACTGAGGGAAGGCACGTTCATCAAACACTCAAGATAGAGAAAAATCTATACTATTCTCCCCAGAATCCCCCTTCCTCTTGAAGGGGGAATTTTATATGTCATGCCATACTGTGCGCAAGACATTCTCCTAAAAAAGAACTATGGGGTAGCTGAAATTCTTGACATTGTACTAATGCACCCGTACAATAGTACAATAAAGGAAACCCACGTGAAACCAGAAGGCGAAAGCAGACTTGAATTCAGTCTCGACATGAGGAGCGGAGTCCCCTTCTACAAGCAGATCATCTTCCAAGTGGAGATGGCAATCGCTGATGGGAGGTTGGAGCAAGGCTCTCAGTTACCCACAGTCAGAAGCCTTGCTGTAGACTTGAGCATCAATCCCAATACGGTAGCTCGCGCATATGCCGAGATGGAGATTCGCAACGTTGTAGTGACCCAACAAGGCTCAGGTACCTTCATCAGTGACAAGAAGATTAATCTCAATGCAATTGAGCGAGAGCAGGTGCTCTCACAGATTACCAAGGCCTACCTCACCAAGGCAGCATCCTTCGGATTCTCCCTTGAGGAGATTTTGACAAATATCAATGATTTGGGCTCTGAATTGAAGCTAAAAAAGGAAACAGTATGAATCTTTATCAGAAAAAGTTTGACAGGATCAAGAACATCAAGACATTCAGCCTCAAGAAAGATTTCAACTTTGGGGCAATCTCCTTCTTTTCCCTAGCGATCTTTATGGGGGTTGGTGCATGGGTACAGCTGCTCATCTTCCCATCCTTTCCCATGGAAGGCATTGTCCTTCTTGTTTCTTTCGTATTGGTGATAGGTCTCATCATCGCACTGCTTCCGATGTGGCTTACTGCCATTGCCTTGCTCATCATCATGTGGATATGGGTAATGGGACAGCTGTCACCCTACCTCTATCCTTTGGCAATCTTTGCAACAGTAGGGCTACTTCTTGCAAGTGGCGTCCAACTGGTGCAGCACTGGGACAAGGTCGTTGTCCTACGCCTTGGAAAATTCAAGAAGGTACACGGTACAGGACTCTTCTTCCTCATTCCCATGGCCGATAGGATTGCTGAGTTTGTAGACATGCGCATCAGGGCAACAGATTTTAGCGCAGAGAAAACACTCACTAAGGACACCGTCCCGGTTCATGTCGATGCCCTCGCATTCTGGATGATCTGGGATGCCAAGAGGGCTATCCTAGAGGTTGAGAACTACACCGAGGCAGTTATCCTTTCTGCACAGACAGCCCTACGCGACTCCATTGGGAAGTACAAGCTCTCTTCGCTACTTTCCGAGCGGGAAGAGTTGGGTAAGGAAATCCAGCAAGCCCTCGATGCAAAGACCAATCCCTGGGGGGTGACCATCCTCTCTGTAGAGATTACTGACATCATCATACCCAAGGAGTTGGAGAACTCGCTAAGCAAGCAGGCTCAGGCCGAGCGGGAAAAGGAATCAAGAATAATCCTAGGGGCTGCTGAAGTTGAGATAGCCAAGAAATTCACAGAGGCATCGAAACAGTATGCCAATGACCCGGTAGCCTTGCAGCTACGATCGATGAATATGATCTATGAAGGGATCAGACAGAACAACTCCATGATGCTCTTGCCGGCTTCCATCCTCGATCATATGGATCTTGGGGCCGTATTAGGTACTGCAGCAATCCAAAAAACGCAAGAAGAGAACAAGGTGAAGAAGGCCTCGGCCAAAACAAAACCCACAGACCAACCAGTCGAGGAGTGACAGATGATAAAGATTGAGAACGTATCGCGTAACTATAAGACAGGAGAGACAGTCGTCAAAGCGCTGAAAAAGGTATCCTTGGAAATTGCTGATGGAGACTTTCTCTCGATTGCTGGTCCTTCAGGTTCAGGGAAAACAACCCTGCTCAACCTCATCGGCTGTATCGATGCCTTGGACGAAGGGGAGATTTCCATCAATGGGGAAAAGGTTACCACGATGGGAAAGAAGGGGATGACCGAGTTCCGCAGGAACAACCTCGGCTTCATATTCCAGACCTACAACCTCATCCCTGTCCTATCTGCCTATGAGAACGTTGCCTTCGTCCTCTCAATCCTCAACGTAAGCGAAGAGGAGACAAAAAAGCGAACCATGGCCATTCTCAAGGAGGTCGGGTTGGAAGGGATGGAAAACCGCCGTCCGGGGAAACTCAGCGGAGGACAGCAACAGCGAGTCGCAATTGCCAGGGCCCTGATCAAGAACCCCCAGATTGTCCTAGCAGACGAACCGACAGCAAACCTCGATTCCAAGACTGGGGAGGAGATTCTCCGTCTCATGAAAACGATGAACGAGAAGTACAAGACCACGTTCATCTTCTCAACCCATGACCAGATGGTCATGGACTATGCCTCCCGTCTGGTGCTTCTCCATGATGGGACCATCATCAGCGATGAAAGGAGAAATGGATGAAATTCATCTTCACCCTCGCGATGAAGAACCTAGCCCGATACAAGAGGCGCACGGCCATCACTGCAATCGCCATTGCCCTTGGCCTGATGATGTACCTCATCGTCGATTCCATGCTCCTTGGAATCGAACAGGAATCGATGCGGAACTTAATCTGGTACGAAACATCATCGGTGAGAATACACCAGAAGGGTTACTGGCCTGACAGACTGCTCTTCCCCTTGGAAGAGGGAATTGAAAATCCTGACAAGGTAATCGACCTCCTCAAGAAAGAGGGGTGGACAGCTACAGAGCGCACCCTGTTCAAAGCCGACATGATCCTCTATAGCGATGACTTTGGTGAAGACGGGAGCCTCTCTGCAATGGTGACAGGCATCGACCCAGAAATGGACAACGAGGTATTTCACTTTGAAGACACCCTCGTTGAAGGAAGAATGCTCGAGAAAGGGGAGAGCAATGGCATGATCATGGGATCCTGGCTCGCCGCAGACATAGGGGCGAAGGTAGGGTACTGGGTCACCCTAGTCACCCGGGGAAATGGAGGCTTTTTCGAAGCAATCGATGCCCAGATTGTAGGTATTGTCAACTGTCCCAACCCCAATGTGAACCGCACTCTCATCATGATGGACAAGGATACTGCAGGCATGGTATTGGGTATGGATGGAGCAGTTACCGAGATAGACATCGCTCTGCCTAACCGCTCTGATGTCGACGTTGAGGTTATGAGGATACAGGCAAGCCTTGATGCTCATGGCCTCAATGACCTTGAGGCAAGAAGCTGGAGAGAATTGGCCAAAGACTACCTGGCAATAGCCGAGGCAAAACGTGGGGGTACAGGAGTAATTCTCTTTCTGGTATTCATCATCGCTGCTGTGGGCATATCAAACACCATGCTTATGGCAATGTACGAACGTACACGTGAACTAGGGATGATGAGAGCCCTGGGCATGAAGGATAACGATATCCGTCTTTCGTTCATCATCGAGGCGGGAGGCATAGGTCTGCTTGGATCTGTTGTAGGGATAGCCTTGGGAGCGCTTGCAAACATCTATATAGCCAACGTCGGCATCGATTTTGGGTTTCTAATGCGTGATATGGACATTGGCTATAGGATTCAAAGTATTATGCGAGGGACATGGAACCTTAGGTCATTCATCATAACCTTTGTCTCAGGTATCACCCTTTCCATGATTGTATCGGTTATCCCCATCAGACGCTCCCTCAAGATGGATATCCCTTCTTGCCTCAGACACCAATAGGAGAATGCAACGATGATGACAAACCTTCCGAAACTAGCTTTCAGGAACATATTCAGGAATCTGAGGCGTTCACTCCTCTCAGCCGTTGCCATTGCGGTCTCAGCGATGAGCATCGTCATGCTCTTCGGTCTGCTCGACGGTATGGAAACGGACATGGCCAACAACCTTAAATCCTACTATACAGGACAGGTACGTATCCAACATGCCGACTTTGAGAAGTATGAACGATACAACCCTCTACACCTTGGGGTCGACTGGACAAACATTGAGCCCATACTGGCAAAAAACAGCAATGTGCAATCTGCAACACCGAGGATCAATTTCCCTGCAAACATGTACCTAGGGGAGAAAACCCATGGGGTCATGGGAGTCGGTGTAGATTTTGCCAAAGAGGAAGCATTCATTGACTTCCCCTCCCTGGTCAAAGAAGGCAGACTACCTGAAACCGGGAAGAATGAGATCCTGATGGGCTTTGCCCTGGCAAGGGACATGAATCTAGGTCTTGGAGACAAGATAACGCTACTGAGCACTACGGCAACTAGAGGAAGCAATGCCTTCACGTTCCAGATTGTAGGCATTGCAGGATTTCCTGTTGCCAGCCTCAATGTAAACACTGTTTGGGCACCAATTGACCGAATCCAGAGGTTTCTCGGAATGGATGGTATCGCCCAGGAGATTCTGGTGATGCTCAATGATACAGCAGATGAGAACCTAGTGGCGACCCAAATAGGGAATGAAATCGAGAGCAAATTGGGTATTACAACCGACACCCGTTCCTGGAGAGACCTGAATAAGTTATACGGCATGCTCAGGATCGCCAAGGTCGCATACTATTTCATCGCCATGTTCTTCTTTGTCCTGGGTAGTACGGTCATCATCAACACAACCATGATGGTCATCTTTGAAAGGATGCGTGAAATCGGGACACTCTCAGCCCTTGGCATGCAGGGATCAGAGCTGACAAGGCTCTTCCTTTTAGAAGGCTTTTTCATCAGTGTAATCGGCTCGTTTTTCGGAGCCCTGATCGGATTCATTGGAATCTACTATCTGGGCAAGGTAGGGCTAGACTTCACTGAAGCACTTAGTGGTGTCGATATGGAGATATCCTCCATCCTCTACCCTGAGACAAGCGTTCTGACAGCCATTGTCGTTTGGGCTTATGCAGTGGTGATCTCAACGCTGTCCACCTTTATTCCTTCTCGTCACGCTTCAAAAATCCAACCTGTGGAGGCTCTACGTTATGTCTGAGAAACTACAAAGGCTACTCATACTGACCATACTGCTCTTGTGTATCCCTGCGATGCTCTTCGCCCTGAGTGCTGATGAGATCATCACCAAAATGGATAGACTCTCTACGTTTGCTACTACTTTCGCCACCGGCTCCATCCAGACAACCGACCGTTTTGGAACGAAAACCAGTCTTTTCAAGTCCTGGAGTCAGGGGGAAAAAGATTCCCTGATCGAGTTCACCAGCAAGGCAGAACAGGGACAGAAGATACTTCGTACAGAGGGAAGTCTCTACCTCTTCTATCCGGATGCAGAACAGCTCATAAGGATGCAGGGAGCGGCCCTCAGGCAGTCCATGCTGGGCTCTGACCTATCCTATGAAGATATGACCGAAGAAAAGAATACCCTAGACAACTACAAGGCAAGTTTAGATGGGTTGGAAACTTTCAAAGGCAGAGAGTGTCATGTGCTGACCCTTACGGCAAAAAACCGTTCCGTCGCCTACCCGATACAGAAGATTTGGGTCGATACCGAGTCTTACCTGGTCTGGAAGGCAGAGTATTCAACACAAGCGGGAAGGCTTCTCAAGGAGATGGAAGTACTGGAAACCTTCATCTCAGGGGACAGGGTCCTCCCTGGAAAGAGCATGATTGCAGACAAGATGAAAAAGGACTCTTCCACTCTCATGACAATAGACACGTTTGAAGCGAATCCCAAGCTGGACAAGAGCATCTTCACGTTGGAGAACCTTACATGGTAGGAAAGAAAACGCAACGTATCGTACTCTCTTGTATAGCAGTGGCTCTCTCTCTAAGTCCACTTATAGCAGCAGAGAATCCTGTGATAAGCATGGACCTGTTGCCAACGGTAAGCTACCAAGCAAAAGCCAGCACATGGAAGGAATTCATGAGTGCAGACCTCGGTGTTACCCTTGCTTCCAAGCGAGAGGGAAACGTGAGAGGAGAGGTTGTGCTGAGGGGAAACTCACTGAAAGCAGTCACAAGCTTTGACGATGTGCTATATAAGGCGTACTTCAAGGCACGCTTCCCCTCCTTCCGCCTAACGGCTGGAAAGACAAGGCTCTCCTGGGGCGATGGCATTCTCTTCAATGCAGGCGATGTGCTCTATGGAAGCAACTCCACCTCGGTCTCCCTGACCCAGGCAGAGCTGAGAAGCACCACGAATTGGCTGGCCTCAGTCAACTACCCCTTGGGATTCTTCTCATTTGCAGAAGCAGTGGTGATGCCATCTGATACACATGACCCCACAGATATGCTGTTCGGAACTAGATATTATACCACCGTTAAGGATATCAAGGTGGAGCTAGGGTATGCTACAAAGAAACCAGCTTCCGAGGTTCGTGTACACAAGCCCTACATAAGCCTGCAGGGTAACCTCGGCCTTGACTGGTATCTCTCCTCTTCGGTGGCTATTCCAGAGGCAGGCGACATAGCACAGGAAAGCGCAGAGTCCTGGATGATAAGTGCTGGTATACTCCACCTAGTCACCCTACCCTTAGATAGGTCGCTCACCCTTAGGCTGGAACTCCTTACCAGGCCTTTTGGTGCATGGGAAACAGATCCTGTTACTGATGGTACAGCAGCTATTCTGCTCTATCCCGAGCTTGTCCTTTCCTACTCACCTTCGCTGTCCTTCAGCTTGCGCTCTATCCTTTCGCCCTTGGATCTTTCTGCAATGAGCACCCTTGGCATGAGCTGGAATATCTTTGATGCTTTCAACCTCATAGGAAGCCTCTCCCTGTTCACTGGTGATCAGGGAGATCTATTTGCCTGGAACTCAACCGACACAACAAAACCATCTTTCTCTGCCACAGTGGGCAGTAGCTGGGTTTTCTAACCAGGAGCTATCTTAGAGATTTGCCTTCCTCCTCGCAATGAAAGGTATCAATACCCCAGGGCAAGCCCTGGAGAGAGGAGGCGTTGCCTC
>WOYI011209507.1_pt1 | contig 10292 bp, 8 predicted proteins | sample 6423411 | NCBI WGS metagenome assembly WOYI01 (sample SAMN13441803, study PRJNA592873) | oil field metagenome | biome: oil field; feature: oil-well bore; material: oil-contaminated soil; isolation source: oil-contaminated soil from oil-well borehole | place: Germany: Wietze | collected 2016-10-18 ... | reverse complement strand
GGGGCGGGGTATCTCACCTTGCTTTCCCGGCACTCGCTCGGTAATGGAACCATGGGAATGCTTCCGCTACTCTCGCTTCGTTGGGGAATCAAATCTGAAGGGTAATAGCTGGCTAGCAAACTTGGAGAAACGTAGCGATTGTGTTACCTACTGCACAAAATTTCACTCTCCCCCCAACAGACAGTAGGAAATCATAGGTCAGGAACATACGAAATTATTAGGAACAACCGTCAAAGCAAGACGGCCTCCGCTTGGAGACCGCCTTGGAAAGATTGTAGACTTGAATGGATACTTACTTGGCAGCCCTTAGGTCGGCTTCAAGGGAATCCAGGAAGGTAGCGAGCTCCTGTGGGAGGTGGTCGCCAAACTTAGGATAGTGATTGGAGCGGATGTCTTCGACTTCTTCCAACCAGCCATCGATGTCAACTCTAAGCAGTTCCTTCATGTCCTCTTCAGAAACACCAGAAGGACGGTCGATTGCATCGGGAGTAGGCATGATACCAATTGGGGTCTCTACAAACTTTGCAGTCCCTTCACAGCGCTCGAACACCCACTTCAGGACGCGACTGTTCTCACCAAAACCAGGCCAGAGCCACTTGCCTTCGTCAGTCTTTCGGAACCAGTTGACGTAGAAGATCTTAGGAAGCTTCTCCTGGTCCGGTGCTGCATGTCCTACATCCAACCAGTGCTGGAAGTAGTCACCCATGTTGTAGCCACAGAAGGGCAGCATGGCAAATGGGTCACGTCTGATGGTACCAGCCTTGACGTCCAGGGCAGCGGCGGTAACTTCGGAACCTACAATGGAACCGAGGAACACACCGTGGCTCCAGTCATTGCTCTGGTGGACCAGAGGAATGGTATGAGGTCTCCTACCACCAAAGAGAATTGCACTGATGGGTACACCCTTGGGATCTTCCCACTCAGAGGCAATGCTTGGACACTGGGAGGCTGGTGCGGTGAAACGTGCGTTGGGGTGGGCAGCAGGCTTCTGCTTCTTGTCAGTCTTATCCTGAACCCATTCGTTGCCATTCCAGTCGATCAGCTTACCAGGAGCATCGTAGCCAATTCCTTCCCACCACACATCATTGTCCTCAGTAAGGGCAACGTTGGTGAAGATGGTGTTGGAAGATGCGGATACGAGGGCATTCTTGTTTGAATCTTCTGAAGTTCCAGGAGCAACACCGAAAAACCCGGCTTCTGGGTTAATGGCATAGAGCTGGCCGTCAGAGCCATACTTCATCCATGCAATGTCGTCTCCGACAGTCTCTACCTTCCAACCAGGGACGGTAGGAATGAGCATGGCAAGGTTTGTCTTACCACAAGCTGAGGGGAAGGCTCCGGTCAGGAAGCGACTCTTGCCCTCGGGGCTGGTGATCTTGAGAATGAGCATGTGCTCAGCAAGCCAGCCTTCATCACGTGCAAGCACAGTTGCAATCCTTAGAGCCAGACACTTCTTTCCGAGCAGGGCGTTACCGCCGTACCCTGATCCATAGGACCAGATCTCTCTGGTTTCTGGAAAGTGGGATATATACTTATGTTCCATAGGGGCACAGGGCCATTTGCCTTCATCAGTCTCACCTTCAGCAAGAGGCTTGCCGACAGAATGGTAACAAGGCACAAAGTAGCCATCGGTACCGAGGATATCAAGGACCTTCGTGCCAACACGGGTCATGATCATCATGTTGGTGACAACGTAGGCACTGTCTGTAAGCTCTACACCAATCTTGGCGATGTCAGAACCGATAGGACCCATGGAGAAAGGGATCACGTACAGGGTACGCCCTTTCATGCAACCACGATACAAGTCAGTCATCTCTTTTTTCAACTCGGTGGGATCCATCCAGTTGTTGGTCGGACCGGCGTCTTCTTCCTTTACAGAAGAGATGTAGGTGCGTTTCTCTACGCGTGCTACGTCGGAAGGATCGGAGAGAAACAAAACACATCCAGGCTTTTTGGCGGGATTCAATCTCGTCGCTACACCACTGTTCACAGTAATATCAATCAGTTCATCGTACTGGGAAGAACTGCCGTCTGCGATCACAATGGCATCTGGGGTAGTGAGTTCTGCATACTCGAGAACCCACTGTTTTAGTCCGGCATGTTTAATGTCATTGACGTTCATGGACTACTCCTTATCATCTTAGAAATACAGCAACTCTTCATCAAATGGAGAGTTGCTCATTAATGATGCTATAGGTTTTTTTAATCTTTATCAATATGGTTGGTATTAGAGTTGAGAAAATTTTTTTGCCCCTCTTTTTCCCTAGAACATTGTCCCATGGAAGCGAGAATTGAAACTCAAATAGAGCTCGGGGGGCACATCCTCGGGGATGTCCAAAAGGAAATCAGAAATCCTCTTGATCTTGTCCTTCAAGGAATCTTTCTTGTTCAACTGCGCTTCCTTAAGCGCTTCCAGGCTCTCCTGAATAATGAGGTGGGAGTTCTTCACCTCCTGCAACGCCATCTTGTAGCGCTGGCTAAGATCAAGGATTATCTGGCGGGTCTCATCAGGATGAGCCTCGATAAATGCAGGGAAGGAGTCCTGGGAAATCTCAACCAACACACAGTCGGTCAACGCAACGGCTGTCGCGTTACGTGGTTCCCCCTCGAACAGTCCCATCTCGCCAAGACTCGATCCTGGCAAGGATATCTCAAAGAGTTGAAACTGCTGAGGAGTATGGTAGTTCAGGTAAAGACCCACCGTTCCTGTGCGTAGAAGAAACATAGTAGAACAAGGCTTCCCCTGTTCATAGATGACTGAATCCTTAGATAATTCTAGCACCTGATTTCCAGCATCCTGTTTGTTCGGCATTAGCGGCCTCCTTGTTCGGTATGGTACTAAAAGTATACTATCCCAACTGGGGTGCACACAAGAGGGGGGTGTATTTTGCTTGCTCAGTGACATTTCTGTGGTACACTTGATCAGTATGAATCAGTACACTCCCATCAGCAAAAAAGAAAAATTCGCCTATGGCTTCGGGAACTTCGGGCAAAACATGTTGTATAGCCTCATGGCAAACTTTTTACTCTTCTTCTATACCGACATCTTTGGTATCCTACCAGCTGTTGCAGGGACTATCCTGTTGCTTGCCAGGCTCTGGGATGCGATCAATGATCCGCTGATGGGCATGGTTGCAGACAGGACACGAACCAGGTGGGGTAAGTTCCGCCCGTATCTGCTTTTTACCCCTATCCTCTTCGTTCCCTTTGCCGTGGCCTCCTTCAGTGCACCCAGTTTGAGCATGGGAGGCAAAATAGCGTGGGCAACCATAACCTACATCGCCTTTGGTATGATTTACACAGCTAGTGATGTTCCCTTCTGGGCCTTGAGCAGCGCCATCACCAATGACACAAACGAACGGAACAGCGTGGTGGCCTACCCCCGCTTCTCCGCTACCATTGCTGTTGCCCTCGCGACTCTGGCAACCCAGCCTCTGATCTTCCTGTTCTCCCGGGCTGGGAAACCGGCTTCAGGCTACCAGATGACAGCCCTCGTCTACAGCCTGCTCACTGTTGCCTGCTTTATTGGTACCTTCCTGTTTGTGAAAGAGCGGGTCCAGCCAGTCAAGGACGAGAAAAGCCACTTCAAGGACATTTTACCCATCTTTAGCAGCAACAAGCCGCTCATGCTGGTCATCATCAGCGGCTTCTTCACTGGTATCGGGCAGACTGCAAAGCTATCGATGCTCATCTACTATGCAAAGTACAACCTCGGTGACGAAATGCTCTATACCCTGTTTGCAGGTATAAACATTCCCTTCATTCTGATAGGCATCTCCACTGTCCCCTATTTCAGCAGGCGTTTTGGCAAGAAGGCAACCTGTATCGGCTACTACGCCATCTATGCACTGGGATCATTGGGCTTCTTCTTCGTCGGGTGGAAAAACTTCCCCCTCTTGCTTGTCTTCAACTGCATCAGCAGCCTCGGTATGGCAAGTCCCCAAGTAATCCAGACAGCCATGATTGCAGACACCATAGAATATGGAGAACTGAAGACCGGAAAACGCACTGAAGGCACCATCTTCTCCAGCCAGACATTCCTGGCGAAGCTAACATCTGCAATCACCTCGGTCATGATTGCAACTTCCTTGGCAGCTTTGGGATACCTTCCCAATGTGGCTCAGCCTGAACAGGTATTGAGAGGCATCCATGCCCTGACAGCCTTCATCCCGTTCTTCAGCAGTATCTTGGGTATCATCCCCATAGCCCTTTATCCTCTTACTGAAAGCCGCCATGCCCAGATTGTGAAAGAGCTTCATGAACGCGCGCGAGGCAGTTCAGATTGACACGATAGGGCAGTGCCGCTACCCTATTCCTTGGAGATTCCATACGTATATCTCCAAAGGATGTATTATGACTGAATTAGCACTGCCGGCAGGTTCTCTTCAAGCGGCACTGGTTGCCTTCAATGAGGGGGCCGATGCTGTATACCTTGGCATGCGCAATTTCTCCGCAAGAAAAGAAGCTGCTAATTTTAGCCTTGAGGAGCTCTCCAAACTCAAGCAGCTGTCAAACGACCAAGATAAGAAAATCTATGTGGCGGTAAACACCCTCATTGATGATTCCCAACTTCCCGAGGTGATAAAAACCCTACGCCAGATTGCCTTCATTGGCTGTGATGGCATCATCGTCCAGGACCTTGGTGTCGCTCACCTGATCAAGAGAGAGTTCCCTTCCCTCCCCCTGCACGCAAGCACCCAGCTTGCCACCCATACCATTGAAGGCGTTCGCGAGCTCCAGAGACTGGGCTTTACCCGCGTTGTCCTGGCTAGAGAACTTACCCTGGAAGAGATACAGAAGATTCGTGATGCTTGTCCGGACATTGAACTGGAGGTGTTTATCCACGGGGCTCTCTGTTATGGCTTTTCAGGACTCTGCACCGCGAGCGAACAACTCTGTGGCAGAAGTGCCAACTGCGGCGCCTGTGCCCAGATATGCCGATCCTGGTTCTCCCTTGAGGCAGACCCAAATCAGAGCGCAGAGCTCTCCCCGACACCAAAGGGAAAAGAGACCGGCTGGTATTTTTCCATGAGCGACCTCAAGGCAGGGGACGTGGCAAAGACCCTAGAGGAAATGGGTATTGATTCCCTCAAGGTTGAAGGCAGGATGAAGGGTCCTTCCTACACGCTCGCAGCTTCCAAATACTACCGGGCAGTTCTTGATGGCACAGCTAGTGAGGAAGAAAAGCACTACCTCGATGAAGAGCTATCCATTGTATTTGCACGAAGGCAGACCAGAGGCTGGCTTGCTGACTATGGGCGTACCGGACACAATTTTGCGGTCCGAACCGCCCCCACCCTAGGGAGCACCAGCTATCCCAGTCACCGTGGGATACCCGCAGCACAGATCAAGGTAGTAAAGAAAGACTACGCCATCGTAACAGCCTTACATGACCTGTCTATTCGTGACGGGCTTATGTTCTTTATCAAAGGCACAAAGGACCCCATTGAAGCCGTTAAGTTCAGCTTAAGCGGCATCTTCGATCAGAATGGACGAAGCCTTTCCACTGCCTACAAGGGAGCGACTGTGGAGGTCGATCTCCCTCTGAAAGGACCTCTTCCCCATGCAGGGGAAAACCTCTACCTCATTAGCTTGCATGACCAGAACCCCGCCCTCCTTACGGAGAGCATACCCACAACCAAGCATCCTCTCGATCTGATGGTGGAGGTTCTGGAAAAGGATTTGATTCTGACCACCATCTTTGAGGGAAAGACCATCTGCCATACTTATGAGATAGAGGTGAACGAGGCAAAGAAAGAGCAGGATCTGCAACAACATCTGGAGAATGTCTTCAGGCAGAGCGACACCTCCTACTTTGGCTTGGGAAAGATTACCTATGAAAACAAGACAGCTCTAGAGGACAAGCAGGTATTCCTACCGCTCTCATGGCTAAAAGCCATCCGCAGGGACTGGTATGCCTGTCTCGACAATGAACTTGCCCGTTGGATGACCGAGGAGGCAAAGCCCCAAGCTGAAGTCACTAAAGTTGAGAAGGAAATATTGCCTGCAAGGGAAAAGCTTTGCACCAAGGATGGTCTTCCTTACCTTGATGTCTCCATACTTGCCAAGCAGTTCGCCGACAACAAGAAACCGGAAGGGATCCTCTTCTTCGAGAATAACCTCTTCTATCTCCCACTATCCCCCGTCATGTTTGATGAGGTGCAGTTCTTCAAGGACCTCAACAGTGTCATCACCTACCTAGGGCAAGGGGGATACCTCAAAAGGATCCGCATCGGATTGAATAATATGGGCCAGCTCAACTGGGCAAGGACTCAGAAGGATGTCTCCTGCTTCTTCGACATCTATCTCCCCTTGGGGAATAGTGAAAGTGCAAGGATGGCACTTGATCTTTTGGAAGGACTTACCGGCGCGTACCTCTGGATGGAAAGTGATCATTACGAAGAGAGCAAATGGCCTTTCACCCCCACAAAGGTAGGAAGCGAGTTCAAGCCTCCCCTCTTCATCAGCCGGAGCTGTTTCAGACATGACTCACTAATGCTGAGCTGTGAAGGGTGCCTGCTCAAGGGCTCCTGGTATGTGAAACAACAGAACCATCGCTATCATGTGATGGTGAATGACTGCATCACAACGGTGGTTAAAGCATAATCCCTAGCTATCCTCCAAGAAAAACCCTCTTGTTGGTTCAATTCAACAGGAGGGTTTTTCTTTATTCCCCAACGAAGCGAGAGTAGCAAAAGCATTACCATGGTCCCATTACCGAGCGAGGGAGGGGAAAGCAAGGTGAGATAAAGCGCCCCTTGGCTCGGAAAAGGAGGCAACGCCTCCTCTTTCCAGGGCTTGCCCTGGGGTATTGATACCTTTCATTGGCCTGTAAAAAGTGCTTGAAAGGGAGGAAACTGATAGGAGATTGGAAAGGCGAGTTCACCTTTTCTTTCCATATCTTGCAGTTGCGAAAAGGTCACCCATTTTGCACCCACTGTCTCCTCTGCCTGCAGGACAATCTCAGAAAGGTCGACCTTCTTGTGGACAACAAAGATATCTACAAAGGATTCCTCCTTGCGGGTAGTTCCTAAAAAGGTAATTTCTTCTGGAGCAGCAACAATGCCGGTCTCTTCTCGTAGTTCCCGAAGGGCAGCATCCTGACTTCTCTCCCCTGCATGTACATAACCTGAGGTACTCTCCCAGAGGTTTGGCATAAGGCCCTTATTTGGGGAGCGAAGGGTAAGCAGTACCTGTTGGCGCTCGTTGATCGTCCATACCGATACCACTACATGGTAGAGATTTGTAGGGAGGGGAATTCCCCTCTGATGTACCCGACCCAAAGGTCTCCTATCGTTATCGTACAGGTCAAATAGTTCTGGCATACGAGCACCCTAGCAAATCCCTTATGCTTTCTCAAGATGAGGACGATAAATAATATACATGTCCAGGAAAACAACACCTTTTCGAATATACAGAAAGTCTCTGTATGGTAGGGGAAGGTTGTTGAAGAATAGGGAAGAAGGGCCTCACTATTTTACGCAAGGAAAAATCCAAAGAAAGCTCCTATTGGGAAACCAACAAGAGCTTTCTTTTACGATTATACAAATTTCCAGAGACAATCAGATAAGGTTATAACGCTTTACGAAGGCCTCTGCATTCTGGATGGATCCGCCGGCGGCACCCTTGACGATGTTGTTTACCATCAGAATGAATCCGATCTTACCATTCTTTTTCTTTATGCGACCAGTATAGACAACCATGCCTCTGGGATTTCCCCAGAAAGCATACTTGGGTTGGGGAAAGGTGGGGTCAGAACCGTACTCGACAGGTTGCTCTGGAGTTGAAGGAAGATCACACACGACCTTGAAGTCATTCCAATCCTTTATGACGTCCTCAACTTCAATATCTTGTTCCAGATCCAACCAGACCGCTTCCAAGTGCCCAAACATGACGGGAACGCGAACGGTGAAGGCGTAGACTTCAGGATCGATGGAGAGGATCTTCTTGATCTCCTTCTCAATCTTCTCTTCTTCACCCTTGATGAAGGGGATGCAATTGTCAGTGATGTCAAAGGAAGAAAGCCCTGGGTATCCTGCTCCGCTGACACTCTGGTAGCTATGGAGCGTGATACTCTTGATGCCATGCTTCTTCAAGGGGGCAAGAGCCATGGCCAAGCCTGTGGTGACACAGTTTGCGTTGGTCACAACAAACCCCTTTTCCGGGTATCCTTGGGCTTGGATCAGATCGAGACTCTCAAGATTAGCCTCAGGAATAAGGATAGGAACATTGCTGTCATAACGCATTGCAGCTGCATTTGAGAAGATATGGAAACCATTATCGCGAAGCTGTGGTTCTGCCTCACGGGCGACTTCTGCAGGGAGTGCGGAGAAAACGATTGACACTCCGGCTTCCTTCATTGCTGCAAAGTTAAATTCCTTCACTTCTATATCGCGAATATTTTTAGGCATCTCGTACGGCATCACCCAATGGACTGTAGAGGCATATTTGAGTCCTACTCGTGCTGCTGATGCTGTGGCATACGCCACTTCAAACCAAGGATGGTCTGAAAGCATGGACATGAAAACCTGGCCTACTGCCCCTGTTGCGCCCATTACTGCTACTTTTATTTTCTTGTCCATCTGAATTTCTCCCAATCGGATACCTATCCGTCATTAATTCCACTAAAGTAGTTGAACATTACTGGTTTTCCTAAAGAAATTCAATACTTTCAAACAAAATTGTGTCTTTTTTAACAATTTGTTATTATATTAACACAAGAGTTCATCATAGTGAACAGGATCATTCGCTGTTTTTCTTATTGCCAAACTGAATATATCAATCTACCGGAAGGCCAGAGTAAAAATACAAAGATACTTGACTAAAATGGCTCCAATCCGTATGATACGTCCTGTTATTGTCTTGGGGGTGTAGCTCAGTTGGCTAGAGCGTTTGAATGGCATTCAAAAGGTCAGGGGTTCGATTCCCCTTACCTCCACTAAGAAGTCGTTGCTAAGCAACGGCTTTTTTATTTAATTACCTCTTAATTCTAGATAACAAAATATTTTTTTACTTGCTACTATTTTTTGATAAAATCATACCATATGAAGCAAGCTAAAGATCCCTCACAAACACAGCCAAGTGGAATCTTGACTTTGTTGTTTCACTTGTCATACTAACCTTCATGGTTTGTAATCCAAGTAAGAATCTCTGGAATTTCCCAAGATCCATCTGCAACAGAAAGACCAAGCCTAACCAGGTCTTCATCTAAATAGGACAGCTTGATCCCATTGATTTGCAAGAAGACATCCAGTATATGGACTCCAATCCGTTTATTCCCGTCAACAAAGGGATGGTTTTGTATAAGCCCAAAACAGAGGGCTGCAGCTTTTCTCTTCTTGCCTGGGTATAGGTCTTCTCGCGCGAATGTCTGAAAGGGAGTATTGATTGCAGAATCCAGTCCAGGATAATCCCGAACCCCATCTATCCCTCCAGACACTTCAACAAGATATCGATGTAAGAGCAATGCTTGAGCTACAGTAATCCTAATCATTTGGCAAGTTCTATATAGGCAGACTCATGCAGTTTGAACGTTCGCTTTGAGATGGAAAGCAGTTCATCATCGCTGATATGTTCGGAAGCAACCATCTGATCATAAGAAACGATGACATATCGAGGGGCATTATTCTTCAAAATCACGACTGAACCGTTTTCATCCACCGTCCGTGCTATCTTGGAAAAATTCCGATTCGCTTCTGTGATGGACACAAGATTTTTCATATCAACAAGCATATAGACACCTCCATGTATAATCCTACTATGAGTATCCCTTATTTATAGGATATTTTCAACCTATTATCCGTCTATAATAATGTCGTACATAGATAAAATGTTCAGAACATGTATCCATTAGGCATATGCTTGAATTACCTTGATGCATAAAGGAACTAACTAATACCTGATGAATGGGGGGTTGAGCCCTACTTGCAAAACTATGCAAAGCTTTGACCATCAACGCATGGCAGCACTTGGATGGATATGCTTGAAACATCCTGATGCATCATGCAAGACTTACCTATCTTTATCAGAGGAAATGCCTGCTTGTTTCGTAGTTTCGATGGCTGTTCGATTCCCCCTACCTCCACTAAGAAGTCGTTGCTGAGCAACTGCTTTCCCCATTTCTTGGTATTTTCCCAATACTGGTATATTGAATACACGCATTCCCAAAGAAAATTATTTAGTTAGAAACTGTAAAAAAATAAACTAAGCGAAGGTATCCGACGGAGACACCCAATAGTTCCACTCCCCATGGAACTCGTGCCCTCTGATGTTGAGCTCCTCAAGCTCCTCGT
>WOYI010604241.1_pt1 | contig 10292 bp, 9 predicted proteins | sample 6423411 | NCBI WGS metagenome assembly WOYI01 (sample SAMN13441803, study PRJNA592873) | oil field metagenome | biome: oil field; feature: oil-well bore; material: oil-contaminated soil; isolation source: oil-contaminated soil from oil-well borehole | place: Germany: Wietze | collected 2016-10-18 ... | reverse complement strand
GTCATTTCACCAGTTTCAACTGATGACTCCAATGTTGGGGTAGGATCAGGCGTTGGATTGGGAGCCTGAATTGGGACGCAGGCGGTCAGCAAGAGAGTTATCAGAACAATACAAGTGTAAAGGTTTTTTGTTTTCATCGTTCCTTCCTTTCAGAACGGAGGCAGGTGGACGCCGATGCCTTGATTGTACCCAATTTCAGAAAACCGGTATTTATGGGTGAAAGCAAATTGTAAAATACTCAAAATTACTTACTCCCTAAGTTTCTCATCTTGGTGTCCCAATAATAAATTCCCCGCGGACAAGTTCAGCCGTATGAGCCATCCATGAGGAACTCAAGAAAAAAGTAATGGCAGGGCGGAATGCTCCTCTTCTGCGCACTCCGCCAAACAAATCAATGTCGGAGTGAGCCTGCACCACACTCCCGCCAAATTAACATCCTAAGGCAGTCTCATTCCGACCCGCAATAAAAGAAATTTCAGCTTTGTATTGGTTAACTATTCTTGATGGTGTCCGCAGCCGTTGCTGCGTCCTTGCCCATTCCAGTGATCGTGCTCATCGGCGTGGTCATGCTCTCCATGGTGGTCGCAATTGGCTTCATCTTGTTGAGGCAACTGACCGCTAAGCAATGAAAGCACCTGTTCTTTCACGGGTCCCGACGCTCCGGCATAGACTTTGATTCCGGATGAGCGCAAGCCGTTTACGGCTCCTCCACCGATGCCCCCGCAAATCAAGGTGTCTACGCCCTGGCTGACCAAAAAGCCGACCAGCGCGCCGTGTCCTTCAGCGGGAGCGGCGACAATCTTTTCTTCGGTGATCTTGCCATCCTCAGCGGTGACAAGGTAAAACTCCGGGGTTCGTCCAAAATGAGGAAAAACCTGTGTGTGTTGAGAAGTGACTGCAATTTTCATCTTTCTTACCCTTTCTTCGTGTCGAAGATCTTTATGTGTGTTTTGTTCTTGGTCGCCAATAATCTGCAAAGGTAGTCCCTCCACCACTGCCCGCGCGAGCTTGGTGCGCGCCGACGAAACCAACATCTGCACGCTTTGGCGCGAGATCCCCATTGAGAGAGCAGCCTGAGTTTGTTCCATCCCGGCGTAATCGACCAGGCGAAGCGCCTCCCATTCTTCAAGCAGCAAGTTGACATCACTCTGCCCAAATGCAAAATTGATTCCGCAAGGTACGAAGCTTCTGACGGGGGGATCTGAACGGATTATTTTTCGGCTTGGATTACGCGGCATACTTTCCTCATTATTGGCTAATGCCAATTATACGCCAATTTTTCTGCTTGCATAGGGTCGGTTTGTTTCTTTCAGAAAAGCTCGAAAAGCACTGCACTTTGGAATTAGTGACAATCTAATATAACCTTCCGATTCATTTTCACTGAAGTTATAGAGAACTATGTCTCTGTAAATCAATCGCATCTATGATGCTTATGAGAATTCGCTGGCTTAAGGTATCTGGTGGATCGCCTTTGGCGACGAGGGATCAGTAAAGAAAAGGCCCATCTGGCTGGATGATTAAAAATGCTCGCTCCCAGTACAACTCTGCGAAAGCAGTTCGGGCACATAGCTGAAAGGTGCGCGGAATTCTCGTTGCTGTATCGCGAGGAATTGCTCACTAACCCTGAAGCGCAGACTACAGCCAGGCAACTTATCCAACAGAGCAGGCAAGGAATAGTGACCCTCCTCTATGGCGCGAAGGATCTACACTTGAAGGAAAAAATCCCACGCGAACTGGGCATGATGAGCCGCGAAAGCTTGAAATTTTGATCAGTTGCATTGGCATGCATAACCCCGGGAAGGGTAAAATTATTCAATCAAAGCAGACAGAAAACCACTATGGCAAGAATGGCCTCTCCCGCTGACATGATGACATCCGTCACAGACCGCATGGAAGAACGCACAGGCAAAACACCCGAAGATTAGGTCGCGGCAGTGCAGTCCAGCGGCATCGACCCACTGCACCAGAAAGCGGTCCGCAACTTGCTCAAATAACAGGGTGTGCTGCAGAACAGCCAATGGGCGATTGCGGAGACCTCTCGCGCCCTGGCCGTACGGATGGGCTTCAGTCCATCCGCCGAGTTGAAAAATGGAGGTTCGTGGTCGGAGCAGGCTACCATCGTAAGAGAGTATAAAAAACGAGAAAAGTTGTCCTATAATCAGGATAAAGATTGGAAGTAAAAATGACTACTAATAACAAAACGAATGAATTAGTCCTTGCCGGCGGCTGCTTCTGGGGGATGGAAGAGCTCTTCCGCCATCTGCCCGGCGTATTGGACACCGATGCCGGTTACACTGGCGGCGAGAATGACCACCCCACCTACCAACACCACCCTGGGCATGCGGAAGCGCTCAAGATCGTCTTCGATCCACAGCAAACCGATGTTCTGCATCTGCTGGATTTCTTCTTCCGCATGCACGACCCCACAACACTCAACCGGCAGGGTAATGATATTGGCACCTCCTACCGTTCCGCCATCTTTTATGCCGACGAAGCGCAGAAGCAAGCAGCAAAACAGATGATCGAAAAAGTAAATCAAAGCGGGGTCTGGAAGCGTCCGGTGGTAACCACCCTCGAGCCGCTCGGCACCTTCTGGCCAGCCGAGGAGTATCACCAGGACTATCTGCAGAAGCTGCCAAATGGTTATACCTGCCATTTCATTCGCCCCATTCCGAGTTTCCTGGAAGAGGCTGGCTAAGAGAAGTCTCGTATGCAAGGCAATTCCTCCGCACCGCCCGAAAGTAAGATGCACAAATACCTGAAAATGCTCAAGGTATACGGGTTTATTGCGTTAGGCATTCTCGTTCTTTTTTCAGGGTTTGGCTTTTTAACCAGCGGGATGCCTGGGCTGCTCAACGCACTGAATTTGGGCTTGATTGTCTGTGCCATTGGGCTGCCATTTTTGGGCGTAATTATCAGCATCACCTACTGGAGTGGGTTTGCCAGCAGGTGGGGTGAGGAAAAGTATAAAGAGCAATTGGAAGGCAAACCTGATGATAAGAAGAATCAGGACCTGTGATCTGATTAGAATAGAAAAATCTGGGAGGATGACGATGAAAACAAGACTATTTCTGCTGATGATTATTTTTGTACTGGGCCTAAGCGCCTGCGTGCCTGCGGTTGAAAATACGCCAACAACGATGCCCCATGGCGAGATCAGCCCTGAACCTACTGATATGCCTGTTACGGAACCTCCCACCGAGGAGCCACAACCCACGCCGCAGCCTACGTTGGAACCTACGGCGGAGGTGGTAACACCGGCTTCCAATCTTTATGCCTATGTCAAGGATTTTCAGATTTACCTCCTCAATCCCGCGGATTTGTCGGTGGTGAGGATCGGTGATTCCAATTATCCTTTTGGTTATGGACCCGACTGTTGGCAAAGTTCTCCCCGTCTTTCGCTGGACGGGCGTTACCTTGCTTTTGAGGTGAACTGCGGTAATTCCTTTATCGTATATGATTTGTTCGAAAACAACCAAATCGCTGAGATCGTGAAAGCATCCGACCCTGAAATCCTCGGCGATACCCTGCTTGGCTGGGCAGAAAACGGGCGGCTCTACTATACCCGAATGGTCGGCGGCTGCAGTTTTGAGCCTGAACTGAAGGGGCCGGAAAGAATGGAAGTTTACTCCTACGATCCCGTTTCAGGGGGCACGCGCTACGAATTTGACCTTCCCAAGGTCAACGACGAGCCGCACGCCTACAGCATCGGCATCAACATCGATCCCCAGGCCGCCTACGTCATTGCCTGGAATGCCGCTTGTTCGAGGGGGCTCGGTACCCGGTTCCTTTTGAACACCAGTACCGGCGATTACGAACTTGAGCCCACCAGCTGGCCGGCAAGCTTTGGCGATCTTGGCGGAAGTTACTCATCCTTCCCTGAGGAGCTGTATGTATACGGGGCAGATGGTGGCAAACTGTTTGTGCTCAAAGATCCTGAACTCGAATGGGACCCCAACCCTAGGCTGATGTTCCTTCCCCCGGGAGCAAGCGAACCAGTTCAGATCGACTCGGGTAATTTCATTGAATTGGTCAGCCAGGCGCCTTTGGTGAAGTAAGAGCATTATTAATATTTCATCATAAGTTTTCTACAGCCTGCAAAGTGGCTGGATATTTTGGTATACTCGAATTACCGGAAACTGAAACTCCGGGATATTGTGAGCCCTCTTTTTGGGGTTCCCCCCGTCTGATTTCCCCTGCCAAAATCGAACATCGGGACCACCAAGGCAGGATTAGCCTGACAAGGCTATGAAAGATTTTGAGGTTTACTTTGGCTAATATGTATCAATTAACTCAAAAAGCCAAGAAAATTCTGAGCAATGCCCGCAGGATTGCTATGCAATTCAACGCGGACACGATTGGCACTGATCACCTGCTCGCCGGCATCATCGCTGAGAACAGCTGTGTGGCATATCGTGTGCTGCGCGATCTCGGAATCGAAGAAAACGTGATTTTTGGCGCCATCCAACAGGGTGAGAGCGAACTGCCAGATGATCGCGAACTACGGCTTGGTGAAGACATTAAAAAAACACTCGAATACGCCATCGAAGAGGCTGAGAAAGATCAGTCCCCCATGGTTGGAACGGAGCATATCCTGCTCGGTTTAAGCAGAGATACCGAATTCAAGGGGATGGATATTCTGATCCGGTTCGGTATCACTCCGGAACAGTTGCGCCGCCATACCAACCGCGTTCTGCGGGATGCTAAAGAAGCCGGCGAACAGCGGCAGGAGCGTTCGGAAGGACGCGAGGAACGCCGCGACAGGACGGAAAACGAAGGTGTTGGCAGCCAGCGCCGCTTACGCAGCAAGGAAAAGGATTCCGACAGCAACTCACCCCTGGTGGACCAATTGGCTACAGACCTGACTGCACTGGCTGAAGCTGGCAAGCTCGATCCCGTCATTGGGCGGCAGAAAGAGATTGAACGCGTCATCCAGATTTTGGCGCGCCGTACCAAGAATAATCCCGCCCTGATCGGTGAACCGGGTGTGGGCAAGACCGCCATTGTGGAAGGTCTCGCTCAGCGCATCATTGAAGGCGACGTGCCGGCGCTTTTGCTCAAAAAACGCGTGCTTCAATTGGATGTGGGCTCCCTTGTGGCCGGCACGATGTATCGCGGGCAGTTTGAGGAACGCCTCAAGCGCGTGATTGACGAGCTCAAAGCCAGTGGCGCAATTGTTTTCATTGACGAATTCCATATGCTGGTTGGGGCTGGTTCGGCAGGTTCCTCTGTGGACGCTGCCAACATTCTCAAGCCGGCTCTCTCACGCGGCGAGCTGCAGATGATTGGCGCTACCACGATCAATGAGTACCGCAAAAACATCGAGAGCGATGCCGCCCTCGAACGCCGTTTTCAGCCCATCATGGTGGAAGAGCCAACCATACAGGAGACTATCGCAATCCTGCACGGCATTCGCCCGAAATATGAAGAGCATCACCGCCTTAAAATCACAGACGAAGCCCTGGAGTCAGCGGCAAAACTCAGCGCTCGCTACGTCACTGACCGCTTCCTGCCCGACAAGGCAATCGACCTGGTGGACGAAGCCGCCTCCCGTGTGCGCATGTACAAGAGCGAGGCAGCGATTACGAGTAAGGATATTGTGAGCGAACTCCGGGATATAAACAAGCAGTTAAATGACCCCGATTCCAACCTGGACAACGACGCCACAGAAGCGCTGACCCAAACACAACTCAAGTTGGAAGACGAACTTCAAGCTCTGCAAACCGGATGGGATCGTGCAAACGCCCCGACTGTAACCGAGGAAGATATTGCTGAAGTCATTTCCATGTGGACCGGCATCCCCCTCACACAGATCGCTATCGAAGAGTCGACCAAGCTGCTTCACCTCGAGGAAGAACTGGGCAAGGTAATCATCGGGCAGACCGAAGCCATTCAAGCCGTCTCGAAGGCTATCCGTCGTGCGCGGGCTGGCCTCAAGAGCGAGCATCGACCGATTGGGTCTTTTATGTTCCTTGGACCTACCGGTGTTGGCAAGACGGAGCTGACGAAAGCTCTTGCCAAGCAGATGTTTGGTTCTGAGGACGCTCTTATTCAAATTGATATGTCCGAGTTCATGGAACGCCACAGCATGAGCCGGCTGGTTGGCGCGCCTCCAGGCTACATCGGCTACGAGGAATCCGGTCAATTGACCGAAGCCATCCGCCGTAAGCCTTACTCGATCGTGGTTTTTGACGAAATCGAGAAAGCCCATCCGGAAGCTCTCAACATGCTGCTGCAGATTATGGAAGAGGGTCACCTCACCGATGCCAAGGGGCACAAAGTGGACTTCCGCAACGCCATCATCATCATGACAACCAACATCGGCGCTGAGTTGATCCGCCACCAGTCCGCCCTGGGCTTTGCCCTGGAGTTGGACGAGGTCCGCGAGGAGCAATTTGCCTACGATGAGATGCACAAGAAGTTGATCGAAGCGCTCAAACGCAGCTTCCGCCCCGAATTTGTCAACCGGCTCGACTCGGTGATCGTTTTCCGCGCGCTCAACCGCGCGGATATCCGCGAAATCGTCTCGCTCGAGATTCAGAAAGTCCAGGAACGCCTGGTGGAGCAGAGCATCAGCCTGGTCCCCACAGACAGCGCGCTGGATTACCTGGCTGAGCTTGGCTACGACCCCGAGATGGGCGCGCGCCCTGTGCGGCGTGTGATCCAGCAGCAAGTGGAAGAGCGGCTTTCGGACGGATTGCTGGCGGGAGACTTTGGCACTGGCGATAGGATTTTGATCGACGTCGAAGAATTTATCAGCGCGGACGGCGAACCCCAAAAACGCATCGTGCTCAAACGCGAAAACCACACGGAAGAGAAAGAAGAAACCCCTGAGATGATGGGAGCGTAAAGCAAACAAATGGCAAAAACCTACTCACGGTTTGTGTGTCAGGTCTGCGGGAAGGTTAGTTCCCGCGCCTTCGGTCGCTGCCCCGGCTGCGGTAGTTGGGACTCAATGATCGAGGAAATTGTTGAAACCGAAAACGAGAAGTCAGCCCACGCAATCCGTGGGCTGACTGGTACTTCCAGGGTGCATTCGCTTTCAGAGATCGAAAGTCAGCAGGAAGAACGCCTGCCGCTGCCGATTGAGGAATTCGCGCGGGTGTTAGGCGGGGGAATCGTGCCTGGCTCGGTTGTTTTGATCGGTGGGGATCCGGGCATAGGCAAAAGCACGCTCACCTTGCAGATGGCAATGCAGCTGGCGGGAAGGCACACCGTCTTGTATGTTTCGGGTGAGGAATCCGAACGGCAGATCAAAATGCGTGCCGACCGCCTGGCTGAAAAAGATCAGAGCGGCAGCCCCAAATTGCCCGATCACCTGCTGCTGGTGACTGAAACCAACCTGGCGCAGATCTTCAAACACATTGAGGACACCAAGCCAACCCTGGTGATCATCGACTCGATCCAAACCATGACCCTGCCAGAGATGGAATCGGCGGCAGGCTCGATCTCGCAGGTGCGCGAATGCGCGGCACGTTTTCGTGAATTGGCAAAGAGCAGCGGCGTGACCGTGTTCCTGATCGGGCATGTCACCAAGGAAGGCGCCATCGCCGGTCCGCGCGTTCTGGAGCATATCGTCGATACAGTGCTTTACCTGGAGGGGGAGCATTTTCAGTCATACCGGTTATTGCGGTCGGTGAAGAATCGCTTTGGCGCAACCAATGAGGTTGGCGTGTTTGAAATGCAGGAAAAAGGCATGGTGGAAGTGCGCAACCCCAGCGAGGTCTTCCTGGCGGAACGCATGATCAACGCCCCAGGCTCGGCGATAGCCGTGACCGTGGAAGGCACCCGTCCGCTCTTGGTGGAAATCCAGGGGCTCACCACTCCCACTAACTTCGGCAACCCGCGCCGTACGGCGAATGGCATCGACTTTAACCGCCTGCTGATCTTATCAGCAGTGCTGACGCGCCGATTAGGGGTCAATCTTAGCAATCAGGACGTGATCACAAACGTGGTTAGCGGGCTGCGGATTGATGAACCTGCAGCCGATCTGGCGGTGGCGACCGCGATTACCTCTTCCTACCGGGATACTCCCGTACGAGCCGACACAGTCCTGATCGGCGAGATTGGGCTTTCGGGAGAACTGCGCATGGTGGGGCAGATGCAAACCCGGCTGCGCGAAGCCGCCAAGTTGGGTTTCAAACGCGCAGTTGTGCCCAAACGCCTGCGTAAAAGCGAGCCATGGCCAGAAGGCATCGAGGTGATCGAAGCCCGCTCCCTGCGTGAAGCACTTAAAGCTGCCTTGTTGGAAGAAGTATCTGAAAAGACAGCTAACGTTCAACTCGCGGAACATCAGAAATAATAAAAACCCGAGGGCCTGTCGTGGTAGGATATAAGCAGATAAAAGAAAGAGAAACATATGACTTCCATCATTGATTCCACCCGCAAAAACCATGCTCTCGAACATGCCACCATGACCATCCTGGCTGAGCGCTACAGGGGCGTGCGTATGATGGGGCATTCCAGCCCTGTTGGTTTTATCCTGATGGCTGACTTGCCGACCGAGATCGTCACAGAGGCTGTGCTTGAAGCCAAGCGCCGTCTGGAAAACGGTGAGCCAAACCTGGCGGTGCATCCTAATTGCGGCACTAACATGGCGGTCTCGAGCCTTGCCAGCAGCGCCGCGGCATTTAGCGTGCTCGGGTTGCTGAGTAACAAAGGTAAAAACGCCTGGTGGCATTACCTGATTGCCACGTTTGTTGCAATCCCTGCTTTTCTCCTGGCAAAACCGCTCGGTCCGAAGTTCCAAAAAAACCTCACCACCGATCCTGATACACAGGACATGGCTGTCCAAATGGTGACCAGCCAAAAAACAGCTAACAGCTTCGTTCATTTCATCCGTACCAGCGCTAGTTAGGGGCAGCGTGAGCGCTCAGGCAAAACCAACCTTCTACCTGCTGCGTGGGGATGACAGCAGCCGAATTAAAGAAGTTATTGCCGGTTTCCAGGCTGGGCTTGGCGACCCATCCATGGCAGATCTCAACACCACGCGCCATGATGGGGAATCGCTCGGCTTTGAGACGCTGCAGGCAGATGCCCTGACCATGCCATTCCTGGCTGACCGCCGCCTGATCATCGTGGAGAATGCGCGCGCCTTTCTCTCCAGGATGGCGAAAGACCGTGCCCGGGCTTGCCTCGACCTGTTTGGTCAGTTGCCTGAAACGACTGCCCTGGTGATGGTGGTGGAAGATCAGCAAGCCAAAAAACGCGGCGAACGCTACTGGGAACACGCCAAAACGTATGCCTGGCTGACGGATTGGATGCGCGAGCATAACGATCGGGCGCTGCTCATCGACTGCCCCCTGCCTGATCATGAAGACATGCCTTCGTGGATCCTGCGCAAAGCTAAAGAGCTTGGCGGTGGTTTCAAGCCGGATGCTGCGCGGCTGCTGGCAAGTTATGTGGGGAATAACACCTTGCGCGCGCAGAACGAAGTGCAAAAGTTGATTACCTATGTCGGCGAGCGCCAGGTTGTGGAAGAAACGGATGTCAGTTTGCTGACTGCCCAGGAGCAGGAAGGCGACATCTTTGCTCTCACGGATGCCCTTGGCGAACGCAACAGCAAGGCTGCCATGCAGCAATTCATGCTGCTGATGGAAGATAACGACCTGCTCGAGCTAACGGGGATGATCCACCGCCAGTTCCGCCTCCTGATCCAGGCACGTGAAATCCTGGACGCGGGTGGGAAGGCGCAGGATATCGAGAAGGAATTAGGGGTTTTGGGTTTTGTGGCGCGCAAACTTTCAGATCAGGCACGCCGCTTCAGCATGCGGCAGTTGCTTGAAATCTATGACCGTTTGTTAAAAATTGACCTGGACATGAAAACCGGCGGCACCCCGGGCGATGTTGCCTACGAGCTCCTGATCGCTGACCTGACCAGGTAATCAGACCTGTTTGAGGAAGAAAAATGCCATTTAACATCCTCCGCCACGATAGGGGTTGGGCTGGGGCGGCTTGCCACCCCAGCCTGTTGTTATCAAAAAAGCGATTGTGCCGGTCTCTGACCGCGAACACGATCCAACATTGATTGTGCCGTTCTCCTGATTGAGCACATGTATTAGCCGGAGGCTTCATCGGATTTTGCATGTAATTTTGGAGACCTTTCGGTCAAATCGTGTACTCGGCGGGGACACCGGTACGATCATAAGTTGTGATTGTGCCGGTCTCTGACCGCGAACATGTATTAGCCAGAGGATTCATCAGTTTTTGTAACAAGCTTGGAGACCTTTCGGTCAAATCGCGTACTCGGCGGGGACGCCGGTACGATCATAGGTTGTGATTGTGCCGGTCTC
>WOYI010530002.1_pt1 | contig 10292 bp, 6 predicted proteins | sample 6423411 | NCBI WGS metagenome assembly WOYI01 (sample SAMN13441803, study PRJNA592873) | oil field metagenome | biome: oil field; feature: oil-well bore; material: oil-contaminated soil; isolation source: oil-contaminated soil from oil-well borehole | place: Germany: Wietze | collected 2016-10-18 ... | reverse complement strand
AAGGTTCACGAGTGGGGATTCGAAAAGCTTGATCGCTTCGATCACGATCAGGGGCAGCCGGGAGCCTTTGACCCGTTTTTGGATCGTCCGGGTGACGGCGGGATGGACCAGGGATTCCAGTTGCTGCAGGCGCTCAGGGTCTGAGAAAACGATCCTGCCGAGGGCCGTGCGGGAGATCTCTCCCGCGGAATCGAGCAGCCCTTCGCCGAAGGCATCGATCACGGGTTGATAAGCCGCGCCGCCGCGGTAGAGGACACGATGCGCGACCACGTCCGCATCCAGGCCCAGCGCCCCGAGGTTGACCAGCATGCGCCGCACGACGCTCTTCCCCGTCGCAATATTGCCCGTCAGTCCAATCAATGTGTTGTCCACCGTCATCATCTTGATCCCAACGTGTAGTATACCTTAACTGGTTCGTTGCTCTGGCTCAGAATGCTATAATTTAACTATGTTCCTTTCGGTTTTGGCGCGAACAGCAGCAGTGACTTGCGGCCTGGATAAGGATAAGCCATTGGTCGTCGGCGTTTCGGGCGGGGCGGACAGCCTGGCCCTGATGCACGGCCTGCACGCGCTGGGTTACAGGTTGGTCGTGGCTCACCTGGACCATGGCTTGCGGCCTGAATCAGCTGACGACGCGGCCTTTGTCCGGCGCGCGGCGGAAGCGTTGGGATTGCCCTTCAGGGGTGAACGGATTGAGGTGGCCGAAGCGGCTGAAGCGGAAGGCCTTTCGCTGGAAGAGGCTGCCCGGCAGGTGCGTTATCGCTTCCTCTTCGAGCAGGCCCGCCAGACCGGTTCGCAGGCCGTGGCCGTGGCGCACCAGGCGGATGACCAGGTGGAAACGGTGCTGATGCACTTCCTGCGGGGGGCGGCGCTGCCCGGGCTTTCCGGGATGGCTTATCGTACCGTCCTGCCGCTCTGGGATGAGACGATCCCGCTCGTCCGGCCGCTTTTGAGCCTCTGGCGGACGGAGGTTGAAGCCTATCTGGATGAGATTGGGGTGCAGCCCCGGGAAGACCGGACGAATCAGGATAGGACCTATTTCCGCAACAGCCTGCGCCATGACCTGATCCCCGAGTTGGAAAACTACAACCCCAGGCTCAGGGCGGTGCTCTGGCGGATGGCCGATGTCCTGCGGGAGGAAGACCAGTACCTCGAGTCACTGACCGATCAGGCCTGGGAGGATTGTCTCACCTCGCAAGGCGACGGCCGGGTGATGCTGGATGCGGCGGTGTTAGCCGTTCTGCCGGTCGCGCTCCAGCGCCGCGTATTGCGGCGGGCAGTGGGCCTGCTGCGGCCGGACCTGCGCGATGTGGGGTTTGAGGCCATCGAACGCGCCCTGGCGTTCATCGCTGAACCCAAACCGGGCGGCGAGCTGGACCTGGCTGCCCGCGTGAGCCTGGCGGTCATCAATCAGCAGGTGGTGGTCAAAACCTGGGCGGCGGAGTGGCCTGATTTCAAACAACCGCTGCTGCCTTCCGCGGATGCTGAGTTCCCCCTGGAACCGGGAAAGCCGGTGTTGTTGCGTCACGGCTGGCAGTTGCTGGCCCGGATGATTGACCCTGCGCCGGCGGATGCCGTTGGCAAGGCGCGCGATTTACCGGAACGCGGGGTCTGGCTGGATGCGGGCCGGGTCCGCTGGCCGCTGACCGTGCGGGGCCGGCATAAGGGGGAGAGCTGGCAGCCGTTGGGGCTGGAGGGCCACACGCAGAAGTTGAGCGATTTCTTTATCAATGAGAAAGTGCCGCAGCATCTGCGGGAAGTCTGGCCGCTGGTCTGTGATGCGAAGGGCCGGGTGGTCTGGGTGGCAGGGATGCGGCCGGCTGAGGACGTCCGAGTGACGGAGCGGACGAAGAAGGTCCTGCATCTGCAGCTTCAGCGAAAAGTCGTTAGATAAAAACGGGAATCAGGATTGTGTTTATATTTATAAGCGCGGGCGGCCCTCCGCTGCGGCGCCCTTTTCATCCCGAGTTGTGCCCCGGAGCGCCATAGAATGTCCACTTCTCGTTTCGGGAACAGGGTATTGCGGGCAGCCCTTTTTAGTGGAAATTGTCATCATTATCCTTCTAAAACAGGACGGTCTCATTATCCAAGGGGCGGGGTGCGGAGCGTCGGGGAAGGCGGATGGGCCTCACCCTGATGCTGGGTCATCATTATCATCACCGTATTATTCTGAGGTACAATCGCCTGTATTAACCATGAAAAAACGACGCCCGTTTCTCATCCTTATCACCGCTTTCACGCTTGTGGCCCTCAGCGGGTGCGTCAACCTCCAGCAGGAGATGACCGTCCACGAAGATGGCTCCGGCGTGCTCCGGTTTGCCTTTGGCGTGGAAGCCGACTCCTATGACCTTGTGCAGGAACAAACCCCGCAGGGCATGGACCTCGAAGGCCTGCTGGCGACGCTGATGCAGAACGAAAATGTGACCAACGTGGTCACCGATCATTATGAAGCTGACGGGCTCATCTGGGATACGGTTGAAATGGAAGTGGCGGATTTCGCCGCCCTCTTTGAGGAAGACCGCCGGATCGGCTTACTGATGGTCGCGGTGGACGAGACGGACGGGGTCTATTCCTTTCAAGAGGTCATGGACCTGGAAAATACGACGATGACCATCCCCGGCATTCATCTGATGGACCTGACCGGCGCGGGATACACCGTCCGGCTGAACACACCGCAGATTATCACCACCAACGGGTTACAGACCGCCGCAGGCACCAGCACCTGGGAGGTATCGCTCGGCGATCTGCTGCAAGGCGGCGAGAGGGTCGTGCTCGAAGCGGACTACACCCTGGAGCCCTATGAGGGGCGGTTCATCCCCTGGGATATCTTCTTTCCATACGTGATGATGGGGTTCCTGGGCCTGGGGATCGCGGCCATCCTGCTGGTGATTGTGGTCAATACCCGCAAGAATCGGGATAGCGGGAATAAGATCAAGTTTGATCTTTAGCGCTTCACATTTCACGGTCTTTCGTGCTAAACTTAAAGGTCGGATAGGTATATTTTGGCAGCCCGCAAAGCGCATTTGCGGCGCATTTTACGCGTCACAGATCACCGCTTCAACTGTTGGCCTCCTTACAATAACAGAATTAGCAGGAAAAAGAAATTTAAAATGAACAAGAACATCCCTTTCCTGATCGCCGGCCTGGGCAACCCGGGGCCGGAATATCGCCAGAACCGGCATAACGTCGGGTTTATGGTCGCGGACGCCCTGGCCGAGGCGGCCAATATCCCCCTGCGGCGGGTGGAGTTCCGCGCGATCGTGGGCAAGGGTGAGTTCGCCGGTGAGCGGATCGTGCTGGCCAAGCCGCAGACCTATATGAACGACTCCGGCCAGGCGGTGGGTTCGCTGGTGCAGTTCTACAAAATCCCGCTGGACCAGGTCCTGATCGTACATGACGACCTGGACCTGCCCTTCGGCACGCTGCGCTTGCGCCCGGCGGGCGGCACCGGCGGGCAGCGCGGGATGGAGTCGATCGTGGCCTGGTTGGGCACGCGTGCCTTCGCCCGTTTACGGGTGGGCATCGGCCGGCCGCCCGGGCGGATGGACCCGCGCGACTACGTCTTGCATGACTTTGATCCGCCGGAGCAGGCGGATCTGCCGGTGGTGCTGACCACGGCTGTGGACGCCATCCGGCGTTTCATCACCGACGGGATTGAAAAGGCGATGAACGACTTCAACGGCAGCGCGATCGAAGAGGATTAATGCTTCTGCTGGACAAGATCGGGGAACTCCCCGCTTATCAGGATCTGCTCGCCAGGCTGCAGGCCGGTTTGGAGACGGCGGATACCGCCCAGGGGCTGGGGCTGCCGCGCGCCGCCAGGCTGCCTTTGGTGGCCCGGCTGCAAAGTGATTTGAATCGCCCCGTCCTGCTGATCAGCAACCGGGCTGACCGGGCGCTGGCGCTCTATGAGGAACTGCAATTCTGGCTGAGCGAACGCCCGGCGTACTACTTCCCCGAGCCGAACCCGCTTTTCTATGAGCAGACCGGCTGGGGCAAAGGCACCCGCCGGGACCGCCTGCAGGTGCTGACCATGCTGGCACGCATCCTGATCCCCGGAACGCCGCGGCCAGCCCTGCCGCCGGTGATGGTTGCACCGGTGCGCGCGTTGATGACCCGCACCATCCCGCGCCGGGATTTCCTGAAACAAACCCGCACGCTGCGCCTGAATCAGCGGGTCACCTTGGAAGAATTGACCCGCGCCTGGGTTGACATCGGCTATGAGTACGCCAATATCGTCGTGGAGGCAGGGCAGTTCTCCCGCCGGGGCGGCATCCTCGATATCTGGCCGCCCGGGGAGGCTCAGCCGGTGCGGATTGAGTTCTTCGGCGATGAAATTGATACCATGCGGGCTTTCGACCCGGCTTCCCAGCGGACCATAGCGGCCCTGGAGACGCTGACGATCACGCCCGCACGGGAGATCCTCCCCGCGGCCGCGGAGAAGGCCGGACTCCCCACCAAAGACCTGAAGGAGTTCCAGATCCCGCTGGCCTATCCGATGGCCGGCAGCATGCTGGATTTCCTGCCCGACGAGACCCTGATCGTGCTGGATGGGAAGGAATTCCTCTCGGCTGCCGTGATGGACATTGAAGAGGAAAGCCTCTCCCGCCGGGAAGAAGCCATCCAGGCCGGTGAGATCGACGCTGATTTCCCCGCGCCTTATCTCACCTGGACGGAGATGGAAGACCGTTTCGGCCGCCGTCCGGTGGTCGAGCTGGGCTATACCGGGGCGCAGGAGATGCCGCCGCTGGCTTCCGCTTTCGAGCCGGGACCGCCTTTTGCAGGGAAACTGCGGGATTTTGTCAATTTCCTGACCGAACTGGAAATGGCGGATGAGGATTGGGTGATCGTCTCCCGCCAGGCATCCCGCCTGGCGGATCTCTGGCGGGAGCAGCAGATCCTGAGTGAGGTATCTGCGGACAAGGCGGAGGGGGACCGCTTTATTGAAGGCACGCTGGCGGGCGGCTGGACGCTGCGGCCGCCGGAAGGCAACCCGGTCCACCTGCTGACGGATGGCGAGATCTTTGGCTGGTCCCGCCCGCAGCCCCGCCGCCGGTATCGCCCCACCGCGGAAGCGCCCGAGTCGGCCTATGCGGATCTGCAGCCGGGTGATTGGGTGGTGCATGTTGATCATGGGATCGGCAAGTATGTCGGGCTGGTCCAGCGCACACAGGACGGCGTCCAGCAGGAATATCTCTGCGTGCAATATGCCGAACAGGACCAGCTCTTCGTCCCGATCCACCATGCCGACCGGCTGACCCGCTATGTGGGCGCGGAAGGGTACGCGCCCTCAGTCTCACGGCTGGGCGGCGTCACCTGGGATACCACCAAGCAAAAGGTCCGCGCGGCCGTGCAGGAGGTGGCGGGGGAACTGCTCGATCTTTACGCGACCCGCCAGGTGGCCGAAGGGCATGCCTTCAGCCCCGATACGCCCTGGCAGCGCGAACTGGAAGCCAGCTTCCCCTATATTGAGACAGAAGACCAGCTGCAGGCCCTGGCGGAGATCAAAGCCGATATGGAAGCGCCCCGCCCGATGGACCGGCTGCTCTGCGGCGATGTCGGTTATGGCAAGACGGAGGTTACTCTGCGGGCGGCTTTCAAAGCCGTGATGGACGGCAAGCAGGTCGCGGTGCTGGTCCCCACGACGGTGCTCGCCCAGCAGCATTATGACACTTTCCGCTCCCGGCTGGCGACCTTCCCGATACAGGTGGAGATGCTTTCGCGCTTCCGCACCCCGCGGCAGCAGGACCGCATCATCAAAGACCTGCGAAAAGGCAAGATCGACATCGTGATCGGCACCCACCGGCTGCTCTCGCAGGATGTGTCCTTCAAGGACCTCGGGCTGGTGGTGATCGATGAGGAGCAGCGCTTCGGTGTGGCGCATAAGGAACACCTCAAGCAGCTGCGCACGTCGGTGGACGTGCTGACACTCACCGCGACGCCGATCCCGCGCACGCTCTATATGGCCCTGACCGGCGTGCGGGATATCTCGACGATCAACTCCCCGCCGGAGGAGCGCCTGCCGATTGTGACTCACATTGGTCCTTATGACCCGAAGCTGGTCCGGCAAGCCGTGGTGCGGGAGCTGGAACGCGGGGGTCAGATTTTCTTCGTGCATAACCGGGTGCAGACCATCCAGGCGATGAAGTCTCATTTGAATAAACTGGTGCCGGAAGCGAAGATTGGCATCGCCCACGGTCAGATGGATGAAAACCGCCTGGCGGACGTCATGCATGAGTTCACCAAAGGTGAGATCGATCTCCTGCTTTGCACCTCGATCATTGAATCGGGGCTGGACATCCCCAACGCCAATACGTTGATCGTGGACCGGGCGGACGCCTTCGGACTGGCGCAGCTCTATCAGCTGCGCGGCCGGGTGGGGCGCGGGGCGCAGCGCGCCTATGCCTACCTTTTCCGCCACCGGGTCAAACCGCCCACACCCGAGGGCCAGGAACGGCTGGAGGTGCTGGCGGAGAACACCCAGCTCGGCTCGGGGTATGCGATCGCCATGCGGGACTTGGAGATGCGCGGGGCCGGTGAGATGCTGGGGACGCGCCAGTCGGGGTATATCGCCTCGGTCGGGTTCCACCTCTATACGCGTCTGCTGGCCCAGGCCGTGCGGCAATTACGCAAGGCCACCGGCATGGCCGGGCCGGGAGACGCCTCGATCCTGGAATCGGCGCTGATCATCCCCACGGTCGTCAACCTGCCGCTCTCGATCGGCATCCCCGATTCATACATTCCCGATCAGGCCCTGCGCCTGAAGCTCTACCGCCGCCTGGCGGATATCAAGGATGAGACCGCGCTGGCGAGCGTTGAAATGGAGTTTGAAGACCGTTTCGGTCCCCTGCCCGAGCAGGTGCGGAATTTGATTTACCAGATCAAGGTCAAGCTGCTGGCTGCGCTGGCCGGGCTGGCTTCGGTGGGGTTTGAAGGCCGCCAGCTGGTCCTGCGTTACCCGCCGCTGCCGGAGGGCGTGGAGGCGCGCCCCCTGCAGGAGTTCCCCAAGCCGATCATCACGGGGAAGAACGCCTATCGTATCCAGATTGGCGACCCGGATGTGGACCCCTGGCAGGAGATTTTGATCGGGTTCCTGCTGAAGCTCAGGGAGGGGTAGAATAGCCCCCATCCCTGACCCTTCCCCCGCCTTGCCAAAAAAACGCTGTATGTTATACTGCAAATTGACCGTTTATCGGAAACGAATAAAAATTCTGTATTTTTAATGAAACCAAACCATGTTTGACCGGATAAAGTCTTTCCTTTCTCAGCACAAGAAAGCTCTGCTCCCGACCTCGTTCCTGATGATTTTGGTGGGTGTAGGTTTAATTGGATTGGGCCTCAACCGCACCGTCACTGTGAGCGTAAACGGCGTGGCCGTGTCGGTGCGCACGCCGGCGCTGACCGTCTCGGGCGTACTGCGGGCGGCCGGTGTGCCGGCTGCGGCTGCCGACCGGATCCAGCCGGCGCAGGGCCGCCTGGTCTGGAACCAGCCTCTGATTACGGTAGAAACGGCCCGCGAAGTGGTGGTGAGGGCGCCGGAATTTGAACTCGCGTTCACCACGGCCGAGCGCATCCCCGCTAACCTCCTGGCGATTGCAGAAGTGCCCGTTTTCCCCAATGACCAGGTGTGGGTGAACGGTGCGGTGGTGCCGGCCGGAGCGGCGCTGGAGATACCGGGTTCATTTGTGGTGCAGTATATCCCCGCCCAACCGATCACGCTGGAACTGGATGGCGTGACCCGCACGCTTTACAGCGCGGAACCGACCCTGGGCGCGGCCTTGGAAGCGGCCGGCATCAGCCTCAGCGCGCAGGACGCCATGACGCTGGACCCGAACACCCCCCTGACCGGCCCGCTCTCGGTGACCATCCGGCGCGCTCGTCCTGTGACGGTGCGGGTCGGGGAGCAAACCGTGTCCGGCGTGACCGCGGCTGAAACGGTCGGCGAGGCGCTGCAGGACCTGGAAATCCCTTTGCAGCATCTGGACTACAGCGTGCCCGGTGAGGACGCCGTCCTGCCGAACGACGGGCAGGTCCGGGTCGTGCAGGTGCGGGAGGAACTGCTGGTGACGACGGACGAAACGCCGTTCCCTGTGGAATACCAGGAAGACCCCGAGACGCCGCTCGACCAGACCTCGGTCATCGAGCCCGGTCAGAATGCGATCGTCGCAACCCGGGAGCGCGTGGCTTATGCGGATGGGGAAGAAGTCTGGCGGCGGCGTGAAGGTTCCTGGCAGGCCAGCGAGGCCAAGCCGGGCATTTATGGGTATGGCACAAAGATCGTCAACCACACAGAGGTGGTGGATGGCATTACGATCGAATACTACCGCAAGATCAGCGTCTATTATCATTCTTACAAGCCCTGCATTCCCAACACCGATATTTGCTCTTATGGCACGTCGAGCGGGCTGCCTCTGGATAAGGGCGTTATCGCCGTCCCGCTTTCCTGGTATCAAATGTTCGCCCTGCATCCCGTGTATGTGCCGGGCTACGGTCATGCCGTGATCGCCGATGTCTGTCCCGGGTGTTCCGGTCAGATGATGATTGACCTCGGTTATTCGGAAGATAATTACGACCCGATGCCCAACGGGTGGACAACGCTGTATTTCCTGTCGCCCGCCCCCGATTTCGTCCCGGTGCCCTTCCCATGACGCTTGAACCATTACATGTCCCCGAGCTGCTGCGCCGCTATGGCCTCCGGCCGCAAAAAAGCCTGGGTCAGAATTTCCTGGTGGACCATAATGCTTTGCTCAAGATTGTAAGTGATGCCGGTGTGGGGCCGGATGACCGCGTGCTGGAGATCGGCGCGGGGCTGGGCGGGCTGACCCGCCTGCTGGCCGCGCGGGCCAGAGCGGTCACTGCCGTGGAGATTGACGGGGATCTTTTCCCGGCGCTGAGCGCTGTGCTTGCGCCGTTCGATAACGTCCGGCTGATCCAGGGGGATATCCTGGCGATCCCGCCGGAGATACTGTTTTCTGTTGGCGGCTACCTGGTGGTGGCGAATATTCCCTATTACATCACCTCTGCTGTGATCCGCCACCTGCTGGAAGCGCAAGTCCGGCCGGCCCGGCTGGTGCTGACCATGCAGCGTGAGGTGGCTGAGCGGATCCTCAACCGGGACGAAAAGATGAGCCTGCTGTCCCTCTCGGTACAGGTCTACGGGCAGCCGCGCATCAGCAGCCACATCCCGGCCGCCTGTTTTTATCCCGAGCCAAAGGTGGATTCAAGCGTGCTGATCGTGGAGGTCTATCCGGAGCCGCTGCTCGCTGGTGCCGCAATGGACCGCCTGTTTACGCTCGCTCATGCGGCTTTCAACCAAAAACGCAAGATGCTGCGTAATTCCCTGCAGCCGGTGTTGGGCGGTGATTCAGAGGAAGTGTCCACCCTGCTGGGGGCCGCAGAAATCGACCCGCGCCGCAGGCCCGAGAACCTCTCGCTTGAAGAGTGGATCCGCTTGGCCAAGCGTGTGTGACTGACTCTTTTTTGACGCTTATCTAAAGTGATTCCCCAAAAGACATGCCATTAATGCTTACGGCGATAGAGCCGGCGCAGCTGCCAGACCCGGAGGGCCGCTTCAACCTGGATGCGGAAGGACATCTTGGATGTTCCGTGGCTGCGCTCGGCGAAGTAAATTGGCACTTCGGCGAAATCGAGCCCGGCCAGGGCAGCCAGGTAGTTCAGTTCAACCAGGAAAACGTAACCATTGGAACGAGAGCGTTCAAAGGGGATGGCTTCCAGCGCGCTGCGGCGCCAGAGCCGGAAACCGCCGGTGGCATCCCGGACGGGCAGGTTGAGGATCGTGCGGGCATAGGTGTTGCCAAAAGCGGAAAGCGCCTTGCGCCAGGCCGGCCAGTCTTCATCCAGGCTGCCGCCGGACACGTACCGCGAACCGATCACGACGTCCGCTTCTGAAAGGGCGGCGAGCATTGCGGGCAGCCGGTCAGGCGGGTGGCTCAGGTCGGCATCCATCATACCGATCACCTCTGCTTCCAGGTCCAGGGCTTTGCGGAAACCGTGGATATAGGCTTTGCCAAGCCCTTCTTTCCCTGCCCGGTGCAGGACGGAGATGCGGCCGGGATGTTCCTTGGCCAGGCTCTCAGCGATCTGCCCGGTCCCATCCGGGCTGTTATCATCCACAATGAGCAGGTTCAACTCGGCCAGGCCCAACGAAAATAAAGCCTTCACCAGGATGGGAAGGTTTTCGGCCTCGTTGTAGGTGGGGATGACTTGAACGATTTTCATCAGAATAGGCGCAGGTTCTCCAATTCCTGACTTGTGGACCCGCAGGACATCAT
>WOYI010857265.1_pt1 | contig 10299 bp, 11 predicted proteins | sample 6423411 | NCBI WGS metagenome assembly WOYI01 (sample SAMN13441803, study PRJNA592873) | oil field metagenome | biome: oil field; feature: oil-well bore; material: oil-contaminated soil; isolation source: oil-contaminated soil from oil-well borehole | place: Germany: Wietze | collected 2016-10-18 ... | reverse complement strand
TTTTCTGTTGTTTGCGGCGTGAGTCCCAGCCAGGCGTCGACGACTTCGGCATCGACGCCATGTTAGGCCATGTCTGGATCAGCGCCCGCCACCAGGCCCCTTGCCACCACCACCCATGCCACCACCACCCATGCCACCACCCATACCACCACCAGGCCCCATGCCACCACCACCCATGCCGCCCCCTCTGGCAGGCGGCTCGTCAGGTAGTGTCACACCGCGCGCCTTGGCCCGCTCTTGCATCTGTTCGTGATGCTCTTTGCGGATTTGCTCTCGCTCTTCGGCAGTTTTCGCTGCACGCATTTTGGTGCGATATTCGGTGCGTTCTTGTCGCTCCATCATTTGGCTGCCGTAAATTTTTTCTTGCTGTTGCGTTTGTGTCTTTACTTGGGCTGGTTCCGCGTCAGCTGCCAACGCGAACCCAGTGGGCAGAATCAAGGCAGTAGCCAAGGTAGACACCATTAGTGCTCGTTTCATTATCGTAGACTCCTTCAGTGTGGGTTGTTCATTTTGCGGCCGTAGCCACTGCAACCCGTTCAGTGACTACGCCGAACGTAAAGTAGCCATCCTATTTGACGCAAGATATTGCGTCAAATGATTGTTGGCTTGTTTTTTGTAAACAAAAATCATCATACTTGGATTAAACGATTCATTCTGCATTTTGACAAGCGCCATCCGGCCGACCCACGGCCCGGTTTGCACGCTGAGTTAATCGCTTAGCGCCCGCATCGTTCGTCCGAAGCGTCGCGATGCAGGCAGCCTTCAGGATTTGTTTCGGCGAGTTTTTCTGTTGTTTGCGGCGTGAGTCCCAGCCAGGCGTCGACGACTTCGGCATCGAAGCCGACTTCGCGGCGGCCGTTGGCTTCCATCAGGGGGCGGCGGATGAGCAGCGGCTCTGTGAGCATCAGGCTGAGTGCGGTGTCAGCGTCGATATTTTCCGGCACGATCTCGCCAGACTTCACGCGGGGTGCGGCACGGTTGAACCACTGGGCGACGGGGTGGCTGCCGAAAAATGACCGCAGACTTTCGCGTGTCCATGGTTCGGTGAGCAGGCTGCGGGCGTCGACTTTATGCCCGGCGTTGCCGAGCCAGAGTTTTTGGCGCGCGTTGTTGGCGCAGCCGGGTTTTTCAAAGAAGATGACAGTGGCCATTTTCAGGTGTCTTCAGATGGACTCAAGCTGAGTCTGGCGCGGGCTGGCTTTGCGCAAAAGATTCAGGCATTCGAGGTTGGCGGCCATGTCGAGCGCGGTGAAGTCGTCCAGGGATTTGAGCGTGGTATCCGCACCGCCCTTGAGCAGGCATTCAACGACTTCTGTCTTGCCGGCGGAGGCGGCGTACATCAGGCAACTTGCGCCATTGTCGTTCTGGTGATTGATGGCGATTCCCTTGGCGATGAGCAACGCGACCAAGGCCACATTGCCGCCAAAGCAGGCCAGCCAGAGCGCATTGTTGCCGTCGAGATTGGTGGGTTGCAGGGCTGCGCCGCAGGCGAGCAATTCTTCTGCGATGGCCAGCTCGCCGAGCCGTGCGGCCTGCATGAGCGGGGTACTGCGGTTAGCGATGGTGGCGTTGATGTCATTGCCGACAAAACCTTGCGCTGCCATCCAGTGCAATAAAGTCGGCTCTGGTGATACGGCGGGTACGGCAGGGACGGCGGCGGTCGCACGGTGCGCGCGCCAGGCTTCAAAGCCGCCGATCAGGTCATAGACTTCCGCAAAGCCAAAGTCGGCAAACATGTTGGCGTATTGCTGGCTGGCGTTGCCGTGGTAGCAATAGAGCAGTACCGGGCGCTGCTTGGGCGTGCCGAGGATCAAGGCGTCAAGATTGGCGGTGTGCAGGCGCATGGCGCCGGGCAGGTGTTCTTTGGCGAAGGCATCCGCATCGCGCGAATCGAGGACGCATACGCCTCGGGCATGATCGGAATGATCGCGCGCCAATAATGCAGCGAATTCAGCAGCGTTCAGACGGGTGAATTTTTTCTTTTCCATTGGGTGTTCTCCTGGGCTGTGTGGCTTATCGTGGCGATGCGGGATAGGCCGGGTGGCTGGAAATGCGCTCGTCGAGCAGCGGGCTGCCGACGGTGAAGTGGTAGAGCGATTGAAAGCTTTTTCCTGTGAGTCCGAGCAGTTCATGGCAGGCATCATCGAAGTAACACCCGATGCCCGTGCCGCGCACGCCCGCCGCTTCGGCCTCCAGATACAGCACCTGGCCGATGAGCCCGGCTTCCCAGAAGAGCTGGCGGTAACGCCAGGGCGCGGCGGTCAGGGTGGGTTCAAATTCCGCCAGCATGGCCAGCGAAAAAGCGCCATCCGCGGCGATGGCTTGATGGCAACCGATGCTGCGGGCAATCTTGCTGACGGGCGCCTCGATCAGGCAATACAGGGGCAGGTGAGACGGGCAGTTGGCGGGTTTTGTCCAGGCAAAATCCTGCTGCATGGCCTGGCGCAAATTCTCTTTTGCCGCCGCATCGCGTGGCAGCGCGTAGATGCCAGGTGCAAGCCCTGCCACGCGATGAACGAAGAGGATGAGATGCAGCCTGGGCTCGAATGACCATACATCCCAGGGCAGGGTGTCGCGCGGCAGGACGGCGTCCAGCAGACGGTAGAAGCTGGCGGTATCGAGTGTCTGCGCACGGTCGAAATGCTGGGCGCTGCGACGTTGGCGTAGTAGCGTGGCGGCGGGCAGGTGCTTGGCCCGTGGTAGTGAGGGTAGTGAGGGTAGTGCGGGCAGGGGTGGCAACGGTGTTGACGATGGTTCGCTTGCTGATTGTTCTGCTACCCGTTCTGCTGCCCGTTCTGCTGTCCATTGCATCGGCAGCGTGCCAGGTTTGCGGGTGGCCGTAGCGACTTCGTCGATAACCGGCCAGCGGTACATGGGATGCGGATCCAGCCGGTTGGCCTGGCCGAACCATTCTCGCGCAATGAAAGGCGGCAATGCGGGCGGTAAGTTGTTCTTGCTGGCGGGGCCGATGCTGACTAATAACTCGGCTTCTTCGCGCTCCGCGTTGGCGTAATCGTTGTCCCTATCCACGCCCAGCACGTAGGCCAGCTCCTGGCTGCTGATTTCTTCATGCACATGCACCTGCCAGCCCAGCACGGCGGCCGCATAGCGCAGTGCGCCCAGGGCATGGCCGACATCGTGCTGACAGTAGCGGAAGGCGCGTTCGCCATATTTCCACGCCTCGCGCCAGGCCACGGAACTGAGGCCGATATACAGACCAGTTGATGTGTCGGTCACATCATCTGCAGAGGGCGCATGGCGGCAACGCAGCGCCAGCGAATGATCCAGGCTCAGGTAATGGTAAACGCCATTGGCGAGGCCGGGAATGTGGCGGCCAATCACGTAAGCCTCGGTGGGGTGAAGGTTGCCGCTGGAGGGGTTGCAGCGCACGGCCCAGCGATCCGGCCCGTATTCCTTCCAGGCCGAGATGGCCAGCGAGAGTTCGAGCAGTATGCCGATGGCGTGAAGATCGATAGGGTATGGGGCGATGGTGGCGGGTTGATGTAATGCGTCAAACGGGGTCGTCAGCGTATCGGCCGCCAGCGGCAGTGCCGTCTTGCCAGCGCCGAGAAATTCGCGGAAAGGGTTGGGCTGCGCGTCCCAGTCCAGCGCCTCTGGCCCGGCGGCATAGCGTTCCAGCCGGTGCTTGGTGCGTTCGTGATAGGCGAGTATTTGCGCCAGCGTGTTGGGGGTATCGTTTAGGTTCATAAGCGGTTCATAAGCTTGTTTCCGTTACGGCATGATGCGCCAGGCCGAGCAGCGCATCCACCTGGGCTTCGATTTCATTGACCACGCTGTGTTCCAGCTTCTTCAGCCAGGCAGGCGGGATGGCCGCGACGCCATACAGCGCGCCAGCCAGCATGCCGGCAATCGCCCCGGTCGTGTCGGCGTCTTCGCCGCGATTGACCACGGCGATGAGGCAATCTGCAAAGCGCGTGGTGCTGAAAAAGTCGTGCAATACCGTCTGCATCGTATCGACGATGTAGCCCGAGGCACGTCCCGGATAGGGCTCGAAGCGGAACTGCGGGTGGCGCGCTACCAGATCGTCAGCCAGGGCGCGGCTGGCGGCCATGCCACGGCCGTTTAACAGTTGCTGCACCATGCGCCCGAGGGTCACGGTGGCTGCATCGGACAAGGGATGGTGATGCGTGACATGCGCCTGTTCGATCGCGGCGGCGACAAAATGCGCATCGTCATGCAGGGTCGCCAGCGCCAGCGGCAAAATGCGCATGGCCGCACCGTTGCCGCCATCACCCTCGGATGCTGGTCCACAGAGCGATCCCAGCTTGATGAAGCGCAAGATGCCACGGCGGCAGGTATTGCCAATGTCGATCGGCCGGCTGCGCCACCAGGCAGCCCATTCTTCGGCTGCCGCTCGGGCATCCCAGCCGCCGTGGGCAATCAGGGCGCGGCCCAGATGCAGTGACATTTGCGTGTCATCGGTGATCTGCCCCGGCTTGAGCCTTAACCAGCCGCCCCCGACCATGTGGCGCAGCGTGCCATACGCAGATTGAATTTCTGTGGGCGTCATGAACTCCACCGGTGCGCCCAGCGCATCGCCTACCGCCAGGCCAAAATACGCGCCCAGTGCGCGTTCGCGCAACGAAACTGGATGCGTTACCGCATTCATTCCGTACTCACCTTGACATGGTAATCGCCGCCGATCACCAGAAACTCGGATTCGCCGCGCAAGGCATGCAGTGGCAATAGATCGTTGAAGAACAGAATTTTGACGCGCGGCACGGCGACTTCGAGGATGTAATCGCCAAACTCGCAGGCGATGTCACGGCTGGCGGTAAATGACACCAGGTTGTTGAGGCGGATCACCGCATGCCGCTTGTCGATGCGTTCGAGCAAGGGATGTTCGTCAAAATTGTTGGTGCCGCGAAACAGCGTCAAGTGTTTGCGCCCCCGGCTGTGAAAGCGCGCCAATGACCACTGGCAGAATTCATAGAGCAGGTCGAGTTGCATGTTGATGCTGTTGTTGTGAAAGCGGCTGGACATTTTTTCCTCGATATAGATGATCCATGCCGGGGCGGAAAAACGCATGATCACCGCTTTATGAAAGGTGGGAAAGAGGCCGAAGCGGCTTTCCACCCAGCCCTTGAGCACAGCGGCTTCGCGGCTGTTGGCATCAAATGCCCAGCCCTTGAGCAGGCGCAGATAGCTGGAATGAAAGCGGCGTCGGCCATCGCTGCCGATATTCTTGCGCTGCTCCGGCTCAAAGCCGAACAGCACGTCCATGTAGTCCTGAAAACAGGCGGCAGCTTGTGCGCTGTCGTTGATCTGCGCCAGGCGTTTGAACAGGCTGCTGTTGGCTTCCCGCGTACCGCTGATGTGCAGCGGCAGCGGGTAGTCGTTGAAGTCGACGCTAGCCAGCAAGGCTGCCGGCATGCCCACCAGTGTCGTGCTATGGCCGCGATAGCTGACAAATGTCATGGGCAATGCGGGCGGGTTTTCAGGGCGCCATCATACCGGCCGGTTTTCCTTGATCTTGACCGGACCCATGATCTTGAGCGCTTCGGCAAAGCTGATTTCCGGCCACTTTTCAGAAAACTCCGCAGCCTTGGCTGCAACCGCGTGGAGCTTGCCTGCGGTATCAAGCTTTTTCAGGTCAGAGCGCTCGACGCGGAAGAGTTCCAGCAACTCGTTATAGACCGTGGCCTCGTCCAGCGGCAATACCCAGAACGTCGCGCCACCGTAGGCAATCTGATACTTCTGCGAGATGTCGAGGTTGCCTGCGAAGAAAAAGTATTTGCCGGTGGCCGTGAGCTTGTCACCCAGCACTTCGCATAACAAAGCCAGATGTTCCAGGTTCGGTGAAAAACCGGTGAGGAAGGGGATGGTCGTTGCGCCGATGGGGGCGACCATCATCACCTGGTCAAACTTGATTTCAGGCGGGCGGGCTTCGTCTGAAAGTTTCTCGGCCATCTTGAGCGCAATTTCGCCGCGAAAACCGAATTCATCAGGCTGGGTCAGCCCTTTGAACACAGGGCTGAGTAGCCGGCCTTCGGCGTCCAGGGAGGCAAATGGGGTGTCGGTGATGGAGGTCATGGGATGTCCTTGTGGAGGGGTTGAGGAAGGGATATTGCTAAGCAGATAATTGGCAGTTTTGAAAAAAGCTGAAAAAGTCGGCGCTGATGAAGCAACTGCGCTACAAGGCGGTCAGGCAAAAAACGCCTTCCTCGCCGTAGCGGATGGTGCTACGGCGATAGCCTTATTGATTGCGAAGAAAAGTCGCGGTTTTGAAAAATGCCTGGGTCAGTTCGGTTTTCAGGTCGGCGTCGGTAACGATTTCATCCAGTGCGCGCGTCATGCAGGCCATCCAGGCATCCCGTTCGGCATCGCCAATGGGAAAGGCCAGATGCCGCTGGCGCAGGCGCGGATGTCCCCGTTCGGCAACATACAACTGTGGTCCACCCAGCCAGCCCACGAGATATTTGAACAATACATCCTTGATGGGCGCAAGGTTGGGCGGGTGCATGGCGCGAATTTTTTGCGCCTCGGGCTGAGTATCCATATGGTGATAGAAGCGATCCACGAGATTGCGTACCGCGCTCTCGCCCCCGATCCGGTCGAAATGGAGATTGCCCGGCGTTTCTGCCGTGGTGGTGACAGCCTGGGGATCAGCGATTTTTGGCATGGTCATGCACGTCAGGAGACAGTCATGAAACAACGACAGGAATCTTGATCTCGACTTTGCGGCCGAGATGCCGATCCACCTTGCGCCGTACGGGCTCAACCTTGAATGGCCGCGTCAGCGTGTCATCTGCACCGGCAGCCATGGCTGCCGCGATGCTTGCATCATCGGCCGCCTCACAAATGACTAGCAGCTTCACGCCCGGCCAGGCCGAACGCAGGTTGTGCAGCAGTTCCACGCCATCCCTGACGATCAGCATGGCGCTGAGCAGGACGAGATCCGGTTGCCAGTCCAGCCCTTTTTCAAGCGCGGCATCGACGGTGGCGAATTCGTGAGTTTCATTATCGTCCGCCAGCATGAATTGCAGGACAGTCCGGTTGATTTCGTCCTCGTCCAGTACGAACACCCGCCTGTTTTCTACAGCACGTTGCGCTTCCACACCGATTTGCATGATCAATCCCTCCGCAATGAAGTATTCAGACAAACCATAGCAAGTTCCATTCCCATTGCTGGGCTGTTGGTCTGCGCTTGCAGGAGGCATATAAGAGGCAAGGGTTTCATCAAGGGTTTCATCTTCCCGCCAGTGAGTGAATCGGTGGTGGATGGCTTGTCTTGTTTCCTACAGAGGATGCCGCTCTTGTGTGGTTTCCCACATCTTCCGTAGCCTGTATTTTGTCACCACCGGGAAGAAATATTTCTTTTATAAACAGTCAGTTGATTTAATTTTTCGGCTATGGCACAACGGTTGCTAAGAGTAGCTTGCACCGCAGATGTTTTGCCGAACGAGTGACTACAGCCTAAGACCTAGAGGGTTACGTAGAGAGGCGCAGCTGGATGCATTTTCGAGACCAGATGGAACTGCATGGCAACTTAATTTAACTCAACTCTCAACAGGCTTTTTTAAGGAGAATTTGAAATGGCAAAACTCAGGCAAATCGCGTTTTACGGTAAAGGTGGGATCGGCAAGTCGACCACTTCCCAGAACACCCTCGCCTCCCTGGCCGAAATGGGTCAGAAAATCCTGATCGTCGGCTGTGATCCCAAGGCTGACTCCACCCGTCTCATTCTGCACGCCAAGGCACAGGACACTATTCTGTCGCTGGCAGCGGATGCGGGTTCGGTGGAAGATCTTGAACTTGAGGATGTGATGAAGGTCGGTTATCGCGACATTCGTTGCGTTGAATCCGGTGGCCCGGAGCCCGGCGTTGGTTGCGCCGGCCGCGGGGTGATTACCTCGATCAACTTCCTCGAGGAAGAGGGCGCGTACGATGGCATGGACTATGTTTCCTACGACGTACTGGGTGACGTGGTGTGTGGTGGTTTTGCCATGCCGATCCGCGAGAACAAAGCACAGGAAATCTACATCGTCATGTCCGGCGAAATGATGGCGATGTATGCGGCCAACAACATTTCCAAGGGTGTTTTGAAGTATGCCAACTCGGGTGGTGTGCGCCTGGGCGGCCTGGTGTGCAACGAGCGCCAGACTGACAAGGAATACGAGCTGGCCGAAGCACTGGCCGGGATGCTGGGCACCAAGCTGATTCACTTTATCCCGCGTGACAACATTGTTCAGCATGCCGAGCTGCGCCGGATGACAGTGCTTGAGTATGCACCTGAATCCAAGCAGGCTGAAGAGTACCGCACCCTGGCGAAGAAGATTCATGCCAACGAGGGCAATGGCACGATCCCGACGCCTATCACCATGGATCAGTTGGAAGACCTGCTGATGGAGCACGGCATTATGGATGCGATTGACGAGTCACAGGTAGGCAAGACGGCGGCTGAATTAGCTGCCTAAGTAGCTCTGCTGCAAAGAGGCCGCGGCGTCTGTCTTGATTTGCCGCCGCGGTTTTGGAGATTTGCGCAAAGGCTCGTTTTCAATGTGATAGGCGAGCCTTTGTGGAACATTCCACCGAGTGAAACAGTAGCAGATGTATATCCATCAACCTGAACTGGAGGGCATGACATGAGCCTCACCGTTGAAGAAACCAAGGCACGCAACAAAGAATTGATCGAAGAGGTCTTGAAGGCCTATCCGGAAAAGACGGCGAAAAGACGCGCCAAACACCTTAATACCCATGAGGAAGGCAAGTCTGACTGCAACGTCAAATCGAACATCAAATCGGTTCCTGGCGTTATGACCATCCGTGGTTGCGCCTATGCCGGTTCGAAGGGTGTAGTTTGGGGGCCGATCAAGGACATGATCCACATCAGCCACGGCCCGGTTGGCTGCGGTCAGTATTCATGGGCCGCACGCCGTAACTACTACATTGGCACGACTGGCATCGATACCTTCGTGACCATGCAATTTACTTCCGATTTTCAGGAAAAAGACATTGTTTTCGGCGGTGACAAGAAGCTGGAAAAGATCATGGATGAAATCCAGGTGCTCTTCCCGCTCAACAAGGGCATCACGGTCCAGTCGGAGTGTCCGATTGGCCTGATTGGCGACGATATCGAAGCGGTATCGAAGAAGAAGACCAAGGAATACAACGGCCACACCATTGTGCCGGTACGTTGCGAAGGGTTCCGCGGGGTATCGCAGTCGCTTGGCCACCACATTGCCAATGACTCGATCCGCGACTGGGTGTTCGACAAGATGGATCCGGACAAGAACAAGTTTGAGTCCACACCGTATGACGTGGCCATCATTGGTGACTACAACATCGGTGGCGATGCCTGGTCGTCACGCATCCTGCTGGAAGAAATGGGTCTGCGCGTAATCGCCCAGTGGTCAGGCGACGGTTCGATAGCGGAACTGGAAAACACGCCCAAGGCCAAGCTCAATGTGTTGCACTGCTACCGTTCGATGAACTACATCAGCCGCCACATGGAAGAAAAGTATGGCGTGCCTTGGGTCGAGTACAACTTCTTTGGCCCGTCCAAGATCGCCGCCAGCTTGCGTGAAATCGCCAGCCACTTTGACGACAAGATCAAGGAAGGTGCCGAGCGGGTCATCGCCAAATACAAGGCGCTGACCGATGCGGTCATCGCCAAGTATCGGCCGCGCCTGGAAGGCAAGACGGTCATGCTGTTCGTCGGCGGCCTGCGTCCGCGTCACGTGATCGGTGCCTATGAAGACCTGGGCATGAATGTGGTTGGTACCGGATACGAGTTTGGCCACAACGACGACTATCAGCGCACGACGCACTATGTCAAGGATGGCACGCTGATTTATGACGACGTGACCGGCTTCGAGTTCGAGAAGTTTGTCGAAAAGATCCAGCCTGACCTGGTTGGTTCCGGCATCAAGGAAAAGTACGTGTTCCAGAAGATGGGCGTGCCCTTCCGCCAGATGCACTCGTGGGACTACTCAGGCCCCTACCATGGCTACGACGGGTTTGGCATCTTCGCCCGCGATATGGATATGGCCATCAACAGCCCAGTGTGGAGTTTGTCGAAAGCACCCTGGAAGAAAGCAGCCTAAACGTCAGTTGGGGATTGCGGGGTGGTGGCGTAAGGCAACACCCTGCAAATCGAGCCATAGCTTATAAGGAGTTTTACCATGCCACAAAATGCCGACAATATTCTCGATCACGAGAACCTGTTCCGCCAGCCCGAATATCTGGAGCTGTTCGAGAACAAGAAGCAATTCGAGTTTGCCGTCCCCGTCGACAAGGTCAAGGAAATTGTCGAATGGACAAAATCCAAGGACTATC
>WOYI010262986.1_pt2 | contig 10301 bp, 4 predicted proteins | sample 6423411 | NCBI WGS metagenome assembly WOYI01 (sample SAMN13441803, study PRJNA592873) | oil field metagenome | biome: oil field; feature: oil-well bore; material: oil-contaminated soil; isolation source: oil-contaminated soil from oil-well borehole | place: Germany: Wietze | collected 2016-10-18 ... | reverse complement strand
GGTCCTCGCCGATGCGAAGGTGCCAGCATGAGGGCCCCGGCATTGACCGTGACCCAACCGGCCGGCGTGCTGGGTACGGAACGCTCCGGGCTCGACCTGTGTTTTCACGCCAATACAAGCAATACAAGAACAAGATGCTCTTGTCGGTGTGCTACACCTCACTTTTGGCGTGTGCCGCGCCCCTTTCGCTTTGAGTGGGCGTGAAGCCTCCGATCTCTAAAAACGTGTCGCGTCTTTCACGCACGAACCGCTCGGTCGCATCAAGCGGTTCATCCCGATCCCATCGACCCGCGCCTCGAAGAGCACATTCCCAGTTCAACCTAGCAGCCAAGTCGGACTTGGCAGTTCAATCCATCAAAACCCGTGTTGCTTGCCTGGAGCAGGCCAGCAAAGCAACGGTCCAACGCCAACTGACCGATGCCGAGCGTGCGGTTCGTTTGACCCATGTCCTCAACCATCCCGAGTCTTCATCCGTCTATGGGCCATTGAGGGAATTTCTGAAACGGGCTTTGGGTTGCGAGTTCAAATCATGAGCGATGGAGACCTCTATTGAAGGCCGATTTTGGAAGTTGAAACTTTGACCCGATGGGGCTGAACCGCCGCCCAGCGTTGGTGTGACGAATAACAGCTGGCGAAGTACCGCCATTCCCACTTCAGCCGATATTTTTGTTCGCAGGTTTTTCCGCAGTCCCGTCTTGGTTACATCTGCATAATGCAAGAGGTTCTGATCACTCTGTCCCGCTGCGGGAAAAAGCATGGATAACGTCTTTGATTTCCGCAATCGGCTCATCAACGAATACAGCTCGTTTTCTCGTAGTTTTTCCAAGGTTTCCGCCCAGGACATCCTGTCCAAGGTGGAGCAGGAATACGACCGTGGCCGCTACTGGCCCGAGCCGCTGATCCAGATCAACCCGAATTACAAACGGCAAAGCACCGTCCAGCAACTGGCGCAAGAGGGGATGCTTCATGCCAGTTGCGCTCACATCTTTCAGACGGGTAAAACCGAGGGCAAAGCGACAGACCTGCACCTTTATGTGCATCAGCTGCAGGCGTTGGCCAAGGCGCACAAGCATCAGAGCTACGTGGTCACCACCGGCACGGGCTCGGGCAAGTCGCTTGCGTTCTTTGTGCCCATCATCGACCGCATCCTGAAAGCCAAGGCAGCCGACTCCCAAAAGCGCACGCGCGCCATTGTCATCTACCCGATGAACGCCCTGGCCAACAGCCAGTTGGAAGAGCTGGACAAGTTCCTGCACGGCTATCCAGAAGACCAGAAGCCCTTTACCGTGGCCCGCTACACAGGGCAGGAAAGCGCTGCCGAGCGACAGGAGATAGCCAGCAACCCGCCCGACATCCTGCTCACCAACTTCATGATGCTGGAGTTGATCCTGACCCGTTTCGAAGACGTGGACAGGCGCGTGGTCGAGCATTGCCAGGGCCTGGAATTTTTGGTGCTGGATGAACTGCACACCTACCGGGGGCGCCAGGGAGCGGACGTGGCTTTGCTGGTGCGGCGCCTGCGCGAGCGCTTACAAGCCCGTCAGCTCGTGTGCATTGGCACATCGGCCACCATGTCATCCACAGGCACACAGGCAGACAGAAACCAGACCGTCGCCAAGGTTGCCAGCCTGCTGTTTGGCGCTCAGATCACCGAGCAAGACGTGATTGGTGAGACCCTGGAGCGGGTCACCAACCCCGCCAAGGACATCCAGGCCGTCAAATCGCTATTGAAATCAGCGTTGCTGAAAGAGAGTTATCACTGGCCGGACTTCGCCGCATTCCGCGACGACCCGTTGGCCGTGTGGGTGGAGTTGAGCCTTGGCATTGAACTGCCCCTCGATGAGCCACCCCGGCGGGCCAAGCCTGTGACCCTGGGCGATGCCGCCAAGCGCCTGGCCGATGATGCGCAATGCACGCTGGAAGAGGCGCATGCCGGTCTGCAGCGTTTCCTGGTGGCGGCGCACGATGTCAAAACGCCCCAGGGGCGTGCACCCTTTGCCTTCAAGCTGCACCAATTCATCAGTGGCCCCGGCAAGGTGCTGGCCACGCTGGAGCCCGAGGGCGTGCGCCACATCACCCTGGACGCCCAACGCTACGCGCCTGGCCGCCAGGACGAGGGTACGCAGCTCTACCCTGTGCATTTCTGTCGCGATTGCGGGCAGGAGTACCACCCGGTGTGGCGTTCGGGCCAGGCGCCGGTGGAATACGCCCCGCGCGAGATCGACGACATCTCGGGCGATGACGATGAAAACGCCCGCTACGGTTTTCTGTGCCCGGCCAGGCTAAGCCAGACCTACCGTGGCAGCATTGAAGACCTGCCCGAATCCTGGCTCGACCTCACCAAGGCCGAGCCCAAGGTCAAAAGCACCTATCGCAAATATGTACCCGAAGACGTTCAGGTCAGTCCTCAGGGCTGGCAAGGCCGTGGCGGTGGCGACTACTGGTTCATCCCCGGCAAATTCCGTTTTTGCCTGAACTGCGGGCAGACCCACGAAGTGCACGGCAAGGACATCAACCGCCTCGCCAGTCTGTCGGGAGAAGGGCGCTCGTCTGCCACCACCATCCTCACGCTCAGCGCCATCCGGCAGCTGTTCGCAGTGCAAGACCTGCCCGCCGACCAGCCAGACCCACGCAAACTGCTGGGGTTTACCGATAACCGCCAGGATGCGGCCCTGCAGGCTGGGCATTTCAATGATTTCGTGTTTCTGCTGACGTTGCGCTCGGCCTTGATTGGCGCGCTGCAGAACCACCAGGGCATGCTGACCGAAGAAACCCTGGCAGACGCTGTCTTCAAGTCCCTGGGTTTTGACAAGACCGATTTCGGCACCCTGGCCGAATACCTGCGCACACCGAAGCTCATGGGGCTGGCCCGGCAGGATGCACAGCGCACCATGCGCTTCATCATTGGCTACAGGCTCTTGCGTGACCTGCGGCGCGGCTGGCGTTTCAACAACCCCAACCTGGACCAGCTTAATCTGCTGTCCATCGCTTATCGCGGGCTGGATGAATTCGTGGCTGAGTCTCCCTTGTTCGCCGCCCATCCCGTGCTGGCCCGCATCAGCCCAGAGCAGCGCGCCACCCTCGCGAACATGCTTTTTGACAGCATGCGTCGCAGCCTGTGTCTGGAAACCCGCTACCTCGACCCCGTGGAGCAAGACAAGGCCAAGGCCACCGCCCATCAATACCTCAATGAACGCTGGGCTTTCGCTTCCGACGAAAACTTGGAGACGGCCAAGTACCTCATCCTGACCAAGCGCCCTGAATACAAGGGAAAGCCGCGAACAGACCTGGTGCCGGGCGGCTCCCGTTCACGTTTGCTCAAAGACATCAAGGCCGCCAAGTTCTGGAAAGACAGTTCGGCCGCTACTCAAGTGGCGACGTGGAAAGACCCCCAATGGGTGGAGCTGACGGAGCAACTGCTCCAGGCCGCTTCACATTTCGGCTACGTGCACAAGCTGGATGTAGAAGGTGCTGTGGTTGGCTGGCGCCTTAACGCATCTTCCATGGACTGGCGCCTGGTGGATGAATCACAAGCCCTCGAAGACGGTAAGCACAACCAGTATTTCCGCACCCTGTATTTGGCAGTGGCTCAAACCTTGCGCGAGCAGGGGCACCCTTTGTTCGACTTCGAGGCCCAGGAACACACCGCGCAGGTGGACGCCAGCCGCCGTCAACTGCTTGAGCAGCGCTTTCGCTATACCGAAAAAGACCGCAAAGACTGGCTGGCCAACCCGGCGCATGAAGCACCACTGGAGCGCTTGCCCGTCATGTTCTGCTCGCCCACCATGGAGCTGGGCGTCGATATTTCGGCCCTGAACACGGTGTACCTGCGCAACGTGCCACCCACACCCGCCAACTACGCCCAGCGTAGTGGCCGGGCAGGGCGCTCGGGCCAGCAAGCCTTGGTCATCACCTACTGCGCTGCGCTCAGCCCGCACGACCAATGGTTTTTCCACCATGCCACCGAAATGGTGCACGGCATCGTCAAGCCACCCACACTGGACCTGGCCAACCGCGATCTGGTCGAGAGCCACCTGCACGCCGTCTGGATGGCTGCCGCGCAGTTGGAGCTCGACACCAGCATTTCGCCGTTGCTCGACCTTGAAAAACCCGACAAGCCATTGCAACCGGCGCTACAAGAAAAGCTAACAGCCCCCGAGGTCACTGCGCGCGCCCTGCAAAGCACCCAGGGCTTCATGGCCCAGCTCGCGCCGGTGCTGGCGGGCAGCGCCTGGTTTTCAGCCGAGCAGATAGATGCCACCGTGCGGCGCGCCGCTGCCGATTTCAGCGCAGCCTTTGAGCGCTGGCGCGTGCTGGTGGACGCCACCCGCAAGCAAATGGACATGGCCAACCAGGTGGTCAAAAGCTACACCACCAGCCACGCCGAAAAGCAGAACGCCCAGCGCCGCTACGGCGACGCTGCCCGCCAATATGCGGTGCTGCTCAAGTCGGGCAACGGCCAGAACTCTGACTTTTACACCTACCGCTACCTGGCCAGCCAGGGCTTTCTACCGGGCTACAACTTTCCGCGCCTGCCCCTCATGGCCTGGATACCCGCCAAGGGTGGCATGGCCGCCAAAGGCAAGGACGACGAAGGCAGCATGGTCAGCCGCCCGCGCTTTTTGGCGCTGTCTGAATTCGGGCCACGCAGTCTTATCTACCACCAGGGCCGCATGTACCGCGTGGTGCGCGCCAAACTCAACGTCGGCTCGGCGGACCACATCTCGGGCAACAGCCAGCTTGCCACCGTGGCCAGCCGCGTCTGCAGCCAGTGCGGCTACGCCCACATGGGGGACGAAGACGGCACCGAGCCGCACCACAACCTGTGCGAAAACTGCGGCGCCTTGCTCACCGACCTGGACTGGGTGCGCAGCCTCTACCGCATCGAAACCGTCGAAACCATTCCGGTCGAGCGCATTTCCATCAACGACGAAGACCGCCAGCGCCAGGGCTTTGAGCTGCAAACCACCTACCGCTTTCTGCCAGGGCCCGACGGCCAGATTGCCCAGCACAAGTCGCAGGTGACCGGCCTGGATGGCACTGCCGAAGACCCTCTGGCCACTCTCACCTACGCCCCTGCTGCGCAAATCTGGCGCATCAACCGGGGCTGGCGCCGTCGCAAGAATAAAGACCAACTCGGCTTCTACATCAACCCCATCACCGGGCAGTGGAGCAAGAAAGACGAGCCCGGCGCGACCGAAGATTCAGACGCCACCGAGACCGACCTGCTCGACAAGGTGCCCAACCAGCAGATCGTCCCGTTCGTCGAGGACCACCGCAACATCCTGATCCTCGCGCCCGCCAAACCGCTGGAACTGGAGGCCATGGCCACCCTGCAGGCGGCCCTCAAGCGTGGCATCGAAATGACCTTCCAGATCGAAGAATCCGAACTGGTGGCCGAACCCCTGCCCAAGCAAGATGACCGCAAAGCCCTGCTGTTCTACGAAGCGGCCGAGGGCGGCGCGGGCGTGCTCACCCGCTTGGCCACCGAGCCCGGGGCCATGGCGCAGGTGGCTGCGCAGGCTTTGCGCCTGATGCACCATGCCCAGCCCACGGGCCCCTGGACGGTCGATGGCTTGGCGGCGCTTGAGCAAAAAACCGCCACCGGCCAGAGCATTTGCGAAGCCGGTTGCTACCAGTGCCTGCTGTCGTACTTCAACCAGCCCGACCACGACCACATCAACCGCCGCAACGCCCAGGCCATCGAAATGCTGGTTACCCTGGCCAATGCCCAGGTTGCCCCTGCTCCTGATGAACCCGTCCCGAAACCCAGGGCCAGCGTACAGGCCCCGACAGATGCAGCAAGCCTCGACAGCCTGTTCACACAATGGCAGCAAGCCCTGCAGGCAGGCGGCTACCGTGAACCCGACCAGTACCAGGTGCCGGTGCTGGGCGGCCAGCTCACCGTGGCGGCCCACTACAAGGCGGCGCGCGCGGTGGTGGTGCTTGCCGCACCCAGCTCAGCGCACGCCGCAGCACTGCTGGACAAAGGCTACACCTTGATTGAAATGCCAGACCCCACCCAATGGAGCGCGCAATTCAGTCAGAACCCCCTTGCATTCGGTTGAAGACACAACGATGCTGGCAAGTCATACAATAAACGTTAATAAATTCATTAAGGATTGCGGTATGACATTGCGAGCCAGAGACATCATCCCCATCAGTGAAGCGCGAGCCCGCCTCACCGAGCTGGCCGAAGACGTGGTCGGCACCGGGTCCGAGAAAGTGCTCACCAAAAACGGCTCCAGCTATGTGGCACTGGTCGATGCGAAAAGGCTCGACTACTACCATGCCCTAGAGCTTGAACATGCTGGCCTGGTGCTGTTGGCAGATGCCGAAACCGCCCTGCGGCAGGTGTTAGCGGGCGAGCGCATCGCCCCCGCAGCGCTGGACGATTTGCTGGCCGACTGATGCCGCGCCCAGTCAACGCCCAAGTCGGTGCCACGCCCAATTTTGCTGCCAGCTTGCAAGCAGTTCATGCCTTCATGGTGGAGCAAGATGCCGCCAGTGCAGCGGCGCGGCTTGCGCAGCTCAAACGGGACTTGCGCGAGATGAAAACGCTGCTGGGCTGGTCGCCCGCCAGTGGCCGTCCAGCGCGGTTTATGCATGCTCAATCGGCGCAGGCCCACCTGCGCCTGGCCGCTGTGCAGCAAATGGCGCAGTCGGCGGGCTTGCCCCATTTGCGTGAATACGTCATCGGTCCGTATGTTGTTTTGTACGCCCACTCAGACACCGAGGTCGTCTTGCTTGCACTCAAGCACCAACGCCAGCTCACCTACATCGCACACCAATGACCACCGACACCCTTGACTACCGCCCCGGCAACCTGGTGCGCGCCCGTGGCCGCGAATGGGTGGTGCAGGCCGATACGCACCAGGGCGACGTGGGCAGCCTGCTGCGCCTGCGCCCCCTGGGCGGTGCGGACGAAGACATCATCGCCCTGATCCCCGAGCTGGAATTCGAGCCCGTCACCCCCGCCACCTTTGCCTGGCCCAACCCCGCGCAGGCCGGCAACCATGCCGCCGCGCTGCTGTTGCGCGACGCCCTGCGCCTGAAGCTGCGCGCGGGCGGCGGGCCGTTCCGCTCGTTTGGCAACATCGCCGTCGAGCCGCGCGCCTACCAGCTCGTGCCCTTGCTCATGGCCTTGCGCCTGACCACCGTGCGCCTCTTGATTGCCGACGACGTGGGTATCGGCAAAACCATCGAAGCCGGGCTGGTTGCCCGCGAACTCATCGACCGGGGCGAAGTCGCCCGCCTGGCCGTGCTGTGCCCGCCGCATTTGGTCGAGCAATGGCAGGCCGAACTGCAAAACCGCTTCAACCTGCAGGCCGTGGCCCTCACATCGGCCAGTGCCAGTCGCATCGAGCGCGACCTGCCGCACGGCGTGGGCCTGTTCGACCAGCACCCCATCGTGGTGGTCAGCTTGGACTACATCAAGAGCGAGCGCCACCGCGAGCACTTTTTGAGCATCGCCCCCGAATGCATCATCGTGGACGAGGCGCATACCTGTGCCAGCAGCGGCGCGGGCAAGCAACTGCGCTTCGAGTTGCTGCAGCGCCTGGCCAAAGATGCTGAACGCCACTTGCTGCTGCTCACCGCCACCCCGCACTCGGGCGACGAAGCCGCGTTTTACAACCTGCTGTCTTTGCTCGACCCCGCCTTTGTGGGACTGCAAAGCCGCACCTCGGCCGACGACCCGCTGCGCCAGCAACTGGCCCGCCACTTCGTGCAGCGCCGCCGCAAGGACATCGTGGAATGGCAGGCCGAAACCCACGACGGCCGGGGCTTTGCCCGCCGCATGAAGACCGAGCTGACCTACAAGCTCACCGGCGACTGGGGCGCCTTTTTTGACGCGGTGCAAACCTACTGCCGCGAAATGGCCGAATCGGCCGAATCGGCCGAATCGGTCGAGCAAACGCAGCAAGGCAGCGCCCGCTTGATCTGGTACGCCACCCTGGCCCTGCTGCGCTGCGTGGCCTCGTCCCCGGCGGCGGCCGTCAAGGCGCTCACCACCCGGCTGGAGGGCAAAACGGCGGGCCTGGGCAGCGCCGACGAAGATGACCTGCTCGAAGACGACCGCCTGCACGACGGCGGCGCCGACGACCTGCACGGCAACGACCTGGAACCCGCAGGCCAGCTGGACGACGCCCACACCGCCCTGCAAGACGCCGCGCGCCTGCAGGCCCTGATTGCCGAAGCCCGGCGCCTGAGCGGCAAGGGCGGCGACCCCAAACTTGCCGCCCTCATCGCCCACATGGAAGGCCTGGTCCAAGACGGCTATGCCCCCGTGGTGTTCTGCCGCTACGTGGCCACCGCGCATTACGTGGCCGCCGAGCTCAAAAAACATTTCCCCCAGGTGCTGGTGGACGTGGTCACCGGCGAACTCAGCCCCGAAGAGCGCCGCGAAAAGATAGAAGGCATGGAAGAGGGCGAGGGCACCCAGGCTGGCCGCATTCTGGTGGCCACCGACTGCCTGTCCGAAGGCATCAACCTGCAGCACCTGTTCACCGCTGTCGTCCATTACGACCTGGCCTGGAACCCCACCCGCCATGAACAGCGCGAGGGCCGCGTGGACCGCTTTGGCCAGCAAGCCCCCGAGGTGCGCTGCACCATGCTTTATGGGCAAGACAACCCGGTCGATGGCTTCGTGCTCAACGTCATCCTGCGCAAGGGCGAGGCCATTCAAAAAGAGCTGGGCGTGCTCGTGCCCATGCCCGAAGACAGACAGCGCATCAACCAGGCCCTCATCAAGGCCGCGCTGATGAAGCGCGAAAACCGCAACAGCGCCCAAGCCCAACTGGGCTTTGACTTTGAAGAAGCCGAGGCCCTGCTGGCCCCGCTGCAAACCCGGTGGACCGATGCGCTCGAAAAAGCCAAGGCCAACCGCACCGTGTTTGCCCAGCGCCGCATCCGCCCCGACGAAGTGCTGCCCGAATGGCAAAAACAGCAAGCCGCCCTGGGCAGCCATGCCGACGTGCAGCGCTTTGTGCAAAGCGCCTGCGCGCGCCTGGGCGCCCCGCTGGAGGCCGCGCGGCGCAACACCCACCGCCTGCACACCCAGCACCTGCCCGAAGCCCTGCGCCAGCGCCTGGCCGACGAAGGCCTGGTGCCCGAAGGCGCCACCCGCGCCGCCCACACCACGCTGACGCTGGACTTTGCCGAACTGCACCGCAGCCACCCCCTGGTGAGCGTGCTGGCCGACCACCTGCTTGAAAACGCCCTGCAATCGGGCGAAGGCGCCACCCCCACCGCCAGTATCACCGCGCGCTGCGCCGCCACCATCACCGACGCGGTCGATGTGGTCACCACCGTCGTGCTGCTGCGCCTGCGCCACCAGCTGGGTTACGTGCGCCGCCGCCAGCCCTACCAAATGATGGCCGAAGAAACCGTGGCCCTGGCCGTCAAAGGTCGCAGCAACCCCGAATGGCTGAGCAACGACACCACCGCCCAGTTGCTGGAGTGCGTGCCCACCGCCAATCTGCCGCGCGAGGCCATGGCCCGCGAAGTGGCCCAGGCCCTGCAGTTCCTGGCCGCCCACCCCGAGCGCCTGCAAGCCCTGGCCCACGAGCGCGCCCAAACCCTGCTGGCCGACCACCGCCGCGTGCGCGAAGCCGCCCGCGACGTGGGCCAGTACAGCGTGGCACCCTGCCTGCCGGTGGACGTGATGGGCGTGTACGTGCTGCTGCCCGATGCGCTGTAGCCAGTTGCGCCACTGTTTTGCTATGGTTTTTGACGAATTTTTGAGGCGAAGAAAACCACTGCAGCGCTTTGAGTGCAAGCGCAACATGCTCTCATTTTGATACCGAATTTATAAAAAAAGTAGCCGCCCATGAGAAGCGTTCGCCGCCACACCGCCGCCCTCAACCTGCCCACCCTGCGGCTCGAAGGCGGCTTGTTCTTGCCCGACGTGCTGGCCAAGGCCGCCCACGGCAGCGCCCGCCTGCAAACCGAGGCCGACTACCGCCTGCCCAGGGGCCTGCAGTTCAAAGACGAAATCGGCCGCGCCTTTCAAATTGCCAGCGCCCAGTGGCGCAGCTTTGCCCCGTTGCTGGAGCGCGCCGATTACGACCCCCAGCACGCCACCGCCAGCTTCATCACCGAGCTGCTTTGCGACGCCCTGGCCTACCCCAGCGTGGCCGCCAGCACCGGCATCACCCTGGGCGAGGGCACTGATGCGCGCCACTACCCCATCACCCACCTGGCCAGCGCGCCCGGTGCCGGTGGTCACGGCGGCCCCAGCCTGCCCATCGTCATCGCCCCCCACACCCTGGGCCTGGACGAGCCCGACGCCCGCTTCGCCA
>WOYI011380339.1_pt1 | contig 10306 bp, 11 predicted proteins | sample 6423411 | NCBI WGS metagenome assembly WOYI01 (sample SAMN13441803, study PRJNA592873) | oil field metagenome | biome: oil field; feature: oil-well bore; material: oil-contaminated soil; isolation source: oil-contaminated soil from oil-well borehole | place: Germany: Wietze | collected 2016-10-18 ... | reverse complement strand
GGCATGGACGCGCGCGACACCTGCCCGCAGATCGAGCTGGCCTGCGGCGACAGCGTGACCGCGCTGGTGCTGCGCCACCTGGAGCCGCTGAGCGCGGGCGACATCGCACAGCTGCGCGCCTTTGCCGCCGCGCACAACGTGCAATGGTGGCTGCAGCCCAAGGGCCCGGACACCGTGAAGCTGCTCGATGAAGGCAGCGAACAGCTGTCGTATGCGCTGCCCGATTTCGGCATCACCATGCCCTTCAAGCCCACGGATTTCACGCAGGTGAACCCGCACATCAACCGCGTGCTGGTGTCACGCGCGCTGCGCCTGCTGGATGTGCAGCCGCACGAGCGCGTGATCGACTGGTTCTGCGGCCTGGGCAACTTCACGCTGCCGCTGGCCACGCAGGCGCGCGCGGTGCTGGGCATCGAGGGCAGCGAGGCCCTGGTGGCCCGTTCGCGCGAAAACCATGCATTGAATCAGGCTGCAGCGCAGGACCATCAAGCGCTGGCAGCTACTGAATTCGTAGCGCGCAACCTGTTCGAGATGACCCCCGAAATGCTGGTGGCCGACGGCGCGGCCGACAAATGGCTGGTGGACCCGCCACGCGAGGGCGCCTTCGCGCTGGCCAAGGCGCTGGCCGACATCGAGCAGGCCCGCATTGGCGCCGAGGGTGCTGGCCCGCAGCCCGCCGGGGCCGAGGGCTGGACGCCCCCGAGGCGCATTGTTTATGTGAGCTGCAACCCCGCCACACTGGCGCGTGATGCCGGGCTGCTGGTGCATCTGGGGGGCTATAAATGCACGGCGGCAGGCATGGTCAACATGTTTCCGCACACGGCGCATGTGGAGAGCATGGCGGTGTTCGACAAGGTGTGAGACAGGGCCAGTACGGGGAGGGTGCTGCAGCCCGGCCCCGGGGCGGCTTGGCCGTCTGGCCCATGCAGCGTCAACTGCGGTTGCGGCTGGCGGCAGCGTCGCGGGGCTCGGTCTCGATCTCGATGTCGGGCGTGCGTTCGCTGCGTTCGGGCTTATCCATCTTGCCGAGCACCGAGGGCGTGCCCTCGATCTTGTTCTCGCGCATGTAGCCATCCATGTCCTTCCAGCCTGCAAACACAGAGGCCTTGGCAGCCTTGGGGTTGAGGGTGTAGCAGTCTTCCAGCCCCCGCAGTGCATGCCGGCAGGCGCCGCCAATGGCCCTGGCCTCGGCATCCCGCTGGGCCACGCGCGGATCAGGGCCCAGGCCGGGAATCTTGTCGCAGCCGGCAAGCAGCAGCAGGCCCGCCAGAACCATCAGGCGCAGCGGGGTGGAGGGGCTTCGCGGATACATGTACTTGCATTATCGGCACACTGGCCGCGCTATTGAGGCTTGATCCTGGCCTGGCGATCGGTGGCATGACGATCGGTGGCATGACGATCGGGATAGGGGGGCGGCTTGGCAACGCCTTCTATGCGGTTCTTGTCCACGGCCAAGCGATTTACGCTCCACGCTTGCCTATCCCACGCCAGGTCACCCTCACGCAGTTGAGCAACACTCAAGCCCACTGTGGCCAGTTCGCAGCGGAACTTGCACCCGCCGCAGGCAGCACCCAAAGATGCCACCAACATGTCTTTGAATTTAGTTCAGAGGCGTCTTCTTGCCATTCTTGTAGACATACAGAGTGATGGCGGGGTTCTTCATTTCGCCGTTGGGCTCAAATGCGATCGTGGAGGTCACGCCCTTGAACTGCGATTTCAGCAATTCGGGGGTATAGACCTTGGGGTCCACCGAATTGGCACGCTTCATGGCGTCCACGATCAGGTAAGTGGCATCGTAGGTGTAGGGGCTGTAAATCTGGAACTGACCCGGGTACTTGGCATCGTACTTGGCCTTCCATGCCTTGCCGCCCGGCATCTTGTCGAGTGACGCGCCACCTTCAGCACACACCACGTTGGAAAGCGTCTTGGCACCGGCAGCCAGCTTGGCAATTTCGGAGGTGCAGATGCCATCTCCACCAAAATACTTCACATTGACCATGCCCAGTTGCTCCATCTGGCGAAGCATCGGACCACCTTGAGGATCCATGCCACCGAAAAAGATGGCATCAGGATTCTTGGACTTGATGGCCGTCAGGATGGCCATGAAATCGGTGGCCTTGTCGGTGGTGAATTGCTCATCCACAACCTTCATGCCCTTTTCGACAGCAACCTTCTTGAACACGTTGGCCAAACCCTGGCCATACGCCGTGCGGTCATCGACGACGGCGACCGTCTTGAGCTTGAGCGTGTCGGCCGCGTACGCAGCCAAACCGGCGCCCAACGCCAGATCGTTGGCAATGATGCGGAAGGTGGTTTTGTAGCCTGGCTTCGTCAGGCTGGGGTTGGTCGCCGCGCCCGTGACATGGGGAATGCCGCAATCGTTGTAGACCTTGGATGCAGGAATGGTCGTACCGGAGTTGAGGTGGCCCACAACGCCCGCCACTTTGGCGTCGCACAACTTCTGTGCAACAGCCGTGCCCTGCTTGGGATCGGCGGCATCGTCTTCGGCCTGCAACTCGAACTTGATCTTCTTGCCGCCGATGGTGATGCCCTGAGCGTTCAACTCTTCAATGGCCATGCGCGCACCATTTTCGTTGTCCTTGCCGTAGTGGGCCTGGGCGCCGGAAAGGGGAGCCACATGGCCGATCTTGACCACTTGCTCTTGTGCAGAGGCCATACCAGCAACAGCCGCGATAGCAGCAACCACGGTCAGTTTCAACTTCAATTGCATATCAATCTCCAGTAAAGATAAACGCTGAGAATAATTCTTATGTCTCACCGCAGGCAAACATATAGCAATTTACGGGCCAGTTTATTTGGGAACACGCGTCAATGCGAGGGAAACCACAGGGAAATACCCTGTCATCTCCCGGGCTCCGGCGAATTACCGCTGGCCAACTCGTCGGCCACGGCCTCATAAACCGCATGCCGTACCACCGATTCAATCTCTTCACGCAGGCGGGGCAGCACGGAGCGTGTCTGCTCCTGTATCACCAGCGCAATCGCCTCGCGCAAACGCTGATCCAGCGCCACATCCACGCGTTGCATCACGCGATGCACCATGTACTCTTCCACGCCCTGCGGCAACGGGCGTCGCGAACCGGGAAATGCCTGGACAGGCTTTGGGGCAGAAATGTCTGCCACGTCCTTGTCCATTGATCGCACGGGCACAGCAGGAACTGCAGCCTTTGCCTCGAACGATGGCGCAGGCTGCGCCACTGCGGGGGCGGCCACCACAGGCGGTTGTGCAGGTTGCGGCAAGGGCTCTGAAACGGGGACCATATCCGGCCCCTGCACCACCTCGGTGAGTGTCGGCACAAATCGCGGGGGCACCTTGGGAGGAAGAGGCATCAGTCGGCTTTCAAGACCAGATCATGGCGCATGATGGCATAGCCCCGTGACGCATAGTGGCGCCAGCGCGCACGCGCTTGACCCCGGTCAGCCTCATCCGTGGCACTGACTACTTCCACCAGGCGCTCAAAGCTGCCAAACCCTTCAGGAACTGCGCCACCCAGGTTCAGCAGCATCTCTTGATGTGGCGCTTGCCGCACATCCAATGCGAGCATTACTGGCGAGAAACGCAAAAGTTCTTCACCGGCATCACTGCCGCAATGGGCCACGAAATCCTGGGGCTGCATGTTCCAGAGCATGCCGTCCAGTTCCGCCAGTGTGTCCGCAGGACCTGTGATCACGAGCCGGACACCACTGCGTTGCGCCTTGCGGGCAAACCGGCAGGCGTAGGCTATTTTGTCCGGCGCATTGAAGTGGAAAGCGACTTCAGTCATGACGAACCCAGACTGGCTTTGTGCGAACGTTGGGCCTTGTCGGCACTGAGGGGGGCAGGCTTCTTCACAGCATCCTTTGCCGATAACGGCTGAGCACAGCCCAGCAGGTAATGCACCAGCAAGCCTACCGGTCGGCCAGTGGCACCCTTGGCTGCGCCACCTTTCCAGGCAGTGCCGGCAATGTCGAGGTGCGCCCACGGAAAGTCGCCCACAAATCGCTGCAGGAACTTGGCCGCCGTGATGGAGCCTCCCGCTCGCCCTGCCACATTGCCCATGTCTGCAAAATTGCTCTTGAGGCCCTCGGCATAGTCCTCGTCCAGCGGCATGCGCCAGCAAAGATCCTGCGCCGCATCCCCTGCTGCAGACAGGGCAGAGGCCAGCGCATCGTTGTTCGCAAAAAGTCCGCTGCGCACTGCGCCCAAAGCGACCATGCAGGCACCGGTCAAGGTGGCGATGTCCACCACCGCTGCAGGTTTGAAGCGCGCGGCATAGGTCAATACGTCACACAGAACCAGCCGACCTTCCGCGTCAGTGTTCAATATCTCGATCGTCTGACCGCTCATGCTGGTAACCACGTCACCGGGCTTCACGGCCCTACCGTCTGGCATGTTCTCGCAAGCGGGGATGAGACCGACCACATTGATCGCGGGCTGCAGTTCTCCAAGCGCGCGAAACACCCCCAGCACGCTCGCTGCGCCGCACATGTCGAATTTCATTTCGTCCATCTCGCCGGCAGGTTTGATGGAAATGCCACCGGTGTCAAAAGTGATGCCTTTACCCACTAGCACCACTGGCGCCTGGGTCTTGGCCGCACCGATGTATCGAAGTTCAATCAGCCGCAACGGCTCTTCAGAGCCTTGCGCCACGGCCATGAATGCGCCCATGCCAAGGCGGGCCACTTCGGCGGGGCCATGCACCTTGCACTGAATGCCAGGTTGCCCGCCCAAGGACCTGGCGGCTTCTGCCAAAAGACTCGGCGTTGCGTGGTTGGCCGGACGATTACCCCATTCGCGGGCAAACTCCACGCCTTCCACCAGGCCTACCCCTTGCGCAAACGCCTCGCGAACCGCTTGTGCATGTGCAACCCCGATCACCACCCGATTCAAGGTGCGTGCCTCGGCCTTGGGCTTGGTGGTGGTGTACACATAACTGACATCAGCAACTGCCTGCATGGCAGCACAAACGCTATCGGGCTGTGCTTCGCCGGCAAAACAGACCACCGCACGCTTGACCTGAGGCAGCTTGAAGCTTGCCGCAATGGCCTGCAGGGCTTGGCGCACGGCGCAGGCCGAACCGTTGCCCGCGCCCAAAAGGACCACACGCCGCGCACTGACAGCAGGTGCCAGATAAAGTTGAAGGTGCTTGCCGGCTTTGGCCTCCAGGTCGCCGCATTTGAGCGCATGGGCCACGAGCACCGACAAGGCGTCCTGCCCCGGCTTGAAGCCTTCGGGTACTAATACAACCAAAAGGTCGCATTTCTCGGTCGCCGCGGCCGGCAGTTCCAGGGTCTTCAGATCAAAGTTCATAATCGACGTTTTCCTTCGAGCCAATGTTATTCGATTCATCCATTCGCAAAGAGTTGGCGCGCAGCTTTGGCGCGACGCTCGTGGTGCTGATCACCGTGGTCATGACCATAATGCTGATCCGTACCCTCGGGCAGGCGTCGCGCGGCAGCGTGAGTCCCTCCGACGTCATGCTGGTCATGGGCTTTGCGGTGCTGGGACAGCTCTCAACCATTCTCAGCCTGAGTCTTTTTGTGGCCGAGGTGACTGTGCTGTCGCGCATGTACCGGGACAGCGAGATGGTGATCTGGTTCTCTGGGGGCCAAGGACTCGTGAGCCTGCTGCGCCCCTTGCTGCGCTTCGCGTGGCCCATGATGGCGGTCATTGCCATTTTCTCCCTGGGGGTTTGGCCTTGGGCCAACGCCCAGATTCAGGAACTCAAGACACGCTATGAGCAACGCAGTGACATTGACCGCATCGCACCGGGCGAGTTTCAGGAGTCAGCCAACGGCAGCCGGGTATTTTTTATTGACAAGGATAGTCCGGACACCCAGGTAGGCAACAACATTTTCATTGCGGACAGCAATGGCAACAAGGAATCCGTAACGGCAGCCCGCAGTGCCCGCCTGGAAATCCGCGCAGGCGAACGCTTCGCCTTGCTCAGCCAGGGGCAGCGCCTGGAATCCACCACGGGCCAGCCAGACCTGAAGATCAGTGAGTTTTCCGAATATGGCATCCGCATCGGGACAGCATCCGGCACAACGACGGAGGAACTCGCGATCAAGAGCCGCGCCACACATGAGTTGTTAATGCAGCCAGCAATACCGGCGTACCAGGCAGAGCTGAGCTGGAGGCTGGGACTGGCGCTGGGAGCCCTCAATTTTGTGGTTCTCGGCCTGGCTCTGGTGAGCGTGAACCCCCGTGCCGGGCGTAGCGGCAGCACGATGCTTGCGCTGTTCGCCTTTGTTGTCTATTACAACCTCATGACGCTAGGCCAAAGCTGGGTAGGGGCGGGCAGACTGGGCTTGCCGGCCTTTATGGCGTCCCTCCACGGTGGCACGCTCGTTCTCGCCTTGGCCATTTTGGCCGTGCGGCACAACCATTGGACGCTGCGCCGCCCATGGCCGACCCGGAGCACTGCATGAAAGTTCTTCGCCGTTTCATTCATCGAGAAGCCCTCCTTGCAGTGGGGTTTGTGGCCCTTGGTTTTCTAGCACTGTTTGTTTTCTTTGATCTGATTGACGAACTGCGCTGGGTTGGACGGGCAGGACCCGACGGCTACCAGCTCTCCCATGCGCTGCTGTTTGTGTCCCTGAGCATTCCCAGCCATCTGTATGAGCTGCTCCCGATTGCTGTGCTCATCGGCACCATTTTCGTGATGGCGCGGCTGGCACAAAGCTCCGAGTTCACCATCATGCGCACCAGCGGCATGGGTCCTTGGCAGGCGTTGCGCACCTTGCTGGCCCTGGGAGGATTCTTCGTGCTGCTGACCTTTGCCGTGGGCGACTATGTTGCCCCCCTGACCGAACGCGCAGCGCAACACATCAAGGTGCGCTATCTGGGCCGCTTGACGTCTGGCGTCACCGGTGCCTGGCTCAAGGAGCGCCAGCAAGACCATTCTTTTGCCGTGAACGTACGTGCATTGACCCCCGATGGCGGCATGTTGGAGGTGCGCATTTTCGAGTTTGATGAAAAGGGCCGACTGGCCTCTCAGACCCATGCCGCAACCGGGCGCTTCGCCCCCCCTGGTAGTTGGGAGCTGCAACAGGTACGGCGCAGCAGCTTTCTGCAACCTGGCAGCGAAGAAGCCCGGGTGGAACACCTGCAGACTCCTATGCTGCAATGGCCGACTCGCATCAGTGCCGACATGGTTGCAGCTTCGCTGGTCAAGCCCGACCGCATGGCAACGTACGACCTGTTCCAGTACATCCGGCATCTCAATGCCAACGGCCAGTCAACCCAACGCTATGAAATCGAGTTCTGGCGCAAGGTTTTTTACCCTCTGAGCTGTCTGGTCATGGTGGTGCTGGCACTGCCGTTTGCCTACCTGCACTTTCGCGCCGGCGGCATCGCAGGGTACGTTTTTGGCGGTGTGATGGCGGGCATCAGTTTTTTCCTGCTGAACAATGTATTTGGCTACGCCGGCAATCTGCAAAATTGGTCGCCATGGCTCACGGCTGCTGCCCCGGGATTGATCTACTCCATGCTTTCGCTCGCAGCCTTTGGCTGGCTGGTATTGCGACGCTGAGACCTTTATCCATTTTCCATGCCCCAAACTGCACCGGCCATCGTGCTCTTGTCCCATGGATCGCGTGACCCACTCTGGCGTGCACCCATAGAAGCTGTTGCCACGCGCATTGCCTCACAATGCCCTGATCGGCCGGTGCAATGCGCCTATCTTGAATTGTGTGAGCCGACATTAGCGCAAGCCACTGAGCTGCTCGCTCAACAAGGGGTAACCCACATAACCGTGGTGCCCATGTTTCTGGGCACCGGAAATCATGTGCGAGAAGACCTTCCCTTGCTGGTCGAACAACTCCGCTTACACCACAAGGCGGTACGGTTCACCGTGCAAGGTGCTATTGGTGAAGACAAGCGCATGACCGCACTGATGGCCGAGATTGCCTGCGACTCCCGGTGACCACGCGCAATCCTTAGGCAAATGCAGCATAATGATGCGACTTCTTAGACGCCATCAGATATGAACCTTCACCAATTCCGATTTGTTCAAGAGGCCGCACGCCGCAACCTCAATCTGACCGAAGCCGCCAAGGCCCTGCACACCTCTCAGCCAGGTGTTTCCAAGGCGATCATTGAACTGGAAGAAGAACTGGGGATAGACATCTTTGCGCGCCATGGAAAGCGGCTCAAGCGCATCACAGAACCTGGCCAACATGTTCTAAAAAGCATCGAAGTCATCATGCGCGAAGTAGGGAACCTCAAGCGCATTGGTGAACAGTTCAGTGCGCAGGACAGCGGCACCCTGTCAATCGCCACCACCCACACCCAGGCGCGCTATGTGTTGCCAGTCCCCGTGGCCCGCCTGCGAGAGGCTTATCCGAAGGTCAACATCAGCCTGCACCAGACCACGCCCGACCAAGTTGCGCGCATGGTGATTGATGAAGTGGCAGAAATCGGCATGGCCACCGAGTCACTGGCAGACTACCCCGAACTGGTGACCCTGCCCTGCTATGAGTGGGAACATGTATTGGTGCTCCCCCCAAGTCATCCGCTGGCGCAGAAGGAGCGCATTGGCCTGGATGACATCGCCCACGAGCCACTCATCACCTACCACCCCACGTTTACGGGTCGCGGCAAGATTGACCTGGCCTTTGCAACCAGGCGCCTGCAGCCTCGCATAGCGCTCGAAGCCATCGACTCCGACGTGATCAAGACTTATGTACGTCTGGGCCTGGGCATCGGCATCGTGGCAGAAATGGCCATGCGTGATGATCCTGTAGGTGATCTGGTCGTGCGGCCCGTGGGGCATTTATTCGGCCAGAGCGTGGCGCGCGTGGCCTTCAAGCGCGGGGCCTATTTGCGCAACTTTGTCTATAAATTCGCCGAACTGCTCAGCGATCGCTTGAGCCGCGAACTGATTGCCCGCGCCATGACGGGGCATGTCAATGATTATGAGCTTTGAGCCTCTGCCGTAAGTTCCTGTTTTACGCATCTTCTGCGCTTTCTCCCATGATTTCCACTCTCATGAGTTCACTCACGCCGTCATTTCCCAGCAAGTTACCCCAAGTCGGCACCACGATTTTCACAGTCATGTCGGCACTGGCCGCCGAGCATGGCGCGGTCAATCTGGGTCAAGGTTTTCCTGATTTTGAATGCGACCCAGCTCTGGTCGATGCCGTGACCCAAGCCATGAAGGCCGGCCACAACCAATACCCGCCCATGCCTGGCATACCGCCACTGCGCGAAGCCGTTGCCTCAAAAATAGCAACAATGCATGGCCAAAAATACAGCGCAAACACCGAAATAACCATCACCGCAGGGGCCACGCAAGCAATCTTTACGGTCATTTTGGCTACCGTGCATGCGGGCGACGAAGTCATCGTGCTGGACCCGTGCTATGACAGTTACGCGCCCAACATTGAACTGGCTGGTGGGAGCGTTGTGCGCGTTCCCCTAACGCCCGGAACATTCCACCCCGACTTTGCGCGCATCGGTGCAGCAATCACGCCACGTACCCGCGCCCTCATCATCAACAGCCCGCATAACCCAAGCGCCACCGTCTGGAGTGCTGAGGATATGCTCACACTGCAGGATCTGCTGGCGCCCACCAATATTCTGCTGATTAGCGACGAAGTGTACGAACACATGGTGTTCGATGGTGCTGAGCACCAGAGCGCCGCCCGTTTTCCTGGCCTTGCGGCGCGCGCTTTCGTCATATCGAGTTTCGGCAAAACTTTCCATGTCACCGGATGGAAGGTTGGAACCGTGGCTGCACCTGCTTCGCTCACCGCCGAATTCCGCAAGGTGCACCAGTTCAATGTATTTACCGTGAATACGCCGATGCAACATGGCCTGGCAGAATATTTAAAAGATCCTGCACCTTATCTGCAATTACCGGCTTTCTATCAAGCCAAACGCGACCTGTTTCGCCAAGGGCTGGAAGGTTCACGCTTGAAGTTGCTGCCCAGCACAGGCAGCTATTTCCAGTGCGTAGATATTTCAGCTGTGAGCGATCTGAATGAATCCGACTTCTGTCAATGGCTCACGCATGAAATAGGGGTTGCAGCAATTCCCCTGTCCGCATTCTACGGCGATGGATTTGACCAAGGTGTCGTTCGCTTTTGTTTTGCAAAAAAAGATGAAACCTTGCGCGAAGCAATTGGAAGATTACGGAAGCTTTAATATTATCGGGGGATTCAAAACCTCCCACTATCACCAGCTCCAGCCGGAAGAAAGCGTGGGCATGATGCCGAGGGACCGGCGGCACAAGGTTTGCGTAATCCCCCAAGCAGAAACGCCCCACTCAATGGATGAGTGGGGCGTTGCTGGGCTGGTAAG
>WOYI010661091.1_pt1 | contig 10309 bp, 12 predicted proteins | sample 6423411 | NCBI WGS metagenome assembly WOYI01 (sample SAMN13441803, study PRJNA592873) | oil field metagenome | biome: oil field; feature: oil-well bore; material: oil-contaminated soil; isolation source: oil-contaminated soil from oil-well borehole | place: Germany: Wietze | collected 2016-10-18 ... | reverse complement strand
GCGGGAATTCTGAGCCACCTTGTAAGCGTCGTAAATATTGGCCAGATAGAAAAGGCCGATCAGGACCGAGATCAGGATCATGATTGGGTCGAGATGGAAAGCCTTCCTAATGATGTTGATTGCACCCGTATCGCGGGGCGCTATCAGCCGGAACCGCCAGACCATCAAACCCAAGATGGTCGCAAAGCTGAAGAACAGGATCACGCCTCGGCGGATCAGATGGGATAGCGCCTGGCCGAGGCCGGGAACGAGGGCTGAGAGGAGCGCTGCAAGCCCTGGGGGAACCAGGGCGGGCTTGATCTCTTTTTCAACATAAGCGGGTTTGCGCCGGACTTTCATGCCTCCACCCCTTTCTGCTGTAAATTGCCTTCCAGACCACCGCCGATCCGCTCGGCTTCTTCGCCATAGATCTGTTTGAATTCTTCATCAGTCACGTTGATAATGTCTTTCTTAGTGCCCTGATAAACCAGTTTCCCCTGGCGCAGGCCAATGACCGAGGTGGAATAGCGCTGGACGAGGTCCAGATAGTGCAGGCTGCACATGATGGTCAGGCCGTCTTCTTTGTTCAGTTTTTCAAGGTGCTGCAGGATCGAGTGCGCCAAAACCGGGTCCAGGCTGGCGACGGGTTCATCTGCAAGCATGAGTTCAGGGTCCTGCATCAGGGCCCGGGCAATGCCCACCCGTTGCTGCTGGCCACCAGAAAGTTCTCGGGCGGCTTTGTGCGCCTGGTCTTCAATATCCATCCTTTTCAGGACTCTCTCGGCCATATCATAATCTTCCTTGGTGAAACGATGGATCATCGTCGGCCAGGTCTTGTTATAACCCAGGCGGCCGGTGAGGATATTGGTGAGGACAGTGGAGCGCTCTACCAGGTTGAAGTTTTGGAAAACTATACCTATTTTCCGACGGGCTTTGCGCAGGTCATCCCCTTCGAGTTTTGCCAAATCCACGCCATTCCAAATAATTTCTCCTTCCGTGGGATCAATCAGCCGGTTGATGCATCTTAATAGTGTGGACTTGCCAGAACCGGAAAGGCCGATCACGACCAGGAATTCACCATCTGGAACGGTGAAGCTGACGTCATCAACGGCCAAAGTTCCGTCCTCATAAATTTTTGTAAGGTGTCGGATTTCAAGCATAAGGCTAATTTCCTTGGATTCAATAAACCCCTATTAATTTTGAAAAGGGGGCTGGGAGAACCCAGCCCCCTTTAAGTGGATATTACCTAATTGATTGTGTTACTCGCCCAACAGGGATTCAGGATCAATGCCAGCGGCATCCAGAACCTGGCGGAAGGGATCATAGAAGGAGTCATCCTTCGCAACCAGTTTGGTCCATTCGTAAGCCTGGTTAATGGCGGCAAGGCCTTCTTCTGTCTGGTCAATGGTGAGCAGAGCGTTCACAATGGGTTCGCGGATTTCTGCAGGAACCGAGGGATGGAACTGCACGCCATCGTTCGGGATATCGACGGAAACTTCGAGGACTTTGACGGCATCCATGATGTCGGGATAGTCTTCTTCCATGGAGGAACGAACATCCACAAAGGTTGAGCCAGCATCGCAGCTACCATCATAGACGCCAGCGGCGACGGCATCATGTGAACCGGCATCCACAACTTCGGCCAGATCGGTATCAGGATCAACGCCGTAGGAGCGCATGGTAATCATGGGGATGATCCAACCGGAGGTGCTCAATGGATCAGGGCGGCAGAAGGTCTTGCCAGCCAGGTCCTCAACAGAGTTGATGCCACTGTCGGCGCGGGTGATGATCTGACCATTATAGGAAGCGCTGCCATAGCGTTCGGAAACGAGCGCCACATCCGCGGCATCACGGGCTGAAGCAACCAAATAAGCAAAGGTTGCCAGGGAAGCCATGTGGGCTTTGGGTGGGTCGGCAGAAAGGGCTTCGATCACACCGGCATATTCGGTGGCGACGAAAGGCTCGATCACAAGGCCGGTCTCATTGTACAGGATGTCGGCGACTTCTTGGAAGCCGGCCAGCACCGTGTCCGTCTCGCCAGAGGGGACAAGGGCCCAGATGATGGGGTTCTCTTCTGTGCCCAACGCTGCTTCCTGCTGACATCCAGCAAGAGCAAAACTGGCGATCACCATCAGAGCGATCACAATATAAGCTGTCTTCTTCATGTCTACTCCTTTAAATAGAGATAGAGGTTGAATGTGGTAAATCCATCTATAAGTATAAATGATGTGGGGGATTCCTTCAAATAAAAATTTCCTGGGTTTAACCATATATGGGGGTCTGCTCGTTAAATCCAGGTAAATATTGAACTTTTTGGTTAAGGATTGGATTAAGCATCCCAAAAGATCAGTTTTCAGGAAATCAAAAAAAACGAATCCAGGGATGCCGCGGAAAACTGATTTTCAGCGGATAGATAGGGTGGGGGGCAGGTCAGCTCAGCCCGAGGGCCTGCTGGTGGAGGCGGTAATCTTCTTCGGTTTCCAGTTCCAGCTCAAGCCCGTGCGGTTCGGATTTGCCTTCGCTGTTCACATGGACGAAGGTGATGAACCCGCTGATCACCGGATCGGTTTTCTTCTGAGTGGACAGGCTGATATAGGTGGTCAGGGAGGTCCGGCCGACTTTGACAATCCGGCTTTCAAAGCAGGCAATGTCCCCGGCCTTGAGTGGGGCAGTGAACAAAAAGCCGTGCACTTTCAGACAGACGATATTCGCGGCGGGCAGGACGCTGGCCGCGGCAATGAATCCCGCTTCGACGAACCACTCCGCACAACGGCCGGCGAACAGGGTCTTGTGGTGGTTGAGGTCTTCGCTCTTGATCAGACGGTCGTAGTGGAATACTTCAGGCTTCATCTTTCTCCTTCGCTTGGTCGGGTCGAGTTAGATGATACCATGTTCCCCCTATGTTCGGTGAAGGGGTTAGAATTAGCGTGATCTGTTCTGAATTCTGACCCCAAAGCCCATTAAGCGGCGGAGAAAACTGATGAAATATCTCCCTTATGGCGAATTCCTGCGATCCCTGCCGCGCAAGCGGATGGCGGCCGGCGCGCTGATCTTCGATGAACAAAACCGGCTTCTGCTGGTCAAGCCGGTCTACAAGGGCGGCTGGAGTCTGCCGGGCGGCGTGGTGGAGGCGGACGAATCGCCAAAGGCCGCCTGTATCCGCGAGATCCGAGAGGAGTTGGGCTTGGATCAGTTCATTGGACGGATGCTGGTGGTGGATTACACCCCGCCCAACGGGGAGAAGACCGAATCGCTGATGTTCATCTACGATGGCGGCGTGCTCAGCCAGGAAGCGCTTAATGGGATCCGCCTGCAGGCTGAAGAGCTGGAAGAATTCGGTCTGTTTGAGCGGGGTAGTTTACCCAAGGTGATGAGCCGGTCCCTCAGGCGGCAGATTCTGGCGGCCTGGGACCAACGCGGAAAGGCAGGGGGCGCAGAACTGGAGGATCAGGAAAGGGTTTAATCCGCCGGTCAGGGGTGCAGAGCGAATTATCACTCTGTTCCATTCTGGTTCTTGGCCAGCCGCCAAAGGCCCAGGTCGGCTTGCTAGTTCGCCAGCGTTTCTCTAAATAGGTCCTCATCCAGCGGGCCGGGGCGATTTTGGAGAGTCCCTACAGGAAGCGGTTGGCCTGTGAATTGTGGAACCTGGCATGTGAATTGACGGGTGTGGCGTGGCAGCGGGAATTTAAAGGGGTGCCCCAAATGGATCGATAAATTTATGTTTTGAAGATGAAGATAGGCGATTTGGAGCAAAAATATAAAGGCTGGTTGGGTGCCCACGGAGGGGCACCCCCTCCGGAAGCAGTAATTTGTTTTTGGGTAGCGGCGGCGGCCCTGCCTGCCTCTGTAAGGAGCTGTGGCCGCTTTACAGGTGAAATAGGTGATAGCTATGGATGACAAAGAGCCAAAAAGGGTGCCCACGGAGGGGCACCCCTACGGAAGTAGTAATTTGTTTTTGGGTAGCGGCGGCCCTCTGTGGCCGCCCAAGATAGTCCCTATCCATACCAACAAAAAAGGGGAGATCGATGAAACAATCAAATGAAAAGGCATTTTTTCGAAAAACCATTCGCTTGCAAAACTATGATTATTCCCAACCTGGGGCGTATTTTGTCACAATTGTGACTTATGCCAGAGAATGCTTATTTGGAGAAGTCCGTGATGGTGACATGGTGTTGAGCGATGCAGGGTTAATGGTCTGTCAGGTGTGTTCTGAAATGGGAGACTACATTGACGGATTATCGCTTGGTATTTATCAAGTCATGCCGAATCATTTCCATGGAATTTTTATGCTGGGGATGGATGATGATTGGCAAGAGGACAAAATGCCTAATCCATGGCCGTCCGATTCGAAATTAACCTTGTCCGCAGTCGTAAATCGTTTCAAGTCACTGACGACTTATCGGTATATCCAAGGTGTGAATACGCAGGGTTGGCCAAAATTTGATTCTCATCTGTGGCAGCGGAGTTTCTATGACCATGTGATCCGTGGTGATAAGGATTTGGAGGCAATTGCAGACTATATCGCCGCTAATCCCGCAAATTGGTCGGAAGACGAAGAAAACCAATTTAGAATGCAAAAATAGAAGCTAAAGGGAGCCCACGGAGGGGCGCCCCTACCCTACCTGCCTCTGGAAGGAGCTGTGCCCGCCTTACAGGCGAAATAAGTATTAGTTGGGTGTTGACAGAGTGATAAAGGGTGCCCACGGAGGGGCACCCTTGCAGAAACGGGCAATGAGTTCTTACACCTCACCAGCCTCAACCAACTTTTCCAATCGATCAACATAACTGGCCATCACTGCGAAGGCTTTATCCACCGGTTCGGACCCGGTCATATCGACTCCGGCGGCCTTGAGCACGTCCAGGGGATAAACAGACCCGCCTGCGCTCAGGAATCCCAGATAGCGCCTGACTTCTTCCGCGCCGCCCTCCTGGACGCCCTTGGCCAGCGCGTGGGCTGCGGAAATCCCCGTGGCGTATTGGTAAACGTAAAAATTCATATACATATGCTGGAACTGCGCCCAGGTGATTCCGACCCGCTCGCGGTCATAGACCACGCCGTCCCCATAGCCCTCAGCAAAGTAATCCGCGCAGATTTCCGTCATGATGTTGGCCGTGAGCGGCTTTCCCGCTTCGGCGCGTTCGTGCATTTCCAATTCCCAGCGGGCCAGAGTCGGCATGATGAAGAAATAGCGGTGGAAATTGGACATGGCCTCTTCGATCAGCGCCAGCTGGAAGGCGGGGTCGGTCTGGGTTTTGAAGAGATAATCCCGGACCATCGCCTGGTTGAAATTGCTGGCGACTTCGGCCACAAAGAGGGCGTAATGGCTGTAGACGAAGGGCTGGTGTCTGCGGCTGTAGTAGGAATGCATCGAGTGGCCGAGTTCATGGGCCAGGGTGCTCATGCTGAAAACATCGTCCGCATAGCTCATCATCACAAAAGGGTTGGTGTCATATACTCCGCTGGAAAAAGCGCCCAGGCGTTTGCCGCGGTTAAGAGCCCGGTCCACCCAGCGATCTTCCAGTGCGCCTTTGCGCAGCGTTGCCACATACTCCTCGCCGAGCGGTGCCATGCCCTCGCTGATCCAGTCGATCGCCTGGTCAAACGGCACCTTGGGGGACTGGGTCGCGAGCGGCGCTTTGATGTCGTAAACGTGGAATTCGTCCAGATGGAGCGCCTGCTTGCGGACTTTCCAGTACCTGTGCCAGGTGGGGAGGTGCTTCTTGAAAGTCTTAATCAGGGCATAAAAAACATCGGTGGGGATATTGTTTTTCCCCAAAGAGGCTTCCAGCGAAGATCCATAGTTGCGGGTGCGGGCGTTGAAAACGTCCTGGTGGAATTGGCCGGTCTGGATGGACGCGAGCGTGTTCTTGTAGGCCAGATAGCCATCTGCGTAGTTGTCGAATCGGGTTTGCCGCACTTGGCGGTCCTGATGCGTGATCAGCGAATTGATGCTGCTCTGGCCGACCTCTAAAGTGGAGCCGTCCTCGGCGGTGGCGTCTTTGAATTTCAGGTCGGCATTGGTCAGGGCGTTATAGGCCCTGAAGAAGTCGCTCAGGGGTTCGGAGGCCATCGCCAACACCTGTTCGACCTCGTCGGAGCGGATATGCGCCTTCTGGCGTTCCAGTTCGTCAATATAGTGGCCCAAATTTGCCAGCCGGGGGTCTTCCTTCGTCCATTGCCGGAGCCTATCCAGCCCAATTGCCATCAACTCGGGGTCCAGGAAGGCGCAGGTTGAATTGAACTGCACGATCACGCTCTGGCCTTCGCCGGCGCGCGCCAGGGATTCCTGGTCGGTGCCGTCCACCGCAATCTCAAGGCTGCCGTAAAGCATCACCCGCAGGGCGAGTCGGAGCGTCTTTTCATAGGCTTCAAAGAAATCCCCGAGGACCTTTGGCCCTTCCGCCAGTCTGCCTTTGTAGGTGGCCAGCGCTGGGATTTCGGCCAGAACCTGCTCTTTGCCCTTTTCCCAGGCTTCCTGACTGGTGAAAATGGAGTCCATGCTCCAGGTTTCTTCAACCGGCACATCGGCGCGGGGTGGTAAGGTGGTTTTTTCCATGCGGGGATCTCCTTGTCCCTAAATCAGTGGTAGATAATTATCTAATTTATTACCCTAATCATACCAGCATTTTTGGGAGTGGGCAGCCTGAATCAGCTGATCCGGTCCTTCAGGGCGTCTTTAACATCTTCGGGGGCTTTGAAAACGCCATGGATGGTGATGGATTCGATGGTTTCTTGCGCCAATTGGGGGGTGATATCGTCGGTCAGGATCAGCATGCCCACCACTTTGATATTGACCTTTTCGTTTCTGTCTTTTTTCTCCAGCAGATCCCGGGAGCTGTAGACCTGGGTGCCGATCACCATCGATTTTCGGGATTTGATTGAATCGACGGCATCGCTGTGGCGCTCCAATTGGTTGCGGATCGCGGTGCGGATAAAATCGGCCCGGTTGGAATAAAATCCTTCCTTGACCAGCAGGTCAATCTGCCCGAGATCGACGCTGACGATATTGATCGTGATTTTCTCTGTATCCGTCATTATTTTGCTCCTAACCTGCTCTAGACCATCCAAATGGATGGTTTATGGATGCTGAAAGTATAAAACTTTAACGGAGAAACGGTCAAGATCGCAGTGATCCGATCCTGACCCTGAGGGATGAGCTGAGTTGGTGCTGGGGGAGGGGATTAGCTGCTGGAGGGTTCGGCTTTGGAGCCAGGCCGCTTCCGCAGGCGGAGGATCACCAGTGCTGCCAGGATCAGACCGCCGCCAAAGTGTTCCAGGGCGGTCAGCCGCTCGTTGAGCAGGAAATAAGCGAGGATGGCGGTGAAAACCGGTTCGATGGTCACGATCAGGTTGGTGGTGCTGGAGGGCAGCAGGCTCAGGCTGACGTTGTATAGCCCAAAACCCAGCAGGGTTGGGCCGATGGCAAGCAGCAGCAGCCATAGCCAGCCATCCCATTGGGTCCCGAGCATGAAGATCTCATTGGGTGTTTTGGCATCCCCAGGGATGAAATTGACCGGCAACAGGTTGGTCAGCAGTGCTCCATTTGCAATCAAGGCTTGGTTGTATCAGAAGCGGGCTGAATTTAGCAGGGGGTCCGGAACAGGTTTGGAAGTCAGGCAGGGTTGCGGAGAAAATAAATAACAAATCGCGTAGCCATTATATATTTTGAGTTTTTTACCGAGGAAGAAATCAAATAAAAGCTAAGTAGGTGACGAAAGTGGGGATATTTTGGTTTGAGCCGCCCTATTTCCCATCCGGGATGGGGACATCCAGCTTTTCAGCGGGTTCCTGCATCACATTGGAAGGGCGCCGTCATAGCGGCGGGTGGTGTTGCCGTCCTCATGGCCCGCCATCTTCGAGTCAGTCGAAAGGTTCACCCCGGCCAAGAGCAGGTCGCTGACGAAGGTCCGGCGCAGGTCGTGTGGGTGGTTTTTTGCACCCACCCGGCTTCCACTCCTGGCGCCTTGCGGCCGGCCTCCCGTTGGGGGCCGGTATTTAACCATGAACGATTTTATTCAAACGGTCAATACGGCAGACGGTCTCTCATTTTCTCACTCTACCGGCTCAACCACACAATCCGCATTCCACTCCTCGAGCGGCATGGATTCGTACCAGTCCTTGGTGTGGGTGTAGCTTTCGTCGGGCAGCAGCTCGAGTTCCGTCCCAAAATAGGTGTTAAAAATCGTGGGGAAGACGTTCACCAGCGTTATGTGGTCGTCCAGCTCCTGCGTGCCGCCATCCGGCAGGTAGAGCGCCAGCAGGTTGGAGGTCACATATTCCTTCCCGAAAGCATGGTCGCCTTCAATGATGATGATCGGCGGCTGTTGGGATTCGTCCAGGATCTGCTCGACGGCGTCCAGGATGCGGGGTTCGAGGTAAGCCAGCTGCGCCGGGTAGCCTTCGCTCTCGGGTGTATCCTCTGCGTTCGGGTTGAGCGTGCCGTCGGCGTTGAACACATAGGGCGGGTGGGGGCTGATGATGTGGGCGTGGATGAATTTCGGGCCGGCCATCTTGGGGATCTCCGGCAGCAGCTCCAGCACCAGATTAGTCCGGGCGGCCTTGCGCTCGATGTCGCTCAGGCTCATCTGGGCGGCCAGTTCCGTTGAGTGGGTGAAAAGCAGCCTCGCCAGGGTACTCTTCAGGTAGAGCAGTTCGAAGGGGTCCATCTCCCAGGTGTTGATATCCTCGGGATAGCTGTCAAAGTAGTAGTCCGAATCCTTCAAGTTACCCCAGGAATAGCCCATGTCGAAAGCGATGGCGGTGTAACCCAGCTCCTCAAAAGCCTGGTGCACCTGGTTGTTCTGGATCAGGGCGGTCGTGGTTTTCAGGTTGGGGGACTCTGTGAGGTTATAAACGTAATCCAGGTTCAACTCCGAAGCCAGGGACATCACCGTAAAGGAATAATTGGAGCGGCTGCAATCGGCCACCCAGAAGCCCAGCTCTTCCAGCCCTTGGATGAAGTCGGTGTTGTCATAGTCGAAATAAGCTTCCAGCGCGTCGGACCGGCCATATTTATCCAGCAGGATGAAATAGACATCCGGCAGCTGGTCTTTATCCTCGGGTTGCAGGAAGGTGAGCGGTTCTTCCTGTTCCGTTTGAGCCTGGGCGATCCCAACCTGCACCTCAAATACCGCGATCCGCCCCAACTGCACCAGGAGCAGCGCCAGAACGATAATGTTGAGGATTTCTGTGAGCGTTTGGAGGTCTTTCAGCCGGAAGATCAGCAGGTAAATGGCCAGGACGAACAGGATCAGCCAGAGGACGCCCATGTAGAAAGACGTGCCCACGACCCAGGAACCGATCACCCGGCCCTCCATGACGTTATAAAAGTGGCCGTAAGTCAGGGTGAAAAAGGAGAACAGAAAGGTGAAAAGGCCAGCTCGTTCAACGGAATGAAAGCCGGCCCAGCTCAGCAGGTAGACCAACCCAGCCAGCGACAGGCTGATCCAAAACGGCCGCCAGGCCACGCTGATCTGCATCTGCCCGAGGTTGCTCACCGTCAGGATCAGGACCGTGATGATCGGGAAAAGGAAAGTATAAAGTGGGAAGGATTTCAGATTTCTTTTCATGGCTCAATGGGGTCGCGGTGTTGAAGAGCTGAATTTGAGGGTTAAAATTGACTCTGGATGAAAGCGGTGGATTGGCATCTCTCTGACGAGGAGTGCGGGGGAGCAGGCCAACCGGTTCAACTCTTTGCGGGGGATGTGACCAAGGATTATACTGCGGTTCGGGAAAAGGGTGGCCGCCGGTTTATTTGAAATTTATCCCGAGCCGACTTGGTGGGAATCAAAAACAGCCTGCGGCGTGATCCAGAGGCTGTTTGATGGAAAAGATTAATGCAGCATTTCGGTGTGATCGGTCAGTTCCCCCTTGAGAAAAGCCTTCAACGCAGCGTCAATTTCAAATTCCTGGGTCACCACGGGGGTTATCCCGAGGACCTCCATGCTCTGATAGGCGCCGCGGCCCATCCCGCCGCAGATCAGGGTTTGGCAGTCGCTGATCGCTTCCGCCATGCTTTGGTGCTTGTTATGGGCTTCCTCTCCGGAATGGCCGTCGTGGCTGTGTTCATGGTCGTGTTCGTGGTGGAAGTGGTTATGGACGAGTTTATCCCGCATTTCGCGGGAGATTTCCTTGCCGTTCTCAATTTCAACGACCAAATAATGGCCTGCCTGGCCAAAATGTCGGCTGATGGTGTTGCCGTCATCGGTGATAAATGCAATTTTCAATGTTATCTCTCCTAAGTCTGAGTTTATCTCCACCATTATACTCCGAATTAGGACCTGAGTTTCCCTTTTTAGTGTCCTGAATCTAATTTTTCCAAGATTAATT
>WOYI010760247.1_pt1 | contig 10314 bp, 11 predicted proteins | sample 6423411 | NCBI WGS metagenome assembly WOYI01 (sample SAMN13441803, study PRJNA592873) | oil field metagenome | biome: oil field; feature: oil-well bore; material: oil-contaminated soil; isolation source: oil-contaminated soil from oil-well borehole | place: Germany: Wietze | collected 2016-10-18 ... | reverse complement strand
CTGATCGAGACGCTGACCGCGCTCGGCGCCGATGTTCGCTGGGCCTCGTGCAACATCTTCTCGACCCAGGACCACGCGGCGGCGGCGATCGCCGAAAGCGGCGTGCCGGTCTTCGCGATCAAGGGCGAGACGCTGGAGGATTACTGGGCCTATACCGACAGGATCTTCCAGTTCGAGGAAGGCACCTGCAACATGATCCTCGACGATGGCGGCGACGCGACGCTCTACATCCTCTACGGTGCACGGGTCGAGGCCGGCGAGACCGGCCTGATCGAGACGCCGACGTCGGACGAGGAGGTCTGCCTCTTCGCCCAGATCAGGAAGCGGCTGAAGGAAAGCCCCGGCTGGTTCACCAGGCAGCGCGACGCGATCAAGGGGGTTTCGGAGGAAACCACGACCGGCGTTCATCGCCTCTATGACCTCCACAAGAAGGGCCTCCTGCCTTTCCCGGCGATCAATGTGAACGACTCTGTCACCAAGTCGAAGTTCGACAACAAGTACGGCTGCAAGGAATCGCTTGTGGACGGCATCCGACGCGCCACCGACACGATGATGGCCGGCAAGGTGGCGGTCGTCTGCGGCTATGGCGACGTCGGCAAGGGCTCCGCCGCCTCGCTCCGCGGTGCCGGCGCCCGCGTGAAGGTGACCGAGATCGACCCGATCTGCGCGCTTCAGGCGGCGATGGACGGGTTCGAGGTCGTCGTGCTGGAGGATGTCGTCGCGAGCGCCGACATCTTCATCACCACCACCGGCAACAAGGACGTGATCCGCATCGAGCACATGCGCGCGATGAAGGACATGGCGATCGTCGGCAATATCGGCCATTTCGACAACGAGATTCAGGTGGCGAGCCTGAAGAACCACAAGTGGACCAACATCAAGGACCAGGTGGACATGATCGAGATGCCCTCGGGCGCGCGGATCATCCTGCTGTCCGAAGGCCGGCTTCTGAACCTCGGCAACGCCACCGGCCACCCGTCCTTCGTGATGTCGGCCTCGTTCACCAACCAGGTGCTGGCGCAGATCGAGCTCTGGACCAAGGGCAAGGACTACAAGCCCGGCGTCTACATCCTGCCGAAGCATCTCGACGAAAAGGTTGCACGCCTGCATCTGGCGAAGATCGGCGTGAAGCTGACGGAACTCCGCAAGGATCAGGCAGATTATATCGGCGTGACGGTCTCGGGGCCCTACAAGTCCGATCACTACCGCTACTGACGCGACGGCGGGCCGCTGGTGCGGCCCGTCCTCTTTCCGCCGCAGGCCCGCTCCGGTTCTGCGTCGAATCTCCCGGAATTCCCCTCGAATCGGGACCGAAAAGGAGTTTTCCTTTGCCCGCGGGGGCGGTTCGACGTTACCTTTCGCCCGTATCGGGCAGGGGGATACCGCCCGTTTCTGGTAACAAGACAGGGATAGTTGGAGATACCCATGGGCAAACGTGACGAACTGATCGCGAAATATGCCGACGATCTGAAGAACAAATGCGGAATGACGCCGGACATGGCGCTTCTGACCAAGGTCACGATCGGCTGCGGCCCGTCGATCTACGACGCCGATGCCGCCACCGTCGCGGGCGGTCAGGCGTCCGAGCTGGAGACCGTGAAGAACAACTTCCTGATCAAGAAGCTCGGCCTGAAGGACGGACCGCAGCTGATGGCCGCGATCAATTCGGTGATCGAGACCTACGGCAAGTCCGAGCGCAACAAGCACCGGGCCGTCGTCTATTACATGCTCACCAAGCATTTCGGCAAGGAATCGGTCTACAAGTAGACCCGAACCGCCCGTCGGACTGGTCCGCCGAGGCGGTCCGGCCCGGCCGGCGTGGTAAACGAAGCATTACCCTAACATACTGGTTTTGAACGGTATTGTATGAACGCAATGCTTGCCCGAATCGCCGTCTGCGCCTAGGTTGATCTCAACAAGGCCAGTACGGCCGAGACCTATTCAGTTTCACGCGTGGTGCGAAGGGAGCACGTGGGGTGGCGAAGGGTCCCGGTCGGGGTGTCCGGGACCCTTTGTTTTTTCAAAACAACGCCAGAACCGTCCCGATGATCGTCGATCCGATCACCGCATATCCACCGTGGATGATGAGTTCGATTTGTCCTTCCCGCGCAGTTGGGTCGACCCATCCTGCCGCCAAACGCGCTGGCGGTCTACAGCCCGCCGAGCTCGCAGATAACCCGCCACTCGGCCTCCGTCACAGGTTGCACCGAAAGCCGGGTGTTCTTGACCAGCGCCATTTCCGCCAGCCGGGGATCGGCCTTCGCCTCTTCCAGCGTCACCGGCCGGGGCAGTGGCTTCACCGCCCTGATATCCACGCAGTCCCAGCGCGGATCGTCGGTGGTGCTGTCGGGATGGCTGAGGGCAGAGACCTCGACGATGCCGACCACTTCCTTGCCGACATTCGAATGGTAGAAGAAGCCCCGGTCGCCGATCTTCATTGCCCGCATGTTGTTGCGCGCCTGATAGTTGCGGACCCCGTTCCATTCCTCGCCGGCCGCGCCCTTCGCGACCTGCTGGTCCCAGCTCCAGGTGTCGGGTTCAGACTTGAAAAGCCAGTACGCCATCAGCCGATCACCTTCTTCCATTCCGTCACGCTGACGCTGTCGAAAAGCCCCGCCGCCTTGTAGGGATCGCCCGCCGCCCAGGCCTCGGCCGCCTCAAGGCTCTCCGCCTCCAGCACGATGAGCGAGCCGCACATCGCGCCGCCCTCGATCAGCGGCCCGGCCATCTTCACGATCCCGGTTTCCTCGATATAGGCCAGATGCGCGGCACGGGTATCGAGGCGGGTTTGCAGATGCCCGGGCCTGTCCCGGCAGATGACGGCAAAAAGCATGTCTCATTCCTTCTTCAGCGGACGGGCGAGAAGCGCGGTCATCGCGTCCTCGACGGTGATCTTGCGGTCGACGAGCGCTGCGACCATGAAGGCGATCGGCATCTCGATCCGGTGCTTTTCCGCCAGGACAGAGACTGCTTTCGCGGTCGCGCTGCCCTCTACGGTGACACCCGGATCGAAGGCCTCGCCGGCGCCGAGCGCATGGCCGAAGCGGAAGTTCCGCGACTGCAGCGAGGTGCAGGTGAGGACGAGGTCGCCAAGCCCCGAGAGCCCCGCCAGCGTCTCGGCCCGCGCGCCGAGCGCCTGGGCCAGCCGGTTCATCTCGGCGAAGCCCCGCGTCATCAGCGCCGCCCGCGCGCTGTCGCCGAGCCGCGCGCCGATGACGACGCCGGCGGCAATGGCGATGACGTTCTTCAGCGCCCCGCCAAGTTCCGCGCCGACGGTGTCGGCCGTGCGATAAAGCCGCAGCGTCGGGGTGGAGAGCGTATCCTGAAGCACCTTGCCCCGGGCATCGTCGCCGCAGGCCAGCGTCAGGGCCGTCGGCAACCCGCGCGCGATGTCGCCGGCGAAGCTCGGCCCGGTGAGGACGGCGGCTGTCGAATGCGGGCAGGTCTGCGCGATGATCGCCGTCGGCCCGCGCCCGGTGGCAAGGTCGATCCCCTTCGCACAGGCGACAAGCGCCTTGCCGTCCAGCGCCGCGCAATGGGCGGTGAGGAACCCCGCCAGCTCCTGCATCGGCATTGCCAGAAGCTGGATCGGCGCGGCGCTGAAATCCGCGATCTTCGCCGAAACAGACACCGATTCCGGCAGATCAACACCCGGAAGCCGCCGGGTATTCGCGCCCTCGCGCCGCATCGCCGCGGCATGGTCCGGATCGCGCGTCCAAAGCCCGACCTCGGCACCGTTCCGCGCCAGCGTCACCGCCAGCGCCGTGCCGAACGCCCCCGCGCCGAGGATCGCGACCTTCATGCCTTGGCCCCCTTCTTTCCCGACCCGACCAGCGCCGGCTGGCTGAGGTCGAGCGGCCAGCGCGGCCGCGCCACGAGGTCGAGCCCGTCGACAAGGCCGAGCCGCAAGCGCTCGATCCCGGCCCAGGCGATCATCGCCGCATTGTCGGTGCAAAGCGCCAGGGGCGGCGCGACGAAGCGCAGCCCGGCCGCGTGGCAGACCTCCTCGATCCCCGCGCGGATCGCGTCGTTCGCGGCGACGCCGCCCGCCACGGCAAGGACCGGTTCGGCGGGCGCGAGGGCGAGGTAGTCCGTGATTGCGCGGCGCGACTTTTCCGCCAGAACGTCGGCGACGGCGGCCTGGAAACCGGCGCAAAGGTCGGCGCGGTCCCGGACCGTCAGTCCGCCCTTTTCCGCCACGACCTGATCCCGCGCCCGCAGAAGCGCGGTCTTCAGCCCCGAAAACGACATGTCGGCGCCCGGCCGGTCGAGCAGCGGGCGCGGAAAGCCGAACCGCTTCGGATCGCCGTCGCGGGCCTCGGCCTCGACGGCGGGACCGCCGGGCTGTGGCAGGCCGAGAAGCTTCGCGGTCTTGTCGAAGGCCTCGCCCGGCGCATCGTCGATCGTGCCGCCAAGCCGGGTGAAGCGGTCGGGGGCCTGCGCGATCAGGAACTGGCAATGCCCGCCCGAAACCAGAAGCACGAGATAGGGAAAGCGCAAGCCATCCGTCAGCCGCGGAGTCAGCGCATGGCCGGCGAGGTGATTGACCCCGATCAGCGGCAGCCCGGTGGCGGCCGAGAGGCCCTTGGCGCACATGACACCCGCGAGAACCCCGCCGATCAGCCCCGGCCCCGCCGTCACCGCGATCCCGTCGAGGTCGGAAAGCCCGAGCCCCGCCTGCTCCAAAGCCGCCTCGACGCAGAGGTCTATCTTCTCGACATGGGCGCGCGCGGCGATTTCCGGCACGACGCCGCCGAAGGCGGCATGAAGCGCGGTCTGGCCAGTGACGACGGAGGAGAGGATCTCGCCCCGGTCGCCCGACAGGCGGACGACGGCCGCGGCGGTATCGTCGCAGCTGCTTTCCAGACCAAGGAGGGTGATCGTCTCGCTCATGTCCCGGCCGATTGCGCAAGGGTCCCCCGGCAGGTAACACCGGGGGCGACGCCAGACAATCCCGAGGGCACCCGTGGACCCCAACCGTCCGACCCTGCTCCTGACCCGGCCCGCGGAGCAGTCCCGGCGCTTCGCCGCCGCGTTTCGCGCGCGGTTCGGGGCGGACTGGCCCATCGTGATCTCGCCCCTGACGGAGATCGTCGACCTTTCCCCGGACCTTCCGGAGGACGACTGGGCCGACGTGATCTTCACCTCCGAGAACGCGGTCCGGGCGTTCGCGCGGCTTGCGGCTGACCGCTCCGCGACGGCGTGGTGCGTCGGCGGCCGCACCGCGGCGGCGGCGCAGGCGGCGGGGTTCCGGACCCGCACCGGGCCGGGCGACGTCGCCGGACTCTGCCGGGCGATCATCGCCGACGGGACCGCTACCCGCCTTCTCTATCCGCGCCCGGTCCATGCCGCCGGAGACGTCGAGGAAACCCTGAAATCCGCCGGGATAGAGACGAAATCGCTCTTGATCTACGATCAGCAACCCCGCCCGCCGACCACCGAGGCGCAGCGGCTCATCGCAGGCGCGGCCCCGGTCCTCCTGCCGCTTTTCTCACCCCGATCCGCCGTGCTCGCAGCCGCAGCCTTCGCCTCGGGCAGCGCACCATTCCGGGTCGCCGCGATCAGCGCCGCGACCGCCGAGGCAGGGGCGACGCTTGCCGCCCGCGACTGCGTCGTCGCGGCACGCCCCGATGCCGCGGCGATGCTCGCCGCACTGGGCGTCCTTATTGACGCAGCGAAGATGGGTTGAGGGACCGGACGGGGGGGCCTAGATTGGCCGAAAGCGCGGCGTCCGGACGGGGTCCGGTGTTGGCCCGAGGGAGAATGCCGGTGGCAAGAGCGAAGAAAGACAGGACGGACGAAGGCGATACGCCGGCAGCGGACGGAATCACTGAATCGTCCGAGCCCATCGATGCCCGGCCAGACGCCGCCGGATCCGCCGGGACCGGGGAACAGCCGGCGGAGGCGCCGTCCGACATCGCGGAGACCGTCGAAGAAACCGTCGTCCTGAACGAGCCGGCCGCCGCCGAAGCGGCCCCGCGCGACGAGGTCGGGCCTGACCCGCAGCCCGAGCGCGAGGTGGCGCGCCGCAAGGGCGGCTTCGTCCCGATGGTCCTCGGCGGTGCCGTCGCGGCCGGTCTCGGGTTCGGTGCGGCCAGCTATGTGCTTCCCCGGTTCTGGACGCCGGAGCAGCCGGTCGCCGAAATCGCCACTCTGCGCGACGAACTCGCGGCGCAATCGGCGCGGATCGCCGGCGTCGATACCGATATCGGCAAGCTCAAGGCCGACAAGACCGCGCAGGATGTGGCCGCCGAACTGCCCGCGCTGGCCGAAGCGCTCAACGGCGAGATCGGCGCGTTGCGCACGGCGCTTGCCGCGCTCGAGACGCGCCTCGAAGAGGAAGCGGCGCGATTCGACGCGCTCGACGCGCGCCTTGCCGAGATCGAGAAGCGCCCCGTCGAAGGCGGCTCCGCCTCGGCGACGGCTCTGGAGGCGTTCGGGCGCGAGATGGCCGACCTCAGGGCCGAGATCGACGCCCAGCGCAAGGCCGCGACGCAGGCGCAGGAGGACATCGCCGCCACCGCCTCGGCCGCGACCGAAAAGATAGCCGCGGCGGAAGCCGAGGCAAGCCGCCTGCGCGCGGAAGCCGAGGCCGTGGCGCGGCAGGTTGCCGCCCGGGCCGCCCTCAGCCGCATTCAGGCCGCCCTCGAATCCGGCGGTGCGCTCGAAAGCGCACTTGGCGATCTCGGGGCGGCGGGTATCGAGGTGCCGCCGGCCCTTGCCGAGCAGGCGCAGGGCGTGCCGAGCCTTGGCGCGTTGCGCGCCGCCTTCCCGCCCGCCGCGCGCGATGCGCTGGCGATCTCGCTGAAGGAAACCGCCGGCGGGGGCGCCTGGGACCGGGTGACGGCCTTCCTGCGCAGCCAGTCCGGCGCGCGGTCGCTGAGCCCGCGCGCCGGCGAGGATCCCGATGCGGTCCTGTCGCGGGCCGAGGCGGCGCTGACCGCCGGCGCGCTGGCCGGCGCGATCGAGGAGATCGGGCAACTGCCGCCGGGCGGTCAGGCCCGGATGGCCGAATGGGTCGATATGGCGAAACGCCGGATCGCCGCCACCGACGCGGCGGCGGCGCTCGCGAAGGAACTTCAGTGAGGAAGCTATGATCTGGTCCTTCGTCAAAATCGTCCTGTTCGTCGCCATCGTCGCCGGACTGACGCTCGGCGCGAGCTACCTTGCCGATTCCGGCAGCGGCGTTCGTATCTCGCTGGCCAATATGGAATTCACCCTCGGCCCGGTGCAGATGGTGATCGCGGTTCTCGTCGCGATCCTCGCGCTCTGGCTGCTGCTGAAGATCGTCGGCCTGATCGTCGCGACGTTGCGGTTCCTCAACGGGGACGAGACCGCGCTCAGCCGCTATTTCGATCGCAACCGCGAACGCAAGGGCTTCCAGGCGCTGGCCGACGGGCTGATGGCGATTGCCTCGGGCGAGGGCAGGGTGGCGCTGTCGCAGGCGGCGAAGGCGGAGAAGTATCTCGGCCGGCCGGAACTGACGAACCTGATCGCGGCACAGGCGGCCGAGCTTGCGGGCGACACCAGACGCGCGACCGAGGCCTACAAGCGCCTTCTGGCCGACGACCGCACCCGCTTCGTCGGTGTGCGCGGGCTGATGAAACAGAAGCTGGCCGAAGGCGACACGGACACCGCGATGAAGCTCGCCGAGAAGGCGTTCTCGCTGAAGCCGAAGCATCAGGGCGTGCAGGATACGCTTTTGCAGCTTCAGGCCGAGAAGGGCGACTGGAAGGGCGCGCGGACCGTTCTGGGGGCGAAGCTGAAACAGGGTCTGTTGCCACGCGATGTCTTCAAGCGCCGCGATGCGGTGTTGGCCCTGCAGGAGGCGAAGGAGGTCTTCTCCGACGACGCCCCCATCGAGGCGCGCGAGGCGGCCATTGCCGCCAACCGGATGTCGCCCGACCTCATCCCCGCCGCGGTTCTCGCGGCGCGGGGCTATGTGCAGTCCGGCAAGCCGAAATACGCTGCCCGCGTCCTGAAGAAAGCCTGGGAGGCGCAGCCGCATCCCGACCTCGCCGCCGCGTTCGCCGCCATCGCCCCGGACGAATCGCCCGCCGCCCGGCTGAAGCGGTTCGAGTCGCTGCTGTCGGCCAATCCGGACCATGAGGAATCGAAGCTCCTCCGCGCCGAACTGCAAATCGGGGCCGAGGATTTCCCGGCCGCGCGCCGGGCGCTGGGCGATCTGGCCGAAACCCATCCGACCTCGCGCAGCCTGACGGTGATGGCGGCCATCGCGCGGGGCGAAGGCGCCGACGACGCCATCGTGCGGGGCTGGCTGACGCGGGCGCTGACCGCCAGCCGCGGCCCGCAATGGATGTGCGAGAAGTGCCACAACGTCCAGGCTGACTGGGTGCCGACCTGCGACAATTGCGGCGGTTTCGACACGCTCGCCTGGCGCGAGCCGCCGCACAGCGCCACCCCGATGCCGAACGGCGCCGACATGCTGCCGCTGATCGTCGGCAGCGCCGCCGTGGCCGAGGAAGCGCCCGCGCCCGGCCTGCCGGAGAACCCCTCGGGCGAAGAGCCGGAAGAGGCGGTGATCCTCGACGAGGAAGTCGGCCAGCGCAGTTGAATTTGGGGCTACACACCCGCGCGAGTTGATGCTATCAGCCCGCCACTCGGCCGCTTCAGCCCTGCCGGTAAACCAGGTCCTCCGAGGACGACCTGCTGAGCCAAGAAGGCGGGACGTGGCCGGACGTTACCAGGCAGGCCCGGATCGGGGCCTTGCAGAGAAAAGTGCCGGTGTAGCTCAGCTGGTAGAGCACGTCATTCGTAATGATGGGGTCGTAGGTTCGAGTCCTATCACCGGCACCATTCTTCTCACATTAGTCATTTAATTCCAATAGCTTCGACGGCTCGACGCCCAGCGCGTTCGCGAGCTTCGCAACAATGAGAACTGTTGGGTTTCGTATGCCGCGCTCTACGCCGCTGACATAAGTGCGGTGCAGGTCAGCTTCAAACGCAAGCTGCTCCTGCGAAAGACCCTTGGCCTCCCGGTGCTGCTTCACGTTTCTGCCCACGACCGCTTTGATGTCCATGCGGGCATAGCGCGGATATGCACCCTATTGATCTACAGACTATGAGTCTCTTTTTTATTGTCACCGGAGTCTGGATGTGCTGACTTCGAAGCACCTAGAGGATGTGACAGGTGCTATTGTGACTTCGCAAATATTACGATTTTTGATTGCTGTAGCCGAGCTTGGCTTGATGTTCGTCGTTTTGACGCTGGTCCTGATTGCGTCGCCCTTTGCCGCTTTTGTCGCCGCGCTGGCTGTCAGTTTCGCAGGGCTTGTAGCCGCCATTACTGGACGAGGGCTGCCAAGGCTACGAGGGCGGATCAAGGGTATATCCGCTTTCGCGGTCGCCGGGATTTTCGCGCTTATCGCCTCACAAGCCCATGAAGCAGATCAGCGCGAAACCCGCTGGGCTGAACTCAGGCAAGCCGAGCCCGAGGCATATCTAGCAGAGCTAGCACCCATCGATCAAGAGCGTTGGCTTGAAGAACTCAGCGAACTCCGCCCAGAGCGCTATGCCCAAGAAATCGCACGACGCGAAACGGAACTGCAAGCCCAGCGCGAGGCCGAAGCTGCAGAAGCCGCCCGCCGGGCAGAAGCGGAGGCAGCCGAGCGGAGAGAAGCCGATACCCGCGCTGCGGCGGCAGCACAGCGATTGATAGCAGGTTCAGATGACCTTGATGAGCATCGCGCGGTGTTCGGCCGTTTTGCGGTGGAACTTGTGGAAAACGGAACAGGGGTCAACGCGCTGATGAAGCTTGCGGCCACCAAATAGCGGCGGGTGTTTGAAGGGAGCGTCTGGCGCCTCGTTCGCGACGGACGAGACCCGCTTCAATGCAGCGCGTCCGGAGGTCGGTGGGACGATGGAACATTCGACGTGCTTTATACTTCGCGGTCCCGATCCGGCGCGTTGGAAGAAATGTTTTGTCATCTGATGCGCGGACAACCGGTGATGCCGAGCAAAGTCAGGTATCGCATGTTTGAGATCGAACTTTCGGTGGGCCGGGCTCTTCAATTCCTGGATCTCGAAGCTCTGTCCAGCGTTGGCTTGAACGTGGAGAATTTCGGTCGTCTGTCATACGAGCAGAAGAACCACGAGTATCCTCGCACACAGGAAATCGGCGAAGTGGCGCATTTTCTGGATTTTGACGGATTGATTGTTCCTTCGGCAAGGTCGGATGCAAAGAATCTCGTTGTTTTCTGCGACAAGGTTCAGGGTTTGCGAGAATGCAACGTCGCCGATCTGGGAGTCGTTGATTGGACTTAGACGCTGTTTAGACCCCATGATCGCGGAGTG
>WOYI010137215.1_pt1 | contig 10315 bp, 10 predicted proteins | sample 6423411 | NCBI WGS metagenome assembly WOYI01 (sample SAMN13441803, study PRJNA592873) | oil field metagenome | biome: oil field; feature: oil-well bore; material: oil-contaminated soil; isolation source: oil-contaminated soil from oil-well borehole | place: Germany: Wietze | collected 2016-10-18 ... | reverse complement strand
AAAACGGCGAAGTCGTGGAAATCTTGAACCCTAATGATGCCAACGAGCTGAATATAGGCATGGTACATCAGCATTTCATGCTGGTCGAGTGTTTCTCGGTACTGGATAACATCATTCTCGGCGTTGAACCGGCAAAGTTCGGGATGCTTCAGGAAGACGAGGGGCGGCGGAAGGTCGTTGAGCTGTCCGAAAAATACGGACTCCATGTCGAACCAGACGCGCTCATTGAGGACATCTCCGTCGGCATGCAGCAGCGGGTCGAAATATTAAAGATGCTATACCGCGACAACGAGATACTTATCTTCGACGAACCCACCGCGGTGCTGACGCCGCAGGAGATCGAGGAGCTCATGGAGATCATGCGCGGCTTTACCCGCGAAGGAAAGAGCATCCTCTTCATCACCCACAAGTTGCAGGAAATCATGGACGTCTCTGACCGCGTCACCGTGCTCAGGCGCGGAAAGTGTATCGGCACGGTCAATACAGCGGAGACCACGGTCGAGGAGCTTTCCTCCATGATGGTCGGCCGTCCGGTAAGCTTCTTGGTGGATAAGGCGGACATGAAGCCGGGCGAGATAATTCTCGATGTCGAGGGCCTCACGGTACCTTCCCGGCTCCATAAGAACAACGCCGTAAAAAATATCTCGTTCAACGTTCGCCAGGGCGAGATCGTCTGCCTCGCTGGGATTGAAGGCAACGGCCAGGACGAACTTATCTATGCCCTTACGGGCCTTGAAAAGCAGTCGGCCGGAAGCATAACCCTCTGCGGGCAGGATATATCAAAAGCCTCCATACGCGAGCGCTCGGTAGGCGGCATAAGCCACATACCTGCGGACAGACACAAATACGGCCTTATCCTCGACTACACATTGGAGCAGAACATGGTGCTCCAGCGTTACTGGGAACCAAAGTTTCAAACTAATGGCTTCATCCGATTCGATGCTGTCCGCGAATATTCGGACAGGCTCATTGAACAGTACGATGTGCGTTCGGGTCAGGGCAGCACCACCATCGTCCGCACCATGTCCGGCGGCAACCAGCAAAAGGCCATCGTAGCCCGCGAAATAGACAAGGACCCCCAGCTTCTGGTCGCCGTGCAGCCCACCCGCGGCCTTGACGTGGGGGCTATCGAATACATCCACAAGCAGCTCGTGGTCCAGCGCGACGGAGGCAAAGCCGTGTTGCTTGTTTCCCTGGAACTGGACGAGGTTATGAACGTCTCCGACCGGATACTCGTCATGTACGAGGGCGAGATTGTAGGCGAATTTGATCCCGAGATGACCACCGTCGAGGAACTCGGCCTCTATATGGCCGGCGCCAAAACCAACATTGGAAAGAAGGGAGCTGACGTAAAGTGAAGAAGAAGAACGGTTCCCGGTTGTTGGGAGGTGGTAGGCTGGCATCTATCGGTGCTTCCTTCATCTCTATTATCATTGGCCTCCTTTTTGGTTTCTTATTCCTCATCCTACTGAGCCTTTTCAACAGCGGCGGTGACGGCTTCAGCTCCATCATCTCCAACGCGTGGAAATTCGGGTTCAAACAGATTTTAATGGGCGGTTTTTACCTCCCACCGATCAGCTTGGGTCAAGAGATAGCCGCCACCGCTCCGCTCATCATGACCGGCCTTTCCGTTGGCTTTGCCTTCAAGGCCGGCCTTTTCAATATCGGAGCGGCTGGGCAGTACACTCTGGGGGCCTTCGGGGCACTTTACTGCGCCATAGTCCTCGGGCTGCCCTGGTGGGCCTGTCTGATAGGTGCGACGCTCTTCGGCGCTCTCTGGGGCGCTATCCCGGGCATTTTCAAGGCCTATCTCAATATTCACGAGGTCATAAGCTCCATCATGTTCAACTGGATAGGCCTCTATGCCGTAAACACCATCATGTACGGCGGCGGCGCAGGGGTCATGTATGACTCCTCCAAGACCAAGGTTTGGGATCTCCGTTCCTTGTTTCCCGCTTCCGTTATCCCCGATCTGGGCATAGCAGCGCTATTTAAAAACAGGTCAACTACTATCGCGATATTCCTTGCCATCGTTATCGCCATCATCATCTATATCATCATCGACAAGACGACGTTCGGCTATGAGCTGAAGGCCTGCGGTTATAACAAGAACGCGGCCAAATATGCTGGCATTAACGAGAAAAAGACCATAATCCTCTCAATGATCATTGCGGGCGCGCTTGCGGGTTTCGGTGCGGGGCTTTATTACCTCTCCGGCATCGCGGAGTGGAAGCCATTGGAATCCACCGCCCTGCCGGCCATTGGCTTCAACGGTATAGCCGTCGCCCTTCTGGCCTCGTCCAATCCTATCGGCGTCATCTTCTCCGCGCTGTTCATATCGCATATCACCACAGGCGGAAGTCTGATGAATTCCCAGTATTTCCCTCCCGAGGTCGCGGACATTATCTCAGGCATTATTATTTATCTCTGTGCGTTCTCACCCTTCTTCAAGCAAATGCTCATGAAGCTTGGTTCCCAAAGGCGCGCCGCCGAATTAGTCGACAGCACCGGAGAGGAACCGCCGCCGACAAACGGCTCAGTCCCGGGGGCGGGCATCCTGGAACTGGGAGAAACCGCAGAAAAGGGAGCTGACCAATGATGCTGCTCACGAAATACACTCTGCTCTACGCCATGGTGCTCATGCTGGTCGCGCTCGGCGGTGCCTTTTCGGAACACAGCGGCGTAATCAACATCGCGCTCGAGGGCACCATGACCATTGGCGGTCTTGTCGGCGTCCTCGTGCTTGTCGTTCTCCCCCCCGGAACCCCGGCTTTTACGGTTGTTCTTGTATCGGTGTTAGCTGCGGGGCTGGCCGGCATCATTTATACCACCCTGCTGGCTTTCGCCTCCGTAAACCTCAAGGCGGACCAGACGATCGGTGGCACAGCGCTGAATCTTCTCGCTACCGCCCTCGCCGTGGTCATCGTCAGAAGGTTCAACAGCGGTACGCAGTCCGCCAAGCTCTCCTACAACAACGAACCCTTTTTATACAATATCGGGGGCCTGACGGTCAATATCTTCCTTTTCATCGGCATCGCCCTTCTCATCATCGCAATAGTCGTCATGTACAAGACCCGTTTCGGTCTGCGCCTGCGCGCATGCGGCGAGCACCCGCAAGCGGCGGATTCGGTGGGCATAAACGTTTACAAGATGCGCTGGTCGGGCGTGCTCATCTCCGGCTTCCTCGGCGGCATCGGCGGCTTCGCTTACATCGTCCCCGCCGTCCAGACCTGGAACTTTGAGGTGGGCGTAGCCGGCATGGGTTTTCTCGCGCTCGCCGTGATGATATTCGGCCAGTGGAAGCCGGGCAGGATATTCTTCGCTGCCATGTTTTTCGCGGTCTTCAAAGCGCTGGCAAACATAGCTGACTCCACCTTCCTCGTCGCGCTGGGGTGGCCGAAGGAAATCTACAACATGATGCCCTTTATAGCCTCGATGGTTATCCTGGCCTTTACCTCCAAAAAGTCTCGCGCCCCCAAAGCCGAGGGTATCCCCTACGACAAAGGCTCAAGATAGAAATAAGAAAAGGACGGGCGTGTTCACGACACACCCATCCGTTCTTTTTTGCTGCGCATTTTTATATTTCGCGTTTCTCAATTGCCATTTGATGATCGCTCGACTTCCCGCACTGCTTTGAGATGATCGCTTTTAGTCTCCCTATTTGATGTTGAGCTGATAGCCTTCAAAAAGGGCGCTGCTTATCCCCCTCTGTTGGTCCCTCTCTCTTGCGTTATTCGTTTTTTATCCGCCATTCTCATGATTTCACTGCTAACTTTCTGCTTCGCTCATGGTGAGGGTCCTATTTTCTGCCAGATCCTTTTCACCCCCAATAGGACATTTTAACTTTGCTTTGATGGGGATTAAACAAAAAACATCCGGCTGGTCAACAGCCGGATGTTTGTCTTCGTAGGGCTAATTTTTACTCGATTACGTTTACAGTGGTGAACTCGGAAACCTCGGGGAGCACGGCGGTATCGGAGCTGTTGTCAATCTGGATTGTGCCATCCTTGATGGCTGCCTTGACGGTTTCATACTCTTCTACGGTGAAAGTGCGGAAGTTCCAGGAATCTGGATCGGTGGGCAGGCCAACATAGTCGCCTTCAGCGAGGGAGAACTTCAGGAACTGGCCGCCGTAGTTGTTCCAGTTACCCGCTTGCAGATCGGCAAGAGCGGTCTCGGTCACGTTCTGCAGGCCCTTCATGGCGGAGGTGACGAACGGATTATAGGCGTAGGTGCCATTTTCAACGCCCGTAACGCCGAGATAGTTCTGGTCAACGTCGACGCCAATGACCATCCCGTTGTAGTTGAGGGCAGCTTCGAGAGCGGAGGTGTAGATGCCGCCGCCACAGGCGAATACGATTTCGGTTCCGGAGGAATACCAGCCGTCCATCTTTGCGGTTATGTTCGCATCGCCGAAGAACTGGCCGCCATAGGTGTAGTTGATCTCGATGTCAACGCCCATTTCAGCAGCAGCGTCGTCAGCACCCTGAATGAAGCCGTAGCCATAGCGCACGACGGCGGGAACTGCCATACCGCCCAGGAAACCGAGCTTGGTATAGCCGTCTTTCACGGCAGCGTATCCGGCCAGATATCCGGCCTGCTCCTCGGCAAAGGAGATGGCAGTTGTGTTGGCCGCAGGCTCATAATAGGTCACATAGTCGTAGGTGAGGTCGCCCGAGGCAACGTCAATGGCGATAAAGTACACGTCGGGATACAGGTCCTGAACCTCGAGCAGGGTGGTGCCGAAGAGGTATCCGGGCATGACTATGACGTTGGCGCCTTCCGTGATCGCCTGGGTGATGGAGATCACGCGAGCGTCGGTGCTATCCTCGGTGGGCTGATAGTAGGTATATTCGATCCCGTTTGCAGTGCACCAGGCTTCAACGCCCTGCCAGGTGGCCTGGTTAAAGGACTCGTCGTCAATGGTGCCGACATCGGTCACAAGGGCCACTTTGGTGATGATGGGCTCAGCGGGCTCTTCCACCATCTCAGTTTCCTCAACAACTTCTTCAGTTTCTCCGACTACAACTTCCGTTTCTTCCTCGGGCATTGTAGTCTCTTCAACTGTGGGGGTGCAGGCGGCAAAGAACATGCTGCCAATCACCAAGACTGTCAAAACAACTAAAAGTTTTTTCGACATAAAAAATTCTCCTCCTATATGGTAGTTTTGTTAAACGGCTCTTAATAGAGCCATATACCTAAGTATAATTGTGAATGGCATTCCGGACAAGCGTTAAATAAAGGCTTTAACATTTATTCCTGGACCGCCTCGGCAGTGGTCTTTGCTTCGCCTCTGTGGACGCCTATCATCATCAGGAAGGCGAGCACCAGGAAGAGGGGAGCAATGACCATCATCAGGCGGTAGTCGTTGTTCGAAAGCTGGATCGTCCAGCCGAAGACGACCGGCCCGATCGTGGCGGCCACCTGCGAGAAGAAGTAGTACAGCCCGGTGTAGGTGCCGATCTGTTCGTCGTCGGTCATATCCACCACCATGGGAAGTGAGTTGACGTTGATCATCGCCCAGCCCACCCCAGCCAGCATCAGAATAATCGAGAGCACATAGAACCCGGAGCCCATCAATGAGGCGTATTGAGTGGTCAGGACGCTCGTGGGGAAGATGTAGAGCAGGAGGACGCTGGCGATCATGATGATGATGCCGGCCATGATCACTCTCTTGCGTTTGAGCTTGCTGGCCAGCAGCCCAGCAGGGATGGCCATGACCATGAAGACCAGGCCGATATAGGAGATCTGGAAGGCACTGTCGCCGCTTTCCAGCCCGAGATGGTTGACGCCATAAAGGGTGAAGAAGGTCTCCAGAGCGTTATAGGCAATGAACCAGAAGAGGATTGCCAGCAGGATGTACATCGGGCTTTTGTCCTTCTGGGTGAAGACATTGGTGATGTTCTTGGTGACTTTTTTGTCCAGTTCAGTATCTTTGCCTTTGGCGGCCAGATGCAGTTTGGAGGAAATGTATTCTTTTGGCTCACGGATGAAGATCAGCACCAGCAGAGCGGCGATCACGACCAGGCCGGCGCCGAGAAAGAAGGGGTAGTTGGGATTGATCCGGTAGAGCGGCCCGCCGATCAGGGTGGCCAGGACGGTGCCCAGGCCGCCCATCAGGTTGATCACGCCGTTGGCCTGGGAGCGGTTGCTGGAAGGGGTGATATCCGGCATGAGCGCCACGATCGGGGTGCGCCAGAAGGCCATCGCCAGCAGCAGGGTGACGCAGCTGAAGATGAACAGCGGCAGGGTTTGGGCAAAGGGGATGATGCCGAACATGGCGGCCGCGACGGGCGCGCCCACCACGATGAAGGGCAGGCGCCGCCCGATCGGCGAGCGCAGCCGATCCGAAAAGACGCCCAGGGGGGGCTGGATCAAGAGGGCGGCGATATTATCCAGGACCATGATAAAGGAAATGAAGCCCGCTTCAAGGCCGAACCGCTGATCCAAAATCAGGGGCACGAAGGCGTTATAGACCGACCAGATAACGCTGACACCAAAAAAACCAAAGCCCAATAAAAATGTTTTTCGGTAGTTCATTCGTTTCGATTCCATATTTTCTCCATTCATTGCTGAGATTCAGGGTGGTTGGGGGTGTAACCCAGTTCCTCTAAAAAAGCCAGATCTTCTTTGCTGAGTTCGGCATAGGGCAGGAGATCAGGCCGGTGGATCAAAGTTCGACGCAGGGATTCTTTCCGGCGCCAGCGGTCAATTTCGGCATGGTTGCCGGAGAGCAGCACCTCCGGGATTCCCCAGCCGCGGAATTCGGGCGGGCGGGTGTAGTGGGGGTATTCGAGCAGGCCGGTGGCGTGCGAATCGTCCAGCGCCGCTTCCGGGTCCCCCAGCGCGCCGGGGAGCAGCCGGGTGAGGGCGTCGATCAGGACCAGGGCGGGCAGTTCGCCGCCCGTGAGGACGTAATCGCCAATCGAAATGGAATCGGTCACGAGGTGTTCCCGGATGCGCTCGTCAAAACTTTCGTAATGGCCACAGAGCAGCGCCAGATGATCTGCTTGGGCCAGTTCAAAGGCCATCTTTTGGTTGAAAGGCCGGCCCTGGGGAGAGAGCAGGATCAGCGGGCATTTCGGCGGGATGCCGAGGACCGCTTCCACCGCGGCAAAGACCGGCTCGGGTTTCATCACCATCCCGCCGCCGCCGCCATAGGGTGTGTCATCGGTGGTGTGGTGCTTGTCCGCGGCCCAGTCGCGGATGTCGTGAGTCTGGACTTCCAGCAGCCCAGTTTCCTGGGCGCGTTTGAGGATGCTTGTATTGAGATAAGGGGGGAAAACTTCAGGGAAGAGCGAAAAAATATCAAAGCGCATGTCAAGATTCTAGCGTGAAGCCAGTTTCCTGACAAGCGTTTTGGGACAATTGTGTTCTGAGGTGATTGTTATTAGAATGAACCTGTTTGGGCGGGCAAAGTTTTTGGCTGAGGCAGGCAGGCGCGCCCAGATAGAATCAAAATGTCACGCTGATATAAAAATTTAAAAAGACTTCTCCTTGCCCCCAAGGGGACTGCGTCGCTTTAGCTGCCAAAGTTATCCTGATAATCCAGCATGGCGGCCTCAACGATCTTTTGGGCTTTTTCGTGGCCGGCCACACTGAGGATCTTGATCATCTGCTCCTGGCCAGGGAGCATCTTATAGGTGTGGAAATAATGGGTCAGCCGCTCGATGATGGCCGGGGGCAGCTCTTCGATATCCCGGATCTGGCCGTAAATGTTGTCCTTGCTCAGGATGGCGATGATCTTGTCATCCGCCTCCTCGTGGTCCAAAAGCTGGATCACGCCGACCACCTCCACCGTGAGGATAATTTCCGCTCGGTTGATCGGCCTTTCGCTGATCACGCAAATATCCAGGGGGTCTCCATCGCCCCGCAGGGCGCCCTGCGAGAGTGATTTGACATGCTCGCCGCAATAGGTGCGGGGGATGAAGCCGTAGAGCGCCGGGGGCAGGGAGGAGGTCCGCTGGGGGCGATCCACGAAAATATAGCCCGTTACTTTATCCACCTCGTATTTCACAAAGTCAAAAGGCGTGATTTCAATAAAGGCGTGCACCTTCTCCGGCGGTTCGGGACCGGTTTCCAGGCCATGCCAGGGATGGGGTCGCCAACGGTAAAACGGTTCGGGGAAATTACTGGATTTTTTCATCATTATTCCTTTTTTGCAATTTGGGCTATCGTTGCAGGCGTTGGTGCAGGTTGTGAAAATGGGTAGATCAGAGTGATTGTTTCCTGATTACCATTGTCAATGACGCGGTCGGTCTTGTCAAGAGCAGGGGCTTGGCTTTGGCTGCATTTTCGCCGAAACGGCGAGGTATGCCAACGGAGTCTCCCGGCCTGCGCGCTCGAAATTGAAAAACCGCACCGGGGGTTCCAGTGCGGTTGATCTTGGTAAGGGGCGTTTAGAATTATAGGATGTTGTTCTGAATCAGATTCAATCCGAGCAGCGGCAGGCCGAACAGGACCAGGCAAACGCAGAGGCAGATCACCACCACGACGACGATCAGAATCACCCACCATTTGGAGTTGCTCTGTTTTGCCGGGCCCTCCTTTTCGGGAGCGCTTGCATCGATGATCGGTTCGGACCCCCAGCGGTTGGTCTCGTCCGGTTTTTGCACGGGTATTGGGGCGGGTTCTTCAGGTTTGCTCCAGTCTTCGGCTGAGGCATTCATGAATTCATCGCCGTCTTTGTCGTCAGGAATGTGTCCCATGTTTTTTCTCCTTAAATTATTGAATGAATTTCTTTCACTCTATTTTACACAAAAAAGGCTGAAAGGTGGGGATATTGGGGGCCTGAAATCCGGGCCGGGGGATTACTTATACCAGATGGGAAGACGTAATGATCGTTATCCGAATCGAAGACCCAGAGGGGCTTGGGCTGGTAGTAATCCGTGCAGTTGTCTTCCGGGTTGCCATCGGCAAAGAGGACGATGCAGGTCAGGAGAGCAATCGCAAAGGCTTGCCCAAGAGCAAAATTTGACTTATTTTGGAGCCTTGAACTAGCCTGCTGGATACGCCTGCGATCCAAATCCAAAAGTCGAACAAACCGGGTTTCGTAATCCATCTTAACGTATCTTAATCTTTAAATCAAGCGGGCCCCATTACAGTTTAATCACAAAACAAAAAGGATCAATCCGCGGGATTATGCGCTAAATTGGAGGCATGGAAAGACTGAATTACCGAGAGGTCCAGGTCAGGGGCATCCTCAACCCCGTCCGCGGGGAGGATGATTTCTACCCGGCGAGGAAGGCCCGGGAGTTTTGCACGTCCCAGGGGCTGAGGACCCAGCTTTCCCCCTGGCCGCCGAAAGAGGATGCGGACCAACCCTCACTATTTTGAATCAAAAAGGGGCTGCATTTTAGACAGCCCCTGATTTTTCCGATGGGTTGGCTTTTAGTGAAGCAGGTTGCTGTCGATCAATACCGTCCCGCTGGAAGTGCTTTCGAAGGAATCGGCGGTCTTGACCAGGCCGAGGTCCTCCACGTACCAGTTGCTGGAGCCGAAGGTGAAGCCCGTCATCGGCAGGGAGATCCCGTTGATATCCATGCTCAGGTCTATGTTGCTGTTGCTGTCCACCCGGTAGGCCTGGGGGAAGGTGCCGGCCGGAACGGTGACTTCTTCGATAGCGGCAATCACATAGTCGATCGTGACATTGGCTTCCGTTGTGGTGTCCACGCCTTCCAGGTCCATATTGCCTTTCAGTTGATAGGTGGCGGTCCATTCATAGCCGACCTCCAGCATGTCCTTGGCGGGCAGGGTCTCGCCCTCCCAGGAGAGGGTGTCGAAGTTTATTTCGGTGCCGTATTCGCTGAGGAAGTCCACCTGGGCAAAATCGCCCTGCAGGAGGCCGTCTTCGGAGCAGAACCAATCCACGGTCACTACCAGGTCGTTGTCCGCGAAGCTCTGGGTTTGGGTGAAGGATTCGTCCGTCAGGTTGGTGATGGTCAGGGTGTAGATCTCCCCGGTGGAGGGCTGGAAGGTCCAGTTTGCGCCTTCTGAGATGGGGAAGAAGGGGTGGTAACAAGGGGAGGAGGTATCGGCCGCTAGGCTGCCAGCGGCAGGCTCTTCCCTAACCGCTTCCGTCGGTTCTTCCAGCGCAGGGGCGTCTTCTGTCAGCACTTCAGCGGTTGCCGGGGCGTCTGTGTCCGAGCCGCTGCCGGGCAGCGCATCCACTGCCCCACAGCCCGCCAGGAAAAGGACGCTCAGGACCAGCAGGAAAGGTATCAGTTTTTTGTTCACAAGGTTTCTCCTTTAAATATTCTAATTGCTATCTAATTAGTATAAATTATACATGCATTTTAGAATTTCGGTGATCTGA